>Ga0209577_10003277_pt1 | contig 15248 bp, 15 predicted proteins | sample GraSoiAngelo_109_FD_185874 | JGI IMG/M metagenome (GOLD analysis project Ga0209577, IMG submission 185874) | Grasslands soil microbial communities from the Angelo Coastal Reserve, California, USA - 14_0903_12_20cm (SPAdes) (version 2) | ecosystem: Environmental > Terrestrial > Soil > Grasslands...
CAGGTTCATCAGGTGGATGCAGGCCTCCGCCATGTCGTCGCTGTAGACGAACTCGCGGCGCGGCTTGCCGGAGCCCCACAGCGTCACCGTTTTCTCGCGGCGTACCTTGGCCTCGTGGAATTTGCGGATCAGCGCCGGCAGGACGTGGCCGCTCTGGAGGTCGTAGTTGTCGCCGGGCCCGTACATGTTGTTCGGCATGGCGCAGAGGTAGCGCGTGCCGTACTGGCGGTTGAACGACCAGCACATCTCGATTCCGGCGATCTTCGCCAGGGCGTACGGGCGGTTGGTCGGCTCGAGCGGGCCGGTGAGGAGGTACTCCTCCTTGATCGGCTGCGGGCAGTCGCGCGGGTAGATGCAGGCGGTGCCGAGAAAGAGCAGCTCGCGCACGCCGGCCTTCCAGGCCTCTTGCAGCACGTTGGTCTGGATCGCCAGGTTCTGGAAGATGAAGTCGGCGGGGTAGCTCTCGTTCGCGGCGATGCCGCCGACCTTCGCCGCGGCGAGGAACACGACTTCCGGGCGCTCGCGCTGGAAGAACTCGCGCACCGCGCGTTGATCGATGAGGTCGAGCTCGGCGTGCGTGCGGGTGACGAGGTTGCGGTAGCCCCGCGGCTGCAGCCCCCGCACCAGCGCCGAGCCGGCGAGGCCGCGATGCCCGGCGATGTAGATGCGCGAGTCCGGCGTCATGCCGCCATTTTAGCGGGCAGATGCCGAAATCAGGGACAGACCAGGTCAGAGCCTAGGTCAGAGCCCGATTTACTTTAGCTCCGCAAGATCGCTTGTTAGCTCAGCTGGGTGTCTGCTCTCGGTAGAGTCGAAGGACCACGGACACTCCCTCGCCGTTCGTGCAGCGCTACAATGACCGCGCCGTCAAAGGGCGACATGCAGGCTTATCATCACGCTTCGGCTTCGTTCGCCTGGCGGGCTTCGACTTTCAAGAGCCCGTCGGACTATATGCTGGAGCTCACGCGCGCGGAGCGGGACGAGATCACTGCGTCCGTCGCCGCCATCGAACGAGGCGGCAGGCTCGCGCCCGCGCATGCCCTGACGAAAGGGGATTTTCGCCTCGGCGGGCTCGGCGCAAAGCTCGCGCGCGCGTACGCGGAAGTTCGCTCGGGAAAGGGCTTCGTCCTGCTGCGCGGTCTGCCGGTCGAGGCGCTGACGCTTGAGCAGTTCACCGCCGGGGTCTGGGGAGTGGGACTGCAATTCGGCCGCGCCTTGTCGCAGAACGCGCAGGGCGAGCTGATCGGCGCGGTCGTCGATGCAACGGGCGAAGAGGCCACTCCGCGCATGTACCGCAGCAATCTCGAATTGCGGCCGCACTGCGACATCACGGCGATGATTCTGCTCGCCTGCTGGAACAAGTCGGCCTCGGGCGGCGCCTCCATCATCGTCAGCGGCGTGACGGTGCACGACGAGATCCGCGCGTGCGCCCCGCACCTGCTCGAGCCGCTCTACCGCGGCTACCACTATCACCGCCTCGGCGAAGAGGGGCCCGGCGAAGAACCCGCGACGCCCTATCGCGTGCCCGTGTTCGCCAACCGCGGCGGACAACTGAGCTGCCGGTACCAGCGCTCGGGGATCGCGGGCGGCCACCGCGAGCTCGGCGTGCCGTTCGGGGAGCGCGACATCGAAGCGATGAACCTGTTCGACCAGGTTGCGGCGGCGCCGGAGAACCGGCTCGCGTTCTTTCTCGAGCGCGGCGACATGATCGTTGTCAACAACTACACCGTCATGCACGCGCGCACGCGCTTCACGAATTTTCCAGAACCGGAACGACGCCGGCACCTGGTGAGGCTGTGGCTGGACGCCGAAGGTTTCCGCGACGTCCCGGACGAGTTCAATCTCTTCAAGACGAACGGCGTGCCGCGGCAGGAAGGCAAGCGCGCCACGTTCGATTTCAAGAAGCTCTATCGCGACGACCCGGTGGCGACCGGCGGAGTGCCCGATCTCAAGGTGAGCGACGCCGAAGCCGCTCACCGGCGTTAGGCCGCGTTCCGCGGCAAACGGATGACACGAGCGAGGGCAGGTAGCGCGTTCGCGGCCGCAGCGATCAGCTTGCTCGCCCTGTCGGCCCAGTGCACGGGCTTCCCGCAGGCCGCTTCGTCTGGCACCGGGCGGCCGTATCCGACCCGGCCCGTGCGGCTGATGGTGCCTTTCTCGCCGGGCGGAGCGACCGACATCATCGGCCGCCTCGTCGCCGGAAAGATGCAGGAGGTGTGGGGTCAGCCGGTGGTGGTCGAGAACCGGCCCGGCGCGGGTACCGTGGTCGGCACCGACTACGTCGCCAAGTCCGCGCCCGACGGCTACACGCTCGGCATGGTGGTGACCGCCTACGTGATCAATCCGAGCCTGCGCTCGGACCTGCCCTACAACACCGTGAAGGATCTCGCCGGCGTCACCCAGGTCTCGGTGCAGCACTTGGTGATGGCGGCGCATCCTTCGCTCGAGGCGAATAACGTCGCCGAGCTGGTCGCGCTGGCGAAGAACAACCCGGGCAAGCTCGCTTACGCAACTCCGGGCAGCGGCACCGCGATGCATCTTTCGGTCGAATTGCTCAAAACCGCGACCGGAATCGACATGGTGCACGTGCCGTACAAAGGCGGCGCGCCGGCGCAGCAGGACGTGCTCTCGGGCCGCGTGCCGATCCTGATGGACGTGCTCTACGCGGTGCAGCCCTTGATCAAGTCCGGAAAAATCAAGGTGCTCGCGCTGCTTTCTCCGCAGCGCTCGCCCGAGTCGCCTGAGTATCCGGTCGTCGCCGAATCGGTGCCGGGGGTGAGCGCGCTCTCCATCGTCGGCATCGTGGCGCCCGCCGTCACGCCGCGCGACCTCGTGCACCGGATCAGCGCCGACATCGCGCGCGCGGTCAAGGCCTCCGATCTGACCGATCGCATGAAGCAACAAGGCATGGAGCCGGTCGGCTCGACGCCCGAAGAATTCGACGCATTGATTAGGAGCGAAATCGAGAAGTGGGCGAAGGTCGTGAGACTATCCGGAGCCAAGGCCGATTAGGGAGGCACGACCATGAACCCCCGCGCATCCTTTTCGTTCGCCGGTTTTTGCGGGATGCGCCGCTTGCCTCGATTGCGGCGCCTTCAATCGACTTGCGCTCCGCAGGCGCTGATCACTCTTGCCCACTTGTCGATCTCGGCGCGGATGTGAGCGGCAAACTGCTCGCGGCTGGAGCCGATCGGCACCAATCCGTCGTTCGTCATGGTGATTTTCATTTCCGTGCTCTGCATGATTCTCACCACCTGGGCGTTGAGCAGGTTCAGGACTTCCGGCGGAGTTCCTGCTGGCGCGAGCAAGCCGTACCACTGGCTCGATTCGTAGCCATTGAGGCCGGCCTCGGAGACCGTCGACAATTCCGGCATCGCCGCAAGGCGCTCCCGGCTCGTGACCGCGATCGCGCGCAGGCGCCCGCTCGCAACGTGCGGGCCCGCGTTGATCGCGGGAAGGAACATCACCGGAGCATCTCCGGCGAGCAGGCCGATCACGGCCGGACCCGAGCCGCGATAGGGAACGTGCACCATCTGCACGCCGGCCATCAGGTTGAAGAGTTCGCCCGCGAGGTGCGGCGTGCTGCCGCTGCCGGCCCCCGCGAACCCGATTTTCCCGGGCTGTGCCTTGGCGAGCGCGATCAATTCCTGCACCGACTTCACGGGCAGCGAAGGATGCACGACGAGAATGTCGGGCCCGAGCGCCATGAGGCTCACCGGCTCGAAATCCTTGAGCGGATCGTACGGGACTTTCTTGTAGAGGCTGGGATTGGTGACGAAGCCCGCGCCTGTAAACAACAGCGTGGAGCCGTCGTTCGGCGATCGCGCGGCGGCCCCGGTGCCGATATTGCCGTTCGCGCCGCCGCGGTTCTCGATCACGAACGGCTTGCCGAAACCGTCGGCGAGCTTTTGCGCGAGGATGCGGCCCGCGGCGTCCACGCCTCCGCCCGCGGGAAAAGGCAGGATGACACGCACCGGCCCCTTCGGATAGGCTTGTCCTAAGCCCTGAGCTTGTCCAAGGGTCGACTGGGTTTGTCCGAGGGCGGGGAGCGTCGCGAGGGGCGCGGCAAGCGCGGCGACGATGCGCATTCTGAAGCGTGTCGTATTCATTTCCTGGCGTCCTCGATCGCTCGCCAGACATTGTAGGGCGTGGCCGGCATCTGGATGTCGCGCACGCCGAACCCGGCAAGCGCGTCGACGATGGCGTTGATGACCGCCGCAGGCGCGGGCGTCGTTCCGCCTTCGCCAGCCGCCTTGATGCCAAGCGGATTGGTCGGCGAAAGCACCTCCACGATCTCCGTGCGGAAGGAGGGCAGTGCGTCGGAGCGCGGCAGCCCGTAGTCCATGAGCGATCCCGCGAGCGGCTGCCCCGAGGAGGGATCGACGCGGCACGACTCCCACATCGCCTGGCCGATTCCTTGCGCTGCTCCGCCGTGAGTCTGGCCGTGGACGATGAGCGGATTGATGCAGCGGCCGACGTCGTCCACCGCCGCGTAGCGGGTGATGTCCACCCATCCCGTCTCGGGATCGACTTCGCACTCGCAGATCGCGCATCCGTTCGGGAAGACCGGGTCGTGCATCTCGTTGTCGGCGATGACGGCGAGTCCGTCCGCCAGCTCCTTCGGCAGCAATGCCTCCACCGAATACCGCGCCAGCTCCAGGAAATCGTACGTCCTCGGCGCGCCCGGAGCGCAGAAGCGGCCGTGGGTAAAGTGGACCTCGGCCGCGCTCGACTCCAGCATGTAGGCCGCGATTTTTTTCCCCCGTTCGATCAGCTCCTTTGCCGCGAGCGAGAACACCGTCGCGGCGTGTCGCATCGAGCGGCCCGAGTGCGAGCCGCCGCCCGCGCTTACGACATCGGTGTCGCCGAGGACGATGTCGACGGCTTTCATGGGCACACCGAGAAGCGTAGAGACGACCTGCGCGAAGCTCGTCTCGTGACCCTGCCCGGCGGGCTGCGTGCCGATGACGACCCTGACGCGTCCCGCGGGCGTGACGGTGATCTCGGCGCGCTCCTTCGGCTGCCCGATCGAGGACTCGACGTAGCTCGCCAAACCGAGCCCGAGGAGCTTGCCGCGCGCCGCCGCGTTCTTGCGGCGCGCATCGAACCCGTCCCATTCGGCGATCTTCATCGCGAGGTCCATGTTGTCTTCGTAAGTGCCGCTGTCGTAGGTCATTCCCACCGCGTTCGCGTAGGGCATCGCGTCGGGGCGAACCAGGTTTTTCCGGCGCAATTCGATCCTGTCGAACCCCAGCTCCTTCGCAGCCGTGTCGACCAATCGCTCGATGGCGAAAGTGACTTCGGGCCGGCCCGAGCTGCGGTAGGGATTAGTCGGCGCGGTGTTGGTGAAGACCGCGCGGCTTCGGAGCGTCGCCGCGGGAATATCATACGAGCCGGTGATCAGCCCCGATCCCTTCGAAAGCGGCGAGAGCGAGACGCAACGCGCGCCGACGTTGGAGAGGTTCGCGGCGCGCAGGGCGAGAAACCGGCCGTCGGATCGCAGCGCAAGCTCGACTCGGGTGACGAGGTCGCGTCCCTGATAATCGGAGACAAACGCCTCGGAGCGCGTGGCGGTGAATTTCACCGGCCGTCCGAGCTTGCGCGAGGCCCACAGCACGAGGCCGAACTCGACGTACACGCGGTTCCTGGATCCGAAATTGCCGCCGACGTCGCAGCAAAGCACGCGCAAGCGTTTCGGATCGATGCCGAGTATGAAAGCGAGGTCCCCCTTGTGACGCACCGCCCCGCCGCTTCCGGCATACAGGGTGTAACGCCCGGTGCTTGCGTCGTAGTGCGCGAGCGCCGCGCGCGGCTCGAGCGCGACCGCCGTCACCCGCCCGATGTGGAAGTCCATCTTCACGATGTGGTCAGCGCCGGCGAAGGCGCGATCGGTCGCCTCGCGATCGCCGAACGTCGTGTCGACGAGCACGTTGTCCGGTGCTTCGTCCCATACCGCAGGCGCGCCGGGCGCGAGAGCGTCCTCGGAGTGCGTCACGGACGGCAGCTCCTCGTATTCGACCTGCACGATTTCGGCGGCATTCTCGGCCTGAGCCTTCGCTTCGGCGACGACCATCGCGACTGCTTCGCCGACGTGGCGCGCCTTGTCGGTCGGCAGAAGCAGGTGAGGACCTTCGAAGATCGCACCGCCCCGTGGCGCGGTGAGCTTCATGTCGTGTTTCGTCGAGGGCAGCGGGCTGTGCGGAATGGGCCGGAGACCCTCGGAGGCGCAGTCCGCGCCGGTAAATATTCCGAGGACGCCCGGCATGGCGCGCGAGCGCGCCGCATCGATGCGCAGGATGCGCGCATGAGGGTAGGGCGAGCGCACCATCGCGGCGTAGACCTGGCTTTCCAGCCTGAAGTCGTCGCTGAAGCGGCCGGCTCCGGTCAAGAGCCGTACGTCCTCCTTGCGCTGCACCGGCTGGCCGATGGCGCCGCAGGCAGCGCTCCCCGGTGTGCTCACGTCGTTCATTGCGTCCCCTTGGAATTTCCACGGGATTTTACTGAGACTCCCATGAGGACTGCGCCGCGCCAAGTCAGGCGTGATCATCGCCAGCTTCGCTGCGCGACGAGGAGGCCGGGAATGCAGACGTGGCGAGCGGCAAGCCGGTCGGCGTGGGCGCTGGCCGTGTTCGCGGTTGCGGCGTGGATGACTGGCGTACTCGCGCGGGCCCAGGACCCTTCGGCGGGCCCGGGGCAGGCGTTTCCCGCGAAAGCGGTGAGACTGGTCGTTGCGTTCCCGCCGGGCGGGCCGCTCGATATCTCGGGCCGGATTATCGGAAAAGAACTCCAGGAGCTGTTGGGTCAACCGGTCGTCATCGAGAACAAGCCCGGCAGCACCATCGGGCCGGAATATGTCGTGAAAAGCGCACCCGACGGCTTTACGCTGATGATTATCAGCTCGACGCCGCTCGTCACGCTTTCCGCACCTGCAAAAAGTGCCTTACGACGTGCTCAAGGATCTGGTCGGGGTGACCCGGAAGAAGCTGTTGACGTACGCGCTCTTCGTCCGTCCCGACTCAGGCATCCACTCGATTCAGGAGCTGATCGAACAGGCGCGCAAGGCGCCCGGTCGTCTTAAATGCGAGCACCGGAAACGGATCCGGTCAGCACCTGTATATGGAGCTGCTCAAGACCGCGGCGAACATCAACCTCACGCACATCCCCTACAAGGGAGCCGCGCCTGCGCTGCAGGTGGTGATGTCAGGCGAAGTCCCGATGATGCTCGACGTGACCGTCGCGGTGGTGCCGCTCGTGAAATCCGGGAAGGCACGACCCATCTTGGTGACGGGCGCCAAACCGCTCTATTTCCAATAAGGCCGCTTCGACTGCGGGCAGTCGCGCGGGTAGATGCAGGCGGTGCCGAGAAAAAGCAGCTCGCGTACGCCGGCCTTCCAGGCCTCCTGCAGCACGTTGGTCTGGATCGCCAGGTTCTGGAAGATGAAGTCTGCGGGGTAGCTCTCGTTCGCGGCGATGCCCATTTTCCAGAGGTCTGGAAGATAGTCAAGACGATTTTCCAAATGTCTGGAATATAGTCAGGAGCTGCCGCGAGGCCGGCTACTCGTGGCGCTCGCTCACCCGGTGGCCGTGCCGCCGCGCGAGCTCGTCGCGCTCGGCGAGCGCCAGGTCCTCGCGCGCCATTTCCGCCACCAGGTCCTTGAAGCCGATCTCGGGCTTCCAGCCGAGCTTCGCCTTCGCCTTGCTCGCGTCGCCGAGCAGGCTGTCCACCTCGGAGGGCCGGAAATAGTGCGGATCGACCCGCACCACGGTCTGGCCGTTCTTAAGCGCGGAGAAGCGCTTGTTGCTCGAGCTTGCGATGCGCGCCGTCTCGTCCTTGCCGCGGCCCTGCCAGTCGAGCCGGATGCCGTATTCGGCCGCCACCGCGTTGACGAAGTCGCGCACGCTGCGCTGCACGCCAGTGGCGATGACGAAGTCCTCCGGCGCCGGCTGCTGGAGCATCAACCATTGCGCGCGCACGAAGTCCTTGGCGTGGCCCCAGTCGCGCTTCGCGTCGAGATTGCCGATGTACAGGCACTCCTGCAGGCCGAGGGCGATGCGCGCGAGCGCGCGCGTGATCTTGCGCGTGACGAAGGTCTCGCCGCGCACCGGCGATTCATGGTTGAAGAGAATGCCGTTGCAGGCGAACATGCCGTAGGCCTCGCGGTAGTTCACCGTGATCCAGTAGGCGTAGAGCTTCGCCGCGCCGTACGGCGAGCGGGGGTAGAAGGGCGTTTTCTCCGTTTGCGGCGTCTCATGCACTTGGCCGTAGAGCTCCGAGGTCGCGGCCTGGTAGAAGCGCGTTTTTTTCTCGAGGCCCAGGATACGCAGCGCTTCGAGCAGGCGCAGCGTTCCGATCCCGTCGGAATCCGCAGTGTATTCAGGCTCCTCGAACGAGACCTGGACGTGGCTCTGCGCCGCGAGGTTGTAGAGCTCGTCGGGCTGCGCCTGCTGGATCACGCGCGTGAGGCTCGAGGCATCGGTCATGTCGCCGTAGTGCAGGATGAAGCGGCGATCGCCGACGTGCGGGTCCTGGTAGAGGTGATCGATGCGGTCGGTGTTGAAGAGCGACGCCCTGCGCTTGATGCCGTGGACGATGTAGCCCTTGTCGAGCAGGAGCTCGGCGAGGTAGGCGCCGTCCTGCCCGGTGATGCCGGTGACCAGAGCGACTTTTCGCTTTTTTTGCATGGCGGTGAAAAAAGAGGACAGACCCCTATTTTTCCTCATTCTAGCCGTCGGACAATCGCCGCACGATACGGGGCGCGGCACGAGAGTTCGTTCGTTTCGCGCGAGGACTTCGAATCGGAGTTCGACAACATCCTAGCTGAGATGGATCAGCCCTCGACGGATGGCGTGAATACCTATTTCGTAAGCAGAGCCGCCGTACGCTCTGGGCTCAAGGTTGCGCTCTCGGGGTTGGGAGGCGACGAATTGTTTGGAGGCTATCCTAGCTTTCGAGACGTTCCCCGCCTCGTCCAATGGCTGGGATTCATGAAGTGGCTCGTGGCGAAAGGAAAATGCGGCGCTCCGGCTGAGCAGCCTGAGAAAATCGGGCTCAAAATCCGCCGCCCGCAGGGCATGAGAGTTCAAGTCTCTCTTCCGGCACCAGCACTTACGCCATCTTTCCATCCGTCGCTGTGAAACGCTTCAGGAGCGCGCCTGCGCGATCGTGGCGGGCATCAAAGGGGAAAGTGAAGTTGAGCGAGTCCGTGATCGCGGCGTAGGGGTGCGCTGCGGCCGCGCGCCCCGACACGGCGACACATTCCCCGCTGCCGGCATCCTCGACGAGGAAGACCCCCTCGCCTGTCGCCGGATCGACACTTGCCCGGACACTTTTCCCCGCATTACCAACGGGGGAACGGTGCAGGCGCCGGGAATCCGGCGAATCCTGATCCGATTGTCCTGCACCCACGCGCCGCGACATGACGACTCCACGAAGTTGACCGTGAAGTCACGAGGCGGCGCGCAAGCTCAATATCCTTTGCCTGCGGCGAGGGCTCTTACGCGGCTATCTCCCTCGACACGCTTGGCTGCGGCTCTCCCGGTGGCGGGACCGCTATTCGGCTCTCCTTTGCACCTGGTGACGATGCTGTATGTTTGTACAGTTGAGACTTTCAAAGTCAACTTCCACACTTCGCGGGCCTTGGCAAGGCTCGGCGGGCGTTGGCGCGTGCAACGAACCGGCGAAGCTCCGTGTCCGCTGGTAAAATGTCGCCATGAGTTCCAAGCTCGCTGCCGTCAATCCCTACCTGCGCGATCCGGTCGTGCGCAAGCGAACCGTGTTCACGTCGGTTTCCAGCTCGTCGGCAATCGAGGGCATCCGCGCGCCTTTCAAGCAGCTTGAGGCGAAGGTGTCGGCGGCCGAACCCGTCAAACCCGGAAAGCTCCTCTTCCCGGTCAAGTCCTAGCCTGCGACCTGAAGGTCCGGGCGATCACTCCGCTGAACACCGAGGCAATGGGCGCATAGTCGCGTCCCATCGCAGCCTGGATCGCGGCGATATAGCGTCGCTTCTCGGTGCCTCGAATTCCCCTGAAATCGAGCGCCGGCAATCCGGCTTGCAGGCCCATCAGCATCGCAAGCAAACGGGCACAGCGCCCATTGCCTTCACGGAAGGGATGGATGAGCACCAGCTCCGCGTGCACCACGCCAAGCGCGTGCGCCTGCTCCGACGGCTTCTCGAACCGGCATGGCGTGAACTCCCGCAGCGGACCGCGTTCTAGCTCGCGCATGAGCCGCGGAATTTGCGGCGCCGCCGCGAACACGAATCCGCCCCTGCCCATGTTGACCTGGCGATACTCCCCTGCCTGCGCCCCAGCCAGAGCTTGTGCATGCGGCAGACATCGGTGGCGGTGAACCGCTGATCTACCCGCGTCTCGTCGATTAGGCGCTCGGTCGCCGCGAGCAGCGCTTCCGATTCCCTGCGCTCAATTTCGGCTACGGAGCGAACGCCGATGCGATTGCGCAGCACCCGGCCGCGCGAGCCAGGTTCGAATTCGGCCTCGATTCCCTTTGGTGCGTATCTGCCGTGTGTGCGCATTAAGTGCTGCCACTATTTGCGCGAAGCTGTTCGATTTCGACTTGGCTGACGACGAACACAGCCCGCAGGCTACCTATCGCGATTCGTGTTCGCGAAATTCGATTGGTTCCTCTCCAGGCACCCACAGGAAACGGCGAAAGTTGCGATACGCGTATCCTTCAAGGGCAAGATCCCCAGTCTGGGTTGCGAATCAATGCTCCTGCAATCTCGACTCCCAATTTCCCGGATTCAGTTGCCTCGTGCGCTTTGAACACCAGGCCGTAGAGCTCCGAAGTGGAGGCCTGATAGAAGCGCGTTTTTTTCTCCAGGCCGAGGATGCGCAGCGCTTCGAGCAGGTGCAACGTTCCGATCCCGTCGGAATCCGCGGTGTATTCAGGCTCCTCGAAGGAAACCTGGACGTGGCTCTGCGCCGCGAGGTTGTAGAGCTCGTCGGGCTGCGCCTGCTGGATCACGCGCGTGAGGCTCGAGGCATCCGTCATGTCGCCGTAGTGCAGGATGAAGCGGCGATCGCCGACGTGCGGGTCCTGGTAGAGGTGATCGATGCGGTCGGTGTTGAAGAGCGACGCCCTGCGCTTGATGCCGTGGACGATGTAGCCCTTGTCGAGCAGGAGCTCGGCGAGGTAGGCGCCGTCCTGCCCGGTGATGCCGGTGACCAGAGCGACTTTTCGCTTTTTTTGCATGGCGATGAAAAAAGGGGACAGACCCCTATTTTTCCTCATTCTAGCCGTCGCCGCGCGGCGACAGGACAGCGCCCGGCGCGCAACGCGCGGCGCTTCGCCAACTTTGCCATTGCCGCCGGGCCGCGACTTGCTTAACGTGCAAGCGGGGAGCACAACCATGAGTGACGCAACAGTCCTATTCGCCGACGTGAGCGGCAGCACGCGGCTGATCCAAACGGCCGGGGACGCGGTGGCGCTGAAGGCGATCGCGCGCTGCGTCGAGCGGCTGCGCAAGGCCGCGGAGTCGACCGGCGGCCGGGTGGTGAAGACCATCGGCGACGAGGTGATGGTCCTCTTCGCGACGCCTGACGCGGCGGTGCAGGCCGCCGCGAAAATGCACGCCACGATCGCCGCGCTGCCTGCAGTGGGCGATACCAAGCTCGGCGTTCACGTCGGCTTCCACAGCGGGCCGGTGATCCAGGTCGAGAAGGACGTGCTCGGCGAGACGGTCAAGCTCGCCTCCAAGCTGGTCGAGCAGGCGCACAAGGGCCAGACCATTACCTCGCAGCAGACCGCGGCGCTGCTCAGCCCGGCGCTCAAGCCCTACTCGCGCGAGCTGCGCGAGCTGGCGGTGAGGGACGAGGGCGACGGCGTCTGGCTGTGCGAGATCGTGTCGCAGGCCGCCGCAACCGCGGTCGTGCGGCTCACCTACCGCGACCAGGCGATCGTCTGCTCGGACGAGCATCGCTCGGTCGTGATCGGGCGCGAGTACGGCTGCGGCGTGATGGTGACAGACCGCACGGCCTCGCGCAGGCACTGCACGGTCGAGCTGCGCGGCGGGCAGTTCGTGGTGCAGGACCACAGCACCAACGGCACCTACGTCACGGTCGACAACGAGAAGTCGGTCCTGCTCAAGGGAGAGGACCTCGCTTTGCGCAGGTACGGCTGGATCAGCTTCAGCGACGTGCGCTACGCAGGCGCGGACGTGGTGCAGTTCTCCTGCGGCTAGCCCACATGAAGGCAACGGTTCTTTTCGCGGACGTGAGCGGCGCCGCCATTTCGCAGTGCATCGGGCAGTTGCGAAGCGCCGCCGAGTCCACCGGCGGGCGGGTCGTGAAGCTCGTCGGCGACGAGGTGATGGTGGTCTTCGCCACGCCCGATGCCGCCGCCAAGGCGGCCGTCAAAATGCATCAGTGCATCGAGGCCCTGCCCGCGGTGGCGGGCGCCGAGCCCGCCCTGCGCGTGGGGTTCCACAGCGGGCCGATCATGCGGCGCGACCGGGATGTGGTGGGCGACACGGTGAACCTCGCGGCCAGGCTCGTGCAGCAGGCGCAAAAAGGCCAGACCCTCACTTCGGCGCCGACCGCGGCTGAGCTCAGCACCGGGATGCGGCCTTTCCTGCGCGACCTGCAACGCGTGGCGCTCGTCGACAAGGCCGAAACCGTTCGCCTGTGCGAAATGCTCAAGACCTCCCTGAAAGGCGCCGCGCGCGCGCAGGAGGCCAAAGCGAAGACCATGGTGCGGCTCGCCTACGGCGATCAGGTGGTGGTTTGCTCGCGCGAGACCCCGCGCATCGTGATCGGCCGGCACAAGGATTGCGCCCTGGTGATCGGCGACAAGCTCGCGTCGCGGCAGCACTGCACGCTCGAAGCGCGCGACGACGGATTTTTCCTGCTCGACCACAGCACCTACGGCACCTACGTCACCTTCGAGGGCGAGCAGGAAATCCTGCTGAAGGGCGAAGGGCTTGCGCTCGCGAGGCACGGCTGGATCGCTTTTGGCCATCCGCACGGCGGCTCCGCCGAGGCGGTGGAGTTTTCGGGCAGCTAGCGAAAAATCGCGCCCGACGATCGCTTCGCGCGGCGCAAGCGCCGCCGCCGGCGAGCACAGGCGCTTACCCCGCCGCAGACCCCCAGAACCCTGCCGCCGCGCATCTCGAAAGCATTTTGTAAGGAATCGAAAAGCGTGGAAAACTACTGCTCCAAAAAGAACTCTTTTCCGCAAACTTATGCCCCTTGTCCAATAGAACACACGAGCCTGCGTGACGCCCCCTGCCTACGCGATGTCCTCTCCGTGGAGGGCGAAGTCTAAGACCTTCCAGCTCACCGCAGAGGAAGGCGAGCGGCTGCTACGCATCCTCGCCGAATCGCAGCTCATCCGGCGCCACGTTCAGCTCTATCTCTGGCTGCAGGGCGAGATCCAGCAGCTGCTTCCCCATCAGATCCTGATCTCGGCCTGGGGCGATTTTCCGAACTGGAACCTCAAGCTCGATGTCATCTCCGGCCTTCCGGGGGTGCGCACCGAGCAGCTTGCCCATTGCGGCGTCGGCGGCTTTCTGAAGGAGCTTTTCGCACGCTGGGTCGAGGCGGGGCGCAAGCCCCTGGTCGTGCCCGCGGCTGACGCTCTGAAGGGAATCGGCAACTGCCCCTGCCCCATGCATAGCGCGCTGCGCGGCCTGCGCTCGGTCCTGGTGCACGGCATACGCGACGAGCGCGGCGGCTACGACAGCCTCTATGTCGCTTTGCATTCGCGCTCCTTCACCAAGGGCCAGCCCAAGGACCGCTGCAACTACCTGGTCGATCTGCTCGTTACCCAGATCGACGCGGCTTTTCGCAGGGTGGCGGCGTTTCGCTTCGCAGACACGCCCGGCGAGAAGCTGGGGGGCGACTGGCTCGAGCTGAGCGCGCGCGAGCACCAGATCCTGGACAGCATTTGCAAGGGCAGCACCAACGCCGAGACCGGCCGGGCGCTCAACATCAGCCCCTTCACGGTCAAGAACCACGTCCGGCGCATCCTGAAGAAGCTGGGCTCGGGGAACCGCGCCCAGGCGTGCGCCAAGTACAGCCAGGCCCTGCAGGAGGCTCGAGGAGCCCAGCAGAAATAGCCCAACGGGCTAACGCCTTCCCCCGGGTTCGCTGGCATAATCGGCCGTCAGGGGGGAACGTCATGGCGCCGCTCGAGGTCCGCGGCTACACGCGCGAAGACGCGTTGCACTGGGATCGGTTCGTCGAGCTTTGTCCCGACGCGACCTTCTTTCACCGCAGCGGGTGGAAGGAGGTGATCGAAGGCTGCTTCGGCCATCGCACGCACTATCTTCTCGCGGAGCGCCCCTCGGGCATCGCAGGCGTGCTGCCGCTTGCCGAAGTCAAGAGCTTCCTCTTTGGCCATTCGCTCGTCTCGCTGCCGTTCTGCGCGCACGCCGGCGTGGCCTCTGCCGAGCACGACGCGGTGGCGGCCTTGCACAGCGCGGCGCAGGCGCTTGGCGAGCGCCTGGGGGTCGCGCACCTCGAGCTTCGCAACCGCAGCGCGCGCGAGCCTGGCTGGCCGCGCCAGGACCTCTATGCGGGCTTTCGCAAGCCGATCCTGCCGGAAGTCGAGGCGAACATGCTGGCGATCCCGCGCAAGCAGCGCGCGATGGTGCGCAAGGGCATGGGTAACGGCCTTGCGAGCCGGCTCGACCCCGGCGTCGACGCTTTCTTTGCGCTCTACGCCGACAACGTGCACCGGCACGGCACGCCGCCCTTGCCCAAGCGCTACTTCGAGACGCTGCGCAAGGTCTTCGGGCGCGACGCGGAAGTCCTTTCCGTTACCGACGCGGCGGGCAAGGTCGTGTCGAGCGTCTTCAGCTTCTACTTCAAGGACGAGGTGCTGCCTTATTACGCCGGCGACGCGCTCGAGGCGCGCGAGCTCGCGGCGAACGATTTCAAGTACTGGGAGCTGATGCGCCGGGCGTGCGAGCGCGGCGTGCGCGTTTTCGACTACGGCCGCAGCAAGAAGAAGACCGGGCAGTACGATTTCAAGAAGAACTGGGGGTTCGAGCCCGCGCCGCTCGCCTACGAATACCGCCTGTACCGGCGCGCGAGCATCCCGCAAAATAACCCGCTTAATCCCCGCTATCGCGCCCTGATCGCGCTCTGGCGGCGCCTGCCGATTCCGCTCGCCAATTTCCTGGGCCCGCATCTCGTCAAGAGCCTTGGTTAGTGAACGCGCAGACCGATCCGATGCTGCGTTTTGAGGCGGCGAGCGGCCGGGCCGCCGCCGAGATCGGCTGGAAGCT
>Ga0209577_10003278_pt1 | contig 15247 bp, 13 predicted proteins | sample GraSoiAngelo_109_FD_185874 | JGI IMG/M metagenome (GOLD analysis project Ga0209577, IMG submission 185874) | Grasslands soil microbial communities from the Angelo Coastal Reserve, California, USA - 14_0903_12_20cm (SPAdes) (version 2) | ecosystem: Environmental > Terrestrial > Soil > Grasslands...
ACCCCCCGTTCGGGTCGTAGACGTAAAGAAGGCCACCGGCGACAACAGGGCTCGTTCCCGCCCTGCCGTTTCGCCACGCGGGACGCAAGCGTCCTCGCGTGAGCCTGAACGCGGCGGTGCCGTCGTTCGTCGTCACGAAAAGCCACGTCGAACGCCCGGTGTGCCAGACCGCAGGCGCGGTGAACACATCCGTGCGGCCCGGAGCGACAGTGGTTTGCAACTCACCGCCCTGCCGCGTGCCGGCGTGTGTCGTTCCGTTCAGCCGGTGCATGTTGAGCAAGCGCAGCAGACCGTCCTTGCCGCCTTGCACCGCGAGCGATCCGCCGAGTAGCGCGGGAGCCGTCGAGCCAAGATCCGTGTCGCCCGACTCGAGCTGCGCCTGGTTACGCGGCGTCCAGCTCTGCAGAAGATGCGCAGCGTCCGCCGACAGCTCGAGCACGCTGTCGCCCCAGTTCGTTCGTCCATTCCACGGGCCGTTACCCGTCGCGATCAGGAGCCTTCCCGTCGCAGGGTCGACAACCGCACCCGCACGCGCCCAGATCGCCGAGTCGCTTGCGCCGCACGAGCTCGGGACGATCACAGCATGCCGGTCGCTGCACAGCGAGTTCCACACGTGCACGATCGCGCCCGTGGCGGGATTCAGCGTCACGACGTGCCCCTGATACGGGGGCGCATCGCCCACGTAGCCGCCAGTCGTCGCGATCACCCGCCCACCAGCGAAGTTCAGCGCAGCGGCGATCTTCTCGCGCTGTGGCAGACGTGTGATTGCGGTCGACCAGAGCGCGGCTCCGTCCGCGACGGAGAGCTTCTCGATGTGTCCGTCGGGTGACGCCGCGTAGATCGCAGACCGGCCCGGATCGGCGATGGGTGTCGCGGTCGTGATCCGATAGGAACCCGCCCACGAGGAGTAACCCGGCGGCGTGTAGCGCCAGAGCACGCGACCGCTCGCGGCGTCGACGGCCAGTGTTCGACCGTACGTCGTCGTCACGAAGAGAACGTCGTGCGTTGCGCCATTGACGGTGACGCCGTGCAAGAAGATCGGCGACGAGTCGATCGTCCCGTCGAGGTCGACCCGTTGGCGTTGGAGGTGCGACGCGTTCGCTGCGGTGATTCCGGTCGCGTACGGAGAGGAGTTGGAACGCGCGGCGTTGTACCCGAATCTCGTCCAATCGTGCGGAGCAGGAGCGGCCACGGCGAGCGCGGCCGCGGCGAGCAGCGCGGCGATCATACGGCGGCGAGATCCTCGGATCGGACCCACGGGCCGGGCGGCGTCAGGAGCTGCTCGACCTGCAGGTACGCGAGCGCGACGAGCGGCACGTCCGTCCAACGCTCGATGCAGACGTAGCGCGGACGCCACTCGGGGAAGAACTTCCGGTTGAAGCTGTGCAGCCGCTCGAGCTGGAAGAAGCGATCGAAGCGTAGGAGCACGACCCGAACCGCCCGCAAACCGAGCGGCGAGGTCTCGTCGGCGCGCAACGCCTTCGCGAACACGGCGAAGTTCAGCGAGAGCTCCTGCACGCTGCGCTCCCTCCCCCACTCGATTGCCTCGACGATCAGAAACTCCATCAGGCCGTTCGGCGTGTCGCGGCGGCGTCGCATCGTTGCGAGCGACCAGCCTTCGCACGCCGGCGAGGGCACGAGATGCAGGAATCCGCCGATTGCGCCGGCGGGATCCTCTGCGAGCACGAGGATGCTCTCCGGATAGTCCCAGAGCGCATCCATCGCCATCGTGAAGCCGCGCTCGGGCCAGCGCCCGCGCCACTCGGCGGACACAGATGCGATCTCACGACGGAGGTCGGCATCCACTTCGTCGACGCGGAGGATGCGTACGCCGTAGCCCGCCTTCCGCAGCCGCGACACCGATTGACGCACCTTGCGGATCGGCCGGCCCTCGAGCGAGAACTTCTCCGGCCTGACGACGGCCTCGTCGCCGAGGTACACGGCGTGGAAGCCTTTGCTGCGATACGCGCCCACGAGGGCTTCGCTCGTCCCGAGCGAAGCGACGCGCCAGCCGGATGCGTGCGCCATCCGGCGAAACTCGTGCAGCAAGTCAACGATCTCGGTTGGATCGCCGATCGGGTCACCGCTGATCAGCGCCGTGCCGTTCACGACGCGGTATGCGAGTAACGCACGACGCGAGGGAGAGAACATGTAGTTCTTGTCGCGGCGCAATGCGAAGTACGCAAGGCTGTCGCGGCCCTGGTCGCGCACGACACGGCGCGCGATGACTCGTTCCTCTTCCGTGTGGTCGCCCTTTCGCGCGAGCGGCCGCAGCCACAGGTACAGCGCACGGAACGCCAATAACGCTGCGAGGACGATCAGCGCGGTCTCGAACTGGTCCGAAAACCACGCTGCCTCCCGCAGCGTGAACAGGAACGCGACAGCGGCCAGCGCAACGAGGACGCGGGCGAGCGGACGCAGCACGGCGGGGTCGCCGAGAGCCACGAACTGACTGCGGTAGCGAAAGAGCGCGATCAGGAGGACGAGGCTGATGCTCGCTTCCTCGATGTCGAGTCCCTTGGCGAGATGCGCAGCGGCCGACAACGCGACGACGACGACCGCAAGCAGCCAGGCCCGCTGCTTCCGGCGCGCAAGACCGCGCGACAACCAGATCAGGGCAAGCCCGAACGCGAGCGCAACGATGCGCGCGACGTGCGGCACTTCGGGCGGGAGCACGCCGCGGACCAGGCGATAGCGATCGGCGAATTCAGGCGTCGTCGCCGAGACGATCCCGATCACTCCAGCGGCCGCGGCGCCGAGCGCGAGGAAGAACGTGGCCGGACGGCGAACCGTCACGGCCGTCAGGGTACCCGGAGGCCCCGAAGACCTACCGCTTCAGCAGGACGCGCCGGAGCTCGTCCTCTTTGCCCGGCTCCAGGATCGCGAGCACTTGATCCCCGGGATGGAGCTCCGTCGCGCCGACGGCGATCTCGGCGCGGCCGTCGCGCATGATCGAGATCAGCCGTGCCCCTTCCGGGAGCGCAAGCTTCTCCACCTTCTTGCCCGCGCACGGAGAGCCCTTGTCGATCTGTACCTCGACGATCTCGAGGTTCTCCTTGCGAAGCTCGAGCAGGTGCACGAGATCGTGCTCCGGAACCTCGTGCTCGACGAGGCCGAGGATGCTCGACGTCGCACAAACCGTCGGCGAGACGCCGAGGAGGTCGAAATGAACTTGGTTGCGCGGATCGTTGACACGCGCGATCACCTTCTCGACGCCGAACTTCTCCTTCGCGAGCTGGCAGATGACGAGGTTGTCCTCGTCGTCACCGGTGAGCGCGAGGACGAGATCCGGCGGGCGCCGGATGCCGGCCTTCTCGAGCACGTAGATCTCCGTGGCGTCCCCGAGCATTGCCTGGTGCTCGAACTCCTGCTCGAGCCGCTCGAAGCGATCGCGTTCCTGCTCGATGATCGTCGCCTCATGCCCGTTGCGGAGGAGCGTGCGCATCACGTTCGCGCCTGCCTTCCCGCCGCCTGCGATCAGGACGTACATCTAGGTCGCCACTTCCTGGCGGTCGCGCGGAATCTCGCAAGAGCGGACGGCGTCGGTGAGCACGTCGATCGCGGTCGACGTCGGGCAGACGGTGCGCAGCCCGCGCTGCGCGTAGAAGTCGGCACGCGCCGGATCCAGGATGCGAACGACGGTGCAGTCGATCCCGAACCGCTTCTGCGCCACCTGACCGATGACGATGTTCGTGTTGTCCCCGTCGGTCGCCACGACGACCGCATCCGCCTCCTCGATTCCGGCCTGGCGGAGCACCTCCGTGTCCATGCCGTGGCCGACGACGAAGCCGCCGGTCCAGTCCTCCCCGAGGCGCGACAGGGCGGCTTCCTTCTCGTCGATTGCCGTGACGTTCCAGCCGTCCGCCGCGAGCCGCTTCGCGACCGTCGAGCCGACGCGGCCGCAGCCGATGATCAATGCCTTCACGAACTCAGCCTAGCTCGGTTTCAAGACGTTATGCGGGCGCGCCATCCTGCTCGAGCACGCCCTGGGGGAACGCGACGATGAGCACCTCGCAGGGTGCCTTCTTGAGGACGTAGTCCACGGTCGGAGAAAAGAACCGCGACTGTCTTCGCCAGCGCGGCGACGAGCCGAGGACGATGAGATCGGAGTTCAGCCGGCCCGCCTCGCCGACGATCGCCTGGCCGATCGAGCGCGCCCTGACGGTGTGGCCATGCACCTCGACCCCGTGGTCGGAGCCGAGCAGCTTCGCCTCGGCGAGCGAAGCCTCGGCGCGCTCCTCCTCGTCCCAGAGCTCCGCGTCGAGCGACCGGTCGAGCGGGACACGAATGACATGCAGGGCGTCGACCGCGGCGCTGCGTTCCTGCGCGAGCTTCACCGCCGTCGCGACCATCTCCTCGCCGATCTCCCCCAGCTTCATCGGCACGAGGATCCGCGCGAACTCCGCCTGTGCGAGGTCACGCCGTTCGTCGGCCGACGAGACACGCTCGAGGAGCCCCTCGCCGCGAACCTTGCGCACGACGACGTAGAGGACGAGGCCGATCGCGAGCCACACCGGGCCGCCGTATCGCGCGCCGGGATGCGTTGCGAGCGCGACGATCCAGATCGCGAACGTCGCGAACACGCCGACGAGCGACGGCAACGGAATGCGACCGACCGACAGCGGCACCCGGTAGGGACGGCGGCGTTCCGGCTCCGTGAACCGCAACTTGATCACGGCGAGCTGAGTCGCGGTGAACGCGAGCAACACGCCGAAGCTGAACAGGCTCGCGAGAAAGAACACAGGATGCTTCAGCGTCGACGTGATCACCAGCCCGGCGATCGAGATCAGCGCGGCCGCGACGATGGACTGTGGGGATACCAGCGTCCGCGGATTGAGCCAGCCGAACTTGCGTGGCAGCTGTCCGTGCTCGCCGAGGGAGTACGCGAGCCGTCCGAAACCCGAGATGGACGTCGTCGCCGCGGTGAGCAGGATCAGCGCTCCCGAAAGGCCGACGAACACCTGCAGCGGCGCGCCGACCGCACTCGGAACGTGCTGGCGGATCTGCGCGACGACGCCCATCAGCGGCGAGCGAAGCCACGTTCCGCCGAGTTGAGTTCCGTGCTGGGGCGGGAACGCGGAGAGCGCGACGAAGGCGATGGCCACGTACAGCAGTACGACGAGGCCGATGGAGCCGAACAGGCTGCGCGGAAGATCGCGGCCGGGCCTGCGCGTCTCCTCCGCCAGGTTCGCAACGGTTTCGAGCCCGGTATAGGCGAGCATCGCGAGTGGCAGCGCGAATGCGATCGAGTGCCACGACGGCGAATGACCGAGGGACGTCCCGCGCGTGATCGCGTGCCGCGAGAACAAGAGCGCGAAGCCGAGCCCGACGAGGAGCACTTGCGTTGCGAGATCGACGATCGCGACGATGATCGCCCAGCGGTGCAGGCGCGTCCGGTGCACGAGACGGAATCCCGCCATGCCCGCGATAACACCGCAACCGGCGATGACGTCCCAGGGACGGTGAATCTTCGTGAAGAATGCGCCGGCAAGGTAGTGCGGCATGAACAGCGCCGACAGCGCGATCACGATCAGGTAGTCGAGGAAGAGCGCCCAGCCGGTGATGAATCCCCAGAGGTCGTTGAAGGCGATCCGCACCAGCGTCGCCGCGCCGCCCGTCTCGCGGGTCGCCGCGGTTCCCTCCGCGTACGAGAGCGAGACGAGCACGAACACGGCGCCGACGAGCAGCAGAACGGCCGGCGTGAAGCCGAGCGCGTGGAAGGCGATGATTCCGAGCGCGAAGTAGATGGACGACGCGATCTCCCCGTAGGCGATCGAGAAGAGCGCCGGCGCATCCAGCACGCGCTGTAGCCGTGGCAGCTTCCGGGCCACCTCCGCAGCTTAAGCGCGGCGGTGGCTGATCGACCCTCCTCAGCGGCGTGCGCGGAACAGCAGGTAAAGGCGGGCCGTTCCGGCCGCGATGAAGAGTCCGCCCAGGAGATAGCCGGCGCTTCCACCCCTGATCACCGTCTCCACGAGCAGCGCGATGCCGATCCCGACGAAGAGCAGCGCGAGTGCGGCCGTGCCCGCGCGATAGGCCTTCACGCGGCCTTCCGGCCGGCCGCGACCATGACGCGGCACGGCGCGTGCTTCAGCACGAAGTCGACCGTGTCGCTGAAGACCGCACTACGGGCGCGATCCGTGCGCGGCGTGCCCATGACGATGATCTCCGTCTGGCGGCGGTCCGCCTCGTCAACGATCGCCCGTCCGGCGCTTCGTGCACGAACCAGCCGCCCGCGCACGTCGACCCCGTAGAGCTCGCCGATCGCGCGCGCGGCGTCGAGGACGTCGTACGCGCGCGCCTCGTCGTCGGCGAGTTGAGTGTCGAGCGAGAGCTCGAGCGGAACAACGACGACCGCGACCGCGCCAATGGACGAGCCCCGCTGAGTCGCGAGCCGGCAAGCCACGTCCACCGCTTCTTCGGACATCCTGCCCGGCTTGACCGGGACGAGGATGCTGCGGTACTCGAGGGCGAGCGCGGGTCCCATCGGCACCGGCGCGCGTACTGTCGCCCGAAGTGGCTGGGCCGTCCGCCTCCGATACAGGGCGTAGACCAAGAATCCAAGCGCGAGCCAGCTGAGTCCCGCGTAGCGCGTGGGTGCGTCCTGGACGACCACGACGAGCCATGCGATCCCCGTGCCGAGACCGCCGACGATTGCGAATATCGGCCAGTCGACTCCTCGAATACGAAGGTTCGGGACCGCACGAAACACGAGTTCTTCGTCGCGGCCGCGCCGGCGAAGCTGGATGACCGCCGCGTGCGCGATCGTGAACGACAGCATCGCGCCGAAGGCGTACATCCGGCCGATGAAGTCGACGTTGCCCGGAAGGATGAAGACGATCGAGACGAAGCCGGCGAACACGACGAGTGCGAGCCACGGCGTCTTGAACACCGGATGGAGACGGCGGAAGGCGTCCGGCAACTGGCGGTAACTCGACATCGAGTAAGTGATGCGGGAGGCGCCGATCACGCCGGCGTTCGTTGCGATGAAGAGAATCGTCGCGGCGAGGATGCCGACGTAATACTGCGCCCCGCGGAGGAGCGTTCCGTGCAGATGGAGGTTGTTGACGAGCCCGAGAACCGGATCGTTCTTGTAGCCGTGCTCAGCGGGCGGCAGGCCGAGCTTCGTGACGTAGCGGCCGTGCGCGTCCCGCGTGACCGGAAGCGCCGACAGCGCGATCCACGGCAAGGTGAAGTAGATCGCGAACACGGCGACGGCCACCCACGAGATCGCGCGCGGGATGTGCTTCGGCGGGTCGCGTGCCTCCTCTGCGAGATTCGAGACGGTCTCGATCCCCGTGTACGCGATCATCGCGATCGGAATCGCGAGCGCGAAGTTCGCCCAGGTCGGCGCGACGCCGAAGTGGATGTTCGCGCTGAGGCGGTGCGGGCTGAAGATCAGCGCGAACCCGACTCCGACCAGAAGCAGCTGCGTGGCGAAGTCGATCAGCGCGAGGAAGATGTTGAGTCCCGCAGCCTCCTTGATCCCGACGATGTTGATCGCGACGAGGACGACGATCACGACGGCGCCGCCGACGATGTCCCACGGATTCGTCCTGAGCGGCGTCCAGAAGATCGACAGGTAGTGCGGGACGAAGAACGCCGAGATGGCGATCGTGATGATGTAGTTCAGCATCTGCGCCCACGCAGCTCCGAACGACACGAGCTCGTTGAACGCGTGGCGCGCGAAGGACGACGATCCGCCGGCCTCGGGATAGCGGACCGTTCCTTCGGCGTAGGTCGCAGCCGTCGCGGCGAAGATGAGGCCGCTGATGATGAAGACGATCGGCGTCAGCCCGAGGGCGACCGCCGCGGTGACTCCGAGCGCGTAGTAGATCGAGGAGCCGACGTTCCCATACGCGGTCGCGAAGAGCGCCGGTGTGCCGAGGACGCGCTCGAGCCCCTGCTGTCGCCGGCGGCGGCTACGACGTTCCGGCGTGACCTCGGATTCGGCGACGCTCGTCACGGGCAAACGCTATCGCCCGCCGGCGACGCGCTAGCCGTGAATGGAGACGATCAGGGGGATGATCAGGATCGCCACGATGTTCGCGATCTTGATCATCGGATTGATCGCGGGCCCGGCCGTGTCCTTGTACGGATCGCCGACGGTGTCGCCCGTGACCGACGCCGCGTGCGCCTCCGATCCTTTCCCGCCGTAGGCGCCGTCCTCGATCAGCTTCTTCGCGTTGTCCCAGGCCCCGCCGCCCGAAGTCATCGCGATCGCGAGGAACAACCCCGTGACGATCGTCCCGATCAGCAGGCCGCCGAGCATCCGCGGATTGATGATCCCGACGATGATGGGGAAAAGCACGGGAATCAGAGCCGGCGCGAGCATCTGCTTGATCGCGGACGCGGTGACGATGTTGATCGCGCGCCCGTACTCCGGCCGGGACGTTCCTTCCATGATGCCGGGGTTCTCGCGGAACTGGCGGCGCACCTCGGTGACGACCTGACCGCCGACACGTCCGACGGCCTGCATCGCGAGTGATGCGAACAGGAACGGCATCAGCCCACCAATGAACAACCCTGCGATCACCCACGGATTCGACAGCTCGAACGTCGTCGTCAGTCCGCGATCCGTCAAGCCGGTGCGGTAGCTGTCGAAGAGGACGAGCGCGGCAAGTGCGGCGGAACCGATCGCGTAGCCCTTCGTGACCGCCTTCGTCGTGTTGCCAACCGCATCGAGCGGATCGGTGATCGCACGCACGTCGTCCGGGAGATTCGCCATCTCCGCGATCCCGCCCGCGTTGTCGGTCACGGGCCCGTACGCGTCGAGCGCGACGATCAAACCGGTCATCGAGAGCTGCGCCATCACCGCGACGCCGATTCCGAAGAGCCCGTGCGTCGCGTCCCCGCGACCGCCGCCGGCGTAGAACGCGCCGAGCACGCCGGCCGCGATGACGATCACGGGCGCGGCCGTCGCCTGCATTCCGATCGCGAGCCCCTGGATGATGTTCGTCGCATGCCCGGTTTGCGAAGCGGAAGAGATCTGCTTCACTGGGCCCCAGCGCGTGCCCGTGTAGTACTCGGTGATCGCGACGAGTGAGAACGTCACAGCGAGCCCGATCAGCGCCGCGCCGTACAGGTTCCAGTAGCTGAAGATAGAGCTGTCGAATGCCATCGTGACCGGGATGAAGCCGATTGCCGACAGCACGACCGCAACGATCGTCGCGAGATAGAGCGCGCCGATGATCGAGCCCCGCTTGCCCACGCGGGCAAACAACGTGCCGATCACGGACGCGAGAATCGAGATGCCACCGAGCGCAAGTGGATACAGCCAAAGCCGCGAGTTCGGAAACTGTGTCCCGAGCAGCATCACGGCGACCGCGGTCACGGCGTACGTCTCGAAGAGGTCGGCGGCCATGCCCGCGCAGTCGCCGACGTTATCGCCGACGTTGTCTGCGATCACGGCCGGATTGCGCGGATCGTCCTCCGGGATTCCGGCCTCGATCTTCCCCACGAGGTCAGCGCCGACGTCCGCCGCCTTCGTGTAGATCCCGCCGCCGAGACGCGCGAAGACGGAGATGAGCGAGCCGCCGAACGCGAGCCCGACGAGATCCTTGATCGCCGTGCTCGAGGAATGGCCGAGCCAGTCGGTGAGCGCCCAGTAGTAGCCGGCGACACCGAGTAGACCGAGGCCGACGACGAGCAGACCCGTGACGGAGCCCGCACGGAACGCGACGTTGAGCGCCGGCTTCAATCCATGCCGCGCGGCCTCGGCGGTGCGCACGTTCGAGCGAACTGCGACGTTCATGCCGATGAAACCGGCCGACGCCGACAGGATTGCGCCGATGAGGAACCCAACGGCGCTTCCCCAGCCGAGCTGGTGGTAGAAGCCGAGCAGCAAGAACGGGACGATCGAAACGCCGGCGATCGTGAGGTACTGCCGGCGGAGATAGGCCGCGGCACCCTCCTGCACCGCGCGCTGGATCTCGCGCATTCGCTCGTTCCCCTGAGGGCGGCTCAGCAGCCACGCCGTGTACGCAATGCCGGCGGCCACGGCGACGCCCGAACAGACGAGCGCGAACAGCACTGGATGGTCGTTGAAGAAACTCCCGACGATCACGCCTCCACCCCTCACAAAGTGAGCGCCGATTCGGCTCGGCGCGCCGGGGGTTTCTACCACAAGCTCCTGGAAGCGTGGCGCCTAGGCGCGTGTCGCCTCCGCATAGGCAAGCTGGAGATTCGCGGTCACCTGCCGGAAATCGCGCATGACGTCGTCGGGAACGCTTCCTTCGAGCACCGGCAGGATTGCCCCGAGGCTCTCGATCGCGAGTCGCGCCTGGTCGAGATCTCGATCTTCCGCGGAAAGCTTCCGGTATCCGAGCGACGACACGGTGTAGAGCATCTGTACGAGCAGGTCGGAGACCTTTAGCTTCTTGAGCTCCTCCTCGACCTGCTTCAGGAGCTCCTCGTCCGTCTGCTTCGGTTGTTCCTCGCTCATGCGACGCGCTCCGGCAAACGGACGAGCTCGGTGAAGGCGGCGCGGTGCGAACCGAGTTCCGCGAGTCGCGCGTACTGCTGCTCGCCGGAGTTGGCCGCGGGAACGTCAAGGAAGGCCGAAGCGCCGATCTCTCTCGCAACCGGCTCGACCCAATCGACTAGCTGCTGGATCCGCGTGCGCGCCGGTACAACCTCGCGGCGCTCGAAGTCGATCAGACCGCCCGACAGCCCGAAACGCGTGGCACGCCAAAGGTTTTCCTCGATCAAGCGGTGCGGCAGCGACGGCAGCGGCTCGCCCTCGTCGATTGCGCGCGCAAACCGGGCGGCGAGAGCGTGGACCAGCGCGGCGAGCGATTGCGCGACGGAGAGATCCGGCTGCGCGTCGCAGATGCGGACCTCGATCGTCGGAAACGCGAGATGCGGGCGCACGCTCCACCACATCTGTGTGTGCTCGCGGATCGAGCCGGTGTCGTAGAGGAAGCGCACGTACTCCTCGAAGCCCTTCCAGCCGTCATAGACGTCGGGCACGCCGCAACGTGGAAACATGCGGGTGAAGATCTCGGTGCGAACCGAGTGCAGGCCGGTCACGACGTCCTCGACGAACGGCGAGCTTGCGGAGAACGCGAGGAGCTCGGGTAGGACGTTGCGAAACGCGTTGCACACCGCCACGGCCCGATCCGCGCCGCGAACGGCGACGTGCACGTGGATCCCGAAGCTGTTGTTTCGCCAGACGACGTAGCGCAGGATCTCGTCGTTCAGCCGGTAATGCGGAGTGTCGATGATGCGCTGGTCCTGCCAGCGGCTCCACGGATGCGTGCCGGTGGAAGCGATTGCGACGCCGTGCGCATCGACGAGCGCCCCGAGCTGTCGCCGGCGCTCGGCCATGCGGTCGGCTGCCACGGCGAAGGTCTCGCAGCGCCCCGTCTTGACCTCGATCTCGGAGGAGATGAGCTCGCCGACGAGATGCTCGTCGAGCTCGGTTCCCGCGGCGGCTTCCTTCAGCTCTTCGAAACGCCCGGTCAGCTCGAGCGTGTCGGGATCGAGCAGCTGGAACTCCTCCTCGACGGCGACCGTCATGTCGTCCGCGTTTTCGAACGCGTCCCGTGCGAAGGCGATCTGCTCGTCGGGGGTCAGCTTTTGCGCATCGCCCACGCAACTATCGTATTTGAAGCGGCTCCAAGAGCCGCTTCGCGACGCTTCTCCAACTCCAGCGTTCGACGGCCGCACGGCGCGCCGCGTTCGAAAGCGCAGCGTGCTCGTCTCGGGGAAGCGCGAGCAGTGTCTGCAGGCGGCCGGCGAGGTCGCGTGCGTCGCCCGTCGCGAATCCGGCGAGGGGCCGGAGCGCCGGCGGGTACTCCGCTTCTAGTCCGGCGGCGATCTCTGCCAGGCCGGAATGTCTCGCCACGATCGGCGGCGTGCCGGCTGCCGCGGACTCCGCTGCGACCATGCCGAACGCCTCCGGGAAGATCGACGGAACAACCGTCGCGTCTGCGAGCGGCAGCAGATGCACGAGATGTCGATGCTCGAGCGGTCCCGTGAACAGCGTGCCCGGCGGTGCGAGGCGTTCGAGCTCGTCGCGGTAATCGCCGAAGCCGACGATCACGGCGCGCGCGTCGACGTGGGAGAGCGCTTGCAAGAGCACGTGGACGCCCTTGTTGTAGAGGAGCTTGCCGAAATACAGCACGGTCGGCTCGTCCGTTTCGAAGAAGCCCGCAAGACGTGCCGCGTTGTCGGCGTCGGGCAAGCGATGATCGGAATTGTCCGGATTCGGGGGATCTGCACGCGCCTGTTCGAGCAGACGCGCGAGCGCCTCGTCGCGCGGCTGCGGACGGAACTCGTCGACGTCGACACCCGGAGGGACCTCGTAGACGCGGTCGACGTGACCGACGAGCTCCTCGAGAACCGAGCGAATGTGCGCGGAGCCGACGAACACCACGTCCGCTTCGGCGAGCGTCTCGCGCCCCCAGGCGGAGAGCTCGTCGTTGCCGCGTATCGAGTACTCGAGCTCGGAGCCGTGCGCCTTGACCGCGTACCGTAGCCCGCTCGCGGCCGCGACCGGCGCTCCGAGCAAGACGTGATTTGCGAAGACGAGGTCAGCAGGCGCGAGATCGCGCAACGCGTTCGCGTTCAGCTCGACGTACCGGTCGCGCTCTTCGTGCGTTAAGTCCTGTAGCAGCTTCGCCTCCAGCCCTTCGTAGCGATCGAGCACGAACACCGGCAGCAAGCCGTCGATCTCCGGGCGGACGACGGTTGCGCCGCCGAGGTCGTACCGTTCGGGCTGCGGTTCCTGGCAGAGAACGACGACGTCGTGGCCGGCGCGGCTCCATTCGCGTGCGAGCGCACGCGTGTAGACGTTCGAACCCGTTCCGCCGAGCAGGTAGCCGTGCCAGAGCAGGATCCGCATGCGGACCCGGCCTACGTCAGATGGAAATAGAGCGCGTAGAGCAGCTCGACGGCCGGATTCGACGTGTGGACCGCCACGTCTGAGGGCACGTCGAGCAATGCTTCCGAGTAGTTGAAGAGGATCTTGACGCCCGCCTTGACGAGATCGTCAGCAGCCTGCTGAGCGCTGCCGGGCGGGACGGCGAGGACTCCCACGATGATGTTCTTGTCGCGGACGAGCTCCGGGAGGCGGCTATACGGGCTCACCTCCGTGCCGTTCACGCGCCGGCCGACCTTCTCGGGATCGGTGTCGACCACCGCCGCGATGTTGATGCCGTGCTCCGCGAAGATCGACGACCCGGCAATCGCCTGACCGAGGCGGCCGGCGCCGACGAGCGCGATGTTGTGCTGCCCCTGCGTGCGCAGGATCTTGCGGATCTCGGCGAGCAGCGAATCGATGTTGTAGCCGACGCCGCGCTTGCCGAACTTTCCGAAGGCGGACAGATCTCGGCGGATCTGCGTCGCGTTGATGTTCGTGTAGTCCGAAAGCTCCTGGGAGGAGATGCGCTCCTTCCCCATCTTCTTGGACTGCGTGAGCACCTGGAGGTAGCGCGAGAGGCGCGCCGCGACGCCGACGGTCAACCGATCCGTCACGCCGCTCCTAGACTCGCCGGCCTGTAACAACGTCGGCAGTTCTAGCAGCAGCGACGCGAGCGGCGTCGCAGTCCCTCACGCGCCGGTTTGCTTGGCCATTCGGCGGCGGAACGCACCTTCATCGACGTAGTAGACGAAAGCGCGCTCCCCGTCGATCTCGACCACGGGAAGCCACTCGCGATACTTCGCCTCGAGTTCACGGTCGCCCGTGATGTCGACCTCGTCGAATGCAACCCCGGATTGTTCGAGGACCGTGCGCGCCCGTTCGCACAGGTGGCAGTCCCGAGCGTGGTAGAGCGTGACGCGTGCCAATGGGGGCTCCCAAAAAGGGACAGGCCTTTACGGGTCTGTCCCTTGTTCGAACCGCTAGGGATAGATACCGCGCGTCGTCGTCGCTTCCGCGACGCGTTGGACCGCCAGGCCGTACGCGGCGAGACGCATCGAGGTGCCGCGGCTTTCCATCGTCGCCCACGTCTCGTTGAACGCCCGCGTGACGATGTCGTTGAGCTTCGCGTTCACCTCGGCTTCCTTCCAGAAGTACTCCTGGAGGCCCTGCACCCACTCGAAGTAGGACACGACGACGCCCCCGGCATTGGCGAGGACGTCCGGGAGCACGAGCACGCCCTTGTCCTCGAGAATGTCGTCGGCACTCGGAGTGATGGGGCCGTTGGCACCCTCGACGATGATCTTCGCCTTCACGCGCGAAGCGTTTTCCTCGGTGATGACCTGCTCGAGCGCGCACGGTGCGAGAACGTCGCAGTCCAATAACAGCAGGTCGTCGTTCGTGATTGCGTCGGCGCCGCGGAAGCCGGCAAGCGTTCCCGTCTCACGCTTGTGAGCGAGAGCAGCCTGCACGTCGATGCCGTTTTGGTTGTGAAGGCCCGACGCCGAATCGGATACGGCGAGCACCTTCGCGCCGTCCTCGGCGAGGAATTTCGCGAGAAACGAACCGACGTTGCCGAAGCCCTGGACCGCAACAGAAGCCCCCTGCAGCGAGATCTGCTTCTTGCGGACGGCTTCGCGCACGCAGTAGAGCGCGCCGCGCGCGGTCGCTTCCTCGCGGCCGAGCGAACCGCCGATCGTGAGCGGCTTGCCCGTGACGACACCGAGGACGGAGTGGCCTTTGTTCATCGAGTAGGTGTCGAAGATCCACGCCATCACGCGCCCGTCGGTACCGACATCCGGCGCGGGAATGTCCTTCTCCGGACCGATCTCGTTGATGATCTCGCTCGTGAAACGGCGCGTCATGCGCTGGAGCTCGCCTTCGCTCATCGCCTTCGGATTGCACACGACGCCACCCTTCGCACCGCCGAACGGAATCCCCGCGAGCGCGCACTTCCACGTCATCCACATGGCGAGCGCCTTCACCTCGTCGAGCGTGACGTCCGGGTGGTAGCGGATGCCGCCCTTCGAGGGTCCGCGCGCCACGTTGTGCGTTACGCGGTATCCCTCGAACACACGCGTGTTGCCGTCGTCCATCGCAACGGGGATCGAGACGACGAGCGCCTTTTTGCACGCCTGCAGCACGTTGACGAGGTTCGGATCGATCGCGAAGGTTTGCGCGACCCGGCGGAGCTGCGACTTCGCGATGTCGTATGGGTTCTCGCGGAGGTGCGAGACGGGGGCTTCGACGGTGGTCACTTGCGACTCCTCTTTTGCTTGCAAATCACGGGTTTCCGGCCCGCGACACTACTTGATCCGGAACGAGATCGTCCGCACTGTCGCCGGGCCACCGCCCACGGGATATGCAATGAGCTTCAACAAGTAG
>Ga0209577_10003279_pt1 | contig 15247 bp, 15 predicted proteins | sample GraSoiAngelo_109_FD_185874 | JGI IMG/M metagenome (GOLD analysis project Ga0209577, IMG submission 185874) | Grasslands soil microbial communities from the Angelo Coastal Reserve, California, USA - 14_0903_12_20cm (SPAdes) (version 2) | ecosystem: Environmental > Terrestrial > Soil > Grasslands...
CTTTCCGCGCGTCGCCCGACCAGCACGCCACGGTGCGCGAGGACGTGGAGCGCGTGCGCGCGTTCGATCGGCTCGACGGGCTCGAGGTCGGCGGCTTCCTCTACGACGTCGAGACCGGCCGCCTCTCGCAGCTCTACTGAGCCGCGCTCAGTCCTGGGGAACGATCAGCTCGAAGCGAGCGCCGCGATCCTGCGGGTCGTAGACGAGGTCACCACCGTGTGCGCGCGCGTACGCGCGCGCGATCGCGAGGCCGAGCCCGCTCCCGACGTTCGCTCCCTCGGTGCGCGCGAACCGCTCGAACAGCCGCCCTTCGACGTCCTGCGACACGCCCTCACCGCTGTCCTCGACCGTGATCCGGAGAAACGAGTCGCTTCGCTCGGCGGACAGGGTGATCGGCGCCGCGCCGTAGCGCACGGCATTGATGAGCAGGTTGGAGATCACGCGATCGAGCACGAGGCGGTCGACGACGACGGCCAGGTCCGGCGGGACGTCGAGCTGCAGCTCGACGCCCTCGGCCACGGCCGCCGCTGCGATCTCCTCGAGGACGCTCGCGAGCACGACCGGCCGCGGATCGACCTCGACGCCCTGCGCGTCGAGCCGTGACAGGTCGAGGAGCTCCTCGAGCAGGCGGCGCATGCGCTCGCCCTGCTCGACGCCGACGCGCAAGAGCTCTGCGCGCAGCTCCGGCGTGAGATCGTCCCCGCGAGACTCGAGTGTCGTGAGGACGCCGTACACGGAGGTCGCCGGTGTGCGCAGCTCATGCGACGCGATCGCGACGAAGTTCGCCTTGAGCTGGTCGAGGTGCACGGTCTGTTCGTGCAGCCGTGCACGCTCGATCGCAAGCGCGAGGCGCACCGCGACGAGCTCGAGGAGCTCGACGTCGCTCGCGTCGAACTTGCGGTGGACGAGCGTGCCGACATGCAGCACGCCGAGAACCTCGTCGGCGACGAGCAGCGGGACGCCGAGCATCGACTTGATCCCTTTCTCGCGCAGGATCGGGTTGAGCACGTTCGCGTGATCGACGTCGTCGAGGATCACGGGATGCTTCGCCGCGGCGATGCGGCCGGCGAACCCGCCGCCGACTGGGATGCGAACGCCTTGCTCGACCTCTTCCTCGATCCCGACGGCGGCGCGCGCGACGAGCTCGTCTGTCGGCTCGTCGAGCAGGAGGACGGCGCACGTGTCGGCTCTGAGGATGTCGCGAATGCGCGGGAGCAGGACCTCGAGCAGGTCCTCGAGCGCGAGATGCGCGAGGGCGGCGTCGGTGACCGCCTGGATCTGCTCGACCCGCACGCGCGCGCGCCGCTCTGCCTCGTAGACGCGCGCGTGCTCGATCGCGATTGCCGCACGGTCGGCGGCAAGCTGGAGTAGCTCCACGTCGTCCTGACCGAACGTGCGATGGGTGAGCGAGCCGACGTGCAGGACACCCAGCACGTCACCGGAGACGATGAGCGGCACGCCGAGCATCGACTTGATGCCTTTCTCGCGCAGGATCGGATTGAGAACATCCGCGTGATCGACGTCATCGAGCACGACCGGACGGCGGTCAGCCGCGACGCGTCCGGCGAACCCGCGGCCGACCGGGATCCTCACGCCCTGCTCGACCTCTTCCTCGATCCCGACGGCCGCACGCGCGACAAGCTCGTTGGTCGCCTCGTCGAGCAGGAGCACCGCGCACGTGTCGACGCCGAGCACCTCGCGGGTGCGGTGAAGCAGCGTGTCGAGCAGAGCACCGAGCTCGAGGTGCGCGAGCGCCGCGTCCGTGATCGTCTGCAGGCGGCGGAGCCGCTCGGCGTCCCCCTGTTCCACCAGCCCCATGGCCGGATTGTGCAGGTTCGCGGCGTCGAGTGCGCCCCGTCGCCTAAGCTCGGGCGATGGAATATCGCGAGCTCGGACGCACCGGCGTCCAGGTCAGTCCGCTGTGCCTCGGCGCAATGATGTTCGGCGCCTGGGGCAATCCCGATCACGAGGACGGGATCCGCACGATCCACCGGGCGCTCGACGCGGGGATCAACTTCATCGACACGGCCGACGTCTACGCGCGCGGCGAGTCGGAGGCGATCGTCGGCAAGGCATTGCAGGGCCGGCGCGACTCGGTCGTGCTCGCGACGAAGGTGCACGGGACGATGCACGACACCGACCCGAACATGAAGGGCAACTCGCGGCGCTGGATCATGCAGGAGGTGGAGCACAGCCTCCGTCGGTTGCAGACCGACTGGATCGACCTCTACCAGATCCATCGCTGGGATCCCGAGACGGGTCACGACGAGACGCTCGGCGCGCTGACCGATCTGCAGCGCGCGGGCAAGATCCGCTACTTCGGCTCGTCGACCTTTCCCGCCTCACAGATCGTCGAAGCGCAGTGGACGGCGGAAAGGCGCGGCCACGGGCGCTACGTGTGCGAGCAACCGCCGTACTCGATCCTCGTGCGCGGCGTCGAGACAGACGTGCTCCCGACGTGCGAGCGGTACGGCATGGGTGTGATCCCGTGGAGCCCGCTCGCAGGCGGGTGGCTCTCCGGCAAGTGGCGGAAAGGCGCCGAGCCGACGAGCCACCGCGCCGACCGGATCCCCGCGCGGTACGACCTCTCGCTGCGGGAGAACCAGGAGAAGCTCGAGCGCGCGGAAGCGCTCGCGCAACTGGCCGAACAGGCGGGCCTCAGCCTGATCCACCTCGCGATCGCATTCGTGATCCGCCATCCCGCGGTGACAGCCGCGATCATCGGGCCGCGCACGCTCGACCAGCTCGAAGGACAGCTCGGCGCAGCCGACGTGCACCTGAGCGACGACATCCTCGACGCGATCGACGAGATCGTCCCGCCCGGGACGAACCTGAACGCCGCCGACGCCGGGTGGCGTCCGCCGTGGCTCGACGAGCGAAGCGGCCGCAGACGCTGATCCGAATCCCGCGTCACCCGCTTCCTCTGGAGAGCGCAGACGCGTAAGGTCGTTCGGTCCACGTCAGGGGGAGGGTCCGAAATGAAGAAGCGCATTGCGCTTGCGTTGCTTGCGCTGGCCGCGGTAGGGATCATCGGCGGGAGCGCGTCACACGCGACTGCCACGGGTGTCGGCAACGTGCCGCAGGGAACGCAAAGCGACAAGACGTACGCGCAAAGCGTGCAGCGCGCGAACGTGACGAACGTCTTCGCAACGACGCAGCGCGTCAGTTGCTACCGCCCGGAGGTCGCTGCGCCCTACAACGACGGCCCCGCGCTCGGCTACTCGGGCCAATCGCCGTGCCCGGGCGCGACGACCGGCGAGAACACAGGCGCCGCAGCTCCGTACGCGACGCAGCTCGGGAGCAACGCGAGCTACCCGATGGCCGCTCCGCAGCTCGTAAAAGACCACTCCGAGTCCGACATCCGCGTCGACCCGACCGACCCGAAGCACCTGATCGGCTCGTCGAAGTGGTTCGTCGGGCCCGAGGGCTACAACCACTTGCTCGGCTTCTACGAGTCGTTCGACGGCGGCCAGACGTGGCCGGTGCAGGGTCACGTGCCCGGGTACGAGGGGTGGACCGACAACACCGACCCTGTGGGCGCCTTCGACGGCTACGGGAACTTCTACGAGTTCGTGCTCCCGTACCAGTTCTTCAACAACGCGGACGGCTCGCACAACTTCAACCTGGGCACGCAGAAGGAGCCGAACCCGACACTGCCGGCCGAGGTGGTCGGCGTGTCGGTGCGCAAGCACGGTGCGACGGGCGCGAACGACTGGACCGCGACGGTCGACGGCCACCCGGACTACATCGCGACGTACGACAGCATCGGCAACGAGCCCGACAAGCAGTGGATCACGATCGACACGAATCCGGCGAGCCCGTTCTACAACCGCATCTATGCGATGTGGGTCGACTTCCACCACGCAACGCCGGTGCCGTACGTCTCCTACGCGACCGCGCTCCCCAACGGGACGCACACGCCGTGGTCGGCGCCGCGGCCGCTTCCGACGCAGGGCCACCTGCCGCAGGGCGCTACGTACCTGCTGCCGCACGTCGATCCGAGCGGCGCGGTTTCGACGTCGCTCACGAACTTCAACCCGAAGAAGGCCTACTGCTGCACGACGATCATCGTCGACCGGTCGAGCGACGGCGGAGCGACGTGGACGACTGTCGGCGTGCCCCTGGCGAGTGCGACACCGCCGCCGCTCACGTATGCGAACACGACGTTCCGCGACGGGATCGAGAACACCTACGCCGTCGGCAGCCATCGCGACGCGCAGGGCGCCTACCCGCTGTACGTCGCGTACGAGGACTACAGCGCAGGCGTGGTCAACGTGCTGCTCACGGCGTCGTACGACGGGGGTGCGACCTGGACCGATCCGATCCAGGTCAACGACAACGCCACGGCGGTCGACGAGTTCCAGCCGAACCTCTCGGTCGCGCCGAGCGGAACGGTCAGCGTGGCGTTCTACGACCGCCGCCTCGCCTGCCCTGCTGCCGGGAGCGCCGAGGGCACGGCGGCCGGGATCCCGCTCGACCCGGCTGGCGCGGGCGCGACGAACTACTGCGTCAACGCGAGCGTGCAGTTCTACCGCGCGAATCTCGCACCGGTCGGCCGCAACGTCCGGCTGACACAGCACACGTGGGACCCGCAGCTGAACGCGCCGCACACGAGTAGCCCATCGGCTCCGACGACGTTCATCGGCGACTACTTCGGGAACGACGCGAGCGGGCCGACGGACGTCTTCACCTTCGTCAGCACATTCGGCGACAGCTCGAACGCCGCGAACCAGCAGCAGCAGGTGGTCGCGGCCGTCCCGACGCCGTAGCGCGAACCAGGTGCCGGGCCGCCTCCGGGCGGCCCGGCACTCGTCAAACGGCGCGAGATGTGGTCCTATCGCCCATGGCCGAGACCCGTTCCTGGCGGTGGGTGGCGGTGCCGGTGCTCGTCGGCGCGCTCGTCTCGCTCACCGCCGGCCTCCTCGCCCGGCACGAGCCGCGCTCGAAGGGCTACTTCCGGCTCTTCTTCAGCGACCCGGTGCACCTCAAGGCGGGCTTCGCGACCGCGGCGGCCGTGCTCGCATGCCTCCAACTGCTGACGGCGGCGTGGATCTTCCGGAAGCTGCCCTGGCCGAAGCCCTCGTGGGTGAACCCGTTCCACCGCTGGACGGGCCGCATTGCGTTCCTGTTCACGCTCCCCGTCGCCTACCACTGCATCTTCAAGCTCGGCTTCCAGCATCCGGACAACCGCGTGCTCGCGCACTCGCTCTTGGGCTGCGCCGTGTACGGCGCGTTCGCGGCCAAGGTGACGATCCTGCGGCTCCATCGCTTCCCGCGCTTCGTGTTGCCGGCGGCGGGCGGGCTGCTCTTCGCGATGCTGATCGGCGTCTGGTACACGAGCGCCCTCTGGCTGTACCAGCACTCGACGAGCACGGCGCCCGCGTACGCGTCGAGCATCGTTCCCGCGAATGCCGACCCGGTTGCGGGTGAGACGGTCTTCAAGACGCAGGGCTGCGGCGGCTGCCACACGCTGGCCGCCGCCGGTGCGCACGGGCAGATCGGCCCGAACCTCGACCGGCTGCAACCGAGCTACGACCAGGTACGGGTGCAGGTGCAGACCGGCGGTGGATCGATGCCCTCGTTCGCGAAGTCGCTCACTCCTGCGCAGATCCGCAACGTCGCAGCGTACGTTGCGACCTACGCGGGGCCGTGACCCCATCCGCGTAAGCTCCGCGCGATGACGCAACCCTTGACCGCGCCCGACGGGCGCACGCTCGAGGTGCACGAGCTCGGCGATCCCGACGGCTTTCCCGTGCTGTTCCATCACGGCACGCCGGGGTCCGGGCCGCTCTACGCGCGCTGGGAGACACCCGGTGTGCGTCTCGTCGGCTACGACCGCGCCGGTTACGGCGGCTCGACGCGACGGCCCGGACGCGCAGTGGCCGACGTCGTCGGCGACATCGAGACGATCGCCGGCGCGCTCGGCTTCGAGCGGTACGCGACGTGGGGGCTGTCCGGCGGTGGGCCGCACGCGCTCGCGTGCGCGGCGCTGTGCGACGAACGTCTCGTCGCCGCCGCGAGCCTCGCCGGGGTGGGGCCGTGGGATGCGCCGGGCCTCGACTGGCTCGCGGGGATGGGCGACGGGAACGTCCGCGAGTTCGGGCTCGTTCTCGATGGCGAGGAGGCGCTCCGCCCCGCACTGGAGCGAGACCGCAGCGAGCTCCTGCACACGACCGCCGAGCAGGTCCGCGACGCGATGGCGCCGCACCTCAGCCCGACCGACAGCCGCGCCCTGACCGGCGAGCTCGCCGCGTACTTCCACTCGAGCATGGTCCACGGGCTCGGCGAGAACGCCGACGGCTGGGTCGACGACAACCTCGCGTTCGTGAAGTCGTGGGGCTTCGAGCTGGCGCAGATCGACCGCCCGGTGCTCGTCATCCAGGGCGGCGACGACCTGATGGTGCCGCCGGCGCACGGCAGGTGGCTCGCGGCGAACATCCCCGGCGCCGAGTCACGGATCGACGACGCGCACGGTCATCTCACCCTCGTCCAGGATCTCGTCCCCGACGTGCACGAGTGGCTGCTGTCACACACGTGAACGCGGCCCTGCGGAAGGGCATCCTCGTTGCAGCCGACAGCCCGCGCGTGCGCTCGCTCGTTCGGCGACACGGGATGAAGCTCGGAGCGTCGCGCTTCGTCGCCGGGGAGACGCTCGACGAGTGCATCGAGGTCCTGCGGCGCCTGAACGACCAGGGCCTGTACGCGAACACGACGCTCCTCGGCGAAGGCGTGCTCGAGGCGACGCACACCGAGACGGTCGTGGCCGCCTACCGCGAGGTGATCGAGCGCATCGAGGCGGAGCAACTGCGCGCGAACGTCGCGCTGAAGCTCACCCACCTCGGGCTCGACATCGACGAGGAGCTCGCCTACCGCAACCTGCGCACGCTGCTCGAGCTCGGAAGCTTCATCCGCATCGACATGGAGCAGTCGCAGTACGTCGACGCGACGCTGCGCGTCTACAAGCGCCTGCGTGCGGACGGCCTCGACAACGTCGGCACGGTCCTGCAGTCCTACCTCTACCGCACGCCTGGCGACCTCGACGACCTGCTGCCGCTCGCCCCCAACCTCCGGCTCGTCAAGGGCGCGTACCTCGAGCCCGAGTCGGTCGCATACCCGCAGAAGAGCCACGTGGACGACGCGTACGTGCGGCTGATGGAGCGCATGCACGACGAACGGCTGATCGACCATGCGATCGCCTTCGCCGAGCGCGAGGGCATCCCGCGCGACCGGTTCGAGTTCCAGATGCTCTACGGCGTGCGGCCGCAGCTTCAGCTCGACCTCGCGCGGCGCGGCTACAAGGTGCTGGTCGCGACGCCGTACGGGCCCGAGTGGTACCCGTACCTGATGCGGCGCCTGGGCGAACGGCCGGCAAATCTCCTGTTCTTTTTGAAGAACACGCTGCGCGGGTAGACGGCGCCGCGTGGCGCGCATCGACACGGTCACGATCCAGGGCTACCGCGGCGCCCGCGATGTCGCGCTGAGCCCGGGCGATGCCTGCGTGCTCGTCGGCGAGTCGTCGTCCGGCAAATCGACGGTCCTCTCGGCGATCTGGACGTTGCTCGAGGCGGCCGCGCCGATGCCGACCGGCGAGGATGTCTCGCGCGGGCACACGCGCGTGCACATCGAGGCGACGATCGGGGAGCGCACCCTGTTCCTCGACGCGCGGCCGCCGCAAACGCTCAACCTGAATCGCGAAGGCGCACCGCCTGCGCTGTTCTTCCCGGCGAACCTGCGTCCTACGACGCTCCTCGCGCCGGCCGACCATCCGGCGAAGCGCGCCGTCGGAGTCGTGCGCGGCAGCGAGGCGAGTGACGGCGGCCTCTCGCTCGTGCGCTCGATCGCGGCGCTTGCCGATGCCCGCGTGCGCGGTCTCGTGATCCTGATCGAAGAGCCAGAGCTCTATCTCGGCCCGCCCGCCCACCTGCACCGCTTGCTGCGCCGTCTCTCCGCGCGCGGGCGCAACCAGGTCATCTACTCGACCCACTCGCCGGTCTTCCTCGGCATCGACCGCCTCGACGAGCTCGTGCTCGTCCGCCACGACGAGCGAACCGGCACGACGCTCGTCCAGCCCGACGCCTTGCCGCAGAAGCAGGCGTTCCGCATGCGCGCCGAATTCGACGCAGAGCGTGCAGAAGTCTTCCTCTCGCGGGCGGCGCTGTTCGTCGAGGGACGCACGGAGAAGGTCGTGTTCCCGATCGTGTTCGAAGCGCTCGGCTACGACGCCGACCAGGAGGCGATCGCGATCGTCGACTGCGCGGGGAAGGGCAACATGCCGCTGTTCGCGGAGATCTGCAACACCTGCGGGATCCCGTACGTGATCGTGCACGACCGCGACGCGCCCCGCGGTGAGGAGCCCGCGGAGGCGGAGCAGATCGCCAACGACACGATCCTGCGCGTCGCCGGGAAGGCGCGCACGATCATGCTCGTGCCCGACTTCGAGGGCGTGACGGGATTGAAGGCGCGGCGCGGCAAGCCCGCAGCCGCATGGAAGAAGTTCCAAAACGGCGACGGCGAGGTTCCCGGCCCGCTGCGCCAGGCCGTCGAGCGCGTCGTCGCGGCGGCTAGGCGCGCGCCGCGGACGACTCGCGGCGCCTGAGCAGGCCGAGCCACGCGGCCGGCAGCCGCCGGCGCGCGGTGTGGAGCGCTTCGGCGAGCGCAGCCGCCGCGTCCTCATGGATGCCTGCGCCGTGGCCGCAGAGAATTCGTTCCGGCTGCAGGCCGGCGAGCGAGCGCGGAGGGAGCGGACGCACGAGCGGATGCAGGCCGATCGGCTCGCCGGGCGCGCGGAAGTAGGCGACCGTCCCGAGCGCGTCGGCGACGACGAGCGTGCGCGACCCGGGATCGAAGAGCGCGACTTCCTTCCACCAGCGGTTGTCGCGCACCCGCAGGACGCTGAAGGGGACGTCGTCCACCCACGCGCGCAGGTGCGGCACGCCGAGCCGCCGCGCCCACGCCTCGCAACCTCGGTTGTGACGGTCGAGCAATTGCAGAACGCCGGCCGGCTCGCCGAGCGCGCGGACGCGCTGCTCGAGCTCGGGACCGTCGACGGGGTCGATCAGCCAGACGCGACCGCCGAGCGCGAGCGCGTGCGACGTGCGCTGCATGCGCTCGTCGTGCACCCAGCCGAAGCCGTGCTCCCACTCGTCAACGAGGCTCCATGATGGCATCGATCAGACCGTACTCGACCGCTTCCTCGGGCGTCATGAAGCGGTCGCGGTCGATGTCGCGCAGCACCTGGTCGACGTCCTGGCCCGAGTGCTTCGAGATGATGTCGGCCATTCGCTTCGTCATGTCGAGGATCTCGCGCGCCGCGATCTGGATGTCGGCGGGCGTGCCGCGGAAGCCGCCGGAGCCCTGGTGGATCATGATCTTCGCGTTCGGTAGCGCGAAGCGCTTGCCGGCGGCGCCGCCGCAGAGGATCATCGCGCCCGCGCTCATCCCCATCCCGAGGCACACCGTCGACACGTCCGACTTCACGTACTGCATCGCGTCGTAGATCGCCATGCCTGCGTACGCGGAGCCGCCGGGCGAGTTGACGTAGAGGTAGATGTCCTGCCCCGGATCCTGCGCGTCGAGGTGCAGGAGCTGCGCAGCGATCAGGTTGGCGATGTCGTCGTTCACCTCCTGGCCGAGGAACACGATCCGCTCGCGCAACAGGCGCGAGTAGATGTCGAACGACCGCTCCCAGCGGCCGTCCTGCTCGACCACCATCGGTACGACAGATCCCACGATCACGACTCCTCCATCCGGTAATGTGCAACTCGTCGGTTGCACACTATCACGCAACCTGGAGGTTGCACATGATCCATAGAGAGATCGTCCTGCCGGCCCCGCGCGAAGAGGTCTGGGAAGCCCTGACGGACCCGGAACGGCTCGAGGACTGGTTCGCGAACGACGTCGACCTCGACCTGCGGCCGGGTGGCGGCGCGAGCTTCCGCTGGTCGAACGGCGAGGAGCGGCACGCCACGGTCACGGAGGTCGACCCGGAACGCCGGCTCGCCTTCGATTGGGACGACGAGGGCTCCGTCGAGTTCACGCTCGACGACGACGTCGACGGGACGCGGTTGATCGTCGAGGAGACGTCGCCCGCGTGGAGCACTGCGCTCGACCTGCAGGCCTCCGCATTCGCTTGTGTCTGACCCGCTCGGTCTCGTCTTCGGCGCGCTGGCGGACCCGAACAGGCGGGAGGTGATCGGCTACCTCTCGCAGCACGGCACCGCGACCGCGACCGAGCTGACCGGCGAGCTGCCGATGACGCGCCAGGCCGTCTCGAAGCACCTCGTCACGCTCGCAGACGCGGGGCTCGTCGAAGCGGAGCGGCAGGGGCGCGAGACGCGCTACCGGCTCACCGAAGCGGGCGGCGAGTGGGACGACCGCCTCGACGCGCTGCGGCGGCACTTCGAACGCCGCCGCGACTGAACCTGGTTCGGTTTGTGAACCAGGTTCAGTCGTTTCCCGGCGTCGCGAACGAAACGCCTGAACCTGGTTCGGCTGCGCCGAACCAGGTTCATCCCTCTAGGCTCACGCCGTGACGACCTACGACTCGGTGCGGCACCTGCCGCTGCACGTCGACGGCTACTTCCTCGAGCCGCTCGAGCACGAGGTGGCGCGTGGCTTCACGCTCAAGCGCACGGTCGTCGTCCTGCACGGCAAGGGCGAGGAAGGCCGGGGTGAGGAGGTCGACTACAACCCCCGCGCGCAGGAGGAGTTCCAGGCCGACCGCGAGCAGCTCGCGCTCGCGGGTGAGCACACGCTCGACTCGTTCTCGCTCCTGCAGTCGGGCCAGCCGGAGTACCGGCGGTGGGCGCTCGAGTCGGCGGCGCTCGACCTCGCACTCCGCCAGGCCGGTGTCTCGCTCGGCGAGGCGGTCGGCCGCGAGCCGAAGCCACTGCGCTTCGTCGTCTCGACGCGCGGCGCGAACGTCGAGGCGTGGCGTGCGCTCTATCCCGACCTGCGCTGCAAGCTCGACCCCGATCGCGACTGGACCGACGAGACGATCGCGAGCGTGGCCGACGTGATCGACACCGCCGACTTCAAGGGGATCTACCGCGGGTCGTTCGGCATGCCGCCCGACGCGGCCCTCTACCGGCGCATCGCAGAGGCGTTCCCGAACGCGTGGCTCGAGGATCCCGCGCTCACGCCCGAGACGTCGGAGGTGCTCGCCGCGCACCGCGAGCGCATCACGTGGGACGCGGGGATTCACGAGTGGTCGGACGTCGAGGCGCTCCCGTTCGCGCCGCGCTGCCTGAACTCGAAGCCGTCCCGCTTCGGCTCGGTGAAGCGGCTGTTGGACTTCTACGACGCGTGCGAGCGCGACGGCATCGCGCTCTACGGCGGCGGCCAGTACGAGCTGGGCGTCGGCCGCGACCACATCCAGCTGCTCGCCTCGCTCTTCCACCCGGACGCGCCGAACGACGTTGCCCCGCGCGGCTTCAACTCCGCTCAGCCGGTCGAAGGGCTGCCGTCGAGCCCGCTCGTGCTCAGCCCGGGCCCGGGCCTCGGTACCTGAGCGCCTTCTGCGCGAGCCGCGCGACCGACTCGTCGCCCGCGCTCCCGAGCGCGTACCACGCCGCGCCCTCGGCCGGCTCGCCGCTGCCGACGAGCAGGTAGCGGATGTCGAGATGGAAATGCGCCGGTTCGCCGGGTCGGTCGGGGATGCGATGGATGTCGAGGTCGAACGGGCGCGGCGCGACGGGATGGAGCTCGCAGACAAGCCCGGTCTCCTCGTGCGCCTCGCGCAGCGCGGCCACTTCGAGTGAGATGTCATCGGCTTCGACGTGCCCGCCGGGCTGCAGCAGGCGGCCGAGCTTCACGTGCTGCACCAGGCACGTCCGCCCGCAGTCGCCGTCGATCACGAAGGCGGACGCGGTGAAGTGCGCACTCGCCTCGGTGCGCGAGAGCGGATCTGCGAGCTCGGCGGCGAGCCGGAGCATTGCGATGCGGTCCGCCTCCTCCTGGTCGTCCGCGGCGACGTGCACCTGCAGCATCCGCACCACGGCCTCGCGCCGCGTCATTCGTACTGCAGCGCCTCGAGGACGTTCAGCCGCGCGGCGCGGCGCGCCGGGAAGATCGCGGCGAGGATGCCGACGACGATCGTCATCACGGCGAAGATGATCAGCGAGCCGACCGGCAGCGCGAAGACGATGAAGTCGACGCGCGCGACGAGCAGGCCGCCGAGGACGACACCGAGCGCGATTCCGAGGACGCCACCGATCGCCGCGGTGATCACGCTCTCGTGGCGGATCATCCGGCGCACCTGACGACGCGTCATGCCGATCGCGCGCAGCATCCCGATCTCGCGCGTCCGCTCGAACACGGTCAGCACGAGCGTGTTGACGATCCCGAAGACGCTGACGATCACGGAGAGCGCGAGCAGCACGTAGAGCACGTTCAGGACTGAGTTGAGCCCGCTGATCTGGTTGTCGATGAACTGCTGCCGCGTCGCGACCTTCGCGTTCGGGAACTGCCCGAGCACCTTCTCCAGCGCGGCCCGGTTGGCGTCGGTCTCGCCGCCGCGCGTGCGCACGAACGAATAGAGGTTCTGCGGGTTCGGGTTGTGCGCATCCCACGCGGCCTGCGAGATCGTGACGCGCCCGAACGGCGACCCGCCGGGCGGCGGCTTGAAGATCCCTGCGATCTTGAAGGTCGCCTGGTCGCCGTCTGCGAACGTGAGCGTGACCGGCGAGCCGAGATGCAGGTTGTGCGATTTCGCGTAGGCGTCGTCCGTGATCGCGCCGTCGGCGCCGAGCCGCGCCAGCGTCTGGTCGGTGCCGCCCTGCCAGTCGAGCTGGAACATCGACGCGCCCGCGGGGTTCACGGCTGTCGCGAAGAACGACTTCTTGTACGCGGCGACGTTGCCGGTGCGGACATTGGCGACCGCCGCGACCGCCGGCGCCTTCGCGACCGCTGCGGCGGAGGCCGGTGAGATGGGCGAGAAGTTGTTCTGTGCGGTGATCGCGTAATCGGCGTTGTGCCAGATGTTCCCGACGGCGCCGCGGAAGCTCGAGGTGATGCCGGCGGCGAGAACGGCGACGAGCGTGACGAGCGCGAGGCCGATCATCAGCGCTGCGGCAGTGGACGCGGTGCGTTGCGGATTGCGCCGCGCGTTGTCGCGCGCGAGCGTGCCGGCGGCCCCGCCGATGCGCCGTGCCGGCCAGCCGAGCGCCCAGGCGAGCGGCCGGATGAAGCGCACGGAGAGCATCGAGATGCCGAAGAAGATCATGATCGCGCCGAAGCCCATCGCCGCGAGCACCTGCGTCGTGCCGAGGTGCGGGACGAAGAGCCCATAGGCGAGTGCCGCGAAACCGAGCGCGGTCAGTCCGATCGAGGCCGGCGTCCGGAAGTGCGCGAACCTGCCCGGCGGCAGCTCGGCGCCTTCGCGCACGGCGGCGATCGGCGGCACGCGCGTGGCGCGCAGCGCCGGCCGCACGCTCGCGAGCAGCGTCACGACGATCCCGGCCGCGAGCGCGATGATCACCGTCGAAGCCGGGAAGATGATGCCGCTGTTCGGCAGCGTGAACCCGACCGCGTCGAACAGCCGGAACAACCCCTTCGCGAGGCCGAGGCCGAGGAACAGCCCGACCACGGATGCGAGCACACCGATGACGAGCGCCTCGACGATGATCGAGGTGAGCACCTGCCGGCGGCTCGCGCCGAGCGTGCGCAAGGTCGCGAGCTCGCGCGTGCGCTGCGCGATCGTGATCGAGAGCGAGTTCGCGATCACGAAGCTCCCGACGAAGAGCGCGATCCCGCCGAACGCGAGCAGGAAGTCGCGCAGGAAAGAGATGAACGAGTCCGTCTGTTTCTGGTCCTCCTGCGCCTGCGCGTCGCCGGTCCGCACCTGCGCCGTCGGCGGCAGGATCGCGCGCACCTCGTGAAGCAGCGCCGCTTCCGAGGTTCCGGGCTTCTTCGCGATCGAGATCTCGTCGAGCTTGCCCGGCTTGTCGAAGAGCTGCTGCGCAGTCGGCAGCGAGAAACCCGACATCGTGGCGCCGCCGAGCGACGCGGCCGAGCCGAACTTGATCAGTCCCGAGATCCTGAAGTGATGCACGGGGCCTTCCGCCTGCACGCCGATCTCGTCGCCCACAGCGAAGTGCTTCTTCTTCGCCGTGCTCGCGTCGATCACCACGTCACCGGACGACGGCCACGCGCCCGAGACGAGCACGAGCGGGTTGAACGGCGAATCGCCGTGGTTGATGCTGAAGCCGAGGTTCGGCGCGCCGCCGAACACGATCGCCTTGCCGTCGTGCCCGATCAGCGTCGCCGTGCCGTTCACGCCGCCGTCGGCAAGCGCGACCGACGGAAGCGCCTCCGTCTTCGCGAGCAGCGACTCGTTCAGCGACGGCGCGAACGAGCCCTGCCCCTGCGACACGTCGACGGGCGACTTGCCGCTGATCACGGCGTCGGACCCTTGACGCACGCTCGTGAAGATGAAGTTGAACGCGTTGTCGATCGACCCGGTGAGCACCAGCGTGCCGCTGACCATCGCGACACCGAGGACGATCGCGACCGCGGACAGCACGGTGCGCAGCTTGCGGCCGAGGAGACCTGCGAGGGCGACGCGAATCATGCGCTTGCGCGGGCCATCGCGGCGAGGATCTCGTTCGAGCCGCTGCGCGGGAGCTCTTCGACGATCCGGCCGTCCGCCAAGAACAGCACGCGGTCGGCGATCGTCGCGGCCTGCGCGTCGTGCGTGACCATGACCATCGTCTGGTTCAGCTCCTCCGCGGAGGCGCGGAGCAGCTCGAGGATCTCGCCGCCGGTCGTCGAGTCGAGGTTGCCGGTCGGCTCGTCCGCGAAGATCACGGTCGGCTGCGAGACGAGCGCGCGCGCGATCGCGACGCGCTGCTGCTGTCCGCCCGAGAGCTCCGACGGCCGGTGCGAGCGGCGGTTCGTCAGCCCGACGCGCTCGAGCAGCTGCTCGAAGAACACGGGATCGGGCTTCTCGCCTGCAATCGAGAGCGGCAGGACTAGCCCGAGCCTCACCCTCGAAGTGCGCTACGCACTAATCAGCTCCAGCATTAATAACATCGGTGCCAACATACCGCCCGTGGTGATCTCGCGCCTGGTCGAGGCGGGGGTTTGGACTGAGACACAGGGACTCACCTACGCGGGCCGCATTCCCGACCTGACCCGCAGGTCAGAGGCCATGGCCGCCATCGCCGGGAATCTGGCGGGCGATGCTAAAGAACTGGCCCTAGGGCGTGCGCTCGACGCGGGTCTAACGATTAAAGACGAAGGGGCACGC
>Ga0209577_10003280_pt1 | contig 15245 bp, 13 predicted proteins | sample GraSoiAngelo_109_FD_185874 | JGI IMG/M metagenome (GOLD analysis project Ga0209577, IMG submission 185874) | Grasslands soil microbial communities from the Angelo Coastal Reserve, California, USA - 14_0903_12_20cm (SPAdes) (version 2) | ecosystem: Environmental > Terrestrial > Soil > Grasslands...
ATGGCACCAAGGCAACCAAGGCCGTGCTACGCGATCATTTTGATCCGCTGTTTCCTGATTTCAACACCGATTATCCCGATCAACTCCGCGCCGATGAATTTCTGAATGAATTTGACGGCTTCGTGCTAGCCCGTAAAGAAGGCAAGGGAACCGAATTGCCGGCGTTCGTCCTGCTTTATTTGCCCGATGACCATACCGGCGGTACGCGGCCCGGCAAACCCACTCCCAACGCTTCGGTGGCCGACAATGACTTAGCCGTGGGCCGGGTCGTGGACGCGCTCTCCCATAGTCCATACTGGGACGACACCGCCCTATTCATCATGGAAGACGATGCACAAAACGGCGCCGACCATGTGGATGCCCATCGCTCAATCGCATTCGTCATCAGCAAATATTCACCGGGAAGCGTCGAACGTCCTTTTGTCGATCATCGTTTCTACACGACCGTGAATATGATTCATACCATGGAGGAACTGCTCGGGTTGCCGCCCATGAATCAAAACGATGGCTATGCCCCGGTCCTTGCGCCGCTCTTCACCGGAACTGGCGACCAGCCCGCCTTCTCCGCCGATTATCGCAACCGTGACAACGGGTTTATTTACCAGGTGAATCCCAAGAAAGCTCCCGGAGCAAAAGAATCTGCCGCTATGAATTTTGCCCGACCCGATTCCGCCAACGCGAACCGGTTAAACAGCATTTTGTGGCGGGCCAGCAAGGGTAACGTGCCCATGCCGGCGCCGCGCCACACGGTCTTTGCAGCCACCACCGATGAAGAATAAGCGATCCAACGTTTCTGGACGTGGGTTCAGCCGCAGCCAGCGTGGCGGGGTACTTTCATTTGCGGCCATCACAGTCTCCGGCTCCAGCCTCTATAATTCCCATTAGGTCGCGTACATGTCATCTCCGCTCTGCCATTCCGCGCTGCTCACTGACTTGTATGAACTCACCATGGCAGCCGCGTATTTCGACGGCAAGTTCCACGCGACTGCCAGTTTCGAACTGTTTGTCCGAGCACTTCCGCCGCAGCGAAGTTTCCTTGTGGCCGCAGGTCTTGAGCAGGCTCTCGACTACTTGGAGAAAGTTCGTTTCGAGCCTGAGGATATTGAATACCTTCGCCGGCATCCAGTTTTTCAGCACGTTAGCGCCGCGTTCTTCGATTACCTCAAGGATTTTCGCTTTAATGGTGAAGTCTGGGCCATGCCGGAAGGCACGCTGGTGTTTGAAGAAGAACCTCTGCTGCGCGTGACCGCGCCAATCATCGAAGCGCAAATAGTGGAAACGTTTCTGCTGTCCACGTTGACATTTCAGACGATGGTTGCCTCCAAGGGCGCGCGCATGGTGGATGCGGCACAGGGGCGTGGCGTCGTCGAGTTCGGCAGCCGGCGCGCTCACGGGGCGGAAGCTGGAGTACTCGCCGCTCGCGCCGCATACATTGCTGGCTGCAGCGGCACATCGAATCTGGAGGCCGGACGACGATTCGGAATTCCTACCTTCGGCACGCAGGCCCACTCCTTTGTCATGGCCTATGGCGATGAGGAGGAAAGCTTCCGCAATTTTGAGCGGTCGTTTCCTGAACATGGCGTGTTGCTGATTGATACTTACGACACGCTGGCCGCGGTGGACAAAATTATTCGCGCCGGGCTTCGGCCACACAGTGTCCGGCTGGACAGCGGCGACTTTGTCGAGCTCTCGCGTGAAGTCCGAAAACGCCTGGATCAGGCCGGGCTAAGCGAAACAAAAATCTTTGCCAGCGGTGATCTCGATGAATTTGTGATTGCCGACCTGCTTGCCCGCGGCGCCCAGATTGATGCTTTCGGCGTAGGAACTGCGCTGGCTACTTCGAAAGATGCGCCATCACTCTCTGGGGTCTACAAGCTGGTGGACGTGGATTTCGGCCAGGGTCCCGCCGGCCGTGCCAAGCTGAGCAACGACAAATCTACCTACCCTTGCCGCAAACAAGTCTTTCGGATGCGCGACTCCAGTGGAAGGTACTCTGGAGATATAGTTGCAGCGGAAGGCGAGCGTTGTCCTGATGGTGAGCCGCTGCTAAGTTGCGCCGTGCGGAAAGGAAAACGACTCTCTCCTTACAGCAACATGCAGCAGATTCAGCAGCACGCAAAAGCTGAGCTGGCACATCTTGCCGAGCCGTATCGCCGCTTGCAAAACGCCGAGCGCTACCCCGTCCGCTTCAGCCGCGCGCTCAAAGAAAATTTGGAGCAGATCCGGAACCGTCATATCCAGCCGGTGGGCAGACGCGAGTCGTGATAAGCGGGTGAAAACTCCTCGCTGCTCGGCAGAAAACCGGCAGAAAACCTTTCTGGGCCTGCGAAACCAAGCCAAACACGGTGTATTGCTAACCTACAACTTTTCTTGTCAAACCACGCCGATTGTCATCTAATTGAGTAGGGAACGTAAATGGAATTTCTTTTTTGGGACGTGGACACGCAGATTGACTTCCTGTCGCCCCAGGGAAAACTCTACGTTCCCGGGGCCGAGAAGATCATTCCCAATCTTCGCCGGCTCACCAAGTACGCTGCGGATCACACGATTCCCATCGTTTCCTCCACTGACGCCCACGTCCAAAATGACCCGGAGTTCAGCCAATATCCGCCGCATTGCCTGGTGGGAACTGAGGGACAGAAAAAAGTTGAAGAAACCCTGCTGGCAGAGCATTTGATCGTTCCCAATCGCCTGATCGACCTGCCGAGAGAGATTGAGTACCCACAAATTGTCGTCGAGAAGCAAGCCTTCGATGTTTTCACGAATCCCAATATTGATGCGTTGCTAAAAGCGCTCGGCAAGCGGGAAATCGTTCTATATGGCGTGGTCACGGAAATCTGCGTGGATCGTGCGGCCCGCGGCTTGATCCAGCGCGGCTATCGCGTCAACCTGGTGCAGGACGCCATCCAGCACCTTAACTCAGAACTGGGATCGGCTACGATCGATTACGTTCGTCAGCATCAGGGGCAGATCTTGAGCACAGGCGACGTTCTCGAAGATTTGCCGCGAATTGCCGCAGCCTGATTTTCGTCTAGTCAATTTTCGCTACGCGAGCCACCAACTTCTCATGCCAGTTCCATGGCAGGAGCCTCTTCAGCCAAAGCTGCATATGCGCGTCGCGACCTACTACGTAGCGCAAACGAGGATGAGGATCTTGCGCGATGCGCGCAATCACGCGGGCGACTTCAACCGGATCACGCTTGCGTAGGTTCTGAACCATCTCGCGCATCTTGGCGCCGCGTTCCCGATTAGGCGAGCTGCCATCGAGCGCCTTTTGCACCAGGTGCGCGTTTCGCGTCCAGATATCCGTCTGAAATGATCCGGGCTCTACCAGCACTACTTTGATTCCGAGCGTGTTTACTTCCAGCCGCAGAGATTCGCTCCAGCCTTCCAGCGCGAATTTGGCTGCGGAATAACTGCTGACCGACAGTGCGCCGTGCAACCCGCTGATGGACGAAATCATGATGATGTGTCCCGAATGCTGCTGCCGCATGGTGGGCAGCACAGCCTGGGTCATCGCGACCTGACCAAAGAAGTTGGTTTCAAATTGCAGCCGGATTTCTTCCAGCGTTACATCTTCGGCGAAGCCAGCCACGGCAAAGCCTGCATTGTTAACCAGCACGTCGATGCGGCCATACTGGCGGATAACTTCGTCGGCAAAGCGGCCAATGGTGCTGAACTCAGTGACATCGAGACGTCGCACGTCAAGCTTATCGGCAACTGCGGCAACAGTCGCGGCCTCCTCCAGTCGTCCGCGCCGCGCGAGGTCACGCATGGAAGCCACCACCCTGAATCCGGTCTTAGCGAGCTCAATCGCGGTGAGCAATCCAATTCCGCTGGAGGAGCCGGTTATCACTGCAATTCTTGTGGACATGGAGTTTAATATAGGCAGCTTTGTACCACGACGGCACGGGTTTGTCCCCGGAGAGAGCGGCCGCCGGAAGGAGTCGCCATGAGAACCTTCATGCATGCCAGGCATCGCCAGGGTGCGTATTTCCACTCGCATCCAATGCACACTGCTTATTCGCTCATTGCGAGTCTGGCGTTGGCCGGGTTAATGGTGCTTGCGCTAGTAATTGCAGCGCGGTAGTGAGTGCGGCCGAAGGTGCTTCGTTCGCGCGCTTAGCGATTCTTCGCGTACTTGGCGGTTAAAAACTTTTGACCGCAAAGGGCGCAAAGCGTTCGCAAAGATCGCGAAGAGAATCTGGAGTTGCGATCACCCACTACTCCGCCCGCCTTGCAAATCCCAGCGCAATACGAGAACATACCCGATTGTCTTCCATCTCCGACAATTCATAAGGATATAGTCACGAATATGGCGACGAGGCAGAAGTCCGCGAACCCGAGCCCAAAGACAGAAACCCGAAAATCGGAAAACGCGACCATCCAGCCTGCAACCGGCAAGCTGGGCATCATGATTCCCGGCATGGGCGCCGTCGCCACCACGTTTGTGGCCGGTGTAGAGGCGATTCGTAAAGGTCTGGCCAAGCCCATCGGGTCGCTCACGCAGATGGGCACGATTCGCCTGGGAAAGCGCACCGATCACCGCTCTCCAAGAATTAAGGATTTCCTCCCGCTGGCGCGGCTTGAAGATCTGGTTTTCACTGGCTGGGACATTTTTGAAGACGACATGTATTCCGCAGCTTCCAAAGCGGGCGTGCTCGAACGCGAATTGCTGCAGCAGATCAAGCCCTTCATGTCTTCTATCAAGCCGCGCAAAGCGGTTTTCGACCGAAATTACGTGAAAAGGCTCGACGGGCGCAATGTGAAAAAAGGCAAGAACAAGATGGAACTTGCCGAGCAGGTTCGGGAAGACATTCGCGATTTCAAAAAGACCTCTGGCGCCAGCCGCCTGGTTATGATTTGGTGCGGCTCCACAGAGATCTTCCTGCAACCCACAGCCGTTCACGCGACAGTGAAGTCATTTGAAAAAGGGCTGACCGAAAACGACGAAGCCATCGCGCCCTCCATGATCTACGCCTACGCCTCGCTGATGGAAGGGGTGCCATTCGCCAATGGAGCTCCCAACCTGACTGCCGACATCCCCGTGATGCTCGAGCTCTCCCGCCGCAACGAAGCCCCAATCTGCGGTAAAGACTTCAAGACCGGGCAAACGCTGATGAAAACCATTCTCGCCCCCGGCTTCAAGGCGCGACTGTTAGGGGTGAGCGGTTGGTACTCCACCAACATCCTGGGAAACCGAGATGGCGAAGTTTTGGACGATCCCGGGTCTTTCAAAACAAAAGAGGAATCGAAGTTGGGCGTCTTGGACCACATCCTGCAGCCCGCGCTCTACCCCGACTTATACAAAAACATCTTCCACAAGGTTGGCATTAACTATTACCCGCCGCGCGGTGACAACAAAGAGGGATGGGACAACATAGATATCTTCGGCTGGCTCGGTTATCCCATGCAGATCAAGGTGGATTTCCTCTGCCGTGATTCCATTCTTGCCGCCCCGATTGTGCTCGACCTGGTCACATTCCTCGATCTGGCGCAGCGCACTTCAGAATTGCGCGGTTTGGGCATTCAGGAATGGTTAAGCTTTTACTTTAAGTCTCCGATGACCGTGCCCGGGCTTTATCCTGAACACGATTTGTTCATTCAACTCATGAAGCTAAAGAACACCCTGCGGCATTTGAAGGGCGAAGAACTGATCACGCACTTGGGACTCGAATACTACGACTGAAGTCGCTGTGAGCTCTCCCTTGTGAAACTTCGTGTCCTTGGTGTTGAGATTTTTTGATTAACCACCAAGGACACGAAGGAGCACGAAGGAATCACGCGATCTTCTTCTCCCGCCTGTACTCGTCGAACTTCTCGAGAAACCGATCAATATCTTTCTTCTGCAGGTAATAGGGCGTGGAAAGCCGCAACTTCGACGGATCGCCGCCGCGAATCCGGATTTTGTGGGTCTTCCACAGCCAGTTCTCCAGATCCATTCGATTGATGGGCGGCACATTTACGGTAGCAATTGCGCACCGCAGCGCTGCATCCGGCGACGTCCAGGATTCCGCCCCGCGCTTCTGCATCTCGCCCAAAATGTAATCGCCGAGCTGCCGGTGCCGTTTCTCAATGCGATCCATTCCAATCTGGTTCGCCATCTGAATCGCCGCCCGCAGCCCCCAAAGCGACGGGACATTCGAGCTCCCAATGCGTTGAAAGCGTTCCGCCCGCAGCTTGGGTTCGTCCCAACCTTCGGTGGCAATCGTATTCCAGAGGCGATCAATCACCTCGTCCCGCACGAAAAGAAAGCCTGAACCCTTGGGCGCCTGCAGCCATTTGTGCGGGCTCGAGGAATAAAGATCGCAGCCGATATCGTGCACGTTGAAGCGCATCATGCCGGGCACATGCGCGCCATCCACCGCCGACAGAATTCCCTTGGACCGCGCCAGCGCACACAATTCCTTTGCCGGAAGCACCACTCCGGTTGCCGTCGTGATGTGGCTGAAAAAGATCACGCGTGTTCGTGGGGAAATCGCATCATTAAAAAGGTTCAGCACCTGCGCCGCTTTCTGCACCGGCTTGGGAAGAATGACTTTCTTAATGACAATTCCGTAACGCTTCGCTCTGAGTTGCCAGGGCTGCTCGCCTCCGGGATGCTCCTGGTCCGTCATCAAGACTTCGTCGCCCGCTTTCATATCCACGCCATTCGCGATGTAGCTATTCGCCTCGGTGGCATTCCGCAGCAGGGCAATCTCGTCCCGCGTGCCGCCCACAAACGCGGCCAGCGGATCGCGAAATTCATTCCATGCTGCATATCCCCAGATTGGGTAATCTTCCGGATCTTGCTGATCCAGCTTTTCGGTGGTGTTGTACCCATCGAAAATCGCACGCAGCACGGGCGCGGGGCTGGAACCGACCGTGCCGTTATTCAAGTAAATCTCGTCCGCGGGAATAAGAAACTGCTTTCTCAGTTCAGCCCAGTAGGTGTCTTGGTTTTTGTCGTAGAGCGAAACGTCGGGCAGGGTAGCGGGAGCATTTTCGAGCTGCGCAAACAGCAGGTTGCGGAGGCCAATCGCTCCCGTGACCCCTGTGCCAACGGCCATAAATTGCCGACGATCGAGCAAACGGCACCTCCTGAGGGTGAAGGGGCGTCATGTTACGCTGTGGCGCGAGCCAGAGCAAGCGACAGACCTGAAGTACAGCGTCGGAGATGCAATAGTTTCCTTCGCGATCTTTTGCGATGACTTCGCGTCCTTTGCGGTGAAAAGCTTTTAACCGCAAAGCCCGCAAAGAACCGCTAAGTACGCGAAGAATCCTGAATCTCACCTGATCGGGAATTTGGATACACTCCGGAGACAAAGTTTTGACATGTCAGCACGCCAGGTGAGGGCATCTCATCGCAATAGAGGGATCTTAACCAAGCTAAGCATGACTCCTAAGCTCACGACGACCCTACTGGTTGGCATATTCCTGCTTCAGGCTTTGAGTGCTGCAGCCGGGTCCCGGGAAATTGATACCCAGCGCTCCGTCATGACCATACGAGTCTTCAAAGCAGGTTTCCTTTCGGCCTTCGGTCACGAACATGAGATCAGCTCGCCCATCCAGCAAGGTTCTTTCAGTGAAGACAAGCCCGCTGTTGAGCTGCTGGTGGATGCCCGCAAGCTGCGCGTAATGGATCAAAGCATCTCCGAAAAGGACCGGGCAGAGATCCAGTCCACCATGCTGGGGCCAAAAGTTTTGGACAGCGAAAAATTTCCCGAGATACGTTTTCATTCCACCGAAATCGATCGCCTCGGCGAAGGCAAGTGGATCGTGCATGGCGAGCTCACCCTGCACGGTCAGACTCGGCCAGTGAAGGTGACCGTGGAAGGCCAAAACGGCCGCTACCGTGGCTCTGCCGAGCTTCGCCAAAAGGAGTTCGGGATCACTCCCGTCACCGTGGCGGGTGGAACGGTGAAAGTAAAGAATGAAGTTCGGGTGGAATTTGACATTGTTGGCAAATAGCTGAAAGTAAGGTCCAATGCTAATCAAGCGAACCCTACCACCGCGAAATAAAGGTAACCCGGGGGTTAGTTCTTGCGTCCAACTATTGGGGAACTAAAGGCAATCCCTGTTCAGGCGTATAATCAACGTACGAGTCCCGCCAGGGACAGACAAAGGAAGTCTCTATGAAGCTCCGCCAGTTGATCCTAATGGCTGCGTTTGTACTGTTTTGCGCGCCCCCGTGGGTGCTTTCGCAAGACCAGACCCGCAGCCAGACCGATCCCAAGTCTCCTACGAGCCAGAGCGGCCAGACGGACCAGAACAACACTTCCACGCCAAGTGACCAGCCGTCAATGCCGACAGCCGTCCCGCAGAAGGACGACGCCAAAATCAAGCACGACGGCGGCCGGAATGACGTGGACGCGATCGGCAATCGCAAGATTGGCGGCCGCGGCATGGGAAACTGGTACTCCCTGGAGGGCGAAATCCGCATGGGCAAAGAATATGCCCAGCAGGTGGAGGCCAGCGTGAAGCTGGTGCAGGACCCCTTGGTCACTGAATACGTGAACCGGATTGGCCAGAACCTCGTCCGCAACTCCGATGCGCAGGTGCCCTTTACGATCAAGGTGATCGATTCTGACGAAGTAAACGCCTTCGCTCTGCCGGGAGGCTTCTTCTATGTGAACTCCGGGCTCATCCTTGCGGCTGACGAAGAAGCTGAGCTGGCGGGTGTAATGGCGCACGAGATCGCGCACGTGGCTGCTCGCCATGCTACGCGGCAGATGACTCGGGCACAGTGGGCCAATATCGGGACCATCCCACTGATTTTTGTCGGCGGCGGCATCGGTTACGCAGTCAGGTCAGCGGCTGGTCTGGGACTTCCTTTGACCTTCCTGACCTTCTCGCGAGGTTTCGAAGCCGAGGCTGACTATCTGGGATTGCAGTACATGTACAAATCAGGATACGACCCCAACGCCTTCATCAGCTTCTTCGAAAAGATTCAGGCCAAGGAAAAGAAGAAGCCCGGAACCTTGGCCAAGGCTTTTTCGACCCACCCGCAGACACCGGATCGCATCTCCAAGTCGCAAGAAGAGATCGCCAGGATTTTGCCGGCGCGTCAGCAGTATGTTGTCACGACCTCGGAGTTTGACAATGTGAAGGCCCGTTTGGCGGCCCTTGAGAACCGTCGCAAAGTGATTGATCAGAAAGACAGCAATAAGCCCAGTTTGCGGCGCACCTCGAGCCCCAGCAAGTCCAGTGGCAAGGACGATAGCGGCGATGATCGTCCGACTCTGAAACGGCGCGAAGATCAAAAAGACTAGGTAGGTAGGTCCCATTCAAACATTAGCGGCGGCTTCGGCCGCCGTTTTTCTTGCTCGGTGGTTGTACAGGGTCGCGTTTTAGTTCACCTGATTTTCGGTCCCCGGAAACCTTACACTCGTCGCAAAGCCGCGCCGGACGCTGGATTACACCGATTCCACTACTTCTCTGAAGCCAACCAAACCGACCTTTGTCTACTCCAACGTAAGTAGCTGTTTAGGAGACCCAGGGGCCACGGTGCTGACTGAAACAGAAGTCAAAGTAATCGCGTTCGAGCATGGGCGGGCCAAGAAACGGAACAACGCAATCGTCGCCCTTCTATCCGGCGCTCTGCCGGGTGTAATCCTGAGCTGCTATTTCCCCAGCACATGGCAGCGTTGGCTGATCGGTTTCACTATCGGCCTGATTTGGGGAAACGCCTTCGAATACGCCTACCATCGCTGGCTTTTGCACTGGCCGCAAAGTTCGTTTGGGAAAGGGCACCTGGAGCACCACATGAATGTGGGCACTCCGGAAGAGGCCGAACACGTCAATCTCGGTCGATCTCCGCTGCACATAATTCCCTTATTCGTGAGCAACGGCTTATTGGTATTTGCGCTTGATCGATATTTTGGGCTGGGAATTATGTCCGGCATCATGGCCGGATGGAGTATTTATTTGGTCGCAGCTGAAGAAATCCACTGGCGTATTCACATGGACGAATGGTTGCCGCCGGGCCTGCAATTTGCCCGCGCCTATCACATGAGTCACCACGACATTCCTACTGCGCGCTATAACGTATTCCTGCCTCTGTTTGATTTCATCTTTGGTAATAGCAGGAGCTCTGGAAGCGCAGCTTAGGTGCTTAGAGTTCATTACTGAAAAGCCTCTGCTGTTCATCGAATCCCCAAGAAAAACCATCCAGCAGCACTGGAAAACACCAGAAATCGAGGCAAACCCTGTTCCAGGTAGAGAATCCAAATAACGATTTAGTGTGGCTTAAGCCTAAGTGGAGGTCAGAAATCATGACAAAAGTCGCAGTAGCATTACTGTTGCTTTGCACGTTCGTGTGGGCGCAAAGCGATCAGGACGCAAATAAGACTCGGGACGATGCGAGCGCCAGCACTCAAACCGAAAAATCCAGCAGCAACTTGTCCGAGCTGCAGGCTGCCACCGAAGTGGTTCAGCATATGAGCTCGGCAGCCGGCGATAAAGGTATCCCGAACGAGGTGTTAGAAGGCGCGAAATGCGTCGCCGTGATCCCCAAGTTGGTCAAAGGAGCGTTTGTGATTGGTGGAGAACACGGCACGGGCGTGGCCACCTGCCGCGTCAACGGCCAGTGGAGCCCTCCCGCTCCCTTTTCTCTCTCTGGAATGAGTTGGGGAGCGCAGATCGGCGGCAAGACCACGGATCTGCTGATGTTCATTATGAACGAGAAGGGCATGAATGATCTGATTTCAGGCCATTTCAAAGTAGGTGCAGATGTGTCTGCCGCGGCCGGCCCGGTAGGGCGCACCGCCTCCGCAGATGCTGGCTGGAAGGCGGGAATTCTGACCTACTCGAGCAGCAAGGGCGCGTTCATCGGCGCATCGCTTAACGGCGCCGAATTGCAACAGGACCACCGCGCCACGCAAGCCTGGTACGGCAGCGACGTTCCTTTCCAGGACATCCTCACCGGAAAAGTGAAGATGCCCAATGAACAGGCACGGGCGTTCGTTAACGCAGTCCAGAATGCGAAGGAGAGCGCTCAAGCGCGCTAACCACGGTGCTCTACGCAGCAAAGGCGGGTCCATGCGGCCCGCCTTTCTTTCTTAATCTTCAATGACAACAGCAAAAACAAAACCGCGGCTCTCGCCGCGGTCTTACTGTCTGTGGAAACTAACGCAAGGCAATTACGCTGCTTCTTTCGTAGCCAGTGACGGGACTCCCTTGGAACGGCCGGAATCAGGAGAGACCACTCTCATCTCCTTCCAGTCATAAGGAAGTTCTTTGCCGCAATCCAGGCATACGACGTAGGTGCCGGTGAGGGAAGCCGCTTTAATGCGGCGGGGACCGGTACGAACTGTAATGGGAAAACTGTAGCGAGCGTGCCAGCAGCCGAAAAACACGTCGAGCAATTTCGCGATCATTATTGACCTCCCCCACAGCGAGCTCTTACCGGCCCTTATCTGGGACTTACCAAGCCTTTACTTCGCCAAACATCACAGAACCTTGACTTACTTCCCAAAGCTTCACCTGCTTAGATTCAGCTACTCTGAAAAAGGTTCGTTGGTGTTATGAACACGCCGGATGCCGATGGGCTGGAGGAGGGGAAGTGCCTCAGTGATTAAGGCTTAGCCGGAATAGCGGGAAAAGCTGCTAACCGCGAAGTTCGCAAAGGTTTACGCAAAGGTCGCAGAGAATTTCCCCTTCACCGCAGGCCTCGGGCGTATCAAGTATCAAGAAGAGACGATTGAAGGACGAATCGGAGAGAACTCAGACGCTCTGCGGACCAGCCTTCTTGCGCTGACACTTCGCCATGATCGCCGCTCGAAGTCGGCCACGCAGATCTTCTGGCAACTCGTAGAGCTGTGAGTCACGGTAAATTTCAATGGTTTTCTTGGTTGTGTCGCAGACCACATAGCAGTTGTGACACCAGGCGAGGTGATCTTCGAGTTCGGCCTTGGTTCGCTCGTCCATCACGCCGTCGAGATAATTGGTCAGCTCTTGCAGAAATTCAGAGCATTTCACTTGTTGCCATCTCCACTCTCACGTTTCTGGAAGTAGCGGCTGAGCCGTTCCCGCAACTGCAGGCGCGCGCGCAACAACCGCGACTTGACCGCTGGAATGCTGAGGTCTAGCGCCTCGGCCGTTTCCTCGGTCGAAAGACCCTCCACATCACGCAGCACAAACACCGTCCGGAAGCCGGGGGGCAAGCCCTGGATGGTGCGGGTCAAGATGTCGCGCAACTCCGCCTGCGTATATTGCTGTTCGGGATTGGGGCTCCAATCCGCAACCTCACGGGGGAGTGAGTCATCTTCGGTCTTGACCTCTTCGTCTAACGAGACCGTACGTTCCGGCCGCCGCTTGCGCAGCTTCATTAACGCTTCGTTGACGGCGATACGAACCAGCCACGTGTAAAACTTGGACTGTCCCTGGAACTGCTCCAGGTTCTCGTACGCCTTCAAGAACGCGTCCTGCACCACGTCTTCCGCGTCTTCGCGGTTTTGCGTGATGTGCTGAGCAATGCGGAAAACGTTGCGATCGTAACGCCGGACCAGATCCTCGAACGCCGCGACGTCGCCGCGCTTGGCAGCCTGAACCAGCTCCATTTCCGGAATAACTGGCTCGCCTACTCTAGGTTGGATGGCATTCATCATGATCCCGATGCAGTAAATTTCAGGCGCGCCGGCCGCGTTGCGAATGTTATTTTACTTGGTAACCCGGCCCTGTGCCCAACTGTTTTGACGTAGGAATAACCGGACTGTTTGCGCTAAATTCCAACTCTGGTGTTGTCCGCGGAGGACACCTCCTTGCGTGTCCTAAAAGAGTTCGTGCAAGTACCATATAATCATGAGCTAGCCACAACGGGAGCTGCTGGGCAGCTGGTAATTTGGTCCAAAACTGATGGCAGACGGAACCGGGATTAAGAAAATCATCGAGCGAGTGGTGTCCCAGGTGCTGGAAAGCCACGTCCCGCGACTGCAGGACGAGTTGGTGCAGCGGGTGCTGCAGGAAGTTGAGCCTAGGCTGGGCGGTGGTTCGGAAGGCTCAAGCACCGAGTTGCTGCGCGCCGTCGCGCTGATTCACGCCGGCACTACGCAGCGTGAAATCCTTCGCGCGCTGCTGGACAGTTCCGCGCAGTATTGCGGACGCGTCGCCCTCTTCGTCGTAAAATCGGGCACCGCGACCGGATGGCAAGGGCGTGGTTTTGGCGAAGGCGACGCAATCAAGGACTTTCCCTTCGACGTCAGCTCGGGCTTAGGCGCGCGCGCTCTGCAGGACCGTACCGTCGCCACCGGCAAAGCGTCCGAAGTGGACTCCCGTTTCCTCGAACAATTCAGGAACCCTGCAAACGATCAAGCGATGGTTCTTCCTTTGATGTTGAAGGACAAGGTCGCGGCCTTGGTGTATGCCGATGGCGGCAGCACCGGCAAAATGGACCCGGTCGCCCTCGAATTACTAGCAGTATCGACCAGCGCCTGGCTGGAAGTGGCATCCTTGAGGAAGCAGGCTCCCAGGGAAGGTGCTCCGGAATCGGTGCCTCCAGGGGAGGCCGCCGCAGCGCCAGTGCCGGTTCAGACCGTTTCATCGTTCGTCGATCCCTTCGCAGGACATAAGCCCCATCATGTGACGCCGCCTCCGCCTCCCCCGACCGCAGAGGCGACGTCGGGCTCAGGATCCGGAGCTGAAGCGGCGGAAGAAGCGCCCGTGGTCGCCACCTCCACAGCAGTTGCACCGGCTCCGACGGCCACTCTGCCTCCAGAGGAAGCGGAAACCCATCGCAAGGCGCAGCGCTTTGCCAAGCTGCTGGTAGACGAGATCAAGCTTTACAACCAGGCCAAAGTAGCCGAAGGCCGCAAACATAAGGATTTGTACGACCGACTTAAAGAGGATCTTGACAAGAGCCGCGCCACTTATCAACGACGCTACGGAAACACCGCAGCGGCCAGTGGCGACTATTTCAACAGTGAAGTCGTCCGCAGCCTGGCAGGGGATGATCCCTCCGTTATGGGCGCTAATTTTCGGCGATAGGGCGGGAGTGGCGGTGCATCGTCGGCAATTAGTCGCGATTGTTTGCCTGGCATCCCTCTGGATGTCTCTTGGAGCTTGGAAGTCTTCTGCCTCGATCCAATCGGCTACAGGCAATAGCCAAAGCAGCGGCACCAGCGCTCAATCCACTGACACGAGCGGTCGAGTTCCAGCCCCGAAGCAGCCGTCAGCGACGAAAACAGCTGCGGCGAAAAAGAAGAAACCCACAAAAACCCAGCGCAAACGGAGGCGCAAGCCTCCTTCAGCTCGCGTGCGCAGAGTGCACCGTGCCTTTGTTGCTTCGACCAGCTTGCGGCCGATGGCGCAGCAGTTACTGCAGGACCGCACACCTGCGGCCTATGCGGGTGTAGAAGGTTATGCCCGACGCCATCCCAAGGAAGATGCTGGCGCGCTGGCCTGGCTGGTCACCGGCTATGCGCATATCGTGGACCACGATTACGCCAAGGCCATTGAGCCGCTGACACGAGCCAAATCATCCGCGGGCGAGCTTGGGGAGTATGTCACCTATTATCTCGGCACCACTTACCTGCAGGCTGGGCGCAGCGCGGAAGCGGTGGCCACTCTGGCGGATTTTTCGGAGAAGTATCCCGACTCTCTGCTGATCCGCGATGTGCACGTTACCTATGCCAGCGCATTATTGGCCGAAGGCAGGCCTCAAGATGCCATAGCAGTTCTGGAAAAAGATCGGCAGCCTGCGCGTGCCGACGTGGAACTGGCTGTTGGTCGCGCTTACGAAGCGGCCGGTGAGATCGCCAAGGCTTCCGCCGCGCTGCACAACGTGTATTACAACATGCCCACGAGCGCTGAAGCCGACCAGGCAGGCGCGGAATTGAAGAAGCTGGGGGCCAGCGTCCCTACACCCGCAGAACGCAAGACCCGGGCCGACCTGTTGGCCAAAGCACGGCGCTACAGTGATGCTGCCGACGAATATCGGGACTTGCTGAACCAGGTGAGTTCGACCGAACGTCTCGACGTGCAGTTAGCGCTCGCCACCGCCCTGCAGCGCACTGGTCGAGGCAAGGAAGCCAGGCAAGTTGTGAATTCCATGCCCGACACTACCGGAGAAATGAGCGCGCAGCGCTTATGGCTACTGGGCGAGATTGCCCGCGGCTCGGACGACGATAACGAGTTCCTCCGCGCCTTAGGACAACTCCGCGAATCGGCGCCGACCAGCCCGTGGCTTGAGCAGTCGCTGCTTTCCGCCGGCAACATGTACTTGCTGCATCGCGACTACGACAAGGCCATTGATGCGTATCGTGAGCTGC
>Ga0209577_10003281_pt1 | contig 15244 bp, 19 predicted proteins | sample GraSoiAngelo_109_FD_185874 | JGI IMG/M metagenome (GOLD analysis project Ga0209577, IMG submission 185874) | Grasslands soil microbial communities from the Angelo Coastal Reserve, California, USA - 14_0903_12_20cm (SPAdes) (version 2) | ecosystem: Environmental > Terrestrial > Soil > Grasslands...
GGTGGGCTTACCACATATCTCCTTGCAGTGTTGATATCCCCCTGATTCAAGCAGCATGAACGCTCCGCGCGCAATATATCTCATTGAAAAATCGTGCTCTAAACTTAAACCCAAAAGAGCCGCACCCTTGTCAACTTCTGGCAGCACTCTCACAAGGGCGCGCGTTCCAGCGAAACAATGAATTGAATACCCGCGATTTGCCTAGTTTGTAGACGCGTGCCATTGGTGATGAAGAGGTCTACACCCACTCCCGCAGCACATGCCAGTTGTATAGTATCGGGAGCGCGAAGTGAACGATCACCCCGCAGCGATGCATATATTTTCGCAGCTTTCAGATCGAAAGGGATTATTAACGATGTTGCAGCAAGAGTTTCCTCATATTTTTTGGAAAGCTCTGCATCGCCGCGTTCCGTGGGTTTGACCAAGATTTCACCCAGGGTCAGGGTGGACGTCAGAAGTTGATCGCCACGCGCCAACATCGATTGGCGGAGAGCCGCTACACGCCTGGAAAGTGGCCCCTGACCTTCAAAGAGGTAAATGAAAAGGTTCGTATCCCAAAAAATACGGCTCATTCCCAACCCTCTCGCAGGCGGCGCACGTAATCATCGGCATGCTCATCTTTCCAAAGATGCTTGCCCGAGCCCACCAAGGCCAAGAGGGAATCTTCAGGAGCAGTGCGAGAGAGCGTCGCGCACCAATCCCGATACCAAGCCAGCAAGCCGCGATAGTCTTGAGGGAGGTCTACGGGATTCGGCGTGATTTTGGCGCCTTCACGCGCTGGGTGATAGGCATCTCCTTGGCGGAAGAGGCGGCGCCGTCGCGACCTAGTCTCCAACAGCATTCGATACCGGGCCGGGTTGGGCGGCCGATTGGCAACGCAGTGCTGAACGACATGGACGTACAGCCCCGGGCGAATAGGCCCGTTTATAGACTCTTTCCTGGCTCGTTCGACGATCTCCTCCACAGTGAAATCGGATTCCTGAGCCTGCTCGCGATGCAAGAGGGCGGTGATGATCCAGACTTCGTCGGCTATCTTGATGTTCGTTTTAGAAGCGAGGACCATAAAGCTTCCCTTTGGTCTTGTGCGCGGAAACGTAGCTTGTGACAAATTTCTCGCGCTCAGTACAACTGTGTGCGCACACAGTCAACGCCCTCCCAAATTCAGGCGTGAGTGCAAGGGTTGAGGTGATCGTGTCACCTGATGTCGGTTGATGGCGAGCTTGTTTCCTGAGCAATCGTCGCAGTGGGCCTGCCCAGTGTTTTTAGAGATCAAACACCTTTTCTGGATTGGACATGCTTTCTGAACTGCACATGACTTGGCCTCCTCTCTAACTATGTATTCATTGTATAAATGAAGTTACTAAGTGTCAAGAGTAGGCTGTTCGGAGGTGTTCGGAGGGGACAACCGGGCCATCGGGAGGACGTCGAAGGGGAGCCATTTGTTAGTCCGGCAACCTACATTTACTTGAGCATCCGCCATAAGTCTCGGCTTCGGTAACCAAAGGGAATCTTTCACTGCTGAATTCATGGGCACTTAAGCGGAAACCACGTCTTGCGCACGCGAACCCTAAATGTTACAAGCGGCCAAGGGGAATCGGGAGCACCAAAGATGAGAATCGGTCGAAAAATTTTCTCAAGGCTCGGCGGGCAGAGGCGTCTGGCTTCAAGTCGGCAGCTCCTCTTCACGGGCTTTGCGCTGGCCCTGTGGCTCTCGGTCTTCGGCGCTAGGAGCGCGCGCGCGGAGCTTACGACTAACGGCGAAGTGGCCGGACTGAGAGCGCAATTTATAGAGGTAAACGGCATTCGCACACGCTACTACGAAATGGGAGCAGGCGAGCCGATGGTGTTAGTGCATGGGGAAGGGTGGTCGGGACATTCCAGCGCCAACGTTTGGTCGAAAAACATTCCTCTCTTTGCAAAGCGATTTCACGTCTTTGCGCCCGATAAACTCGGATCCGGAATGACCGACAATCCCCAGGACGATAACGAACTCAATATCCAGGGAGAAGTGGACCATATCTATGACTTCATTGGGGTGATGAAGCTCGGCATGGTCCATCTGGTGGGGCAATCGCGGGGAGGCGGTTGCGTTTTCTTTTTAGCCCTGCAACACCCGGAAGTTGTCCGAGATCTGGTAATCGTGGATAGCAACACGGCAGCTCCCGAAAGTCCTACTGCGCGTGAGGAGGCTCTCAGCAAGTGCCCCAAGGAGCCGGACTGGGAGGAGTGGAAGTGCCGGGTCCGGTCCAGGAGCTATTTGCCTGACGAAGCGTTCGATGACGAATATTTTATGGCGGGCAAATACATGTCGCTGCTGCCGAAGTCACAGGAAACTGTCGCGAAATTAAAGGCTGGAGCCGGCGGCGAACTTGCCACGGCGGAAGGGTTCCCTAACTGGAAAGCGGAGTGGTATGCGCGCATAAGGAAAGAAGGCGTGCTGCAGATGCCGGTGCTGCTCTATTGGGGACGTAACGACCCCTCTGCCTTGATCGCCAGTGGCCAGGCGCTGTATGAAGCAATTGCGGAAAAAAATCCGCACGTTAGAATAATTATCGTGGATAATGCCGGCCACTTTCCTTTTCGAGAATATCCCGAGGATTTCGTTTCTAAGGTCACAAGCTTCATTGACCACACAGATGATCCGCAGACGAGCGCGAATCCATCGGATCAAGCGAGGTGAAGGCTAAATCTGTGCTATAATACTGCTGCGTTTGTTGCTCTTGTAAAACCTTTAGATTTGTTTAAAGGGGCTGCGAGTTCAATAAAACTTGCGGCCCCTTTCTGTATTCTGCTGAGGGCGTTCGAGACGCATCAGATAGCCTAGTTAAAAAAGGAAAATTAAGTGAAAGAACAAGGAACAGTAAAGTGGTTCAATGCCAGCAAGGGATTCGGATTCATCCAGCGGCAATCGGGTGAGGACGTTTTCGTGCACTTCTCCGCCATTCAGGGAGATGGATACAGGTCACTCACCGAAGGGCAAGCGGTTGAGTTCGATGTCACCAAGGGCCCAAAGGGCCTGCAGGCAGCGAACGTTACCGCCCTCTAATCCGAATGGCCTTAGGCGTTTCCCGTCCCCGGCAAAAACCGGGGACGGGACGTCAATATGCGCGACCAAAACAGAAAAAGACGGTATTCGGAGGAGCATTTTGAGTCAAAGGAAGGGTAAGTAGGTCAGAAAAGGTTAAATAGGGTTAAACATGAAGAATTTGTTTGTCGGCAATATGAGCTTTCAGACTACGGAATCCGATTTGCGCGCCCTCTTTGAGCCTTTCGGGCAAATCACTCGCATCCACATTGTAAATGATCGGGAAACGGGCCAGCCACGTGGATTTGCTTTCGTCGAAATGGCCAAGGACGATGAAGCAGCCAAAGCAATGACTGAACTTAATGGCAAGGAAGTAGCCGGCCGTGCGTTGCGGGTGAATGAAGCCACTCCGAAACCGGAACGCGGCGGCCCTCCCGCCAACAGGGGTTTTAGTTCGCGCGGCGGAAGAGGCTCTGGGGGATCGCGTGGCCGCGGCGGATTTTCGAACGAGGACTATCGTGACTCGGCTCGCCAGCCGAGGGAGCCCCGCTGGTAGCTTGTGTCGCCGTGTCTTGCTAGTCACAGGAAGGTTCCGGCTGCGATAAGCTAGTACGAGGTGCTGCGGGAATTGTAGACAGCCGCTGAGTCGCGGCTTTGCGGGGTAGTCTGTATGTGAAGTTGACGTTTCTCTGCCAGCGTTCGCCTGTACCACGGTCCGAACACACGGTTCCACCACATCACAACGCCGGTAACGAGCAAAGCCACGGGTACGAGCCCAAAAACCGTCCAGACCAGCTTCAAGGGAAGCGAAGGGAATCTGCCGAAATGTAACCGCGCGAGCCAAGCCAAAACCTGATCGCCGAATCGGACATCTCTCGAGTGCGGTGCGTCGAAATAGTCGACGAGATCATTAAACGGACTTGGCCAAGAAAGATAAATTCCCGAGATTCCCCACATAAAAATAAACGCAAGAGACCAAAAGCCCAACGCACTATGCAGCGACCAGTTGAAGCTTCTGGGATTCGTATTCCAATCGATGATCAAGCTGCGCCGCCACTTATCGATGCCCGGCCACCAAATGACGATTCCCGACAGACACACAAGGGTTACGCAGGCCCCGCCGACGCCATTGGCGAGGTGGCCCGCTTTGCCGGAGAGCAGATTGTCGTGGAGGTCAACGAGCCAGAGCACAACGCGGAATCCTGCCTGCAGAGAATTACCCAAATCATCGCCAGTATAGGGATTGAAGAGCCGCTGCATTGTCTTGGGGCCGCGTTCCAGCCAAACTTCCGCAGGCTGGTTCGGGTATTTTGATTCGAAGACTCGATTCGCCTGGTAGCCCGGGTGGGCGCGTTGTGCCGCTCGCTTGAGTTCGTCGGCGCTCATGCGAGGCCCCGGGCTCGCGACAATATGCGGTTGAGTTGAGAAGGCCTTGGCAAGTTCACGGCGATAGATCAGGACGGTGCCCGTAAGGCTCATCACCAGAACGTACAGCGCGAGAATAAGGCCGGTCCAAAGGTGAACCTGGAACAGCACTTTCCGTAGTCCGACGCTTTGCGGGTGGCGAAGCCAGCGTTCAGCCATGCTCATTTGATTCTCCGTCATTCAGAAGATGCGATGAGGAGTACCTACTTCCCGTAAGTGACCGTGAGCGTCGCCTTGCCAAGGCTATTCATGTGCACCATGAAGCCTACCATCGCTGCACTCGACTGCTCATCGAGATCCAACCGAGGGACTTTCAGGGCGTGGACTGTGAAGATGTAATGATGAGCCGGCCCAGGCGGCGGTGCGGCGCCGCCATAGCCGGACTTACCAAAATCCGTACGCGTTTGCATTGCTCCGGCGGGCAAATTCTTCCCCCCGCTTGCGCCCGCAGGCAGTTCCTTCGTGGAAGCGGGAATGTTGACGACAACCCAATGCCACCATCCTGAACCGGTGGGAGCATCGGGATCGTAACAAGTTATGACGTAGCTCTTGGTCCCTTCAGGAGCACTCTCCCAAGCCAGGTGGGGAGAGCGATTACCGCCAGAGTAGCCCATTCCGTTGAATACCTGTGCCTCAGGCATTCTTTGCCCCTCCTTCAGATCGTTGCTCGAAAGCCGAAAGCTCATCAGTTATCCTCCGCGGACCTCAGCTGAACGTTTGGTGCTCGCCAGATGAGTCTACAGCACAGCACTGGGCCGACGAAATCGGATTTAGGAGTTCGCTCGTGCGGCGAAAAACGTACCTCGATAAGTACGTGCTTCGGAGCGCACGGCCTGAGACGGGCGCACTTTGCACCTTAGATCAATTCCGATACACCCCAAATCAATTTTCCATTAGAATCGGTTCACGGCTCCGGAACGAATGCACCCAATTTGCGGAGTCGGTCCGCACAAGGCGTGAGGAAACACGGTGGATCTCTTCAATTGGGAAGCGTTTCGAGCAACGCCATTGAGCCGCGATCCGTATGAGCATGTCATCGTAAGCGGATTCGTGAAACCGGGGGCTTTGGAGAAGATCAACGCCGACTACCCGGCCATCGAGGATACGGGCAGCCTCCCGGTAGAAGGACTCCAGTTTGGGCCGGGTTTCAAGCCGCTAGTCGATGGACTCCAGTCCGACCAGTTTCGCAAAGCTTTCGAAGAAAAATTTCAGGTGGACTTATCCGGTCGGCCCACGACAATTACTGTTCGCGGACGTTGTGCTGGCGGCGACGGCCAGATTCATACCGACTCCGTCGGTAAAATTATCACGATTCTAATTTATCTGAATCCTCTTTGGCATGATTCCGGCGGCCGCCTGCGCCTGCTGCGCGCGAAAAACATCGAAGACGTCGCAGCTGAGGTGGTTCCTTCTGGGGGTAACCTCGTGGCCTTTTTGCGTTCGGATCATTCCTGGCACGGGCACTTGCCATTCAGCGGCGAGCGCCGCGTGGTTCAGTTCAATTGGGTAACGAACAAGCGCAATCAGACGATCGTATTCTTAAGACACCGTCTCTCTGCATCCGTCAAGCATCTGCTGCGCAGGGCGAAGCCTTCAACCGCCCAGCGCCAAGATTAGGGCCGTCTAACTTTTGTTAAGCGACCAGGATGGAAGGTTCTACATTGGCAGCAGAGGGGACCTGCGGGCACGATTGCAGAAACACACTCAGCCGCGGTACGTTCCACCGCTTATCGCCGGCCTTTGCGATTGATCTACTACGAGGGAGGTTTGAGCACTGACGACGCCCACCGACGGGAGGGTTACTTGAGCTCGGGATGAGGAGGGGTTATCTGAAACAACGACTTGCTTCTTGGTTTGCCGCAATTCGTTACAACAAGTTGGAACGGCACTAACGTGTCGACTTCCCACTCGAACCGGCTTCTCGCAGTGCGCCTCAGTTCCCTCGGCGACTTGGTGCATACTCTTCCGGTAGTTCCCGCCCTGCGTTCGGCCTTTCCCGATGCCCAGCTCGACTGGGCCGTTGATTGGAGATGGTCGCCGTTGATCCAGCTCGTTCGCGGAATCGATGAGGTCATACCCCTGCGACCTTCGTTCCCCGGTTATTTACGCTGCATGGGACGAGTGCGGCAGGCGCGGTATTCATGTGTCATCGATTTCCAAGGTATTTATAGATCGGCGATCCTAGCATGGATTTCAGGTGCAGAGCGCCGGATCGGCCGCGATCGAAACTCCGCGCGCGAACGCGGAGCGGCTAGATTTTACACCGACCGGGTTGCTCCTGCGGGACAGCATGTCGCAGAAATGAGCATGAGCCTGGCCATGCATGCAGGTGCTTTGCGTCCCGCCGCGATGGAGTTTCCCATCCAAGCGGCTGCCCAAGACCTCCGACAAGTGCGCGCAAGGCTAGGACAGCAAGGCGCCGAAAACTACGTTGTTGTGAGCCCAGGCGGTGGCTGGAAATCGAAATGCTGGCCGGCGGATCGCTTCGGCGCATTGTGCGCTGAAGTGTGGCGTCGTCACGCAATACGCTCGGTGATAAATCTTGCTCCGGGCGAACAGCAGCTGGGCGAAACCGTCGTCACGCATTCAATTCCGGCAAAGCCCATCGTCTATTGCCCAGCATTGCCGGAACTGGTTGCGTTGCTGTCCCAAGCTCTTCTTGTAGTAGGTGGCGATACGGGGCCGCTTCACCTCGCCGCGGCGCTAGGAACACGAGTGGTGGCATTGTTCGGCTCTACCAATGCTTCCCGGAATGGTCCCTTGCCGCGCGGCGTAGTCATACAAAACCACTCGTCTGATCCTCCCAACTACCGGCGCGGCGATTATGTTCGAGGGCGTTCTTATTCTCCGGAAATGCTTTCCATAACCTTGGAGCAAGTGCTTACGGCAGTCGAGCAAGAGATGAGCAGGACGTCGTTCGCCCACCAGCAAAGGTAATGGTCTTACATTGCACCTGTCTTGCCTCCTGCGGTGAAGTGACTCGTGCAAGACGCACAATGCATCCTAAGCAGGAGAGGACCATAGTCGAGGGTAATACCAGCTGCCGGGGTCGCAGTCAGTCAAGCCATCGTGAATTAATCCGATTTGGCTCGGCCTTCGGATTCCGAGCCAATCCCGCCACCTCAGAATTGGCGCCCCGAGAGTGGAGAGTGTCTGATGTACCGCCGGTTAGGATCTTTTAGGCGGCTTGAGGCAAAGTGCAAATCAAAACAGGCGCGGGACGGAGGTTCGCAGTCCGCAATGTGATTGCTGAGCCTGTCAGGAAACCCGCGGGCACAAGTTCGAAGCTGAACGGAAATACGAAATGGAATCCGTCCCAAAACCGAATTTTCTTCTCAACTCTTTTGGGAAAATAGAGCTTCGTGTACTGTCCATCGACCAGAATCTTCGCTTCCCTGTAGCCCACACTGGCATAAGAGATTCCAAGCTCCCGCTTTAGAGCGAGCGCCACCATACATTCGCTCGGCTTCCCAGGCTTTCCATTCCTGATATCTTCCCGCGTCACATTGATTTTCATGTGCCTCCCCCTTACCGCCGCACCAACCCACAGAATAGCAGGAGGTAAAGGTGCAGAAAAGAGCCTAAGTAAATCGGGTTTAATATCTGCGCAGGCGCGGCTCGACGGGACTTCTATGGCGCCGGTCTCGGCAATGGCACGTCGTCGCTAAGAAGTGCGGCAGTGGCACGCAGTGGCACGGCCTTTTCTCAGCAGGCCGAATGCACTAACTTAAAATTCGTGGATATCGTCAAACTAGAAGCCGCGACGGTCACTAAACGCTACGAAGAAGTGTCAGCCTTCATCCTTAGCGGCGGAGAAAGCTCGCGCATGGGAAAAGCAAAGGGCCTGCTCGAGTTTGGCGGTCAGCCACTCATCCTTCGAATCGCTCGTCTGCTCGAGCCCCTGGTTTCTGAGGTGACGGCGGTCGGTTCTCCCGAGCGTTACGCACATCTCGGACTGCGGGTGATCGAGGACCAGCAATTCACCCGTCGTCGTGAGCGCAAAAGAACTCCAGGGCCTCTTGCCGGAATCGCTAGCGCGCTCACGGCGACCCGGACCTTCTGGACTCTTATTTTGGCGTGCGACCTACCGTACCTCACTGCGGAGTGGGTGGATTGGTTGCTTGCTCGCGCGAAAGCTTCAAAACGGCAAATCATTATGCCGCGCACCGCGGGGGGCCTTGAACCGCTCGCGGCGATGTATCGACCTGAGTGCGCCGAACCGATTATTGCGGCGTTGCAGCGGGGAGTCCGCAAAGTTACCGATGCCGTTGAGCAATTCCGCATCGAATTCGTCACCGAACGCGATTGGCGGCGTATCGATCCGCACGGACGTGTGCTGCGCAACATGAACGCTCCAGAGGACTATGAAGAAGCTTGCAGATGGCTGGAAGCACGTCACCTATAAACTGGAAGCACGTCACCTATAAAGAAGACAGGAAACTCGGTGTTCCACTCCCATCTGCCGCAAGGAACCTCGTTCGTGTAACCGGGGCCTTGCGCTCGCTGTGCCACGAGACGTACAATCCGGCTCGAATGGGAATTGCCCTGAGCATCGCCGACCTGCTTGTACTTTTGACTATCGTGATTAGCGCTTCACGTGCGGTCCGGAATGGACAATCACGAGGTTTTGGTCCGCTACTCCTATCGATCTGCATCGTGCTGGCGCTGCTAATTTTTGCGCTGGTCTCTTTCGCGGCGGCTTCCGGGCTCGCCCAGAGTTCCTCATTAAATCAGGGATTTTTGCTTGCGTTCCTTGTGGTGACTGCCGTCGTTGCCCGTTTCTCATGGGCGAGCAAGCCTTAACCTGCTCCACTAGCACCGTCTGCCAATCGTTCATGGCAATATCGATGATCATGTTGGAGACAATGCATACTGATGACAAGTTCAGAGGCGAACGTGCTTGCCTCGCAGATTTCTTCGCGCGGTTGCGCTGTTGCGGTCAGGGATCATCGTACGAAAAGGAGAGAAGCCAATGAAGACACGTACTCTAGGCGGAGCCATAGCAATCACAATTGGCGGAATTATTTTCCTGTTTGCTGAGGTTGCGTTTGCACAGTCGCCCACGGTTCGCGTATTGGCTTCCAATGGCGTGCAGGGAGCGCTAAACGAAATCATTCCGCAATGCGAGCGCGCCATCGGCCATCCCTTGTCGGTGGAATTCGGTACCACGGCAACGCTGAAACCAAGGATCGAGAGCGGCGAGGCGTTTGATTTCACCGTTCTTACCTCCGAAGCAATCGACGCTCTGATCAAAGAGCGGAAGGTCGCGGCAGACTCACGTGCGAACGCCGCCCGCGTCGGTATCGGCATCGGCATCCGCGCGGGCGCGGCCAAGCCCGACGTCAGTACACCTGAAGCGCTCAAGAAGGCGCTGCTGAACGCGAAGTCAATTACCTACGCCGCAGCGGGAGCCAGCAGACCGCCAACCGACAAAATGCTCGACCGTATGGGGATTGCCGATGCCCTTAAGTCGAAGACCTTGCTTTTGCCGGGAGCCGAAGAAACAACGGCGGCGGTCAGAGACGGTAAAGCCGAACTCTTGATCACTTTAATCAGCGAGATTGCGTCCGCGACGGGGCTGGAACTAGCGGGCCCGCTGCCCAAGGAGTTCCAGACCTACATTGGGTTTGCCGCGGGTGTCAGCCCGGACGCCAGGAACAGCGAGGCCGCCAAAGCTGCGGTCAAATTCCTAACGGGCCCGAAGGCGGCGGAGGCCTATAAGGCGAAAGGCATGGAGCTCGTCAAGTAGTTTGCGAGAGGCGCGGATGTCTCAGGCTTGGTACACCGTTACTGAACGACCGTGAACGGGATTGACGCCTCGGTTGTCTCCCACATCAGCGCCAGGGTTCCCTTGTTGCCCGTATCAGATCTCAATTCGATCGTGAACGTCTCAACCGGATCGGACAGCTTCTTGACATCCATCTTTGTGCGGCCAAAGTCACGAGAGGAATCGTAGTTGAGGTGAAATTGGCCCGTTTGTTTGTTGATGATTAGGGTCCACTCTTTCTCGTTTGGAATCGTCCAGATGCTGTAGCTTCCCGCGGGGAGCTTCAGGCCACCCATTTCCAGATTACCCTCGGTTGTGATTTTTGTTGCCCAGTTTGCCCCGGTACACCAGACCTCGCCAAACGGCACCAGCCCTCCGACGATCTTTCGTCCGTGCATCGATGGCGCATAATAGTCGATGCTAATGCGCTTCCCGCCAACCGTGGCGGCAACGTTTGCGGGAGGACTGGTATATCGCGAGCCAAACTGCAGGTGAGACGCTCGGGTTACGATCGCCAAGACTCCGAGTACGAGCACTGCGCCGATAACGATAGTCCGAGTTTTGATCTTCATCATGGCCGCCTCCATTGAAAGATCCTACACCACTGGGTCGCAAGATAGTCTATCGCGAAAGTGATTGGAACGATGCCCAGCCCACCCTTCGATACCGTTCTTTGTTGTCGCCTCGCTTCTGAGCTGGAGTGCCTCCGCCATAGCACGAAATCGCAAAGAACTATGAAAATAGGGTTCAGCGGCCGGCCGGTGGTGGCTCCGGTCACGCGGCGGCTTTTTGCTCCAATGTCACGGTGTAGCCTAAACGTGGCATTATAGGGGGGCCTCGCGAAACCTAGTCACGGTGGAATTGTGAACCCGCCTTGCAACCGAAAGGGCAAGAACGGTAACCCTTCACCTACAAGCTGGCGTGCGCGAGTTCTATCCCAACTGGTAATAGTGTTCTAGTCGAGGACATACGAGATTTTTGGCCGAGGCCATCCTCAAGGGTGTAAACGTCGTCGAAGGTGTGAGTGGCAGCATTCTTGAAATCCGGAGACAGGACGTCCATCAAGGGCGCTTTACGAACGAGAGATTGATGACAGCACTCGATGAGAGCGACGGCATTGTCTTCGGATGCGCGACCGATAACGTGTGATCTTATCGCGAGTCGGTAGACAGCTGCGCCGGATCAGAAGCGATGATTTCCGGTTTGCCTTGATAAGACTGTATCCGCCCGGTCACGCAGATATTCTTATCTCGATAGGTCTCCTCGGGCGTTCCGAACTTGGCGCGATTCTCTCCCCAAATCAGCACCGTGAACAGTTGGCTGGGATAAGGTTTGTCGAGGTCCAGAAAAGTCGGCTTGCCGCGCGTGGATGCAGCGTAACGGCCACTCGCGACTCTGCCACAAACGGTAGCTTGCTCGCCGATGTGGTTTTTGGCCTCCACCGTGGTGAACTTCTTACCCTGGCCCAAGATTGTGGCGCTCGCTCCGAGAAGGCCGATGGCGGCAATTGAACTCAGGCGCTTTGCCCGCGTAATTGACATGGCGGATCCTTCACGGGTATTCAGGGACGGTGTTTACTGTGCTCTACATACGCTCATCACGGCAGTCGGTCAAGTTGTCGCCGTCAACTAAGCGGCATTCAGCAGAGAGCGCTGTGAACAAGAAATCTTCGCGTCTGCGCCGAGCGGGAACTGCATGCGCCGTCACGTTACTGGTCGCGAGCAATGCTCTCGGCTGGGGGCAGGAGGGCCATCGAGTCGTTGCGACCATCGCAGAAAGGCACTTAACTGCCAGGGCTCGTGACCGTGTGCGGCAGATCCTTGGCTCCGAAGGGTCGCTGGCGGCAGTCTCCACATGGGCAGATGAAATCCGGCCTTCCCGCCCGGAGACGGCTCCCTGGCACTACATCGATATTCCGCTCGATGCTTCAGCGATTGACTCGGCCAGGGATTGCCCGAACGGGGATTGTCTGACCGCCGCGATCACCCGCTTTGTCGCGGTACTGCGCGATAACGCCTCAAGTCCAGAAGTAAAGAACCAAGCGCTGAAGTTCGTGGTGCACTTTGTAGCCGACCTGCACCAGCCGCTACACTGTGCAGACAACCACGACAGGGGTGGAAACGAGACTTATGTCACGTTCTTCGGGGAGACCGCGAACCTCCACAGCGTGTGGGACACCTTGCTCATCGAGCGTATTGATCCCAATCCGGACAGTTACGCGAAAAGACTTGACGCTGCTCTGACGGATTCGAACATGAGTGCGTACGAGGAGGGAACGGTCGCAGATTGGGTGCTCGAAAGCCATGCGGTGGCTCAGAAAGTGGCTTATGGTGCGCTGCCGCCTGGAGAGACTTCCGATCTTGGAATAGGCTACTTTCGCATTGCGGGGCCCGCTATTGGCCTACAGCTTCAGAAGGCGGGAAACCGACTAGCTTTTCTTCTCAACGAGGCGCTGCAATAGTGCATTGTTAAGTGGAGGACGCGATGGAAATGCGCGATGCAGTCGGACTGCCGGCTGGCAACGGGACAGTGAGTTGTATTGAATGCGGCGGAGAAATAGACCCCGCCGGGCGAACATTGGCACAACTTCCGGGAGGACTCGTTTGCCAGGACTGCGACGGCAAGCGCCGTGAACTGGAACGCCGCGCCAGACGGAGTTGGGTCGAGGTTTTGTGGGAGGACAACCCGCGTTGGCATTGGGTCCTAGTGCTGATAATCGTTTTAGTGCTGCTGGCATTGATGCGGTTCGTGGAGCTTTGAAGCGAAAGGCCAAATCGGCCTGATTTCTGTCGCGAGAATCGTCATCGGGGGACCATTTCTCCGGTGCGCAACCACACCGTTTAGTCTTCTATTTCTTGTCGGGCGAGTCGCAAGCTGCGGATATTCGCACAGGGCGACGTCGCCCGCATGCACGGCACTGGGAAACACTCGGGCGATTCGTAGGCGTGTCAACAGAAGAGTGAAAACGGTAAAGGGTCTGAAAAATATTTCAGTAGACCAGTTCTTGACGTGCAGTGCTTGCCGTCCGAGTAGCGGCATGCTAGTACACCGCTGCATTGTCCGCGAAGCCATGTAGAATGTCGCTGTGTGAGTTTCAGGCACGCATCTTCCCACCGGAGGAGACCATGGCCACTTTTCATCAGGGTTCAGAAGATGAAGTGATGCAACGGTACTTGACGACCGTGCGCAGCTCCTTGCCTCGCACGTTGGGAATCGCGCTGGGCGGAGCCCTGCTGCTGATTCTGCTGTACGCGTCGGTGGCCTACGTGCCCGCGGGAAATGTGGGCGTGCTGACGCTATTTGGACGCGTGACCGGCGACGTCTTACCCGAAGGCACGCACCTGGTCAATCCCTTCAAGGGAAACAACACCATGTCCATTCGCACGCAAGAGCTGAAGGAAACGGCCAGCGTGCCCTCAGAGGAAGGGTTGGTGATGACCATGGACACCTCGCTGCTTTTTCGATTGAATCCCGAGAAAGCTGCTGAGGTCTATCAGAAGATCGGCCCCCAGTTCGTTGAGGTAGTGGTGGAGCCCAACATGCGCTCGGCGATCCGTTCCGTCACGGCTGCGCATAATGCCAGTGCGCTCTATACCGGAGGCCGCGAAGAGGTCGCACAGAAGATCTATGATGAACTCGCACGCCAACTGGGCAGCAGGGGCATCGAGGTCCAGAGCGTCTTGCTGCGCGACATTCAGTTGCCGCCCATGCTGAAGTCCTCGATCGAAGCGAAACAGCAAGCCGAGCAGGACGCGCTGCGCATGACTTTCGTTTTGCAAAAGGAAAAGCAGGAAGCAGACCGCAAGCGCATCGAGGCCCAAGGCGTCCGTGATTTTCAACAAACCGTCAGTCAGGGGATTAGTCAGCAGTTGCTCGAGTGGAAAGGCATCGAAGCTACCGAGAAGCTGGCAGACAGTAGCAACGCCAAAGTGGTGATCATCGGTAACAGCAAGAATGGACTACCGCTGATTATGGAGCCGAAATAGCGAGTCAGAGCTTGCGTGACCGAGGGGCATATTCACACGACTTTCACAGACTGAGTATCGGCTAGGCTTTATGCCACCGATGTTCGCGTGAGCCGACGCCGCCCGCATCCTCGACATTGGGGAACGCTCGCACGCTTGGTCGGTGTCGTTGCAGAGGATTCCGTAGGCGGCGTGCCCTACTTTGTGGCTAGAGGAAGCATTTCCAATCAACGTTGCCTACACAGTTCTGTTGGAATGAGCTGTTGATGTGTCAGCCTGAGGTGCAGTCCTTGATAGCTGCCCCGAAGGACGGATTAGGGCGGATCAGAACCGCGCTTCTGGACCTTCTTCGATTTTAATGATCTGAGCGCTATCCAGTTTGGATGGTGGTAGCCTCTGTTCGCGATACTCCATCTCGAAGTTCGCCACTTTCCGTGTTATTCAAACGAAGGGGCCCAAACGCGCTGGGTGGCGAAGAGCGGGTAGGTTCCAACCTAAAAAACCGTGGAGCAACTGAGCTAAAAAATATCGGACCTCCGTTCCGGCATAAGAAGTCCGCAGACTTCACAGCATCGCCGGCGTACTCCGGCTGATTTAGCCCCGGCCTACACACCAGAATTTGACATCATTGCATTGCGGAAAAGCAAAGACATACGCCTCAGTGGCGGTATCTTTCCGTCATGGCGTAGAGAGGCCGTGGCCGAGACAGCAGAGCAATGGATCAAGGAAGGCAGGCGAGCGGTCAAAAGATGACACGGCTCAGTCTGTCGTCGTTTCCGGTTGAACCAGGTTCGACGGTGGTTGAGCGTGATCGCCTACGACCCTGGGGGATCGCCGTTCAAGTGGAAACTTTGACTCTCAGCATGATCAGGGTTGCCGAACGCACTTGCGCCGGTTGCAATTCTTGTATCGCCCTGGCCGACCCTCGCTGGATAAGCGAAGGCCAACATATCTCTAACCAGGCCTATTCCTTCCACGATAACCGCTGTCTGGAACGACTGCTGAATCAGGAATATGCGGAACATCTCTGCAAGGAGAAGCTCGATTTGCGGCAGAACTTCC
>Ga0209577_10003282_pt1 | contig 15243 bp, 14 predicted proteins | sample GraSoiAngelo_109_FD_185874 | JGI IMG/M metagenome (GOLD analysis project Ga0209577, IMG submission 185874) | Grasslands soil microbial communities from the Angelo Coastal Reserve, California, USA - 14_0903_12_20cm (SPAdes) (version 2) | ecosystem: Environmental > Terrestrial > Soil > Grasslands...
CGCAACGCAGGAGCCGAGCAGCATGCCGCTAGGCCGTTGGGGCGAACCCGACGACGCCGCACGGTTGATCATCTGGTTGTGCAGCGACGACGCGCGCTGGATCACCGGTCAGACGATCGACTCGGAGGGCGGCTTCAGGCGCTGGAAGTAGCCGCGGCGAGGAGACCGGAGCGCTCGAGGCAGGAGCGGATCTGCGTCAGCTCCGCTTCGTCCGGCTCGACCATCGGCAGCCGGTGCCCGCCTACCTCGTGGCCCGTGAGGTTGAGCGCGGCCTTGATCGGGATCGGGTTGATCTGGATCCGCAGCAGGTCGTACGACGGCTGCTGCTCCTCGTGCAGCGCGCGAGCGGCGTCGACGTCGCCGTCGCGGTGGCGGCGGATCATCTCGGCGATCTGCAGGCCCCAGAGGTGCGCGGTCACCGACACGACTCCGACGGCGCCGAGATCGAGGAAAGAGAGCGTGTTCGGGTCGTCGCCGGAGTAGAGGTCGAGCCGTGTGTCCTCCACGATGAACCGTGCCTGCTCGGGGTCGTCGAGCGCTTGCTTCACCGCGACGACGTTCTCGATCTCGGCGAGCCGTTCGAACGTGCCGGACTCGATCTTCTCGACGACGCGGCTCGGGATGTTGTAGGCGACCACGGGCAGGTGGGTCGCGCCGGCGATCTCCTCGAAGTGGCGAACGATCGCCCGCTGCGGCGGCCTGTTGTAGTACGGCGTCACGACGAGGACGCCGTCGACCCCGAGCTCCGTCGCCTCTCTCGTGAGGGCGGCCGAGTGGGCCGTGTCGTAGGTGCCCGTTCCGGCGATGACCGTCGCGCGGCCGCCGACCGCGTCAACGGCCGTGCGGAAGAGGTCGAGCTTCTCGCCGTCGTGGAGCGTCGGCGACTCGCCGGTCGTCCCGCAGACGACGATCCCGTCGGAGCCGTTCTCGACGAGGAAGGTCGCAAGCTCGCGGAATCGCTCGAAGTCGACTGCGCCGTCCGCCCCGAACGGCGTGACCATCGCGGTGATGACGGAACCGAGCATCGTGGAGAAGTTTACGAGAGCTTCGCCTGTAATTCCTGCAAGGCGAAGAAAACGCCCTCCGAGAAGGTCGGATAAGGCTGAATCGTGTCGAGGATCGTCTCCACCGGCACCTTCGCCCGGATCGCAAGGGTGAACTGGCCGAGCCACTCGGCCGCCTGCGGCCCGACACAGACCGCGCCGACGAGGACGCCCGCCCCCGGATCGCCGAACACGCGAACGAAGCCGTCGCGCTTGGGCCTCTCGTAGGTCGCTAGACGCGGGAGTGAGCTCAGCTCGATCCGCCCGCTGACGAGGTCGTTCCCGTCGGTCCGGCCGACCGTCGCAACCTCGGGGTCGGTGAAGATACCGGCCGGGATCGCGCGATAGTCCGCCTTCGCGTAGCGGCGCGTCATGTCCGCAGCGGCGACCCGCGCCTGGTACTTGCCGACGTGCGTGAATTGCGCGACTCCGGTCACGTCGCCGATCGCCCAGACGTTCTCGGCCGCCCGCAGTCGCTCGTCGACGTCCACGCCGCGCGGCGAGATCTTCGCTCCGAGCTGCTCGAGCCCGAGCCGCTCGACGTTCGGCCGCCGCCCCGTCGCGATCAGCAGGCGCTCGGTCTCGAGCGTCGAGCCGTCCGACAGATGAACCTTCACGCCCGACTCGACCCGCTCGATCCCGACGCCGATGCGGACGTCGATCCCCTCCTCGCGGAAGATCTCCGCCATCAGGTCGCCTGCATCACCGTGGACACGTCCGAGCAGCCGTTCGCCGCGCTCGACAATGGTCACCTGGGTGCCCATCCGGGAGAAGAACTGCGCGAGCTCGGCGCCGACCGGGCCGCCGCCCATCACGACGAGGCTCTGCGGCAGCTTGTGCGTCCGCGTCGCCTCGCGGTTCGTCCAGTACTCGATCGAGTCGAGACCCTCGATCGGCGGGATCGCGGGCCGTGACCCCGTGGCGAGGACGAGCCGGTCGTACGCGAGCTCTTGCCCGTCGACCTCGACGACACCCGGTTCCGCTACACGGCCTTCGCCGCGCACGAGCCGGCAATTCCAGTCCTGGAGGTAATGGAGCTGACCGGAGTCGTCCCAGTCGCTCGTCATCCAGTCGCGCCACGACCAGACGCCCCCCTGCTCCGGACGCTGGCCGTGCAGCCCCGGCGCCCGCTCGAGTGAGGAGCCGAGCTCGGTCGTGCGCAGCATCGTCTTCGTCGGCATGCAGGCGAAGTACGAGCACTCGCCTCCGACGAGCCTGCTCTCGACGAGCGTGATGTCAGATTCGTCGCCGAACCGGCGGAGGGCACCGACGAAATGCTCGCCGGTCGACCCTCCGCCGAGAACGACGACCTTCAACTACTTGAGACCGTTCGCCTTCAGGAACCCGTCAGCGATCTGCTTCGGAGTCGCCTTGTTGACGACGTACGCCTTGTTCATCGCTTGGATGGCCGCGAGCGTGAGCTTGCTCGAGACCTTGTTGCAGATCGAAGCAAGCAGGTTGCCAGCCGACCCGGCGAGCAGCTTCTTCGACGCCACCGGCGCGACGTTCTGGAAGCCAAAGATGTGCTTCGTGTCCGTGAGCGCCACGTACTTGTTGTGCTGGAGCTGCTGTGGATCGGTCGAGTATCCGTCACCGGCGGTCACCTTCTTCTGATCGATCAGCGTGTACACGCTGATCGTGCCGAGCGGGACGAACTTGATGTGCTGCGTGAACTTGTAGATCGTCTTGAAGCCGAGAATGCAGGTGATCCGCTTGTCGCACTCCGGAAGAGCGGCGTACGAGAACGGCTTCCCCTTCATGTCGGCGATCGTCTTGACCCCGAGCTTGCGCGCCGTCGTCTTCAGCATCGTGAAGGTGTCGGTGTCGTAGAACGGCGTCGGCTTGAGCAGCTTCTGCCCATGTTTCTGCTCGTACGTCTGCGCCACCTTGTACGTTGCGGCGGCGGTCTTGGGCGGATTCTTCACCTTCGCCAGGTCAAGAGCGATGACGCCCGTGTACTCGGGGTAGAAGTTCATCTTCCCCTTACGGATCGCCACGTCGGCGAGCTCCGACGAGCCGAAGCTGCCCTTGTACTTGACGTTGAAGCCCTTCGCCTGGAGTGCCTGGCCGTAGAGCTGCCCCAGGATGTACTCCTCACCGAAGTTCTTCGTGCCTAGGACGATTGTCGGCTTGGAGGCCGCCTTCTGAACGCCGCCGTGCGCGGCGCCGCCGAACACGGAAATGCCGATCAGAAGCGCAACCCCGAACGAAACCGCGAACGCCGCCTTGGCAGCGCGACGCGTGTGCTTCCGCACCATTTACTCCCTCCTCTCGCTTGCCTGCAATTGGGACCCTATGTCCTCGGAGCCATTCTGCGGTAGGCCGCGCGCTGCGCAAATCCCAGCACAGCGGCCGTGAGAAGTGCGACTGCCGACACGCACAGCGCTGCCGCGAGGACGCCCGAGAGGCCGTAGGTCGGCTGGTTGTCCATGATCTCGCCGAGCCCGCCACCGCCGGCGATGCCGGCGATCGTCGCGGTGGCGATCACAAAGACCGCGGCGATCCGGATACCGGCGAGGATGAGCGGCAGCCCCAACGGCAGCTCGACACGCTTGAGGATCTGCGCCTCGGTCAGGCCCATCCCCCGCGCCGCTTCCGTGACGTCCCGGTCGACACCTTCGACGGCGAAGTAGGTGTTCGTGAGGATCGGCGGGATTCCGAGCACGACGAGTGCCACTGTCACATTCCAGAACCCGACGCCGAGCCAGGCGATGAAGACGCCGATGAGCGCGATGCTCGGCAGCGCCCGGCCAAGCGAGGAGACACCGAGCGCGAGAAACAGCCCGCGATGCCTGTGCCCGAGCCAGAGCCCCAGCGGCAGGGCGAGGAGAAGCGCGATCCCGAGGGCCGTGAACGCCAGCTCGGAGAGCTCGCCCGTCTTCTGGAGCAGCAGGCTCGCATGGTCGGGGATGAAACGGAGCGCGTCAACGAAGAGCGAAGCGAGCATCAGCCGAGCCGGCTCCACGGCGTGAGCGCTCGCTGCAGGAGCGCAAGCAGGCCATCCGCGGTCAGCGCAAGGAGGATAGCGAGCCCTCCCGCGGTAACGAGCTTTGTCCGGAAGATATCCGGATCCTGGAGCGCGTCGAAGATCGGTGCGCCGAGGCCGTAGTGAAGGACGATGGCAGCCACTGTTGCGATGGCGATGGTCGCCACCGTCGCAAGTCGCACGCCCGCGAGGATGGCCGGGACCGCGAGCGGCAACTCGACGCGGAGGAACGTCTGCCTGCGCGTGAACCCCATTCCGCGGGCTGACTCGAGCACCTCCTCGGGCACTCCGCGGAGCCCGGCCACGATGTTGCGGTAGAGGACGAAGAGCGTGTACGAGACGAGCGCGATCTCGATGGTCGTGACCGTCAGCCCGGTCACCGGCACCAACAGCTGATACAGGGCGATGCTCGGGATCGTGTAGAGGAAGTCGGTGAACGCGCCGAGCGGCGCGTCGAAGATGCGGAAACGAAAGCCGACGAGCGCGAGCAGGAAGGCGATCACGAAACCGATCCCGACCGCGATCAGCGTCAAGTAGACGTGCTGGAGGAGGGCCGGCTGCAGGGTGTCACCCCAGTGGGCACGCACCCAATCGGTGCAGAGCCAGCCGTTGTGTTTGATGCACGCGCTCGGATGGCCGAAGTTCGGGATGACCGGGCCGCCGGCCGCGCGCAGGCCGTTCACCCGAGCAGGTCCTCTCGCGTCGCGACCCCGAGCGGCGAGCCGTCTTCGCCGACGACGAGGAGCGCGTCCAGACCCTCGGCGATGAGCACCGCGAGGGCCTCCCGCATGTTGGTCTCCGCGGACAGCCGTGGCAGCGCGTCTCCGGCCCCTGTTGGCGGAGGCGCAAGCTTGAGGTCGCCGACCTTGCGCAGTGAGAGCGCCTTGAGCGCGCGGTCACGGCCGACGAAGTCCGCGACGAAGTCGTCCACCGGCTGTTCGAGGATCCGCTGCGGCGTGTCGTACTGCGCAAGCCGTCCTCCCTCACGCAGGATCGCGATACGGTCGCCGACCTTGATCGCCTCGTCGACGTCGTGCGTGACGAAGACGACCGTTTTGCGCAGCTCCTGCTGCAGGCGGAGGAACTCGTCCTGGAGCCGTGCGCGGACGATCGGGTCGATCGCGCCGAACGGTTCATCCATCAGCATCAGGGACGGATTCGCAGCCAGCGCGCGGGCGAGGCCGACACGCTGGCGCTCGCCGCCGGAGAGCTGGGCGGGGAAACGCTTCGCGTACGACGGGTCGAGCCCGACGAGCTCGAGCAGTTCGGCGGAGCGCGTCTTGATCCACGACCTCGGCCGGCCGAGCAGGCGCGGCACCGTGCCGATGTTCCCCTCGATCGTGATGTGCGGGAAGAGGCCGACCTGCTGGATCACGTAGCCGATCGAGCGGCGCAGCTCGATCAGGTCGAGCTGGAGGATCGAGGTTCCGTCGATGCGGATGTCTCCGCTCGAGAGCGGGATCAGCCGGTTGACGAGCTTGAGTGCCGTCGTCTTCCCGCCCCCCGACGGCCCGACGAGGACGCAGATCTCCCCCGCGGGGACGGTGAGCGAGAGATGGTCGACCGCCGCGCCGTCCCGACCTGGGTAGACCTTCGTGGCCTCGTCGAAGACGAGCTCGGCCGCCGCGCTCGGCATGCAGAGATCTTCTACGAAATGAGGGCTTCCAGGCCGACGGTCAGACCCGGAGGAAGCTCGGGAAGCTTCTCGAGCACGAGGAGCACGCCGTCGGCGAACGACTCGCGCCCCGTCGTGTCGTGGCGGATCGTCAGCAGCTGCCCCTCCCCGCCGAAGATGACCTCCTGGTGCGCGACGAGCCCTGGCAGGCGCACGGAGTGGATCGCAGGCTCTCCGCCGATCAGGTCGGCCGTCGCCTTCGCGGTCCCGGACGGCGCGTCCTTCTTCGCCTCGTTGTGCAGCTCCACGATCTCGGCCCGCGGGAAATGTGCTGCCGCATCCCGGGCGAAGCGCATCATCAGCACGGCGCCAATGGAGAAGTTCGGCGCGACGAAGAGCCGGAGGTCCTTCTCCGCGGCGAGCGCGCCGAGCTCACCGGGCTCCCAGCCCGTCGTGCCGACGACACAGGAGACGCCCTGTTCGAGCGCGGCGCGGACATTCTCCGGCGCTGCATCCGGGGTTGTGAAGTCGACGGCGGCGTCGCAGCCCGCGACGTCGGGCTCGTCGCCGAGCTCGATCCCGCGAATCTCGTGCCCGGCCGCTTCGAGCCGCGGCGCCAGCGCACTCCCGACCTTGCCTTCGGCTCCGAAGAGCGCGATCTTCATGCCGCCGCCTGCGCGACGAGGCTCGAGCTCGCCCGACTCACGGCGGAGCGGAAATGCGCCTCGTCCGAGCCGACGCCTGCTGCCGCGAGTCGCTCCGGCGGCAGCAGCGCAGTGGCGAGCTCCGCAAGCTCGTCTTCGTCGACCGCGTGGATCTCGGCCATCACCCGCTCGATTGTGAGGAGCTCGGTGTCGGTGACGAGCGACTTTCCGAGCCGGCTCATGCGGTTCGAGGTCGACTCGAGCGAGAGAACAATGCGCCCTTTGAGGCTCTCCTTCGCCCGCTCGAGCTCGCCCTTGCGCAGACGGCCCGCGGCGATCTCGGCGATCTGCTCGACGCAGATCTCGACGCACGGGCCGAGGTTCTCCTCGCGCGTGCCGACGTAGATGCCGAGGACGCCGGTGTCGGTGTACTGCGCGCCGAAGCTGTAGACGGCGTAGGCCATGCCACGCTTCTCGCGAATCTCCTGGAAGAGCCGTGACGACGCAGACCCGCCGAGAATCGCGTCGAGGAGCGACGCTGCGAAGCGGCGGCGATCGGAGCGCGAGATGCCCGTCGCGCCGAGGCAGCGGTGGTACTGCTCCGTCTCCTTGCGCTGGAAGCGGAGCCCTGGGCCGGGAAGCCGCGCGAGCGGGCGGCGAACGCGGGTGCCTGCGCGTGCGGGTGCGCCGGCGCGGCGCTCGCTCCGCTGCAGGAGCGCGACGAGACGGTCGTGCTCGAGATTCCCTGCCGCAGCGACGACGACATTCCCCGGTGCGTACGCCGTGCGGTGATAGCCCGAGAGCGCCCGGCGGCTCACGGAGGAGATGACCTCGGCCGTGCCGATCACCGGCCGCCCGAGCGGATGGTCGCCGAAGACGGCCTGGGAGAAGAGGTCGTGGACGAGCTCCTGCGGCGCGTCCTCGTACATCGCGATCTCCTCGAGCACGACGTCACGCTCCTGGTCGACCTCGGCGAACGAGGGCGCGAAGACCATGTCCGTCATCACCTCGAGCGCGGTCTCGACGTGGTGGTCGGGGACGCGCGCGTAGACGACCGTGTTCTCGCGCGAGGTCGCCGCGTTCAGCTCGGCGCCCATCGCGTCGAACGTCTCCGCGATCTCCTGCGCGTCGAAGCGGCGCGTGCCCTTGAAGAGCAGGTGCTCGATGAAGTGCGAGACGCCGGCGCGGTCCGCGCGCTCGTCACGGGAGCCGACGTCGATCCAGAAGCCGAGAGCGACGGAGCGCACGCTCGCAACCCGCTCGGAGATCACGCGTTCCCCGCTGTCGAGCTCGCTCAGTACGACCTTCTGCACTGTTCCGCTCGGGCGCCGGCTAAGCCGGCACCTCCGCTCCTTTCCGTGCTCCGTCAAGCCTACGCACGGCCGGATGGTAGGCGACCTGCGGACGTATGTACTAGGCGCGCGCGACGAAGCCCAGCCGGGAGCCGCTGCGCTTGGCCTCGTACTGCGCCTCGTCGGCGAGGCGAAACAGCGTCTTCGGGTCGCTCGCATCGTCCGGACACGTGGCATAGCCGAAGCTCGCACCGAGATCGGCGAGCCAGTGAGCGCCGCCGGCCGACTCTTGGTCGAGCATTGCCCTGACCCGCTCGACGACGAACCGGGCGTCGTGCTCCGTAGCCTCTGCGAGCAGCACGGCGAACTCGTCACCGCCGATGCGAAAAGCGTCGTCCGGCTTCCGCAGCGACTCGGCGAGGATGTTCGCGAACGCAACAAGCGCCTCGTCCCCGACGGCATGTCCATAGCGGTCGTTGAGCTGCTTGAAACCGTCGAGGTCTGCGATCACGAGGCCGAGTGGGCGTCCGTAGCGCTGTGCTCGGGCGACCTCTCCGTCGAGGCGGTTCATGAATGCCCTCCGGTTGAGGAGGCGTGTGAGCGGGTCGTGATCTGCGAGGAAACGGAGCTCGCCGAGATGCCGGCCCGAGACGAGCGCGGCCGCGGCTGCGTTCGCGAAGATCCGCAGCGCCTGCAGCCGTTCGGGCGACGGCCGGAGTCGGTCGCCGGGATTGTCGACCCAGATGACCCCGAGCAGCGCGCCGTCTCCGTCCTCGAGCGGCACGATCAACCAGTGGCGGTTCCATGCCCAGGGGCCACGCCCGTTGAGCTGCGACGGATAGACATCGACCCCGGTTCCGAGCCGCGACCTCGCCTCTTCGTGCGTGAAGAGGTAGCAGCCCTCGTGGAGGAAGGCGTCGTCGAGCAGAGGCTCGAGCTCCGCCACAGTCACGAGCGCGCGCTGACGCAACTCCTCGAGCCGCCAGCCGGCCGTCGCCTGCGGCGCGACGACGCCGGTCTCCGGATCGACGAGCGCCGCGCAGACGTTGCGGAAGTCGAGAGCGTCGCGGATACCGCTGCACGCCTGGCGGAGGATCTCGGTGTTCGACGGTTCCGCGGTGATTCGCGACGACAGCGCGAGCAACTCTTCGAGAGCACGCTGGTGCCGAGCCGACTCAGCTGCCTCGCGTGCGGCCTCGATGGCGAGCGTCGCGTGGTCGGCGATCGAGACGAGGACATCGAGCTCATCGTCGGTGGGACGGCGGCCGCTCACCGGCTCGTCGACCGAGATGATCCCGAGCAGAGCGCCCTGCTGGTCGCGCATCGCAACGAACAGAGCGTCCTCGGGATCCCAGGCCTCGGGGTGGCACGACCGCCCTCCTTGCGGCACGTAGCTCGGTCCGAGCGAGTCCCAGTCGACCGACCCGCTAGGCACGACGTAGGCGCCGCGACGCTCGAAACGGTCGCTGAGCAGGACACTCCAGTCGCCGCCAGGGCGCGCATGGCCGAGCAGCGTCGTCCGAGCCTCCTCGTTCCCGTAGACGGTCGTCACGTGGAAGTCGTCCCACTCGGGCCGGTAGAGGTTGACCGCGACGGTCCGGTAGCCGAGCGACTCGCCGATGGTTCGGGCGACGGCGTCGAGCAGCGCGGGAAGATCCTCACGCGCCCGCAGAAGGCGGGTCACCTCGACGAGGCCCCGCAGCGGTGAGATGGTCGGACGACTCAAGTGTTGGGCTCGCTCGACTCATCGGCAGGCGATGAGCGGGGGATGAGCACGCCGGGTCCAAACGGGTGAATTGAGGCGGGCGGCATGAGCCGCCCGCCTCATCACGTTGCGCTACTCGTCGTCGCGACGGGGGCGGGGTCCGCGGCCACCGCCGCGGCCGCCGCGGCGATCGCCGCGCGGCCGGTCCTCCTCCGGAGGACGCGGCGGCGCGTCCTTCGCCCGCTCGATCAGCTCCTCGGGCTGAACGAGGTTGCCGTTCTCGTGCTTCGCGACGAGCTTGAGGCCGATCCGGCCACGAGCCTTGTCGACCTCCTGGACGATGACGTCGACGACGTCGCCGCGGCTCATCACGTCCTCGATGTGCGCGACCCGTCCCGGGCCGACGTTCGAGACGTGCAGGAGCCCGTCCGTCCCCTTCTTCAGCTCCACGAATGCGCCGAACTGGGTCGTCTTCACGACCTTGCCGGTGAAGGTGTCCCCCACCTCCGGCTCCTTCGTCAGCGACTCGATCGCGGCGACGGCCTCCTTGGCCTTCGTGCCCTCGGTCGCGTAGATGAGGATCGTGCCGTCCTCCTCGATGTCGATCTGCACCTCGTAGTCGGACTCGAGGCCGCGGATCGTCTCGCCACCCTTGCCGATGACCATGCCGATCTTCTCCTGATCGATCTTGATCGTCGTGATGCGCGGCGCGTTCTCGGAGAGCTCGGTACGCGACTCCGGAATCACTTCCAGCATCTTCTCGAGGATGAACTCGCGCGCCCGCTTTGCCTGCTCGAGCGCGTCTCGCATGATCTGCTGGGTGACGCCCGTGATCTTGATGTCCATCTGGAGCGCCGTGATCCCGGTGCGGGACCCGGCGACCTTGAAGTCCATGTCACCGAGGTGGTCTTCCGCCCCCTGGATGTCGGTGAGGATGACGTAGTCGTCGCCCTCCTTGACGAGGCCCATCGCGATGCCGGAGACCGGCGCCTTGATCGGCACACCTGCGTCCATCAGCGACAGCGTGGAGCCGCAGACCGAGCCCATCGACGACGAGCCGTTCGACTCGAGCGTCTCCGAGACGATGCGGATCGTGTACGGGAACTCGTCCGGGCTCGGGATGACCGCCTCGAGCGCCCGCTGTGCGAGCGCACCGTGGCCGATGTCACGCCGCTTCGGGCCGCGCATGAAGCCCGTCTCTCCGACCGAGTAGGGCGGGAAGTTGTAGTGGTGCATGTAGCGGCGCTCCGCCTCGAGTGAGAGGTCGTCGATCCGCTGCCCCTCCTTCGCGGTACCGAGCGTGAGCGAGGAGAGGATCTGCGTCTGGCCACGCGTGAACAGGCCGGAGCCGTGCGTGCGCGGGTTGACGCCGACCTCGACCTCGATCGGTCGGATCTCCTCCGCCCCGCGGCCGTCCGGGCGCCGCTTGTCGACGGCGATCTTCTGCCGCACGAGGTCCTTGTAGATCGACTCGCACGCCTTCTTGACGTACGACTTGGTCTGCGAGTCCTTCGTCGCCGGCAGCGTCTCGCCGGTCTCGGAGTCGCTCGACGCCGATCCGACCGGGAACGGCAGCTCGGTCTCCTCCAGGATCCGGTCGAAGAGCAGCTGCCGCTTGGCCGACTTGAGCGCCTTCGAGTCCTGCTCGGCGTCGGTGAGTGCCTTCAGCTCGTCGCCGAACTGCTCGCGCACCGGGCCCTCGACGGCGACCGACCGCTGCTTCTCCAGCAGCGACACGAGCGCCGATTTGACCTGCACCTGGCGCTGGATGTCGTCGTCGGTCGAGTCCATCGTGATCGGCGGCGCGAGCTCGGCGAGGAGCTCGTCGACGATCGTTCCGGCTTCGCGAAGACCGACCTGTTGGATGCGGTCCCAGATGGAGTGCCCATGGTCGCGCTCGATCTCGGCGGTGAGCTCGAGATCGAGCCACTTCGGCTTGCCGGCCTGGCGGCGCAGATCCTCCTGCGCCTCGCAGAGCTTCACGATCTCGCCGTGCGCGAGCTCGAGCGCCTCGAGGATCTTCTCCTCGGGCACCTCGTTCGCGCCGGCCTCGACCATCGTCAGCGCTTCCTTGGTGCCGACGACGATCAGGTCCATCTCCGCGTTCTCGCTCTCGGCCAACGTTGGGTTGACGACGAGCTGGTCCTCGATCAGGCCGACACGGACAGCGCCGACCGGGCCGAGGAACGGCAGCGGCGAGAGCATCAGCGCCGCGGACGCGCCGTTGATGCAGAGGATGTCGTGGGCCGTGACCATGTCCGCGCTGAGCACGGTGCAGATCACCTGCACCTCGTTGCGGAAGCCCTTCGGCCAGAGCGGCCGGATCGGCCGGTCGATCATCCGTGCCGTGAGGATTGCGCGCTCCGTCGGGCGCCCCTCACGCTTGAAGAAGCCGCCCGGGATCTTCCCGGCGGCATACATCCGCTCCTCGACGTCGACGGTGAGCGGGAAGAAGTCGGCCCCTTCGCGCGCCTCAGCGCGCCCCTGGGCCGTGGCGAGCACCATCGTCTCGCCTCCGCGGACGACGACTGCGCCGTCCGCCTGCTTCGCGAGATGGCCGGTTTCGAAGCTGATCTCCTGTGTCCCGATCTGGACGGAGACCTGCGCCCGGCGCTCGGTCGCGATACTCATCAATTGTCCTCCACTTTGCTTGTGGAGGGCGGGAGCTCGAGCCAATCCAATGCCGGTGGATTCGCTCGAACTTCCACCCTCCGTGTTCTTGGGAGCTAGCGGCGCAGGCCGAGCTCCTTGATGAGGGCGCGGTAGCCCTCGAGGTCGTTCCTCTGCAGGTAGTTCAGGAAGCGGCGGCGCTGCCCGACGAGCTTGAGCAGCCCGCGCCGCGAGTAGTGGTCGTGCTTGTGCTCGCGCAGATGCTCGGTCAGGTCGTTGATCCGTTGCGTCAGCATCGCGATCTGCACCTGCGGCGAGCCGGTGTCGGCCTCGTTGCGGCCGTGCTTCGAGATGATCTCCTGCTTTGCTTCCTTGGTCAGGGCCACGCCCTCTCCTTCCTCGATGCCTCCCGAGGCTCCGCCCGCGGCGCCAAGGAACGTTGGCGCGGGCCGGGCCTGGGTCGCGGGTAGGGTAGCGGAAAGCGGCATGGGAAGCGCGATTCCGCAGGAATGGCTGGCCGAGAGCGTGCGCGAGGCGCAGGCGCGGACAGGCATTTCCGTCGTCGCCGCCCGAGCGGCGACCGATCGGCGGTTTGTGGTCGACGGTCGGCGACCTTGTCGAATACGGGCTGGCGCACTGTCAACAGTGGCCCGAGCTCCACGAACCTAGAGTGGACGCCCTCGGCGCGCAGTACGCGCTCAGCTGGTGGGTACGGGGGCCTAGCCGGGCCGAAGAGCTGCTCGCGTCCGCTCGACGTCGTCGTCAATCGCGGCCACGAGCTCCTCGAGCGCGTCGAACCGGCGCTGCTCGCGGATCGGGCTCCACAGCTCGACGATCAGCCGCTCGCCGTACAGATCGCCGTCGAAATCGAGCAAATGCGCCTCGACGCGCCGCTCGACGCCGTCGAAATGCGGGTTCGTCCCGATCGATACCGCCGCGCGCCGGTCGTGAGACCAGCCCGCATAGACGCCATCCGGCGGAACGAGGAGTCCTTCGGGGACGTCCAGGTTCGCGGTGGGAAACCCGAGCTCGCGGCCACGTCCGTCACCGCGGACGACAATCCCCTCAACCTCCGGCGGTCGCCCGAGCAGCGCCGCGGCGGCCTCGGTCTCGCCGGCGTGAACGAGCTGCCGGATGCGGCTCGAGGAGACATTCTCGACGAGCGGCACCCGCCGCACATCGAAACCGAGCCTCTCGAGCAGCGCGAGATCGCCCTCACGCCCGCGCCCGAAGCGAAACGTCTCGCCGGCGGCGACGGTCTCGGCGCCGATCTCGCGCAGCATCCTCTCGGCAAACTCAGCGGGCGGGAGCGCCGCGAGCCGCTCGTCGAAACGGAGCACGAGCACGTCGTCGACTCCCGCCGCGTCGAAAAGCTCGAGCCGTCGCTGCAGCGTGGCGAGGAGCTCGACCTGTCCTCCCAGTACGACGCGGGGATGCGGATCGAAGGTCACGACGCCCGTCCGCAGGCCAGCGCTCCGTGCAGCATCGATCACGCGGAGATGGCCGCGGTGCACGCCGTCGAAGGTGCCGACGGCGATCGCGCGCCGCGCCTCGGCCAGCTCGGCGGCCTCGCGAGCGACGTTCACACGCGCTCCAGCACTTCGGCCTCCGTCAGGAGTCGTTCCGGCGTGAATGCCTCCGGACCGACTGCATCATCGACCGAAAACGGTCCGACCTCGGTCCGGCGCAGCGAGACGCAGTGCCCGCCGAGGGCGATCGCCAGCGAACGAACGTAGGTCCCGGAGCTGACGCGCAGGTCGAGCGTCACCGTCTCGCCCGTGTACGCGACGACCTCGAGCGCATGCACCGTCGAGCGGCGCACGGGCATCTCCACCTCGACGCCCCGCCGGGCGAGCTTGTACGCACGCTGCCCGGCGATCTTTACCGCCGATGCAGCCGGAACCGGCAGCTCGATCTCGCCTCGGAGGCGCTCGAGCAGCAGCTCCAGCTCGTCCTCGGTCGGCGCTGCGTGGCGCTCGAGAACATCGCTCTCCGGATCCCCCGTCGAGGTTCGCCCGGTGAGGTCGATCTCGGTGAGGTAGCGCTTGTCGAGCCCGACGAGAGCGGGAGCCAGCTTGGTTGCCCTCCCCGAGAGCAGGAGGAGAAGCCCCGTCGCGAACGGATCGAGCGTCCCCGCGTGGCCGGTCCGCGCGCGCGTCACCCGCCGGATCTGCGCAACGACCGCGAAGGAGGAAGGGCCGCTCGGCTTGTCGACGAGCGCGACGCCCGCAGGCTCAAGTCCGCGCGGTGGCACGCTGCTCGAGGAAGGCCAGCCGGATGCGCTCGACGATCTCCTCGAGCGGAGCGTCGCTCGAGAAGCCTGCGGCCTGCCTGTGTCCGCCGCCTCCGAACGAGCGGGCGATCACCGAGACGTCGAGCTCGTCGATGCTCGAGCGCAGCGACCCCTTGTGGGCGCGAGGGCTGCCGTGCAGCTGCTCCCTGATCAGCGCGGCCAGCTCGGCTCCCTCGACGGCCCGCAGGTAGTCGATGATCCCCTCGGAATACGGTTCGGCCGCGCCCACTTCCGTGAAGTCGGTGCGCAGGAGGTGCGAGACGACGATGCGCCCCCCTTCGAGCACCTCGGCACGGCCGAGAGCACGCGCGAGCAGCTTCAGCTTTGCGAACTCGACCGACTCGTAGACCTCCTGGAAGACGGCGTGGACGTCGGCTCCGGCTTCGACGAGCTCGGCCGCCAGGCGGAGCGACTTCGGCGTCGTGTTCGCGTACTGGAAGCGCCCGGTGTCCGTGACGAGCGCGATGTAGAGCGGCTCTGCGAGCTCCGGCGTCAGCTCGACGCCGAGCTCGGCAAAGACATCGCGCAGGACCTCCCCGGTCGACGACGCGTCGGCGACGATCAGGTTGAGGTCGCCGAAACGCGTGTTGTCGTGGTGATGGTCGATGTCGAGAACGAGCGGCGCCGCGGAGAGAACGGACTCGTCGCCGATCCGGTCCTCCTTGGCACAGTCGACCGCGAGAAGCACCCGCTCCGCAGCGTCCTCGGGCAGCTCGCGAACTAGGTCGTCGAGCGGCATGAACGCGTACTCCTGCGGCAGCGGAGTCTGGCCAGGGAGGTACATGACCGCGTCCTTGTCGAGCTGCCGTAGAGCGAGGCTGAGGGCGAGCAGCGAACCGAGAGCGTCACCGTCGGGGTTTTCGTGCGTGACGACGAGGAAGCGGTCGTGCCGCTGGAGGGCGTCCGCGATCGCCTTCAGGTCAGTCGTCTGTGTCATCGTCGTCCGGCGCGAGCTCGTCGATCAGGCGGGTCATGCGCACGCCGCGCTCGACCGTCGGATCGTACTCGAAGGTCAGCTGAGGAGTTCGTTTCATTCTGAGCTCGCGCGCGAGCCG
>Ga0209577_10003284_pt1 | contig 15236 bp, 3 predicted proteins | sample GraSoiAngelo_109_FD_185874 | JGI IMG/M metagenome (GOLD analysis project Ga0209577, IMG submission 185874) | Grasslands soil microbial communities from the Angelo Coastal Reserve, California, USA - 14_0903_12_20cm (SPAdes) (version 2) | ecosystem: Environmental > Terrestrial > Soil > Grasslands ...
ACTGGCTCGTCGCACTGTTCGCCGCAATCGTGGCCGCCGTGCCCGCCGTCCCCGTCGCGCTGAAGGTCACGGGGCTGCCGCTCAAGCCGGTCGAGGTGGCGGTGAGCGTGTTCGGGCCCGCCGTGGCGCTCAGCGTCCAGCTCCCCACCGTCGCCACCCCGCTCGCGTTGGTCGTCTGGCTGGCGCCCGTGATCGTCCCGTTCCCCGGGGCCACCGCGAACGTCACCGCTACCTGCGCCACCGGATTCCCGTTCGCGTCTTTCACGATCACCGACGGCGGCGAGCCGACCGCCGTGCCCACCGTCGCCGTCTGGCTAGTCAGACTGTTCGCCGCCATCGTCGCCGCCGCCCCTGCCGTGCCGGTCGCCGTGAAGCTCACCGGGCTCCCCGAGAGCGACCCCGACATCGCTGTCAGCGTGTTCTGCCCCGCCGTCGGACCCAGAGTCCAGCTCCCCACCGTCGCGATCCCGCTCGCATCACTCGTTTGGGCGGCTCCCGTCACGCTGCCGCTCCCAGAGCCCGCGGCGAAGGTCACCGACACCCCGGACACGGGATTGGCGAACGCATCGGTGACGATCACGGACGGCGGGGTCGGAACGGTCGTGCCGGCCGGCGCCGTCTGCCCGCTGCCCCCGTGGGGAGCGATGGTGGCGGCCGCGGCGGAATTCACGGTCACGGCCGCCGTCTCGGTGACCGTCACCCTGCCGTCCACGAGGGCGGTGACCGTTTTCGTCTCCGCTGCGGTCGAGCTCAACGCGCCGTTGATCTGCCCGCTCGTGTTCGTCGTGCCCGCGGGTTGCGTCAGCGTGACGCCGGTCGCGGGGCTCGCCGCGAGCGTCACCGTCGCTCCGCTCACGGGATTCCCGTTGTCGTCCTTCACCGTCACCGTGATCGTGCTGGCGCTCGAGCCGGTGCTCGCCGTGATCGTCCCCGGCGACGCCGCCACGAGCGATTGGCCCGCGCTCGCGCCGGCCGGGTTCACGGTCACCAGCGCGGTCTGGGCGACGCTCACGGTGACGTTCGCGATGGCGCTAACCGTTTTCGTCCCCGCTGCGGTCGAGCTCAACGAGCCGGTGATCTGCCCGCCCGCGTTCGTCGTCCCCACGGGTTGGGTCAGCGTGCTCCCCGTCGCCGGCGTGACCGTGAGCGTCACTGTCGCTCCGCTCACGGGATTGCCATTGGCGTCCCGCACGGTCACCGTGATGGTGCTCGATCCCGCGCCTGCGGTGATCGTCGCCGGCGCCGCTGCCACCGTCGATTGGGCCGCACTTGGGCCACCCGCCGTCGCCGACGCCGTGAACGTCACCGGGCTGCCCGTGAGGCCGGTCGCCGTCGCCCGCAACGTGTCCGTCTTGGCCGCCGAGCCCAGGGTCCAGGAATTCGCGGCGGCGACACCGTTCGCGTTGGTGGTGACCGCCGTCGCCGGATCCACGGTCCCGTTGTCCCCGGCGGTCGCGAACGTCACCGCCACGCCCGGTACGGGATTGGCGAACTGGTCGCGCACGATCACGGACGGCGGCGTGGCGACCGCCGTGCCGACCGTCGCACCCTGACCGTTACCCGCGTTGAGGGCGATCTGCGTCGCCGCGCCCGCCGTCCCGATGGCCCCGAACGTGACCGGGTTGCCCGTAAGGCCGGCCGAGGTCGCGGTCAGGGAGTTCGGCCCAGCGGTGGTGCCCAGCGTCCATGAGGTCAGCGCTGCCAAGCCGCTCGCATTCGTCAGGATCGGCGTGGTCGGACTCACGCTGCCACTCCCGGCCGCGGGAGTGAACGTCACCGACACACCCGCGACGGGATTGTTGAACTGGTCGCGCACGATCACCGCGGGCGGCGTCGCGACGGCGGTCCCGACCGTGGCCGTCTGGTTATTGCCGCCACTCGGCGCGATCGACGCCGCAGCCGCGGCCGTCACGTTGAACAGATTGCTGGTGACCGGGCGGAGCCCGCCCGAGCTCGCGACGAGCGTGTAGCCCGAGCCCGCCTTGTCGATGCTCGCGTCGTCGAACGTGGCGACGCCGCTCACCGCGTTACGAGGCGTGACCGTGAGCGCACCGCCGCTCGGGTTCGTTCCGATGGCGAGCGCAATCCCCGCCGTCGCGGCGGTGACCCGATTGCCGAACTGATCGCGTACCTCGACCTGCATCGCCGGGGTGATGTGCGCCCCCGCGGCGACGGCGCTCGGCTGGACCAGGAAGACGAGCGTGTCGGCGATGTCCGACGTGACCGTCACCGTGGCGTGCTGAGTGATCGCGACGCTTCCCACGGTGGCGGACACCGACTTCACCTGGGCGAGCGTCGAGCTGAGCGTCCCGGTCGCGACGCCGTTCGGTCCGGTGACGCCGGACGGTTGCGTCAGCGTGTTGCTCTGCCCGGTGGCGGCGAGCGTCACCGTCTTGCTCTTGATCACGTTACCGTACTGGTCTCGGGCCGTCACGGTGATGGTGCTGGCGCTGCTCCCGGTCGACGCGCTGATCGTGGCGGGTGCGGCCACGACCGTGGTTTGCGACGCGTCCACCGCGCCGGGCACTGTGAAGCCGGTAAAGCTCAGGGCGGATCCCACGCCCGTAGCCTGCGCGGTCTGCGTGCTGTCGGTGGGAGTCATCCCGGTCCCCAGCGTCCAGTTGGTGGACGCGATGCCGCTCGAGTTCGTGCTCGAGCTGAGCGGATTGACCGAACCGCCGCCGTCGACGACCGACCAGCTGATAGTCACGCCCGCAACGGGGTTGTTGAGCGCGTCCGCGACCCGCACCGACAACGGGACCGGCAGCGTCTGGCCGACGGTGTCGGTCTGGCCCTGCCCCCCGCTGATCGCCATCTGCGTGGCACCGCCCACCTGCGCCGTGACGCTGAACGTGACCGGGGTGAGGCCGGCGGCACTCGCGGTCGTCGTTTGAGTGCCGGGCGTGGGTCCGAGGGTCCGGGTGGTGGACGCGTGCCCGGCGGCGTCAGTCACCGACGAGGTCGGGTTCACCGAGCCACCGCCCGACGCCGCGGCCCAGGTCACCGTCACGTTGGGAACCGGGTTGCCGTGCGCGTCGGTCACGAGCACGGTGTGCGGCGTGGCGAGCGCGGTGCCCACCTGACCCACCTGGTTGTCGCCCGAGAACTTCGCGAGGGTCGCCGCGGGGCCCGCGGTCCCCTGCGCCTGGAACGTTACGGGGCTGCCCGCGAGTCCGGCCGCCGTGGCGGTGAGAGTGTTGGGGCCGGCCGTGGTCCCCAGCGTCCAGCTCCCCACCGTCGCGATCCCGGCGGCGTTGGTCGTCTGCTCGGCGCCCGTCACGCTCCCGCCGCCCGAGGCGGGGGCGAACGTGACGCCCACGCCCTGAACCGGATTGTTGCTCGCGTCACGCACGATCACGGACGGCGGCGTGAGAACCGCGGTCCCAGTGGTCGCCTGCTGGCCATCGCCCCCGTTAATGGCAATCTGGGTCGCGACCCCCGCCGTGACGTTGACAGTGGCGGACGTGACGCTGTCCAGTCCGGCCGACCCGAAGCGCAGCGTCCGCGGGCCCACCGTGCCCGCGATGGATACGTTGGTGAACACCGCTTGGCCCGCCGTGTCGGTCGTGGCCGACGTCGCCCCACCGAGCGTGCCGCCGCCCGAGGCGATCCGCACGCCCACCGCGATCCCCGCCTGCTTTACGGGGTTGCCCGACCCGTCTTGCAGCTGGATCACCGGCTGCTGCTGGAAGGCAATTCCGCTCTGTACCGTGCCCGACGGCTGCGTGGCGATAGCTAGACGCGTCGCGGAGCCGGCGGTGCCCGTCGCCTTGAAGGTCACCGGGCTACCCGCGAGCGACCCGGAAGCAGCCGTCAACGTGTTCGGTCCCGCTGTGGGGCCGAGGGTCCACGCGGTCGCGGCAGCCACGCCGTCCGCGCCGGTCGTGACAGGGCTCGTCGGACTCACGCTGCCGCCGCCCGTGCCGGGGGCGAACGTCACAGCCACGCCCGCGACTGAATTACCGAACTGGTCCCGCACGATCACCGACGGGGGCACGGCCACCGCGGTCCCCACCCGCGCCGATTGCCCGTCGCCGGCATTGATCGCGATCTGGGTCGCGCCGCTCGCGGTGCCGTTGGCCCGGAACGTCACCGGGCTCCCTTGCAGCGTGCCCGACGTCGCGGTCAGCGTGTTCGGACCAGCCGTGGTGCCGAGCGTCCAGCTCGTCACCGCGGCGACGCCGCTCGCGTTGGTCGTCTGGGCCGCTCCCGTGATGCCGCCCCCGCCCGTCCCGGGGGCGAAGGTCACGGCCACGCCCGCCACCGGATTGCTGAAGGCGTCGCGCACGATCACCGCCGGCGGCACCGCCACCGCCGTTCCAACCGTCGCCGCCTGGCCGTCGCCGACGCTGATCGCGATGGACGCCGCGGCCGCAGCCGTCACGCCCACGCTCGCCGTCGCGGTGACTTGCGTAATGCCGTTCAGCGTCGCCCTGATCGTTTTCATCTCGGCCTTGGTCGAGCTCAACGTGCCCGTCACCTGGCCGCTGGCGCCCGTCGGGCCGGTGGGCTGCGTGAGGGCGTTGCTCGTGCCGCTCGCGGCGAGAGTCACCGTGACGCCGCTGACCGGATTCCCGAACTCATCGTTGGCGGTCACGGTGAGCGTCGCGGCGCTCGTGCCGCCGGACGCGGAGATCGTACCGGGGTCGGCCGCCACGAGCGACCGCGCCGCACTGGGCGCCCCCGCCGTCCCGGTGGCCGTGAACGTGATCGGGCTGCCGTTCACGCCGGGAGCGGTGGCGGTGAGCGTGTCCTGGCCCGCTACGGTGCCGAGCGTCCAGCCGCCCACGGCGGCGATGCCGCTCGCGTTGGTCGTCTGGCTCGCGCCCGTGATGCTGCCGCTCGCTGGTGCGACGGCGAACGTGACCGACACGCCCTGCACGGGATTGCCGTTCGCGTCCTTCACGATCACGGCGGGCGGCACAGCCACCGCGGTGTTCACGGTCGCCGTCTGCTTGTCGCCGTCGCTGACCGCGATGCTGCCCGCGTTGCCCGCGGTGCCGGTGGCAAGGAACGTCACCGGGCTGCCCGTGAGCCCCGACGCCGCCGCCGTCAGCCTATTCCCTCCCGCGGTGGTGCTCAGGGTCCAGCTCCCCACGGTCGCGATGCCGCCGGCATCGGTCGTCTGGCTCGTGCCGGTGATGCTGCCGTTGCCCGGCGCGACCGCGAAGGTCACCGCCACGCCCGGCACGGGATTGCCGCTCGCATCCTTCACGATCACCGAAGGGGCGATCTGCACCGCGGTCCCGGCGGTGACCGTCTGATTGTTGCCGGCGTTCACCGCGATCTGGGTGGCGGCGCCCGCGATCAGGGTCATCGGTCCCGAAGTCAGAACCGCGAGCTGCGGGGCGGTGAAGCTCAGGGTGTGGGGCCCCGCCACGCCCGTGATGGTGAGGTTCGTGAAGGCGGCGCGGCCGCCCGCGTCGGTGGCGATCGGGTTCACCCCCGACAGGGCCGGACCGCCCGTGGCGATGGCGGCGGTCACCGGCGTGCCGCTGTGGCTCACCGAATTGCCGGCGCCGTCTTCGAGCTGCACGACCGGTTGGCGCGCCAGGGCCACGCCGTTCCGCGCCGTGTCCGACGGCGCGGTGACGAAGGCGAGCTGCACCGCGGCGCCGGCGGCGAGCGTGATGGTCCCCGACGTCGCGGGAGCGAGGTTCGGGGCCGTGAACGTGAGCGTATAACTGCCGACCGAGCCGCTGATCGCGAGTCCCACGAACGTCGCGAGCCCGTTAGCATCGGTCGTCGCCGTGAAGGAGGCGACCGATCCGCCACCGCCGGCGGGCCCGGTCGCGATGGCGGCCGTAACGGTGACTCCCTGCGTGGCAACGGGGTTGCCGTTTGCGTCCTCGACCTGCAGCACCGGCTGCTGGAGGAAGGCGACGCCGCTCTGGGCGGTAGTCGAGGGCGCGGTGGTGAACGCGAGCTGGCCGGCGGCGGCCGCGGTGATGTTGAAGGCGGCGCTGGTGCCGGACGCGAGCCCCGTGGCCGCGGCGGTGAGGGTGTAGCCGGTGCCCGCCTTATTAATGGTAAGGCCGGAGAAGCTCGCGATCCCGCCGACCGCGGTCTGGGTCGGGGTCCCCGACAGCGTTCCCCCGCCCGCGTTGTTGCCGATCGCGAGCGTCACATTCGCCGCGAACCCGGTGGCCATGTTGCCGAAGCTGTCCCGCGCCGTGACCTGAATCGCCGGGATCGCCGCGCCGGCGGGAGTGTTCCCGGGCTGGCCGGTGAAGACGAGTCGCTTCGCGACCGCAGGCGAGATCGTGAACGGATTACTCGTCGCGGTGAGCGTCGTGCCGCTGATGGTGGCGCTCCCCTGCAGCGTGTAGCCCGCGCCGGCGTGCGCGACGCTCAAATCGGCGAAGCTGGCGACGCCGTTCTGCGCCGCGACCGTCTTGGTGCCCGACAGCGTGTCGCCGCCGGGATTCGACGCGAGCGCGACCGTGACGCTCCCGTTGAAGCTCGTTAGGGTGTTGCCGAGCGCGTCCTGGGCCACGACCTGCACGGCCGGGCTGATGGCGACGCCCGCGACCGCCGCCGTCGGCTGCACGGTGAAGGTGAGCTGCGTCGCCGCTACCGCCACGCGGAAGTCCGTGGCAGACTCGGCGTTGTTCCCGAACGGCGCCCACGCGCTGGCGCGCGAGGTCTGATCCACCGCGCGCGACCGCCAATGGTACGCGGTGTTGTCGCTCAACCCGGCGACCGCGGCGGTGGCGACCGTGCCGTTCGCGACCGTCGGGCCAGTGCCGGTCACCACCCCGTTGAACGCCGTGCCGACCGGCTTGACCTCCACCTCGAGCCGCAGCTGGTCGCCGGGGTTCGGGTCCGTCACGGTCGCCTTAAAGATCACCGAACGGCCCGACGCCGTGCCACCGACCGGGATGGCGGTGACGCCGTCGCTCTGGAACTGCGCCGTGTCCGTCGGGGGCGCGGGCGGCTGCGGGATGGTCGTGACGAAGTCGCTGTCGGTTTCGGCGTTCGCACCGAACGGGGTCCAGGCGCTGGCGCGCTCGGTCTGATCCACCGTGCGCGCCTGCCAGTGATACGCCGTGTTGTTGGCGAGCCCCGCCACGGCGACGAACGCGGGCACTCCAGCCGGAACCCGGCCGCTCGCCGTGGTGGCGACGCCTGTGAACGGCGTCCCCACGGGCTGCACCTCCACCTCGAGCCGCAGCGTATCGGACAGGTCGGGATCGCTCACCACACCGCGCAGCACGATGCCCGCCTGATCGGTGCTGCCGCCCAGCAGGATGCCGTTGACGGAGTCGGTGCGGAACTGCGCCAGCGAGCCCGGCGCCGCCGGCGGGCGGGGCCGCGTGACGCTGAGGGTGAAGGGGCCGGTCTGTCCCGCTCCCGCCGCGGCTTCGATCAGGTAATTTCCGCTGGCCTGGAGCCGCCGATAGCGGAGACAGGTCGCGGTGCACACGCCCTGCGTCACCACCGGTCCGGCGAGCGAGGTGTCGAGCATCACCACGCCCCCGAGCGTCGCCGACGACATGACGACCGAGATCGAGTCTCCCGCCCGTGCCGTGAAGCCGTACACGCGCGCGAAACTGTTGGGCTTGTGCGGGGCCGAGCAGTCGCGTGTGGTGAGGGAGTCGCGCAGCTCGACGTCGGGCGTGATCGGGACGACCCTGCAGGGGTGCACCACGAACTCGATCAGCACGCGCGCCGGACTGCTGTCCGCGTTCTCGCCGTTGACGAGCAGCGTGTCGCGGTACACGCCGGTGGGGAGCCCGACGGGATTGAACGAGAGTCGCAGCTTGGCAGGCGCGACGCCGCCGCTGGGACTCACCGAGAGCCACTGTCCGCCGAGCTTGAGCCCCGCGCTCCAGGACAGGGTGCCCTGCCCCGCGTTGGCGACCGCGACGCTATCGGTGCGGCCGGCCGTGCTGCCGGCCGCCGCCGAATCGCGGATCTGCGTGGGCGCCACGTGCAACGTGGCGCTGGGCGGTGGCGTGTTGGTGAGCTTGTCGACCTGGCAGGTGGCGATCAGGAACAACGGCAGGGCGCGCACGACGGCGCCCGCAGCCCGTTGGCCGCGTGCGAGGCTCCGTTGCAACCCGCTCACGTTCCCAAAAGGGCCCAAATTGTCGCCCGAGTGGCGTCGAGACTACAGGTGTAGCAAAGCTCATACCGGCTGCTTTGGGAGGTGGGGACGTAGCGCCACGGGAGGGAGTGTGGCTGATCTGCTACAACCCGGGGCGAGGTGGAGGCTGGAGGGCTAAGTTAGTGGGCGGTACAGGACTCGAACCTGTGACCTCCGGTATGTGAGACCGGCGCTCTAACCAGCTGAGCTAACCACCCGTAAAGGCTAGACGCCTAGACGCTCAGACGCCTAGACGCCGAGCGGAACATCAGGAGCAAGCCACTAGGCGTCTCGGCGTCTACGCGTCTCGGCGTCTAGTAGTTTAGCGTGGGCCCTCCAGGACTTGAACCTGGGACCGACGGATTATGAGTCCGCTGCTCTAACCATCTGAGCTAAGGGCCCGCAGGGAGACAAATATATGCCGGGGAACGCGGAAGTGGGAACGCGGAACGCGGAACAGCCGCCCGAAGCTCGGCCCGCCAGTTCCGCGTTCTAGCGTCATGCACCGCGTCCTGATCATCTCGCACTCCTACCTCTCCGCCGCGAACCGCGGCAAGCTGCGCGCGCTCGCCTCGCGCGGCGTCGACGTCACGGTGGGCGTTCCGCAGCGCTGGCGCGACCCGGTGCTCGGCGCGACGCTCGAAATCGCGTGGGAGCGCCAGAACGGGGTCGAGGTCTTCCCGATCCCCGCGCGCCACCACGGCGAGCCCGACGCGCTCAAATACGGCGGCCGCGCGCTGCACGCGCTGTTGCGCGACAAGCGACCCGATCTGGTGCAGGTAGAAGAAGAATCGACCACACCGGCCGCCCAGCAGGCGGTGCGCGCCGCCCGTCACCTGGGCCTGCCCGCGATTCTGTTCACTCATCAGAACGTGGAGGTGCCGCTGCCCTGGCTGGCGCGCCGCCGGCGCCGCCGCATGCTGCGCCGGATCACCGGGGCGATCGCCGGAAGCGCCGCCGCCGCGGCGCTGTTGCGACGCGTGGTGCCCGACCTCCCCGTCGCCGCCATCCCCCAACTCGGCATTCACGTGCCCACGGAGACTCAGCACATGCACCACGAGGGCATGGCGATCGGCTGCGTCGGCCGCTTGGTCCCGGAGAAGGGAGTCGATACTTTGCTGCAGGCGCTGGCCGAGAACCGCAGCCACCGCTGGCATCTGACGGTGGTCGGCGATGGTCCCGACCGGGAGCGGCTGGAGCGGCTCGCGTCCGACCTGCGGCTCGCGGCGCGCATCCGTTGGGCCGGCGCGCTGCCACCCGAGGACGTGCGCAAGCTCTGGCCCGAGCTCGACGTGCTGGTGCTGCCGGCGCGCCCCCTGCCGACGTGGGCCGAGCCCGCCGCGCACGTGGCGGCGGAGGCGATGGCATACGAGGTGGCGGTGGTGGGCACGAGCGCCGGTGCCACTCCCGAAGTGATCGGCGACGCGGGCGTGGTGGTGCCGCCCGACGACCCCTTGGCCCTGTCGGGCGCGCTGCGCCGCCTCGCGTCGCCCGACCAGCGGCGCCCGCTGGCGCAGGCGGGGCGCGCGCGCGCGATGCAGTTGTTCTCGGATGACGCGGTGGCGGAGCGGACGCTCACGTTCTGGAGGGACCTGCTTGGCTGAGCCAAATGTGCGCGGTACGCGGTACGCGGTTGCCTCCGACGGCGTATCGGCCACAGCGGTGGGTCGCCATGCACCGGGGGATACCGCGCACCGCGCACCGCGCACCGCCCGTCCATGACCCGAGTTCTCCTGGTTCCCGATCTCCCGCTGGAGCGCTGGCCCTCGATGGACCGGTACGCGCACCGCCTGCACGACTGGCTCGAGGGCGGCGATCCGGGGTTCGAGGTGCGCCTGGCCGCGTCGATCGGGGATCTCACGCGCGACGTCAGCAACGGCCGCAGCTCGGGGGGCTATCCCCGCTGGTGGACGCAGGACGTCGATCCCACCAAGTTCGTGCTGCCCGGGCCGCTGCACGAGCCGCAGCGCTACGTGGCGCGCTATTTCCTTTATCCGTGGTGGCTGCGACGCGAGGCGAAGCGCGCCCAGCTGGTGCATATCCTGGATCACAGCTACGCGCACATGGTCACGCGCGTGCACCGTCGCCCCGCCGTGGTGACGGTGCACGACTTGATGCCGGTGATCATCCTGCGCTCCCCCACCGACGGCTGGCGCGAGGGCGTGCGCAACCGGTTCCTGCGGGGGACGCTCAAGGCGCTGCGCCTCGCCGGCGCCTATATCGTCGGCACCGAGTGGTTGAAGCGGGAGCTCGCCACCTGGTTGGGCGACGACCGGCGCATCAGTGTCGTCCCGTTCGGCGTGGACCGGGCGTTCTTCTCCGAGTCGCCCAACGCGCGCGTGCGGGGCCGGGCGGACTGGCGCATTCCCGACGACGCCTTCGTCGTGCTGCACGTCGGGAGCACCGTCGAGCGGAAGAACGTGCCCCTGGTGATCAACACCGTGGCGCGGCTCCGCACCGAAGCGGATGCGTACCTGCTGCAGGTGGGCGGCCGCTTGAGCGGCGATCAGGAGCAGCTGATCGAGCGTCTCGGCCTGCGCCGTTTCGTCCGCACGGTGCCGTTCGCCGACGAGAGCACGCTGCGGCGCGCCTACCGCGCCGCCGACGTGCTGCTGTTCCCGTCCCTGTACGAGGGCTTCGGCTACCCCGTCATCGAAGCCTTCGCGTCGGGCCTGCCGGTGGTGACCTCGGGGGCCGGCGGCCTGAAAGAGGTGGGCGGCGACGCGGTGGTCGTGGTCGAGGGGCGCGACCCGGCCGCGTACGTGCAGGCGCTCGAGCGCCTGAACGACGACGCGATGCAGCGCGAAGAGCTGATCGAGCGGGGCCGCGCGCGGGCGCGCACCTTCACGTGGCAGCGCACCGCGGAGCACACGGCCGAGGTCTACAGGAGCCTGTTATAACACAGGGAGGCGAGAGCGGCGCCCTCCTCTCCGCGGGGTCAGTCGACATCACCCCGGACCGCCCGCTGCCGCTGGCGGGCTACGTGAACCGCCGGGCCCCTAGCCGCGGAGTGGCCGATCCGCTCGAGCTGAACGCGCTGCTGTTACGCGCTCCCGGACAGAGCGTAGCGATCCTCACCGCCGACCTGCTGTTCGTCACGACCGAGCTGAAGGCGCAGCTGCTCGACGCCGTGGGGGCACGGCTCGGTCTCGATGAAGCGTCGCTGCTCGTCGCCGCGTCGCACACGCACACCGCGCCCGCGGTGGACTCGAGCAAACCCCAATTGGGCGTGTGTGACCCGGACTATGCCGCCCTGGTGGCGGGGCGGGCCGCCGACCTGCTCGGCCGGCTCGCCTCGCTCGACCCCGTGCCGTGCCACGTCGACTATCGCACCGGGGCCGCGGATCACGCGATCAACCGCCGCCGGCCCGGATGGCGTCGCGTGCGGAGCGCCCCGAACCCCGCCGGCCCGCGCGACGAGACGCTGCATCTCCTCACGTTCAGCGATCCCACCGACCGGCCGCTCGCGGTGCTGTGGTCGTACGCGTGCCATCCGGTCGGCGTCCCGACGACGACCCGCGTGAGCGCCGACTTCCCCGGCGTGGTGCGGCGCGCGCTGCGCGATGCGCACGGCGCGGAGCTGCCCGTGCTGTTTCTGCAGGGGTTCGCGGGCGACGTGCGGCCCCGCGAGGTCGGCGCCACGACGCGCTTCGGGCGCCGCCTCGTGGAGCTCGTGCTTGGCGCGCGGTTCGCGCCCCTCTCCCCGGCGCAATACGCCGCCTGGGCGGGCGGCCTGGCGGAGCGCGTCGTCGGCGTAGCGCGCGGGGCGCTGCGCACCCGCCGACCGGTGGCGCCGGCCTGCAAGATCGAGCGGATCCCCGTCTCCGCGCTGTTCGCCGGCAGCAGCGGGCGGGGACGCCACATGACGCTGCAACGTCTGAGCTTCGATCCAGGACTCCACCTAGCCGCCGCCTCAGCCGAGCCCGTAACCGCCTACGGCGCGATGGTGCGGGGCGTGTTTCGCGGCTCGGTGATGCCGGTGGGCTGCATCGACACCGTATTCGGATATCTCCCCACGGCGGCGATGCTGGGCGAGCGCGGCTACGAGGACTCGGGCTTCATACGGCCGTTCGGTCTGACCGGACAATTCCGCCCGGAGCTCGAGCGCGTGGTCCTGGACGCCTGGGAGCGGCTCGCCCGGTAATCGTTCCGCGGGGACTGCCGAGCGCGCGCGACAGGGGTGTTGCCCCTGCTCGGCAGGCGGTCCGGGGCCGACGGAAGTGGCGGCGCGACATGGGGCGTCGGGCGGGCGCGGCGATTGCAGACTGCAATTGCCGGTGAAGATGCGCCTCTACCTACTGGCGCTGGGTGCTCTGGCCGCCGGCTGTCACCTCGACAAGCTCCTGAGTGACGGCTCGGGCGGCGGAGCGCCGCCCCACGGCATCGGCGCGCTCACGGCAGCGGCCGCGACGTCGGGCTCGAATCTGCCTGCCGGCTACACCGTAACCCTCGACAGTGGCCAGAGCACCGCCATCGGCATCAACGACAGCATCACCACCACCGGCATTGCCGCCGGCAGTCACCGCGCCGCGCTCGCCGGCGTGCCGGCCAACTGCAGCGTGAGCGGCGCCAACCCGCGCAGCGTGACCGTACAGGCGAACGACACAGCGCGCACCACGTTCAGCGTCGCCTGCACGGCGCCAGCCACGCATCTCGCCTTCACTATCGAGCCGCCGGCGACCCCCGTCGTGCTGTCAGGCCCCTTCGCGGTGGAAGTCACAGCGGAGAACGAGGCCGGCGGGGTCGTCCCGGGCTTCACCGGCCAGGTGACGGTCGCGATCGGGACCGACGGCAGCCTGACCAAGGACGCGCGGCTCGGAGGCACCAGGCGGGTGAACCTGGCGAACGGGATCGCCACGTTCCCGGACTTGAGCATCGATAAGACCGGCGTGAATTACACCATCACGGCGAGCGTGCCGGGCCTGCCCGACGCGTCGAGCCGTCCCTTCAGTGTCGTCGCCGCCACTCCGTAACCGACCCTGGCTGCGCGTCGGCGCAGGCGTCCTGGCGCTCGGCTCGCTCGTGAGCTGCCAGGTGGGGAAGCTGTTCCAGGACGGCGGGTCCGATCCGGCCGCTGCGCGCCTCGAGTTCGCGGCGCCGTCCAATGGCACGGCAGGCGAGCCCTTGTCCCCCGCCGTCCGAGTGAGCGCGGTCGACAGCGCCGGGACCGTCGACACCACGTTCCACGGCGCGGTGACCGTGACGCTGGGCGACAATCCGGGACGCGGCACGCTGCGGGGCACTCGCACCGTCGACGCGGTGCGCGGCGTCGCGAGCTTCGCCGACCTCTCCATCAACCGGGCGGGCACGGGCTACACGCTGGTCGCGACGACGACCGGTGTGCGGGGAGCGACGAGCCCCGCGTTCGAGGTCGCACCCGCGGCGGCGGCGCGACTCGCATTCACAGGGCAGCCGCACACTGCCACGGTCGACAGCGTGCTCAAGCCGCCGGTTCAGGTGACGGCGTTGGATACACTGGGCAATGTGGCGACGAGCTTTGCCGCAGACGTCACGGTCGCGCTCGCGGCGAACGCGAGCGGTGGTGCGCTGGGCGGCACTCCCACGGCGCGGGCAACGAGCGGCGTCGCCACGTTCGCCGACTTGAGCGTGAATCGAGCGGGCAAGGGGTACAGACTCACGGCCAGCTCCGGCCAGCTCGCCGGCGCAACGAGCGATTCGTTCGACATCACCGCCGCGCCGCCGACTACGGGCGACCTCACGGTGAACGCCACCACCACGGGCGATAACCAGCCCGGTAGCTACACCGTGAAGGTAGACGGGGCCTTGAGTCGCACGATCGCGGCGAACGGTGCGGGCACCACCTACAGCGGGCTCCCGGCCGGCGACCACGTGGTCGCTCTCACCGACGTGCCGGCGAACTGCACCGTCAGCGGCGGGGCGTCGCAGACGGTCACGGTCCCCGCGGGCGGCGCGGCGACCGCGGCGTTCACGATCAGCTGTACGGCGCTCACGGGCAACCTCACGGTGACGACGTCGACCACTGGCCCGAGCGCGCCGAGTGGTTACACGGTCACCGTGGATCGCAGCCAGAGCAAGAGCATCGGGCCGAGCGATAACGTGACCTACACCGGCCTTGCGACGGGCAATCACGCGGTGCAGCTCAACGGCGTGCCGAGCAACTGCACCGTCAGCGAAGCGAACCCGCAGACCGTCACCGTGCCGCCAAGCGGGAGCGTGACCGCCGCGTTCACGATCACGTGCACCCAGCTCACCGGGAGTGTGACCATTACCACGAGCACGTCGGGCGGCACGCCCGACTCGAACGGCTACACGGTCACCGTAAACGGCGGAGGCAGTAAAGCGATCGGTACGAATGACTCGGTCACCTTCCCGGGCCTCGCCACAGGAAACCACACCGTGACGCTAAGCGGGATCCAGTCCAACTGCTCGGTGAGCGGTGGCACCTCGCGTCCGGTTACGGTGATCACGGGACAGACCGTGAGCGTCCCGTTCACGATCGACTGCCCGACGGTGCCGCCGCCCAACCAGCCGCCCACCGCGGCCTTTACGCCCCACTGCACGAACCTCCAGTGCAGCTTCAGCGACCAGAGCAGCGATCCCGACGGCTCGGTCGTGAGCTGGAGCTGGAGCTTCGGCGACGGCCAGACCGCGACGCAACAGAACCCGTCGCACACCTATGCCGCGGCGGGTTCTTACACCGTCACCCTCACGGTGAAGGACAACCAGAACGCCAGCTCGAGCCCCGCCTCGCAGACCGTGAACGTGACGGCGCCGCCGCCCCCGAACCAGCCGCCCACGGCGGCCTTCACGCCCCACTGCACGAATCTCCAGTGCAGCTTCAGCGACCAGAGCAGCGATCCCGACGGCTCGGTCGTGAGCTGGAGCTGGAGCTTCGGCGACGGCCAGACCGCGACGCAACAGAACCCGTCGCACACCTATGCCGCGGCGGGCTCCTACACCGTCACCCTCACGGTGAAGGACAACCAGAACGCCAGCTCGAGCCCCGCCTCGCAGACCGTGAACGTGACGGCGCCGCCACCCCCGAACCAGCCGCCCACGGCGGCCTTCACGCCCCACTGCACGAATCTCCAGTGCAGCTTCAGCGACCAGAGCAGCGATCCCGACGGCTCGGTCGTGAGCTGGAGCTGGAGCTTCGGCGACGGCC
>Ga0209577_10003285_pt1 | contig 15235 bp, 12 predicted proteins | sample GraSoiAngelo_109_FD_185874 | JGI IMG/M metagenome (GOLD analysis project Ga0209577, IMG submission 185874) | Grasslands soil microbial communities from the Angelo Coastal Reserve, California, USA - 14_0903_12_20cm (SPAdes) (version 2) | ecosystem: Environmental > Terrestrial > Soil > Grasslands...
CCCTGCCCGCTGCAGCGCCTGCACCTTGGAGGCCGCCGTCCCGGTATTGCCCGAGATGATCGCACCGGCATGACCCATGCGCTTCCCCGGCGGGGCCGTGCGGCCGCTGATGAAGCCGATCACCGGCTTGTTGAAGCCGGGGCCGAGCACCTCGTCGGCCGCGGCTTCCTCATCGCTGCCACCAATTTCCCCGATCAGGATGACGGCTCGGGTCGCCGGATCCGTTTTGAAAAGGGCGAGGACCTCCTTGAAGGAAAGGCCCAGGATCGGATCGCCGCCGATGCCGACCGAGGTGGTCTGCCCGATCCCCGCCTGGCTCAAGCCCTGAATCACCTCATAGGTGAGGGTGCCGCTGCGCGACACGATGCCGACCGACCCTTCGCGGTTGATGTGGTTGGGGATGATGCCGACCTTCGCCTGCCCGGCAGTCACCACCCCGGGGCAGTTGGGTCCGATCAGCCTTACCCCTGCATCCACGACAAAGGCTCGGGCGCGGACCATGTCGTAGAGCGGAATGCCCTCCGTGATACAGACGATCAGCCCCATCCCGGCGGCGGCCGCCTCCATGATGGCGTCCGCGGCGAAGGGTGCCGGCACGAAGATCCCGCTCACATCGGCGCCCGTGTCGCGCCTCGCATCGGCAACCGTGTCATAGACCGGAACGCCGAGGTGCGTTGTCCCGCCCTTGCCGGGGCTGACGCCCGCCACCACCCTGGTGCCGTAGCTCTTCATCTGCTCGGTGTGGAATGTCCCTTCACGGCCGGTCAATCCCTGGACCAGCACCCGGCTCGCGCCGGAAAGGAGGATGCTCACTGCCGCCCGGCGGCGGCGAGCTCGACCACTTTGTGGGCGGCGGCGGTGGCGCTGACTTCGGGCGTGATCCCGGCTTCCTGCAGCAGCCGTCGCCCCTCCTCTTCGCGGGTGCCCGTCATGCGCACCACGAGAGGCAGCTTGAGATTCAGGTCCCGCGACGCCTCGATGATGCCGTGCGCCACTTCATCGCCCCGCGTGATGCCGCCGAAGATGTTGATCAGGATGCCCTTGACCTGTGGGTCACTGGCCAGCAGCTCCAGCGCGTTGTGCACCACGTCGGCCTTTGCCCCGCCACCGATATCGAGGAAGTTGGCGGCGCGGCCGCCTTCGCGCTGCACCAGGTCGAGCGTATTCATGACCAGCCCGGCGCCGTTGCCGATCACGCCGATCGATCCGTCGAGACGAACGTAGGTCAGCTTGCGGCGTTTGGCCTCGGCTTCGATCGGGTCCTCGTCCGATTCATCCGCGCCATGGAGGTCCTTGTGGCGGAAGACGGCGTTCTCGTCGATCTCCAGCTTGCCGTCAGCCGCCACCAGCCCGCCGTCGCGGGTCAGCGCCAACGGATTGATCTCGAGGGTGAGCGCGTCGGAGGAGCGGGCCAGCCCGTACAACTTGACGACCAGCGGCGTGAGCTGCGCCTGCAGCGGGCCCAGGCCGGCGCGAAAGATCAGGTGGCGAACCTCGAACGGGAGCGGGCCGCGCCAGGGATCGGGATGCAGCTTGGCGATCGTCTCCGGATGGTGCTCGGCCACTTCCTCGATCTCCATCCCGCCCTGGGCGCTGAGGATCAGGACCGGCTTTCGCGCATCCCGGTCCAGGGTCAATCCCAGGTAGAGCTCGCGCGTGATCTCCTGCGCCGTCTCGCACCAGACCTCGCGGACGGTGTAGCCCTTGATCGTCATGCCAAGAATCTCGCCCGCCACGCGCTTGGCGTCCATCGGCGTCCGGGCCAGCTTGATGCCGCCCGCCTTGCCGCGGCCCCCGATCGGGACCTGCGCCTTGACCGCGACCGGCCCGAGGGTGCCCGCGGCCAGAGCCGCCTCGTCGGGGGTGCGGGCCAAGCGGCCGTCCGGTACCGGGATGCCGGCGGCCTTGAAACGCTCCTTGACCTGGTACTCGAGGAATTTCACAACGGGATATTCCCGTGGCGACGCCGGGGACGCTCGACCTGTTTGTCCTTCAGCAGGTGCAGCGAGCGGATCAGTGTCGGCCGGGTGTCCTGTGGCTCGATGACATCGTCGAGGAAGCCACGCTCCGCCGCCACATAAGGGTTGGCGAACTTCTCCTTGTAGTCCTCGACGAGTTGTTCGGCTTTCTTGACGGGATCCTTGGCCGCGGCGATCTCGCGCTTGAAGATGATGTTGACCGCCGCCTGCGGGCCCATTACGGCGATCTCGGCGGCGGGCCAGGCGTAGTTGAAGTCGCCACCGATGTGCTTCGAGGACATGACGTCGTAGGCGCCGCCATAGGCTTTGCGCGTGATGACCGTGAGCTTGGGCACGGTGGCCTCGGCAAAGGCGTAGAGCAGTTTGGCGCCGTGACGGATGATCCCGTTGTACTCCTGCGCCGTGCCCGGCAAGAAGCCGGGAACATCGACGAACGTCACCAACGGAATGTTGAAGGCATCGCAGAAGCGAACGAAGCGGGCCCCCTTGACCGACGCGTTGATGTCGAGCGCGCCCGCCAGAATGCGCGGCTGGTTGCCGACGATGCCGATAACCGCGCCGTCCAGACGCGCGAAGCCGACGACGAGGTTCTGGGCGAAATGCTCCTGCACCTCGACAAAGCTCTGCCGGTCGACCACGGCGGTGATGGCGGCCTTCATGTCGTAGGGCTGGTTCGGGTTTTCCGGGATGAGGGCCTGCAGCGACGCGTCGCGGCGCTGAGCATCATCGGCCGGCGCCACCACCGGGGGCGGTTCCCGGTTGCTGCCGGGCAGGTAGGCGAGCAGCCGGCGCACGGCGGCGAAGGCTTCCGGCTCCGTCTCGTGGAGGAAATGGGCGACCCCACTCTTGATGTTGTGGACCTCGGCGCCGCCCAGCTCGTCGAAGCCAACCTTCTCGCCGGTGGTGACCCGTACCACCTCGGGGCCGGTGATGAACATATAGCCGAGATGCTCGACCATGAAGATGAAGTCCGTGATCGCCGGCGAGTAGACGGCCCCGCCGGTGCACGGTCCCGCGATCACTGAGATCTGCGGGACGACCCCCGAGGACTGGACGTTGCGGTAGAAGATGTCGGCGTAGCCGGCCAGGCTGACCACCCCTTCCTGGATCCGGGCGCCGCCCGAGTCGTTGATCCCGATGCACGGCCGTCCCGCGCGCACCGCCAGGTCCATGACCTTGCACACCTTTTCGGCGAAGACCTCGCCCAGCGACCCGCCGAACACACTGGCGTCGTGGGCGAAGACGAAGATCTCGCGGCCCTCGACCGCGCCATGCCCGGTGACCACGCCGTCGCCCGCAATCTTTTTGTCTCCCATCCCGAAGGCCTCGGTGCGATGGACCGCGAACGCGTCCAACTCGGTGAACGAGCCGGGGTCGACCAGCAGCTCGATCCGTTCCCGAGCGGTCAGTTTCCCCTTCGGGTGCTGCTTGTCATCGGGGTCGCCGCCGCGATGCATCGCGTCGTATTTCCGCTTCCGCAGAATGTTGATCTGTCGCTCGGACGGCGACGGCATGGGATCTTTGGTGGCGCGGGTCGCCATGCGTTAGCTACGCGTCCCCGGCCGGTACTCGCCGAACACATCCCGTAACACCGCGCACACCTCCCCTATGGTGGCATAGCGTCGAAGTGCCTCTCGCATCGGCGGCAGCAGGTTGCTGTCCCCTTCAGCCGACCGCCGAACGTCGGCCAGCCGCGCCTCCACCTCTCCGGCATTACGCTGCTGCCGAAGCCGCTTGAGCGCGTCCGCCTGCTCGCGCTCGTGCTTCGGGCTGATCTTGACGATCTCGACGGCTTCGTGGTCACTCTGGAAACGATTGACGCCAACGACCACCCGACGGCCGGATTCGACGGCCTGCTGAAAGCGATAGGCGCTCTCCTGGATGGCGTCCTGGGTGAAGCCGGTCTCGATGGCCGGGATGGCACCACCGCGACGGTCAACCTCCGAGATCTGGGCTCGGGCTCCTATTTCGATTTCGCGTGTCAGCGCTTCGACCAGGTAGCTACCGCCCAGCGGGTCCGCCACACTCGCCACGTTGGTCTCGTGGGCGATGATCTGCTGGGTCCGCACCGAGAGCGTGGCGGCCATTTCCGACGGGAGCCCGAGCGCCTCGTCGAAGGAGTTCGCGTGCAGGCTCTGGGTGCCGCCCAGGACTGCGCTCATCGCCTGCAGCGCCACCCGCACGATGTTGTTGTTCGGCTGCTGGGCGGTCAGCGTGCTGCCACCGGTCTGGGTGTGGAAGCGCAGCGCCTGCGCCCGCGGGTCGCTGACGCCGTAGCGCTCCTTCAGCAACCCGGCCCAGACGGAGCGGGCGGCTCGGAACTTCGCAACCTCTTCGAAGAAATCGCTAAAGACCGCAAAAAAGAAGGAGAGGCGCGGCGCGAATGCCGCGACGTCGAGGCCGGCCGCCCGCGCGGCGTCGACGTAGGCGATCGCATGCGCCATGGTGAAGCCGAGCTCCTGCACCGCCGTCGCCCCGGCTTCACGCAGGTGATAGCCGGAGATCGAGATCGTGTTCCAGTTCGGCAGCCGCGAGTTGCAATAGGCGAAGAGGTCGGTGGTGAGGCGCATCGAGGGCCGCGGCGGGAAGATGTAGGTGCCGCGCGCCGCGTATTCCTTCAGGATGTCGTTCTGCACCGTGCCGTTCAGCCGGTCGCCCGACACGCCCTGTTGCTCGGCGACCAGCTCGTAGAGCAGCAAGAGCAGGGCGGCCGGCGCATTGATCGTCATCGACGTGCTGACGTCGGCCAGCGGAATGCCCGCCAACAGCGTCTCCATGTCCTTCAGTGAGGAGATCGAGACGCCAACCTTCCCCACCTCCCCACGCGCCATCGCCGCGTCCGCGTCGTGGCCCATCTGCGTCGGAAGGTCAAAGGCGACCGAGAGGCCGGTCTGCCCCTGACCGAGCAGGTAGCGGAAGCGCCGATTGGTTTCGGCCGCGCTGCCGAATCCGGCGTATTGACGGATGGTCCAGGGTCGACGGCGATACATCTGCGGATAGATGCCGCGGGTGAAGGGGTACGAGCCGGGCGGTGGCGCCTCCCCCGGCGCGTCGGCGGCCCGATAGACCGGCTTCAGAAGGATCCCGCTGTCGCTGGTCGGCTCAGGCGGCGATTCCGGCGTGCGCTCAGGCGCCGGGCTGGCCATCCGCCTCCACGAACTCGGTGAGCACGCCGCATAGGCTCTTCGGGTGGACGAATCCGATGCGGGTCGCGTGCGCCCCGGGACGCGCGACCTCATCCAGCAGCTGGGCGCCGGCGGCCCCTGCTTTTGCCAGCGCGGCCCCGACATCGTCGGTGGCATAAGCCACGTGATGCACCGCCTCGCCCCGATCCTGCAGGAACTTCTCGACCTTGGAGGCGGGGCTCAGCGGGGTGATCAGCTCGATGCGGCTCTCCCCGATCGGAATCATCGCCACCTCGATGCCCTCTGCCTCGAGCCGCTCCCGTGCGATCGCGCGCAGTCCGAGCCGTCGCTCGTAGACCTGGATCGCCTGGTCGAGATCGCGAACGGCGATGCCGACGTGGTCGATCCGGCCCAGCATGGGTTGATTGTAGGGGCGGCGGCTGGACGCACCGGCCGCAGGGCCGCCCGCTGGCGCGCGTCATTCCAGCATGCTCCGGATCCTGGCGGCCAGCCTGGCGGTGGTCGGTCTGGCCTGCCTGTCGGCGGTGGACGCGAATGCCGATCCGGCCCTCGATGGCACGCCGGTGATCACCCCGCCGCTGGCCGCCGCTGTCGTCGACGACGTCTGGACCCGCCGGGAAGCGGCACTGGTTGCCCGGAACCCGGCAGTGGTCGACGCCCTGGAGACCGACGCGGCGGCCGCGCTCGACCACGCCTGGATCAACGGGGCCGATACCGGCCTATCGGCCAGCGAGCTGCCCCGAACGATCAGCGGACGATACGTCCTGGTCCCGCGCCAGCTCAGCTATCCAGCCTGGTTCATCGCGGTCATCGTGTACGAGCGAGCGGGCGATCCGAACTGGGTCTACACCGAGGTAACGGCGTTCGTTCGAACCGGTCCGGCGCAACGGTGGAAACTCGCGGTCGAGGCCTATCCCCCCATCGCGAAAGATTTTCGGCAATTGGTCCCGGACCCCCAGTCCGATGATTTCGCGGCCGCCCCGGCCAACAATCTGAGTCTTGACCTTCGGCAGCTACCCTCCGCTGCCGCACACCACTGGCCCGGCTGGACTTTCAGCCCGACGCCGACAAACCTCTACAGCGTCGGACTCGCAGGCGGTTCAGCCCTTGCCTGTTTCGGCATCCGCTACCAGAAGGTCGAGGCCCGACCCTGGTGGCACCCGCTGCATCTCGGGCATCAGGACCTCGGACTGGCAGCCGGCTATTACACCCGCAGCCTGACCACCTACCTCGAAAATCGCTGCGTCCTCGATCAACCCGTAGGAGACACGACGCCCTATCGCGATGTCGCCCAGGAGAGCGCCTTCATCTCGAGATCCGGCGTGCCCGCGCAGCCGATGCCGTGGCTTCTCATTGGACTGCTGGGCCTGACGCTGAGCTCCGGGTTCGGTTTGCTGGCCATGCGGGTGCGACCGGGCCCGACGCCGCCGGCGACACCCTCGCGCCCCGCGCAAACAATCACGATGAAGGCGTATCAGCGCGGCAACGCGCTCCGCGGCCTCCCGCTCCTGCTGGGTGCGGCGCTAGCCATGGCTGGGATCGAGCAGCTCCTGATCGAGCTGGACCTCGGGTTCGCTATCGCGATCCCCATCGCGCTGATTCCGATGCTCCTGCTCCCGCTGTTGAAACGATCGCGGCGCCTGGTGGCTCGAGCGACCGTGGCCATCTCGAAGCCTCCGGACGATGTGTTCGCCGCCGTCGCCGATTCGCCTTCGCAGCCCGCGTGGTTTCCCGAGGTGGCCGAGGTGTGGAGCACCTCGACGGGATCGCGCGGCGTGGGGACAACCTACCGCCAACATCAGCGTTTGCGAGACGGCCGGCTGCTGGAAGTGGAGAGCGCCGTGACTGAGTTCATCCCGGGCCAGCGCTATGCCACTCAGGTGGTCAACGCCTGGGATGCGCAGTCCACGCTCTGGACCCTCCAGCCCGTCACCGAAGGCACTCGGGTGGAGGTCATCGTCAAGCTCGTCATCGGACCGATCCAGGCAATGTCCGGACTCGGATTCCGCCAGGGATGGCAGCTTGCGGCGACGCAGGGCTGGGAGAAGGCGCTTGCGGATCTAAAGCGTTTCGTCGAGGACGGCACCCGGGCCGCTCCGTTCGCCGACTCAGGGCCGGTGTTTGTCAGGTCGCGCCACCGGGTGCTGAGCTGGCTCGAAAAACGATTCAATCTTGGACCTGGTTGGCGGCTGTCGGTCTTGAGCCTGGCCGTCACGACCGGAATCTTCGCCGTCGTCAGCCCATGGTTTGCGCTCGGCTTCGTCGGACTGCTGGTGATCCATGAATTCGCCCATTATTTCCAGACGACCGCCGACGGCCGAGCCCCATGGCCGCCCATCTTCCTCGTCCTCGGCGCCTTCGTGATGCCGCGGCGCCTCCCGACGGACGCGATTGAGGACGCCCGCGGGAAGCTCGTGGGGCCGCTGCTGGCGACGGTTGCCTGTGCCGGCCTGGTGACGCTGTATGCCTTCGTTCCGGATTGGCACCTGCTGACCTGGCTCTGCGCTGGCGCGGCCATCAACCTGATCGGCAGCGTCGCCCCATCGCCGATGATGGACTCAGGGGCCATTGTGGTCATGATCGGTCGATGGCTGCCTCTGACCGGGTTGGTCATCGGCGCCGGCCTGGCGGCGGGTTCGATCCTGATCGGCGTCCCCAGCCCGGTCCTGATTCCGGCCGCACTCCTCTACACCATCGGTCTGAGCCTGCAGGTCGGCAAGCCGCATGGCGACTACTGGGCGCGGCTGCGAACTCGCGGCCGGCTCGCGTTCGCCGCGGCCTGGACCGTCATGGTCCTCTTCCTGGGCCTCGCCGGCTTGCTCGCTGGTCTCTGGCTCTAACTCCCGACTTGACAGGGCTTGCACCCTTTGTGGTAGGGTCGAACACGGTCAGTCACATTACGGTTTGACTCCTTCTTTGCACTCAGGGTTCTGGACGGCCAGATCAGACGGCGCGCCTGATCCAACTGAGGGAAGGAGGTTGGACCGTGAATCGCACCGTTGGCTCGACGCTGCGCCGAACGGCCGGGGGTGGGGTGATGTTCGCGCTTGGGTTCGGGGCGCTCTCCGGTGGACCGCATCAAATCGAGGCGCTCTCGGCAGCCCCCGCCGTCCTGCCGCAAACGAGTTCGGCGACCGACGACGATCTGATCCTGCCCCGACCGTCGCGGACGACGGTGGTGATCTACACGGAGGCGGTGGCCGAACCGACGCCCACCCCGGCGGCCGCACCGGCCCGACCAGTGGCCGTCGCGCCAAGGGCAACAGCGGCGCGGACTCCTGCCGGTCCGGCCTGGGCGGCCGGCCCGGTGACCGGTGCAAGCAATGGCTTCAGCTACGGCTACTGCACCTGGTGGGTGGCGCACAAGCGAAACGTACCGTGGCGCGGCAACGCGGCGCAGTGGTGGTGGAATGCGCGCTCGTTCGGGTACGCCGAAGGCTCGGCGCCTCGCACTGGCGCGATCATGGTGATGGGGTACAGCGGCAGCTCGCCGCAGGGCCACGTCGCCTACGTCGAGAGCGTCAACCCCAACGGCTCGTTCCTGGTTTCGGAGATGAACTGGTGGGGTGTGCCTGGCGGCGGCTGGGGCCGCGTCGATTACCGAACCGTGTCGTCGATGGCTGGCGTCCTCGGATTCATCTACTGAGCTTGGGGCGTCCGCGGAATTCAGTGCTGGAGAAACCTCCGAAGGGCCTGCTGTGCCCTGGTAACCCAGAGTAGCTCGCCACAGGTAAGTAGCGGTTCGAGGGCCACGCGGGCTTCCTCGATATGGCCTTCTTGTCCCAACTTCATTCCCAGGAAATACGCGGCGGAGACCGCTACCCGCTTAGGGGCCGACCGCGCGAGCTCCCTGATCACGCCTATTGCGGCATCGCGATCGCCTTCCTTGTAGTCGAGCATGGCAATCCGTAATCGACCGCGCGGCGAAGCGACGGGATCCGCGGATTCGACCGCCCTTCCCCACGCGGCTCGAGCGCCGACCCCATCGCCAGCTTGCGAGAGCAGGTGTCCAAGCTCGAGCGCCGCGCGCGGCGCCACGCGGTGGGTCGACGCGACCGTGATGCGAAGAGCTCGTACCGCTCCATCAGAATCGCCCAGGTCGATACGCATCAGTGCCAATCCAAAGGCGGCAACCGGAACCAGGTCCGGAGATTCGGTAGCGATGGCGTCCCCAAAGGCACGCTCGGCACCCGCGAAATCATGCAGCTTTTCGAGGACGCCACCCAGCAACAACGCCGCCGTACCCTTCTGGAACTCGAACTGCGCCAGTTGGCTGGCCTTCTGGAACGCCGCGCGCGCCGCGTTCAGGCTTCCGGCCGCCTGAAACCGCTTGCCCAGGTCGATTGCGACCATCGCATCCGAGGTCGCTCTGAGTGCGGCGAGATCCTCGTCGACAGTCGAGGCCATGACATGAGAACGGCTGTACGAGCTCCGGCCTGCGGCTAAAGGAATCTCGTCTTAGCCGCTTCGTTTCAGCAAGCCCAAGCGCTTGGCCCGGATCTCTGCGCGGCCGAAACACCAGACCGAGGCCGGCACCAGGACGACGCCCATCAATAGGAGGATGCCGATGTCGGGCAACGCGGCGGCGAGCGTGAGGCCATGCAGCAGCGCCTGGCGAACGCCGTCGAGGGTATAGGTCAGCGGCGACACTATCCCCACCAGCCGGAGCGGCCACGGTAGCACGCTGATCGGGTAATAGACCCCCGAAATCAACAGCAGCACGCCCTGCACGGCGAACGCCATCTGCTCACCCTTCTCCGGCGAGAGCAGCGGCAGGATCGAGGTGAAGATCCCAAGGCCCAGCAATGGCAACGTGGCGGCGGCAAAGAGTACCAGCGCGGTCAGCCAGTTAGCCCTTAAGAGGTCCAGACGGAAAAGGGCGACGACCGCCAGGCCGATGATCGCCGCCCGCAGGACGCCGTAGATCAGCGAGGCGGCGCACATCCCAAGCAGGTGCGTCAGGCGCTTGATCGGCGCCATGAAGGTGTACTCGATGGTCCCCTCCCAGCGCTCCCAGGTGATGGCGAACGACACCTCGAAGAAGACCATCGAGAGATAGGTCCAGAGCAGCGCCCCGATCAGCAGATAGAGCTCCGTCTGCTGCAGGTTGGCCTTCGACCTCTCGATGCCGAGCGTGGAAAGCCCGGCCGCGAGGTAGCCGATGCTGAGCACGGAAACCAGGTTGTAGAGCAGCCACACCGCCTCCCAGGCCCAGTAGCGCCGATAGAGATTCTTCTGCCGCTCGATGAAGCCGACGAAGGCATTCATCTCCCAGCGCAAAACGTTGCCCGTCATTCTTCTTTCTCCTCCTCGTCTTCCTCGAGCCGCTTGCCCGTCAGCCGCATGAAGGCGTCCTCGAGACTGCCGCTCGGCGCCGCGTGGGCGCGGATCAGGTCGCTGGGCGTGCCCTCGGCCAGAACCCGACCCTGGTCGATGACCACCACGCGATCGCAGAGCACCTCGGCCTCCTGCAGATCGTGGGTGCAGAGCAGCACCGTCGCGGCTCGATCGCGGCGGATCGATCGAACGAGTTCCTGGACCTCACGCTTGGAGCGTGGATCGAGGCCGGTGGTCGGCTCGTCCATCAGCAGCAGCGACGGCGACGTCAGAAAGCTGCGCGCGATCGCCACCTTTTGCTGCTGGCCGCGCGAGAGCTGCTTCATCGGCTTGTCGAGGGTGTCCAGCGGCAATCCCAGCCGCTCGAGCATGGCCTCCACCCGGTCGCGGGTCCCGTCGCCACCACTGCCGTACAGCCGCGCGGCGTAGAGCATGTTCTCCCAGGGGCTCATCTCCTTGAAAAATGAAGCCTCCACCGACACCCGGTTGATATGCCGCCGCACCTGCGCGGGATGACGCACCACGTCGGAGCCGAACACGGAGGCCCTGCCGGCGTCGGGCGTCAGTAGCGTGGCCAGGATCCGGATCAGCGTCGATTTGCCGCTTCCGTTCGCCCCCAGGATCCCGGTGATCCTCCCGCTCTCGACATGCATGGATACCTGGTCAAGGGCCAGCTTTGGCTTCTTCGCCTTCCGCCAGGGCATCAGGCGATGCGGTTGGACGGCCGCTCCGAAGCGCTTCGAGATCCCCTCGACTTCGACCGCCGCGCTATTCAGTTCGCTTGCGTGAATCGCCATGATGTCAACTCCTCGATGGATTGCGCTGAACAACAAAAAACCGTGGGCCGATGGGCCTCACGGTCAAGAGCGCTCGAAACGGGGTCTAAATTACCTGGCTTTCAATGCTGTGAGGCCGGTGCGGGGCAGGCTCCGCCCTTGAAGGTCGCGAGCCCGCTAGCGAGAATCCGCCGCCTCATAGCCTCCGTACAGTACCGCCTCGACCGGTGAAAGTCAAACCGCCGGCGAGTCCGAGCCGGTCGACAGCGCCGGCGCCGCTCCTCCATTGACCGACTCGGCGAGATACTGGGCGAGGTCTCTCACCTGGAGCTGATTCTCGGCCCCCTTGGCGGAAATGCCGTCGCGGAACATGGTGAGGCAGAAGGGACAGGCGGTCGCGACCCGAGGCGCCTGGGTGCGAAGCGTTTGCTCCACCCGCTCGTGGTTGATCCGCTTGCCGATCTTCTCCTCCATCCACATCCGGCCGCCCCCGGCGCCGCAGCAGAAACCGCGTTTGCGATGGCGCTCGATCTCCACCAGCTCCGCTCCCGGAATGGCTTCGACCACCGCCCGCGGCGGGTCGTAGATATCGTTCCAGCGGCCGAGGTAGCAGGAGTCGTGATAGGTGAGCTTGCCATCGATCGGCGTGCTGGGTTGCAGCCGGCCGTCCTTGATCAGGCTCGCCAGCAACTGGGTGTGATGGATGACCTCGAAGGTGCCGCCAAACTGAGGGTACTCATTCTTGATGGTGTTGAAGCAGTGGGGGCAGGTGGCGATCACCTTCTTCACCTTGGCCCCATTCATGGCCTCGATGTTCGCCTGCGCCTGCGTTTGGTACAGATACTCATTGCCGATCCGCCGAGCCGGGTCGCCATTGCAGGTCTCGTGAGCGCCGAGGATGGCGAAGTCAACGCCGGCTTTCTGCAGCAGGCCGACAAAGGCGCGGGCGACCGCCCGGTTGGCGTCGTCGTAGGAGGCCGCGCAGCCGACGAAGTACAGGTACTCCGCGTCCGGCTTCTCCTCGATCGTCGTGACGTCGAGGCCCTTGGCCCAGTCGCCGCGCTGCGCCCGGGGCAGACCGTAGGGGTTGCCCTGGGTTTCGATGCTGCGCAGCGCCCCCTGGGCTTCCTTGGGAAAGCGGCTTTCCTCCAGCACCAGGCTGCGGCGCATATCGACGATCTTCGGGACGTGCTCGATGAGGACCGGGCATTCTTGCTGGCAGGCGCCACAGGTCACGCAGGCCCAGATCTCGTCCTCCTTGATGGCCTCGCCAATGAGCTTCTGGGGCGCGGGCTTATCGCGGCGCTGCTCGGCCGGCGCGTCGCGAACCGTCTTGTACAGGTTCTCCCGCGCGTCGACGATGATCATTTTTGGATTGAGGGGCTTGCCCGTCAGGAAGGCCGGGCATTGCTCCTGGCAGCGACCGCACTCGGTGCAGGAATACAGGTCGAGCAGATTCTTCCACGACCACTGCGTTACGCTGCTCACGCCATAGTGCTCGGCGTGCTCGAGATCGATCGGCGCCAGCTGCGCGCCGGCCCTGGGAGGTAGCTTGCGGAAGAAGATGTTGGGAATGGCAACGATGATGTGCAGGTGCTTCGAGCTGGGGATATAGGCGAGAAACGCCAGCACACCAAGGATATGGATCCAATAGAAGACTTCGTGGGGCACCATGGCGGCGCTCCCCTGCCAACCGAGCCCTTCGAACACCCGGGCGATCGCCGATGAGAACGGCCGCCATGCCATCGAGGGATCGCCACCCTGGGCGATCCGCGCGGCGTTCTGCCCGAGCATGCCGACCATGATGGTCGCGATCAGCCCGAGGATGATGAGGGCATCGACTTCGTTGCTGTCGTGGAACTGGCGCGGCCGGATGATCAGCCGGTTGACCAACGCCATGCCAACCCCGACCAGGACGAGCACGCCGAAGAGGTCCTGCAGGAACGCGATCCAGGCGTCGCCGCCGATCGCCGCCAGGCTGAAGGCCGGAACGATGCCTTGCCCAAAGGCCTGGACGATGGCGGTGAGGAGAACGACGAATCCGTAGAAGATGAAGAAGTGAAGGATCCCAGAATAGAGATTGCGGAACATCCGGGTATGAACGCCGACGTAGCTGAGGACTCCGCGGATACGCTCCGGAATACGATCGATGCGATTTTCATTGGGACCGAGGCGCAACATCCGATAGAGCTGGCGTGCCCGGATGGTGAAATAGGCCACCGCGGCCAGCAAGACCGTAAGGACCGCGATCGACTTGGCCAGCGTCATCTCTGGTAATCGTACGGTCTGGCTGACATGAGAGTCCTGGGTCTCACCGGCGGGATCGGCTCAGGCAAGACGATGGTCGGCACGATGTTTACGGAGCTTGGCGCCGAGCTCATCGACGCGGACCAGCTGGCCCGCGAGGTGGTCGAGCCCGGGCAACCGGCGCTCGAGGAAATCGTCACGAGCTTCGGCCGCGACATCCTGCGTCCCGACGGCCGGCTCGACCGGCGCAAGCTGGCCGGCATCGTCTTTGCGGACGCCTCGGCACGCGCCCGGCTCAACGCCATCACCCATCCCCGCATCCGGGAGCGGATGGACGCGGCGATCGCGGCGCGCCGCGACCGCGCCGGGGTGCTGATCGTCGACATCCCACTGCTCTTCGAGAACGCGCGGACCGGCGTGGTCGAGAAGGTGATCGTGGTCTGGGTCGACCCGCGGACGCAGTTTCGCCGACTGATCGAGCGCGGTGGGCTAACTGAAGAGGAAGCGCGCCGGCGGATCGCGGCGCAGATGTCGCTGGATGAAAAGCGCGGGCTGGCCGATCACGTGATCGACAACCGCGGCACCCCGGCGGAGACTCGGCGCCAGGTCGAGGCGATCTTTCGTCGCTACGCGACCGAAGGCTAGCTCGCCTTGCGCCGGCGTTCCGGAAGCGCCTGCCGCTCGGATGGTTGGCCGGGGTTTCGCAGATCGATCTCGATCGGTTGCCGGACGCGGACCGAGAATCGAGTCAGCCAGACGACCGCCAGTCCGACCACGAAGAGGACGGTTCCGGGGGCCGCATCGGAGAGCTTGCTCTGCACGCCGATGAAGTTCCCGACCCAGCTGCTCGAGCCGACCACGCCGTGCAGAAAGAGCCCAATCCCTCCCAGGATGCAGGTCAGTCCAAAGACCAGTCCAGCCAGCGAGTAGATCAGCTGCAAGCGGGCCAGACGGGCCCAGAACTGTCGCTCTCTGGGATTCGGCGGCAACACCAGCGCGGCTAGCACGAACTGAAACCAGTTCAAATCCCGTGGCATCGACAGCCACTCCTCCGCTTTCAGAGTAGGCGCGCAACGCTACGACGCCAAGGCGGGGCGAGGACCGTCGCCGAATCGTGCCTGCTTTGTCGTGCGCCCGTGGCGCCGCTTGTTAGATCGACGGGTAATAGGCAGCTGGCGTCGCCGCGGGCGATCCACCAGGCGCCGCTCCCGGCGCCGAGCCGGGGAACCCCTTGTGCCCGAAGCGGAAGTTCAAGCCTGCGCCCACTCGGGACAGGATCGTGTCTTCCTGGCCCTGGGTGATGGTGCCGGCCTTGACCGCCTTGTCGAGGACGCCCTTGGCCGCGCTCTTCATCGCGGCCTTGACGGCGCTATCGCTCACCTTCTGCTGGGTCTCGAGGTCAGCCAGCGACTTTCCCGATCGCAGGGCACTCTGAAAGTCCGCCGTGCTCATGTGCAGCGCTGAGGCGGCGGCGTTGAGCTCCGCGGTCATCAGATCTCTCATCACGGCGCCACTGGCTTTAAAGCCGCCACCACGACGGAAACCAAAACCACCGATGGGCCCCAGGCCCTGGCCGGCATTGATCTTGGCCTTGAGGGCATCGGCCTGCTGCTGTGTGATCTGCCCGTCTTTGACCATCTGGTCGACGGTCTGGAGCTCTGCCTGCTTGAGCGCATCCTGGGTCGCGCTCGGCGTCAGGTGCAGGATGGCCGCCAGCTTGTCGACAAAGGTCTGGGCGTAGTTTTTCGAT
>Ga0209577_10003287_pt1 | contig 15232 bp, 12 predicted proteins | sample GraSoiAngelo_109_FD_185874 | JGI IMG/M metagenome (GOLD analysis project Ga0209577, IMG submission 185874) | Grasslands soil microbial communities from the Angelo Coastal Reserve, California, USA - 14_0903_12_20cm (SPAdes) (version 2) | ecosystem: Environmental > Terrestrial > Soil > Grasslands...
AGCGCACCTTCGGCACGCTCGACCACATCATCCCGACGACCGACCAGGCCCGCCCCTACGCCGATCCGCTGGCGGAGGAGATGGCGGTCCACATGATCCGCAACATGAAGGACTTCAGCCTGCCGCTCTTCGACATGGCGACGGGCAAGCAGGGCATCGTGCACGTGATCGGCCCCGAGCTCGGCCTCTCGCAGCCCGGGATGACGATCGCCTGCGGCGACAGCCACACCTCGACCCACGGCGCCGTCGGCGCGATCGCCTTCGGCATCGGCACCACGCAGGTGCGCGACGTGCTGGCCACGCAGTGCCTGGCGATGGCCAGGCCCAAGCTGCGCCAGGTGCGCGTGGACGGCGCACTGGCTAGAGGCGTCTACGCGAAGGACGTGATCCTCGCGATCATCAACCAGCTCGGCGTGAAGGGCGGCGTGGGCTACGCGTACGAATACGCCGGACCCGTCATCGACCGCATGACGATGGAAGAGCGCCTGACTGTTTGCAACATGTCGATCGAGGGCGGCGCGCGCTTCGGCTACGTCAATCCGGACACGACGACGATCGACTATCTGCGCGGCCGCCAGTACGCGCCCGCCGGCGCGGCCTTCGACAAGGCCGCGGCATGGTGGAAGTCGATCGCGACCGAGTCGGGCGCTTCGTTCGACGACGTCGCGCGCCTGGATGGCGCCGCGATCGAGCCGATGGTGACGTGGGGTATCAACCCGGGCATGTCGGTCGGCGTGAGCCAGCAGATTCCGGCGCCGGAGTCGGCGCCAGAAGCCGATCGCTCGACGTTCCGCGAGGCGCTCGCTCACATGAGCTTCCAGGCGGGCCAGCCGATCAAGGGCGCGAAGATCGACGTGGCGTTCGTCGGCTCGTGCACCAATGGCCGTCTGTCCGACCTGCGCGTCGCGGCCGAGGTGGCGAAGAAGGGCAAGGTCGCCAAGGGCGTGCGGGCGTTGATCGTGCCGGGATCGCAGCAAGTGGCGAAGGCCGCCGAGGCCGAGGGCCTGCCCGAGATCTTCCAGGCCGCGGGCTTCGAGTGGCGCAAGGCCGGCTGCTCGATGTGTCTCGGCATGAACCCGGACCAGCTCGTGGGCCGCGAGATGAGCGCCTCGTCGAGCAACCGTAACTTCATCGGCCGCCAGGGCAGCCCCACCGGGCGCACGCTCCTGATGAGCCCGGCCATGGTCGCCGCCGCCGCGATCACCGGCGCCGTCGCCGACGTGAGGGAGATCCTGAAATGAGCGCAACAACCGACTACAAGAGGCGGCAGATCTCAGGACGAGGCATCCCCTTGCCTGGCAATGACATCGACACCGACCGGATTATTCCAGCGCGCTTTCTCAAGGAAGTCACGTTCGAGACCATGGGCGAGCACGCCTTCGAGGACGCGAAGAAGCAGAACCCCGAGCACCCGTTCAACTCGCCCGCGTATCGCGGCGCCTCCGTGCTCGTGGTCGGCCAGAACTTCGGTTGCGGGTCCTCACGCGAGCATGCGCCCCAGGCGCTGATGCGCTGGGGCATCGCCGCCATCGTCGGCGGCTCCTTCGGCGAGATCTTCTTCGGCAACTGCGTGATGCTGGGCATCCCCTGCCTGCGCGCCTCGCAGGAGGATCTCGAGTGGCTCCAGCGCGAGATCAGCCGCTCGCCCCAATCGCCGGTGGCGGTCGACGTCGAGAAGCAAGAGGTCCGCTTCGGCAACCGCACGATCAAGGCGACCATCCCCGACGGCCCGCGCAATCAGCTGGTTGGCGGCATGTGGGATTCGACCGCGGTGCTGCTGGAGGCGGGCGTGGCGATCGAGACGACGGCGAAGAAGCTCCCGTACATCGCCGGCTTCTGAGCCGTCGAAGACGCTGAGTGCAGATCTGGGTCGACGCGGACGCGTGCCCTCAGGTCATCAAGGAGATCCTGTTCCGGGCCGCCGAGCGCGCGCAGATCTTGACGACGCTCGTCGCGAATACATTGCTTCGCGTCCCGTCATCCCCGTTCATCAAGAGCGTCCGCGTGGCCAAGGGCTTCAACGTCGCCGACCATCAGATCGTGGAGCAGATCCAGCCCGGCGACCTCGTGATCACCGCCGATATCCCCCTGGCCGCCGAGGTGATCGCACGCGGAGCTCACGCGCTCGATCCGCGAGGAGAGCTCTACTCGGAAGACAACGTCCGTGAGCGCCTGGCCATCCGCAATCTCATGCAGGAGCTGAGGTCCACCGGGGACATCCTCGGCGGGCCGGCGCCGTTCAACCAGAGTGACCGGCAGCGCTTCGCCAATCACCTCGATCGTCTCCTGACCCGGCCGGGCCGCGACCTCGGGCCGCCGCCGTCACGGGGCGTGGACTAGGCGTGATTCATCCGTGCCGATGGATTGCGGATCGAGTTGCATGGAATCGCGCTACCTCCCTCGGGAAACTCTGTACACCGCTCGGACAAGCTAGCGGGTCCGATGGACAGATACAAGGGAGCGAGATTAAGATCAGGTCCTCGCAGGAGGCGCAGATGGCTCCCGAGACCAAAGCCAAGCCCCAGGTCGCGATTATGAACGCGGTCCACGACCTGCCCGTCCTGGTCGCGCGCGACAAAGGCTTCTTCAGGGACGAGGGGCTCGACCTCGAGTTCGTGACCACGCCGGGGATGGCTCAGGTCACGACCTCGCACACCGTCAAGTTCGACTCGGTCTTTGAACGCCCGCTCGACTCCGTCTACAACGAGGGCAGGATCGACTGCTACCGGATGTGCGAGTGGGGCATCATGAAGCGCGCCGTCGAGGCCAATGCCCATGGGCTGCGCGGCCGCAAGATCGTGGCGCTGGGCGCCTCCATGTCGAAGTTCGCCATCGTCGTCGCGCGCGACTCCAAGATCTACGAGCCCGAGATGCTGAAGGACAAGCCGATCGCGGTGACGCCGAACAACGGCTCGGAGTTCACCACGCTCAAGATGATGGAGGGCTTCCTGGCGCCCGAGCACGTCAAGCGCATCACCCTCGGCTCGATGCTCAAGCGCCTCGAGGCGGTGCGCGACGGCAAGGTCGCGGCGGCGAGCGTGATGGAGCCGTGGATCAGCGTGGCGCAGAAGTGGGGCATGCGCATCCTGATCGAGTCGCACTCGACGCGCAGCGAGGCCGCGGGCGACGATCTCGACGGCCCGACCCTCGCCCGGATGTTCCGAGCTCAGGCGCGAGCCGTCGAGCTACTCGAGAAGGACCCGACGCCGTTCGTCCACTATCTCGCGCGCGAGACGGGGGGTCTGCTCGAGCCGCACGAGCTTGCGACCTGGCGCCTGCTGCACGCCGCGCCGCAGCCCTACACCCGCGAGCGCTTCGACGACACCTATGCCTGGACAGTCAAGTGGAACATGACCGTCCCCGGGGCGACCTACGAGAACACCGTCGACAACCGGGCCTGGCAGCAGGCCTGACCCGGCCTACGGCCGGATCCCCTTCCAGTCCGCCGCCTTCTCGAAGGCCGACGCCGCCCGGTAGATCGACACCTCATCGAAGTGTTTCGCGATCAGCATCATTCCGGCCGGCAGCCCGTCGCTGAGCCCACACGGCACGCTCATCGCCGGATGGCCGGCGACGTCGAAGGGCGCGGTGTTCGGCAGCATCTCGAACGCCCGCTGGATGATCTCCATCCGTGGCGCTCCGGGCGCCGGCAGCGGCGTCGCCTTCAACGGCAGGGTCGGCATCAGCAGCAAGTCGTAGTCCTTCAGCACCGCGTCGTACGCCGCGCGCAGCGAGCGCGCGAGGTTCTGCGATTTTGCGTAATAGTGCCCGCGATATTTGTTGAGCGCGTACTGGCCGAACAGGATCGTCGTCTTCAACGTGTCGGAGAACTCGTCGGCGCGCTGACGCCACGCCGAATGCGCATCGATGAGGCTCGTCACGTAGAGTCCCTTCCAGTTGAAGCCGAAGCCGTTGCCGTTCAGCATCTGCCAGGTCGCGCCCTCGACGGCGATCGGCGTCCAGATGGCCGGGCCGGCCAGGTGCGGCGGGATCGAGACCTCGTCAACCTGCGCGCCGAGCTGCCTGAACGTCGCCGCGCCCTTGCGCACCAGCGCGTCGACGTCCGCCTCCGAGTTCGCGTGGCCGAAGCCTTCCTTCACCACTGCGATCTTCATGCCCCGCGCGTCGGCCGTCAGCGCGTTCGTGTAGGCAGCGGTCTTCACGTTGATCTGGCGCGGGTCGAGCCCGTCCGGCCCCGCGAGCACTTCGAGCAGGAGCGCGTTGTCCGCCACCGTGGCCGTCATCGGGCCGGTGTGATCGAGCGTCGTCTCGATCGGAAAGACCCCGGTATAAGGCACGAGGCCGTGCGTGGGCTTGAGACCATACACGCCGCAATACGCGGCGGGGATGCGGATCGAGCCGCCCTGGTCGCCGCCGATGGCCATGTCGACCTCGCCCGCCGCTACGACTGCCGCGCTGCCCGAGGACGAGCCCCCGGCCGAAAAACCTGCGCGACGCGGATTCTGCACCGGCCCCGCCGCGCTCGTGTGGCTGCCGCCGGAGAAGCAGAAATATTCGCAGTGGACTTTACCCATGATCGTGCCGCCGGCATCGAGCATGCGCGTCACGATGGTCGCGTCGACGTCGGGGACGTAGCCTTCGAGCGTCGAGGCGCCGTTCATCATGGGCACGCCGGCCAGGCAGACGTTGTCCTTCAACGCGATCCGCTTGCCGCGCAGCTTGCCCGAGGCCGCGCCCCGCACCTCGCTCTTGTAGTACCAGGCGTTGTACTTGTTCTCCGGGCCCTCCGGGCGATAGCCGGGCGTGCGCGGGTACTTCACCGGCGGCATCGGATCGGCCATCGCCTCGATCGCGTGATAGGCCGCCACGGTTCCGCCCATGGTCTCGAGAAAAAACGCGACGTCCGCGTCGGAGAGGCTCATCCCCATCTGCCGGCCGACGGCCTTGAGCTCGTCAGGAGTCGGAAGCTTCGCGCTGGCCATTGGATCCTCCTTCACTCTAGAGCGCCTCGGTGGGAGGGCCACATCTAGCTCCGCGCCGAGCGCACTGTCAAGGCCAGCCGATTGCCGCGTGCCACGAGATCGTGTAGCCTCCCCACGCCGACGGCGCCCACATGCCCCCTACCAAACCCCACGTCATGATCGTGGTTGCCGACGACATGGGTTACTCCGACATCGGCTGCTTCGGCGGCGAGATCGCGACCCCGACTCTGGATCGCCTCGGGCGGGCGGGTGCGCGGCTCTCGCGCTTCTACAACACGACGCGCTGCAGCCCATCGCGCGCCTCGATGCTCACCGGTCTTCATCCGCACCAGACCGGAATCGGCATCCTCACGAGCGACGATCGCCCGGAAGGGTATCGGGGATCGCTCAACGAGCGGTGCCTGACGCTCGGGGAGATCCTCCACACCGCCGGCTACGCCACCTGCCTGAGTGGCAAGTGGCATCTCACGTCCGACGTGTGGAGCCCGTCCGACGCCTGGCCGACGCGGCGCGGCTTCGATCGGTTCTTCGGCACGCTGTCGGGCTGCGGCAGCTACTACCGCCCGACGACGCTCACGCGCGGAGAGCAGCACGTCGAGAGCGAGGCGGCAGCGCCGGGGTTCTTCTACACCGACGCCATCACCGACGAAGCTGAGAAGTTCGTTCGGGCGCACGCCGCCCGCGAGGCGAATCGTCCCTTCTTCCTCTATACGGCGTACACCGCGCCGCACTGGCCGCTGCATGCTCCGGCCAAAGACATCGCGCGGTATCGCGGAAAGTTCGACGCGGGTTGGGATGAGCTACGCGAAGCCCGACTCGAACGCCTCGTGGCCGAAGGGATCATGCCGGCCGGGACGACCTTGAGCGGCCGGGACCCCACCCAGCCGGCCTGGCGGGACGCGCCGGACCATGCCTGGCAGCTCATCCGCATGCAGACGTATGCCGCTCAGATCGACCGGATGGATCGCGGCATCGCTCGCATCGTCACGACGCTCGCCGAGACCGGCGCGCTGCCGAACACGCTTCTCTTCTTCCTGTCGGACAACGGCGCGAGCGCCGAGGGCCTGCCGATCGCGGATCCCGAAACTTTCCGCCGTCGGCGCAGCATCGTACCCCCAGCGACCTGGACCGGTGCAGCGCTGCGCATCGGCAACTCGCCCGACATCGAGCCCGGTCCGGACGACACCTACTGCAGCTACGGACGGGCGTGGGCGAACCTGTCGAACACGCCGTTCCGGTTCTACAAGCGATGGGTGCACGAGGGCGGCATCTCGACCCCGCTCATCGTTCACTGGCCGGACGGCGGGATCAAGCCGAGCATCCTTCACACGCCGTTCCAGCTCACCGACATCGTTCCGACCGTCCTCGACGCGGCTGAGGTGACGTACCCGGCGAGATATCCGGGCCGCGACCCGTTGCCGCTCGAAGGGCGCAGCATGCTGCCGGCGCTCAGGGGCGGCTCGGTCGAGCCGCGCACGCTCTACTGGGAGCACCTCGGCAACGCGGCGATCCGGCGCGGACCTTGGAAGCTCGTCCGCGAGCATCCCTTGCCGTGGGAGCTCTACGACATCGACGTCGACCGTGCCGAGCTCCAGGACCAGGCGGCGAGTCGCCCCGACGTCGTCGCCGAGCTCAGCGAGGCGTGGGGCGCCTGGGCGAACCGCGTCGGAGTCATTCCCTGGGAGCGCATCGTGGAGGTCTATCGCCGGGACGCCAAGGGCGATCCAACCGGGTGAGCACGCCGCGCCTTGACACGGCCGGAGCCGTCGGTTACGAGAGGGCGAACGTTCGACCCGGTCAGCCGAAGGGAGAGCTTGGCATGAGCAAGGCGAAGCGTCGGACGCACCACGGGGATGCGCACGAAATGTCGCGGCGAAAACTGCTCCAGCTCGGCCTCCTCTCCACTGCCGCAACCCCGCTGCTGCGCGCGGCGCGCGCGACGGCGCAGACCGGCGGCGCGCAACCGCAGGCCTCCAAGGCGACGGGCGAGCTCAAGAACCCCGCCGAATTCAAGGCACCCAAGGTCAAGGCGAGTGGCCCGACCACCATCTCGTTCTGGCAATACGTCGGATTCCACGTCGACGTGCAGAAGTTCATCGCGGAGGAATACAAGAAGCGCCACGATCCGAACCTCTCGCTCGAGATCACGGCCTTCCCGGGGCTGAACGAGCAGCGAGTCGGCGTCAAGTCGGCGCTCGCGGCCCAGAGCCCCACGCCGGACATCATCGCGATCGAGCCCGGCGCCTATGCCGTCGACGTCTCGACGAGCGGCAGCGTGATCGACTTCACGAAGGTCTTCGCGGAGGATCCCGAATACAAGCGCGGATTCTGGCCGAACGCGATCGAGCTCCTGACGATCAACGGCGCGGTCGTCTCGGTGCCCGCGGTCACCAACACGGTGATCGTCTACTACAACCGTGGGCTCTTCCAGCAGCACGGGCTCGAGGTGCCGAACACGCTCGACGAGCTCAAGAAGATCGGCGCCGCGCTGAACGCCAAGGGGATCATGCCGATCGCCTATCCGGCCGGGCAGGATCGCAACTTCCCGATCTTCCCGTACTACACGTACCTGGGCGGGATCAAAGCGGACAAGCTGATGCGCGAGGCCGATCTCGGGCTCAAGCCGTGGACGAGCCCCGAGCTGGTCGCGGGCGCGGAGTTCGTGGAGATGATGGCGAAGTCGGGCCTCTACGCCAAGGGGCCGCTCGGGATCAAGGAGCCGGACGCCATCCAGATCTTCGCCACCGGCAAATCGGCCATGTTCTGGGGCGGTCAATGGATGCGCCGCTCGATCCGCGCCGCGCTGCCGCCCAACTTCGACCTCGGCATCTTCCCCTTCCCCGCCGTCGTCGCCGGCGGCCACAAGCCCGTGCTCAGCTCGGTCGGCATCACGCTCACGGTCAACGCGCGGAGCAAGCACCCGGACCTCGCATTCGAGATGATCAAGGCCATCACCGGCGCCTGGGGCAAGATCGAGTACACACGCAACCTCGGCCTCTCGCCCAACGGGCCGATCAGCGCCGACGCGATCGCCTATCAGATGCAGTCGCTCAAGGATCCGCTGTACCCCGAGTTCCTCAAGCTCCAGCCGACCGGCACGACGCGCGTCATCTTCACGCCGGCGGTCGAGGAAGCGGTGACGCAGGGCATGCAGGCGCTCATCACCGGGCAGAAGAATCCGAAGACCGTGATGGAGTCGGTGGAAGCGGCCTCTCAGAAGGTCGGCGCTCGCAAGTTCCGGACGGGCTGAGGCCCGGGCCAGTGTTGTCGATCGCCGCCCGGCGCAGCTGGCGGCGCCATGCGGCAGGCTACGCGTTCGTGGGGCCGGCCCTCGTGGTCCTTGCGGCCTTCCTCGTCTACCCGATCGGCTATTCGGTGTGGCTCAGCTTTCACGAGTGGGACGGCTACACGCCGCGCTGGGGGCCGTTCGTCGGCCTCGAGAACTATCGCGCGCTGGCCGGTGACGAGGTGTTCTGGCGGGCCACGCTCAATTCCATCGTCTTCGTCGCGGTACGAACCCCGCTCGAGGTGGGGCTCGGATTTCTGCTGGCCCTTCTGCTGAATCGCCGGCTCGTCGCGCGATCGCTGCTGCGGACGCTCTTCTTCGTGCCGGTCGTCATGTCGCTGATCGTCGTCACGATCATCTTCCAGCGCGTCTTCGAGCCGAACACCGGGCTCCTCAATACGTTTCTCCGCGCGGTGGGCCTCGGCGCCTTCACGCATCCCTGGCTCGGCGATCCGGCCACCGCGCTGCCGGCCGTCATCGCGGTCAGCGTGTGGAAGAACGTAGGGTTCAGCCTCGTGATCCTGCTGGCGGGGCTTCAGAGTCTGCCGCAGGACGTCGTGGAAGCCGCCCGGGTCGACGGCGCGAACGCCTGGCAGCTCACCCTCCGCGTGATCACGCCGCTCATGCGCCCGATCCTCGCGCTGACGGCGCTCCTGTCGATCATCGGCGGGCTGAAGGTCTTCGACCTCGTCTTCATCATGACGCGGGGCGGGCCGACATATTCGACCGAGGTGCTCGCGACCATGCTCTATCGCGAGGCCTTCGAGCTGAACCACATGGGCATCGCCTCGGCGGTCGCGGTGATCCTGGTGGCCCTGGTGCTGTCGATCGCGCGCGTGCAGACGTTCGTGCTCGACGAATCGCGGGCAGGCGGCAAGGCGTGAGCACCGTCGTCGCGAGCGCGGCCGTCGCGCGGCGGCAACAACGCCTGGACCGCGGCGCGCGCGTCGGCCGGGCCGGCATGTGGGTGGTTCTGCTCGGCGCGCTGCTCCTGTCCGTCGCGCCCGGCCTCTACATGCTCTGTCTTTCGTTCATGGACAATCCCCAGCTCTTCGCGGGGCGGCTCGTCCCCTGGCCGCCGCACCCCGAGAACTATCCGCGGGCGTGGGTGGCCAGCAACATCGGCCGGCTCTACTGGAACAGCGTCTATGTCTCGACCGCGTCGATGGTCGCGACCGTCGCGCTCTCGGCGCTCGCCGGCTACGGTCTCGGCCGCATTCGCTTCGCCGGCCGCGGCGTGGTCTATGGGATCGTGCTGATCGGTCTCACGATCCCGCTCCAGATCGCGCTGATCCCGCTCTTCATGAACCTCCGGACGCTCGGCTTGCTCAATACGCCCTTCGCGCTGATCGGGCCGTACACGGGGTTCGGCCTGGCCTTCGGAACCTTCATCATGAAGGGATTCTTCGAGGGGCTCCCGCGGGAGCTGGAGGAAGCGGCGCGACTCGACGGCGCGGGCGAGCTCGGGATCTTCGCGCGGGTGATGCTGCCGCTCACCCGCCCGGCGGTCGCGACGGTCGCGATCTTTCTCTTTCTACAGAACTGGAACGAGTTCCTGTTCGCGCTGACCTTCATCACCGAGGGGCGCATGCGCACGCTCCCCACGGGGATCTATGCGCTGCTCTCGAGCGAGTTCTACGGGAACTATCCGATCCTGGCCGCCTCGCTCGTGCTGTTCTCGGTGCCGGTGCTCGTGCTCTACTTCGTGTTCCAGCAGCAGTTCGTGGAGGGAATCACGGCGGGAGCCCTGAAGCACTGACACCTCAGGGCGCCCGCCCGCAACGCGTCGCCGACTAGTTCACCGTTACGAACTGCTGCCCGTGCGCCAGCTCAGTCGCCGCCGCCTTGGCCACCCTGGTGCCCTCGAAGAACTTCGGATTCTGCGTGCCCCAGAGATGGACGGTGTTGGCGAAGACGAAGTCGCGGAAGTTGTCCGGCGTGATGCACCCATCCTCGACCAGCTCGTACGCCTCCGGCAGCGGGTTGCGCATATCGATCACGTCGAAGTGGCCGACGTCCGAGCTGTAGAGCGCGTTGAGCTTGGTGCTGAACGGATTGTTCTTGCTGAAGGCCCACGCGGTGGCCCGGTCGTCAGCCTCGCAGCCGAAGAAGAATGGCTTGGCGTACAGATCGATCCAGTCTTGCTTCCTGGTGATCTTGCACGCGGAGAAATCGTCCAGATCGTCGATGCCGCCCGTCAGATTGTGGTCGTGGTCGGGCCAGCCGTCGCGTGCCCGCAGCGCCTCGGCCACGTCGGGGTCGCCGTACTTCTCGGCCAGGCTCATCAGCAGGGCGCGATCGAGCTTGCGCGGGTCCATGTTCTCGAGCGCCTTGCGGCTCCGGCGCTCCCAGTGCTCCATGAGGTCGCCGAACATCTGGCACGCCCAGCCCACGCCGCCCTCGAGGAACGCGAAGCGAAGCTCCGGGAACCGCCGCGTCACGCCGCCCAGGAAGATCGCCTTGGAGACCGCGTGGCCGGCCGCCGCGAAATGCCCGATGTGGTTGTAGACGAAGTTCGATGGCGAATTTCTTAGACCTTGGTTGCTGCCCGAGCTGTGGAAGGTCGGCGCGATGCCGAGCTCGCGGCACTTGGCCCAGACCGGGTCGTAGTTGTAGTCGCTGTCGATCGCCAGGACGTCGTACCAGACGGCCATACGGGTCCCGTCGGGATCGCTCTGCGGGCTCGACGGCACCCGCCGCGACATGCCGCTACCGAACATGCCGACCTTCGAGCCGAGCTCTCTGGTGACGAACTCGAGCTCTTCGATCGCCTCGTCCGGCGTGTGCATCGGGATGATCGCGGCCGGCGTCATCCGGTCGCTCAGCTTTCGGAAGTAGTCCGCGGTGACGACGTTGTGCGCGCGAACGACCGCGCGCCGGGTGGCGTCGTCGCCGATGCGCGGCACGCGCAGGCCGGCGGTCGGGTAGATGATCGCGAAGTCTGTGCCGAACTCGTCGAGCCGCTCGTAGAGCAAGCGCGGCATCATCGCGGTCGCGCGATCGAGCGTGTTTCCGGCCTGGCGAGTCCAGAAGCCCGGCTGGGCGATCCGCCGGCGCCGCCGCTCGGTGAGCGACATGCTCAGCGCGTCCTGCGTGGTCTTCAGCGCGGTCAGGAATCCCTCGGCGGCCAGGTCGCCGCCCACCTTTCGCATTCGCTCGCTGAAGACGGGATCGAACTCGACCCAGTGCCCGTCACCGTCGATGACTGGATGGTCCAGGCGAGACCGGATCTGTGCCGCCGTCTGATGTCCGTTGCCGCTCATGTCCTCTCCTCCCCTGGGCTGCCGGCTGCGCCGCTCGTGGCTGCTTTTGGTGGCAACTGTAGTCCAGCTTCGACCCGGAGCCAAGCGATTGTCGAAGCCCCAAAAGGAGTAAACTCTACCGACCCGAAGGGGTCCAAATTCCCGGGAGAGGAGATGCCGAGCCCTTGCAGGCCGTCACGGTCATCCTGCCGACCAAGGCGACTTCGAGCCGCATCGAGTGTCTGTACCGGGCGATCCGGAGCGTCCTCTCCCAGCAGAACGCGCGAGCCCGGCTCGTCGTCATCGCCAACGGGTCGCAGTGCGATCCGGACCTCCTGAGTGCGCTCGCGCGAAGACCGGACCTCAGGCTGATCCACACCGAGGAAGGCGGTTACCCGGCGGCACTGCGGATCGGCCGGAGCCTGGTCGACACGCCGTTCTTCGCCGAGCTCGACGACGACGACGAGCTCTTGCCGATGGCGCTGGCCACCCGCGTGCGCCGCATCAGCCTCGACTCGTCGATCGATGTGGTCGTGACCAATGGGTTCAAGCGCTGTGACCGTCAGCAGACGATCGCGATTCGCAACATCGGCTCGTGTCAGACCGATCCGCTCCGCCGCCTGATGGACAATATGTGGCTCGTGCCCTGCGCGGCGCTCTTCCGCACCGAGACCGTCACGTCCGATTTCTTCGCCGCCATTCCTGCCGCGATGGAGTGGACGTACCTGGGGACGCTCCTCGCGCTGAAACGAAAGATTCTCTTCGTCGACGTGCCGACGTTCATCTATAACCGTGACACGAGCGATTCGCTCTCGAGGTCCAAGAGCTATCTGCTGAGCACCCCCGACGCGATCCAGCGGCTGCTGCAGCTCGAATTGCCGTCCGATATCCGTGATCTGGTGAAGAAGAAGCACGTCATGAGCCTGCACGAGGTTTCGGACCGCGAGCTGGCGGAAGGGAACGTGTCCGAGGCCTGGAAATGGCATCTGCGAACGCTGACTCATCTCTATGGCTGGAGATATCTGCCGTACACACGACACCTCGTGAAGTGAGGGCTATGTCGACCAGGGTGCTGCTGCTCGAAGTCGATGCCGCGGATCGTGATCTCATTCTCGGCTGGGCGTCGCAGGGCGTGCTGCCAAACTTCCAGCGCCTCTTGCGTAATGGTCTGTCGGGCCACTCGATGGCGGTTCCGCGGTTCTATGTCGGCGCAGTGTGGCCCTCGTTCTACACCGGTGTCACCCCGGCGAGGCATGGCATCCACAGTCTCGTGCAGCTCAAGCCCGGCACCTACGAGATCTTCCGCTGCCTCACCGGCGATCACATCAAGCGTGAGCCCTTCTGGAATTACCTGAGCCGGGCCGGCAAGAAGGTCGCGATCCTCGATGTCCCATTGAGCGGGATCTCCCGGGACCTCAACGGCATCCAGATGGTCGAGTGGGGCTCGCACGACGCCAACTATGGATTCATGACCTGGCCTCCCGCGCTGGCGGACGAGGTCAGGGCGCGCTTCGGCGTCTATCCGCTGACCGATTCGTGCAACGGCGAGCGGCGCACGCCGGCCGATTTCCTCGCCTTCCGAGACCGGCTCGTCAAAGGCGTGCGCAAGAAGGCCGAGCTCACGCGGCACTACCTGAAGCGGGGAGACTGGGATTTCTTCGCCCAGGTGTTCACCGAGAGCCACTGCGTCGGCCACCAGTGCTGGCATCTTCACGACCCCGACCATCCGGCGTACGAGCCCGAGATGGCGGCCGCGACCGGTGATCCGATCAAGGACGTGTACGCGGCCATCGATACCGCAATTGGCGAGATCCTGGCCGCCGTCGGCCCCGACACGACGGTGATCGTCCTGGCCGGCCACGGCATGACTTCGAAGCGCGGCGCCCAGTTCCTCCTCCACGAGATTCTCGTCCGGCTGAACGTCGCGGTGCCCGCCGAGCCCGCCGTTCCAGCGCCGTCGCCGGTGGATCGGCTCGATTCGTTGCTGGCGTGGAGTTGGCAGCAAATACCTCAGGGAACGCGGCAATTCCTCAAGCCCGTGCGAGATCGGCTTCGGGGCTGGATCGATGAGCCGGCGGGGTTGCCGGCGCCTAAGCTCGACGCCGCGAAGGGAAAGTGCTTTCTCGTGGAGAACCACTTTGCCGTCGGCGGCATCCGGCTCAATCTCGTCGGGCGCGAGCCCAGCGGGATGGTGCAACCTGGCGCGGAGGCGGACGCGCTGTGCGAGCAGCTGGAGCACGATCTGCTGGACATCAGGGACCTCAAAACCGGCAAGCGCGCTGTCAGCGACGTCGTGCGCACGCGCGACCTGTATCGCGGGGAGTATCTGGACGACCTGCCGGATGTACTCGTCATCTGGAGCCACGACCTCCCGCTGGGCACCGCGGCAGTCGGCAAGCCCGGGAACGGAAAGGTGCGGCTGGGCTCGGACAAGATCGGCGTCATCGAAGGCGAGAATCGCTACTGCAGAACCGGCGAGCATCGACCGGACGGCATGTTCATCGCCAGCGGCCCCGGCCTCGAACCGGGAACGCTGGGGCGGACCGTCTCCATCGTGGATTTCGCGCCAACGATCACCAGGCTGCTCGACGTGGACCTGCCGGACGTGGATGGGCAACCGATCCGCGAACTATTCGCCGAATCGCCTGGAGGGAACGAAGCCGATGGCCGACACAGTTACCGTTGACGTCCATCCGCCCTACCTGTACCCGGACTACAAGAGCACACGCCTGCGGGCTCCCGCGCAGCCGCTGGTGCGCGTGGCGCCGAGTCCGCTCGAGGCGGCCGGACCCGCGTTCCCGAAGCACTTCGTGAAGGACAGCGAAGCCGACCTCACGACGTGGGGCAAGAGCGCGCCGCTGGGCGAGAAGATGGTGCTGGTCGGCCGCGTGCTCGACGAGGGCGGCCGGCCGGTGCGACGCTCGCTCGTCGAGGTGTGGCAGGCGAACGCGTCCGGGAAGTATCCCCACCCCGTGGACGATCACGAGGCGCCGCTCGATCCCAACTTTCTCGGCAAGGGCCAGCTGCTCACCGACGACGAAGGCCGCTACCGCGTCGTGACGGTCAAGCCCGGCGCCTATCCGTGGCAGAACCACGCCTTCGGCTGGCGCCCTGCACACATTCATTTCTCCCTGTTCGGCAACGCCTACGCGCAGCGGCTCATCACGCAGATGTTCTTCCCCGGCGACCCCCTGCTCGCGATCGATCCGATCTTCAACAGCGTCCCGGAGGCTGGGCGCAAGCTGCTGATCGCCGATCTCGACCTCGAGCACGGCGTCGAGGGCGTCGCGCTCGGCTATCGGTTCGACATGGTGCTGCGCGGACCGCGCGCGACGCCGATGGGGGTGTGACGATGCCGAAGCCCACCCCCTCGCAGACCATCGGCCCGTTCTTCGCGCGCGAGCTGATCTGGCCGGATGGCGGCACGGTGCTGTTCCCCGGGCACGGTGAGCGCATCACGCTGACCGGGCGCGTGTTCGACGGCACCGGCGCGCCCATCGTCGACGCCCTCTTCGAGACCTGGCAGGCCGACGCGGCCGGCAAGGTTCCTTCGGGCGGCGCGGGCGCCCGACCGTACGGCTATGGCCGCGTCTCGACGGACACCGAGGGCGCCTATGCGATCGAGACCGTCATGCCCGGCTCGTTCACCGGCCCGGATGGCGAGACGTACGCACCGCAGATCAGCGTCTCGATCTTCGCGCGCGGGCTCCTGAAGGCGCTCCAGACGCGCGTCTTCCTCGCGCCCCTCGACGAGATCAAAG
>Ga0209577_10003289_pt1 | contig 15229 bp, 13 predicted proteins | sample GraSoiAngelo_109_FD_185874 | JGI IMG/M metagenome (GOLD analysis project Ga0209577, IMG submission 185874) | Grasslands soil microbial communities from the Angelo Coastal Reserve, California, USA - 14_0903_12_20cm (SPAdes) (version 2) | ecosystem: Environmental > Terrestrial > Soil > Grasslands...
CATCGACCGCGGAGGGCGTCCTGGCGGAACCGAAGGTAAAGGTCTTTCTGGTGGATTTTGCTGATTTCGCTGTGATCTACGAGATCAAGTACTACATGGGCAATCACGCCAGAATCAACGAGATCAACGACGGAGTGCGTACCAATGTCTGGTATGAGCTCAAACGCCAGGGAATCATCATCCCCTTCCCGATTCGTACGTTGCAGGTCGAGCGCAAAGCACCGCCACAAGGACAGGAAGAACAAGCAGAAGCGCGGGCCATTTTGCGCGACGAAGCTTTGTTCGAATGCTTGTCGGACGAGCAAATCGACAGCCTCGTGCGGCAGTCCCAAGTCAGCCATTTTGGTCGGGGCGAGCGTGTGATCAGGGAGGGCGCCGAGGGCGAATCCATGTTTGTGTTGTTGAGCGGAGCAGCAGAAGTGTCGATTTCCAAAAATAGCGCTTCAATTCCCGTGGCTACTTTAAAGGCGCCTGATTGTTTCGGCGAAATGTCTCTTCTCACCGGCGAACGTCGGACAGCAACGGTGCGGGCGGAGACTGATTGCCAGGTGATGGAGATTGGCAAACCTGTCATGGCGGAGCTACTTCGCGCTTCGCCCGATTGCCTGGAACGGCTCAGCGAGTTGCTCGCCAAACGAAAAATGGAAACCGAAGGTTTGCTGAAAGAGGCCGTTTCCCACACCCAGACCGCGAGAAAAGAACGCGAATACAGAGACACGTTCCTGCACCGTTTGCGGACCTTTTTCGAATTGTAGCTTCTTCCTGGCAAGCGGAGCGCTTGCCCTACAACGGCTGCCTATACGAAATAGATTGTAGGACAGGCGCTTCGCCTGCCAGACTCAGCGCAAGGCTCCCGCCCAAAGGCGGCTTTGACAAACAACGCGTCACGCACCGCCACAAATAACGAATTGCCAGTAGATGAAAACCCACTAAAGTCCCGGACTTTCAGCCGGAGCATTATGAGCATTTTACTTGGCCTAACGATCCTCAATTCAGGCGTGCCCCTATCGATGGTGTGCGCCCTGATCGGACTCGTGGCCGCGTTCATTTTGATTGCCATAGTGGTTCGTTCGCCCGCGGGCAATGAGCGGATGCGGCAGATCTCCGGCGCGGTGCAGGAGGGCGCGAAAGCGTACCTGAATCGCCAGGTGATCACCATCAGTTCCATCGCAGTAGTCATTTTTATTTTGCTCTTTATTTTCAAGGATCGCCCGACGGCGATTGGCTTTTTGATCGGGGCGTTTTGTTCGCTTTCGGCCGGTTACATTGGGATGCGCATCGCGGTCGTAGCTAATGTGCGCACGACTCAAGCTGCAAGCGTGTCGATAACCAAAGCTCTGCGAATGGCATTCAACGGCGGCGCTGTAACAGGTCTGCTCGTCGTGGGGCTGGCGCTTCTGGCTGTGTCGATTTTCTACACTGCGGTCTCACATATTGCCGGGCCGCGGATGGCGGTCAGTAGCCTGGTTGGTCTCGCGCTTGGCGCTAGTCTCATCAGCGTGTTCGCACGGCTTGGCGGCGGCATTTACACCAAGGCCGCCGATGTCGGCGCGGATCTCGTCGGCAAGATCGAGAAGGGCCTCGAAGAAGACGATCCGCGGAATCCCGCCACGATCGCAGATAACGTCGGCGACAACGTGGGCGATTGCGCCGGCATGGCCGCCGACGTGTTTGAGACCTACGCGGTGAGCTTGATCGGCGCGATACTGGTTGGCGCACTCACGTTGCCCGGAAATTCAGCGGCGGTGGTTTATCCATTCGTGCTCGGTGGAATCTCCGTGTTGGGTGCGATCTTAGGTGTTCTGTTCGTAAACTTCGCCGGTGGCAAACCGGCCAATGTGCTAATGGGCGGCGTGGTCACCAGTGCAATCATTTCAGCTGTTCTCTTCTGGCCGGCCACGCACTCCCTGTTCCCGACTGGCATCATGGTGAACGGCCAGATGCGCTCACCAACGCAATTATACTGGGCGTCGGTGGTCGGGTTGATCATGACCGCCGTCGTCGTCGCGATCACCAATTACTATACATCGATGCATTACCGGCCCGTGCAAAAAATTGCCCGTGCCTCAGAGACAGGCCATGCAACCAACATCATCGCCGGACTCGCGGTTGGTCAGCACGCCACCGCGTTGCCAGTGGGCTTTATCGCAATCGCCATTTTGCTGAGTTTTCACTTTGCCGGGCTTTACGGAATCGCTACTGCCGTGATGGCAATGTTGTCCATGGCCGGCATCATTATCTCGCTCGATTCGTTCGGTCCAATTACCGACAATGCCGGCGGCATAGCGGTCATGAGCAATCTGCCGAAGGAGGTACGCAGCGTCACCGATCAGCTCGATGCCGTGGGTAACACGATGAAAGCGGTGACCAAAGGTTATGCGATTGCTTCAGCAGGTTTGGCTGCCCTCGTTTTGTTTGGCTCGTACGTGCAGGAGCTAAAAGAACACGTGACACGCAACGGCGAGCCGTTCGTGTTCGAGTTTTCGCTTACCGACCCGAAGGTAATTATCGGCTTGTTCCTTGGCGGATTGCTTCCGTTCGTCTTCACCGCTTTCAGTATGGACGCGGTAGGTAAAGCTGCCGGCGCGGTTGTACGTGAAGTGCGGCGGCAACTGCAAGCGCATCCCGGCATCATGACCGGCCAGGACACGCCTGAGTACGGCACCTGCGTGGACATCGTGACCAAAGCTGCGTTGCGCGAGATGATCGTACCCGCCCTGCTGCCGGTGATCTTCGTGGTGGCTGTCGCGATGATTCCGCAATTAGGTCCTGTTGTTCTGGGAGGATTGCTCGTGGGAACGATAGTCACCGGGCTGTTTGTTGCGATTGCCATGACATCCGGCGGCGGCGCCTGGGACAACGCGAAAAAATTTATCGAGGAAGGAAATCTTGGCGGCAAAGGCTCTTTCGCGCATGCCGCAGCGGTAACGGGCGATACTGTGGGCGACCCTTACAAAGATACCGCTGGTCCCGCGATCAATCCGATGATCAAAGTCGTCAACATTCTGGCGATCTTAATCATCCCCATTTTCTTTTAGAGCCGACCACGCGCTGTCCCTGATTTTCCAGGCTTCGTGTTCGCTAACCACGAATCGACACGAATGGACACGAATGACGAAAGGCTCCTGTGTAGAGATGAAGTTTTTCAAATCGTCGGCCGTGCGATCGAGGTTCTGAACACACTCGGCCATGGAATAGTCGAGAAGCCATACGAAAATGCACTGGTCGTCGAATTCGGCCTGCGAAAAATTCCGTTCCCACAGCAACCTGCCTTCGACGTTCTCTACAAGGGGCAGAAAGTTGGTCCGTTCGTGCCTGACCTATCGCTTTCGATTCTATTGTAGTAGACACGAAAGTGATCGACCGGATTACTGATCATGAACGGGGCCTAATGTTGAACTACCTGCGAATCACGCACCTCCGCGTTGGCGTGATCCTGAACTTTAAACACCGCAAACTGGAGTGGGAACGAATTGTCTTATGAATTCGTGTCTATTCGTGTTCATTCGTGGTTAAATTCCCGCTTTCTCACGTCCATGCCTAGCGTTTCAGCATCGCCCACACGACTCAAGTTTTGGGGGACGCGCGGTTCCATTTCGGTACCGGGGCCTGGCACATTGCGTTACGGCGGCAACACCACATGCGTCGAGGTGCGCGCAGATGACGAGATTATCGTGCTCGATGCCGGTTCCGGAATTCGCTCGCTTGGAATCGCCTTGGAAAAAGAATTCCACTCGGAACCGATCAAGCTCTCGCTATTGATCACGCATGCTCATTGGGATCATATCCAGGGATTGCCCTTCTTTGCCCCGGCATACGAAAAGAAAAACGAAATCCGTGTGCGCGGCTATGACGGCGTCGATACGAGCTTCGGCAAAATCATGGCCGAACCGATGAGGGCGCCATTTTTTCCCATCGCGATGCGCGAACTCTCCGCCAGGGTCGACATTAAGAAATTGACCGAGATGGAGTTCTCGGCGGGCAACGTGCGAGTGGGCGCAAGGTTCGTAAATCATCCCGGCGTTTGTGCTGGTTATCGCCTGTTCACCAGCGCCGGCTCAATCGCTTTTCTGCCAGACCACGAGCCTTATCGATTTCTGCATTCAGCAAAGTCCAAGAACTTGAGTCCGGAGCAGGCGAAAAAGACGGCTACAGACGAACGAATCGCTCTCGTCGAGTTCCTTCACGGGAGCGATATTCTGATTCTCGACGCGCAATACACCGATGCAGAGTATGAAAGTCATGTTGGATGGGGGCATGGTTCGATTTCCAGCGCCGTTTCGCTTGCGCTCGATGCGGAAGTTCAGCGGCTTCTGCTCTTTCATCATGATCCGGGTCACGATGACGCAAGGCTCGATGCCATGGTGGACGATGCGCGTCGCCTAATCCGCGAAAGCGGAAAACAACTTGAAGTGGATGGCGCGCGCGAAGGCGAGGAAATCTTTCTAAAATGACGAAGCACGAATGTCGAATGACGAAAGAAGCGCGAAACGCAAACGACGAAAAATAAGTCCACAATCGTCGCCATTTAATCATTCGGCATTCCTTCGAGCTTCATCACTCGGATTTCGCCATTCCGCTTTAGCTTTGGATAGCGAAATTAGAATTCCAATTTCTCTAACGCGAATTTGGCATTAGGTTTTTTCTCTTATTGCCTCGTAGTGTAATGGTAGCACTAGAGACTCTGAATCTCTCTGTCTAGGTTCGAATCCTAGCGAGGCAGAATTGATGTACTCCGAACACGATTCCTTCTTGGTAGAACGCTGCGCGAGTGGATGAAAGCCGACCCCCCTATTAAACTTCAACGGCGATTCACGACGGCCGGCGGTGGCTCCAGCGCTTAGTAGATGATTATCTCGATTTACATCGGAGCCCTACCGTAACGCTGCATACGACGAGGATTGATCGGTCCGGCACGCCAGGCACAGCCATTGGAGTCTCGCCGCCTCGGTGTGAAGCCACCCTTCCGCAGTCGAAACACAGTGTATTTGTCTCCTTTCAATACAACCCTGGTAGTCCCCCGCAGTTCCCCAGAGCCTCAAGCCCGAAGTTGTCCGTCACAGTTTTGAGTGTGTTGTAGTGGTTTACTTGGGTGTTGACCTGCGTTCCTGGGGTTTGTCCGGGGCCGACTAGAATGGTGAGGATATGGTTTCCTATTCGCCCCTCATCCATCGTTAGGATGACCAGGCCATTGTGACTGTTCGCGTAGCCGATGATCGGTGGCAGGTGCTGGGACAACCACGTATCCCCATTGCGCACCTTTTCCTCAATTGTTGCGCCGGTGTGCATGTCGTGAATGACGTTTGGAACGATGAAGGAGAACTCAGTCCAACACGCATCCTCGACGTACGGGCCGAGGTAAGACACCCACGCCGGATCAGGAACCCCTACAAAGAAGGGGAATGGATTGTGACGCTTGTAATACAGCCCATTGAATTTGCACATGTGCGCACCGGCGTATGGCAAGTCCTCCATGTAGCCCTTGCATATCATCCCAGCGGCGTTCATTTCTTCCCAAAGATTGGGGGCGGCAAACGGCCCGTTGCCGCAGCTATCAGTGGTGACGCCTTGAGTGTCGCCAGAAAAGATCGCTAAGTAATTAGGGAGACTGGGGTGAGTGATCCCAAAGCTTTGGGTGTAAAGAACGCCCTGCGGGAGAAGCTCGTTGTTGATATAAGGGGCGTTTACAGTGTCACCTACTACCGCTTCATACCCTACGTTCTCCAGTAGCACGAAAAAAATGTGATTATATGGCCGTTGACCAGTGGTGACCGTCGCCAGCGAGAGTGTAATCGCGGCAAGTAAATTCATGGCTCGTCTGGTTGCAGGCTAATCATGGTCGGATGACCTGGACGGCCTCGCCAGAGTGATTGTCGACACTCCCACTGTTCGGAATTCCCAGGCTGCCGGTTAGATAAAATCAATGGCTTTTGCATTAGGGCCCGTTTGTGACACAAACGGTCCCTCACTGTCAACATAATTAAATATCGCCTTGCTGAAGCGTTGTCTGGATTTGAATCCCAAAAAGACAAATTTCGATGACGGTGCCAGCCACGTTTGAACGCGGACACTTGCATCACGTGATCGGCTGTAAAACTTCGCCTAGCCAACTGCGCGAGAGAACTGGGCTACCACAGCCGACCGAATGGCAGTGCATTGGAAATCAGGTCAAAGCCGAGGTTTACCCCGCAGTGTCGAATTTCGTAAAACATGCAACTCACGGCCCGTGCAATCAAAAGGGCTGCGACCACACCCCTCCTTGGAAGCGAAAGAATAACGAAGGAAAGCGACTGCCGTGCCCTTGCCCAACCACTCGCCTTCATGAATGTCCAAAAGTCAGCCTATCGGTGCGTGGTTCTGAATCGGTTCGGACTATTCATTGTGATTTTTTGAGTGTCGATGCGTGATATAAGCCTTTGTGTTAGACCAATCTGAATTCTGGAAAATAGTCGAGGCGACCAAGCCAGCGAAGCTTCCTGCTCTTTCGGATGAAGAACTCCAGGATTGTCAGAATTATTTTTTGGAAACGCTCGACTCAACGCTTCCTGCATTTGAGAGCGTAACCGCATCGCTGCGATTGATTCTACTGCGCGGTGAGATTGACCTAAGGCATAGCGATGCTCGGCACCGGCAAACCCAGCGCCTCGCACGCTGGGCGGTTCGAGTTGGAGTTCTTTCTGCGATTGTGATTCTCTCCGCGGTTGTTGCAATCGTGTTCGGACTCGCAAATAGGCCGACTACCGACCATGCGCCCGTTACTGCTACAGAAGCTACAGAAACTCAGGCCCTAATTCCGCCAAACCCTGCCGCATTACCAACGGCTACACCAACACCTGCAACGTTAGCGACGATCACGCCCGCGCCGACAGCTTCGCCGACGCCGTCTGTCGTGAGTACCCGAACACCGTCAACACAGAAAAAGAAAACGCGACGTACCCAGCGTAAGCGCCAGATACCGAAACCTGGTTTTTTGCATCAACTGCTTAATCCGGAGTAAGCAGATAGCGCTGGTGTTTGATCTGACAGGCTTGCATACACAATTCGGAGCTCTGTTACTGATACCCGAATCTCCCAGGTGAAATCTACCGTGGGAATCAAATCCCCGACTCGCGCGCGCCGAGTTCTTCAGTTGAGACGAGCGTTCGGTCATTTGATTTTTGAGGCGCCTCCTTGCGTTTACGAAGCCACGTTACATTTTTGCGTATTACGCGGCCTCCTTTTACAAGTGGAAGTGGTCTTCCGAGCTGGGGATCGAACACGCTGACATCGGCAGGGAGCGCTGCCAGGAATCCGCAAAATTCGGGCACTCCGTTGTATTTGAATGCTACCTCACGCACCGCCTTCGCGGTAAGGGGGCGGTGAGTATTTGCCGTTCGTGAATCATGATCCTGAGCAGCCGAGAGCGAAGATGAAGACTCGGCATAGGGGAAAGGAGCAGGTGTAGGCAACACTGATGATTCGGATATCGTCGCCGGTGGTACCGGAACTTGCACAGGTGTCTCATACGGATAGGGACCAGGGACTTTGATAGTCGGGACTGCCGGTTCAACTTTTTCGACGGGGAAAGCAAGCAGGATCAGTAGTCCTCCGGCGATTCCGATAATTCCGGTTAATGTTGTGGCATGGAGTCTTTTCATATTGGAGCAATGGCTGCGTTTGCAAAAATGGTGTGATTACCCGGTGACTTTCAAATTGCCCCGAATTACACACCCCGCAGAGGACTAGAGAGCGCGCTAACTAGAATCGATCATTCAGATCAGTCAACCCATAATCTGTGTTCATTGCTACGGAAATTTGCGATTGTCGCGTCATCGCTACGCAGAAATTCATCCGGCGCTCGACAACTGAGAAAGACTGTGCGAAACAGAACGCTTTCCAACCCGGGAGAAAAACTTTTCAGATGGTGCATGGTGCGTGGAGAGACTCCATGACCGCCCTTTTCAAGATTTTGTGGCGCATGAAACACACTGTCTGAGCTCGCTGGGAGTTCGAACATGATGCGGCGGAATCGCTAATCATCGTTAATCTGCGCCAAGAGGCCCGGCCTCGTTGTCGGCGTCGCGTCTTTCGCGAAAAAAACCCCTGAGGATCGCAGCGCACTCGCTCGCCAAAACACCAGATGCGATATCGCATCGGTGATTCCAAGTGGGCATTTGCAGGAGATTGATTACGCTTCCCGCGGCGCCGGCCGCTGGATCGGCGCAACCGAAAATCACGCGTTTGATCCGGGTGTGAACGAGCGCACCCGCGCACATTGCGCATGGCTCCTTGGTCACGTAGAGATCGCAATCGGTCAGTCGCCAATCGCCCACGGCCGCTTCCGCTTGCGTCAATGCGAGCATTTCGGCATGCGCGGTTGCGTCCTTGAGCAATTCCACCTGATTATACGCGCGGGCAATGATTTTTCCCGCCCGAACAATGACCGCACCGACGGGCACTTCGTCGGCCGCGGCCGCCTTAATGGCCAAACGCAATGCCTCATGCATGAAATATTCGTCGCCTCGCAATTCAATCATGATTCAAAGAGCTTACGAGTTACAAAGTTGAAGAGTTAAAATGGCGACTGCAACATTGTAACCTCTTAACGTTTCAACTTTTTAACTTACACGATCCTTGCCCTGAGTATTTCTTCGGCATATTAGGGACTGCTCATGCACGACAACATCGAGTCGCACCTGGTCGAGAAACGCATTTTTAAACCACCGGGGAATTTCGCCAAGAACGCCCGAGTCAAAAGTCTCGCTCAGTACCGGCGGATGTATCGAGAATCAATTCTCCAGCCGGCAAAATTCTGGGCGCGAGAAGCGAGCGAGCTGATTTGGCGGGCACGATGGAAAAAGGTGCTCGAATGGAAAGCGCCCTTCGCGAAGTGGTTTGTCGGAGGCAAACTCAACATTTCGGAAAATTGCCTGGATCGGCATCTGACTGGCCCCCGCCGGAACAAGGCGGCAATCATCTGGGAAGGTGAGCCTGGCGACAAACGTACACTTACCTATCAACAGCTGCATCGCGAGGTTTGCCGCTTCGCGAATGTCCTGAAACGAAATCGCATCAAGAAAGGCGATCGTGTCATCATTTATCTCCCGAATATTCCTGAGACTGCGGTTGCCATGCTCGCCTGCGCGCGGATCGGCGCGGTGCATTCAGTGGTCTTCGGCGGATTTAGTTCCGACAGCATTCGAGATCGTATTACCGATAGCGGCGCAATCGCAGTCATCACAGCCGACGGCGCGTATCGCCGGGGCGGCATTGTGCCATTGAAGAAGAATGTGGATGAGGCGCTCCATGCCGGCACGTCAATCAGGCGCGTGATTGTTTTCCGTCGCGCAGGAAACGACATTCACATGGAAGAAGGCCGCGATGTCTGGTGGCATCGTGAACTGGAATACGTCGATGCAAAGTGTCCGGCTGTGCCACTCGACAGCGAGCATCCGCTTTATCTTCTCTATACGAGTGGCTCCACTGGCAAACCAAAAGGTATCCTGCACACTACGGCCGGTTATTTGGTCGGCGTTTATTCGACCACAAAGTATGTCTTCGACATTCGAGATGAGGATATTTTTTGGTGCACGGCAGATGTCGGCTGGGTTACCGGCCACAGCTACATCGTCTATGGTCCACTCGCCAACGGCGCGACAACTGTCATGTACGAAGGCGCGCCGAATTGGCCGGAACCCGACAGGTTTTGGAAAATCATCGAAGAATATCGAGTTAATATTCTCTATACCGCGCCAACAGCGATCCGCGCATTTATTCGTTGGGGCGAGCAATGGGTCGCAAAGCGCGATCTCTCATCGCTACGCCTGCTGGGCACCGTCGGCGAACCAATTAATCCAGAGGCTTGGATGTGGTATTACAAAAACATTGGAGGCGGGCGTTGTCCGGTTGTCGATACGTGGTGGCAAACTGAAACAGGATCAATTCTGATCACTCCTCTACCGGGCGCGATTCCAACGAAACCAGGCAGCGCAACACTGCCATTCTTTGGCGTCGATCCAGTTGTTGTTGATGAGAAGGGGCACGAAGTCGGAGCAAACATAGGTGGCAAGCTAATCATTCGCAGGCCCTGGCCAGCGATGTTGCGCACCATTTATGGCGACAAGCCCCGTTATCGGCAGCAATACTGGAGCGAATTTAAGGGCAATTATCTCACTGGCGACGGCGCGCGGCGCGATGAAGACGGCTATTTTTGGATCGTTGGCCGTATCGATGACGTTCTCAATGTGGCAGGCCACAGGCTTGGTACATCGGAAATTGAAAGCGCCTTGGTCAGTCATCCGCACGTTGCCGAGGCGGCAGTAGTCAGCCGACCTGATGAATTAAAAGGACAGGGCGTTGTCGCATTTGTAACGTTGAAAGCGAGCGTTAACGTGACCGGCGGGTTGAAAGCAGAACTGCGCGAGCATGTTGGCGTGCACATCGGGGCAATCGCAAAACCAGATGAAGTTCGTTTTGCCGAAGCGCTCCCAAAAACGCGCAGCGGCAAAATCATGCGGCGCCTCCTGAAAGAAATCGCCAGCGGCGCACGAGTGACCGGTGACACCACAACGCTCGAAGACTTCAGTGTGTTGGCAAAATTGGCCGAATCAGAAGAGTAACTCCATCAGGCCCATTGCTCCCATGAGTCGAGTGAACCTAATGATACGGATGCGCATAGCCGAAATTTCTTTTTCGTCACGCGCATTCGGATAGCGTTCAGCTGTGAGTTTCATTGGCACCGGCTTTCGCGAGATCGGATTGAAAATCCGCCGCCAGCGAACACGCATAGCGCTTCGTCACGAGAAGCGTCTGCTCCAGAAGAGCGAAATCAATCTGGGACGCGAAGGCACCGCCCAGGCAGCCAATTTTCCCGAGCTACGAAATGAAATCGTCGCTCTAAAAAAGCTGGAACAGGAACAAAAGGAAGTCGCACTTCGAATCGCACGGATCGAAGAAGGAATAAAAAAGATCGAAGAAGAACGGCAACAAACTGGGCGCGAACAATCCGAGGCGATTGCAAAACTAGAGGCGGAAAAAAAGCCGCTTCTCCAAAAACGTAACCAAACAAAAAGCAACGTTGATGTCTGCGAGCGCGAACTGGCCACCATAGAACGGCGTATTCAGGAAAGCGAGGCTGCCGATCGCAATCTCTTGAAGCAGCTTTCCGATCTGAATGCGCTCGACCCGGCTCCTGCCGATCTGGAAGCGCGGACCGCCAATATCACGGCGCGACGAGCGCGGCTTCCGGAAGAGCGAGCAGAGCTCGTTCGGGCGCGTCTCGGCAGTGCGGAGGCGTCGCGGTTGGCGAACGAGAAATTGAATGCCGCAGAAGCGGAACTTTCTGCGGTGGAAAAGAACATAACGCGGACCCGAAGCGAGTTTGAAGCGCGCGACCGAAAATTGAATGATAACATCCGCGCTCAGCAAGAAGCGGCCCGCAACGCCCGCGCGCGCCATCAGACGGTCGAGGAGCGAAAAAATCCGGCGTATTTGAACATTGGCCGGCACCTTGCCACACAGGGCGTTGCCCCACCAAACGCACCGCATCTGCTGGCCGACGCGCATCGCCGCCGGGAGGCGATGGACCGGCATTTGGCACACAAGGCAGAGCTGGCCTTACTCTCAAGTCAGATCGACAAGCAGGAATTGCGGAAGTTTTATTTCAGCGTTTTTTCGGTGCTGGTGCTGCTTGCGATCACGCTGCTTGTCATTTTCCAATCCCCGCGAGGACGCGAATGGCTGCCACAGGAAACCGACACGATTTTGTCGATCAACGCCGACCAGTTTGAACGGACAGACCTCGCGAAGCGCTGGCGCAAAGATCAGCCCAAACTGTGGCCAGGATTAATCGGCGCAGCGGCATCGACTCCGGGGTTGAATCTCTCCCGGGATGCAACACGCATTACTCGTGCGATTACAACCAGTGAAACGGGAGAAACGCGGGAGTTCGTTCTGGTCGAAGCGCGCCATGGCGCTCCGAAGGTCGTTCGCGCAATCGCAGACGACAAGGCGTTCCAAAAACGCGCTATTAGCGGCTTGCCAGTTTGGGAACGACCGCCGGATTTTGCCGTAGCCAGGATCGGACCCGCAACGCTTGCTGTCGGAGCTCCGACTGCGGTAGATGAGTTGGTGCTGGTGCGTCTTGGGATGAAACCGGATCTGAAAATCACCGGTCAACTATTCGATCGCTTCCAGGCGCTCGATCGCGAGAGCGCGCTACGGCTCATTTCCCGCGATCCACCAGATCTCTCACGTGTTTTCAATCCGATCTTTACCCCCGAACTGCTCGACGCTTCACAATTGCTGGGTCTTGCAGTCAATCTACAAAATCCGGTGAGAGCCAGAGTGCTCATAAAAGTGAGTGCCTCGAAATCGATCGCGGACGTTGCGCGAAACTTGCACGATAATCCACAGCAATGGCTGCGTCTGCCAAACTCGGACCTGTTGCTTTACTCTCGACCACCTGAGATCCAACGACCCAGCAGTTCGAACTTGGAATTGCGCTTCGAAATCCCGGAAAATAGCGCTCGCCTTCTTCTTGAACGTCTGGCAAAAACGGAGGCTGCCCAAGTAGTAACAGCGCACTGACCAGGCAAATGCACCGCCTTCCCGTCCTCTTGTTGACTGCGATCGCAATGGGGCTGTCATTATTAGACGCGAATGCCGGAGGCCCTCTGGTTGATGTGCAATCAGTCGATCCGACGATTACTGTTGAGCTGCGTTATGCTGGGCGAAACAATCTGGTTGGGTACCCGCTTTACCCTCACGGAACATGCGCTCTCGCGCGTCCAGAAGTCGCTTCAGGCTTGGCTACTGCACAGGCGTTTCTGCGGCGTTATCAATTTGGGCTGAAAATATGGGATGCGTATAGGCCTGTGGTAGTGCAGGAGAAGCTTTGGCAGGCCTCACACAATAGCGACTTCGTTGCCAATCCTGAGATTGGCGTCGGATCCCTGCACAGTTGGGGCGTCGCTGTCGATGCCACGTTAGTCGACGCGTGGAATCGTCCCGTGCGCATGCCTAGTGACTTTGACAATTTTACACCCGCCGCAATGTGGCGTTGTGCAGGCCCCCATCCCGACGTCCGGGCACACGTGCATTTACTACAAATTGCAATGCGAAATGGCGGCTTTTGGGGATTGCGCACCGAGTGGTGGCATTTCACGATTGCTGACTGGCAAAAATATTTGCCGGAACAAACGAGGCAAACCGCACAGGTCTGCGGTACTCAGTGGCAAGGCAAGTTATGATCCACGACGCGCCGAGTTTTCCGTTTGTCGTGTCGAGCGAAGTCGCCTGCCAAACCGTAGCTTTACGCGAAGGTCTGGAGACATCTATTTTCTTAGAAGATGACGGCCAGAGATTTGATTCGCTTACTCCCGTTCGCTCAGCCTTCGGCCCTCCCGTCTATGTCGCGGCTTCCCCAGCCGCTCCATTCTCCACTTCGGTCGGAATGACAAAATAGCGATTCGACGTACTTGGGAAGATGGAAGCTAGAATGTTCTTAGGCGTCGCCTTGCTCCGTGATCTGCGGCAACCGGAATACATTCATGTGTTGCTTAATCCGTTGCCGGTTTACGGCCTCCTCACCGGTTTGATCGGACTAGTGATCGCATTGATTTCGAAGAGTCACCGCGCTCAAATCGCAACCCTGGCGCTCGTGCTCATCAGCTCTGCGTCGGCATGGCCGGTTTACGAATTTGGACAGCAAGGATATGACCGTGTGCTCTCAATGGCGGACGAGGATGGACAAGCCTGGCTCGATGAACACAAAGAGCGCGGCGAAGATCTCATCTGGATTTTCTATGCATTGGCCGCTTTGAGTGCAATTGCCATCGCTGCGCCAATCAAATGGCCCAAATCTTCCATCCCACTCGCTGTTGCGGTGATCTTGCTCGGCGCCGTGACCCTGGGAAGCGGGGTTTACATCGCCTATGCTGGCGGACGAATCCGACATCGCGAATTTCGAAACGAATCGCCGCCGCCAAAGAGGTCTGAACAAGAGCGCGATTGAAGCTGATGTTGTAGAGTAGCGCTTCGCCTGCCGATTCTATTTTCGCATGGGCAAGCGAAGCGCATGCCCTACAATTCGTCTCGTGGCATCAGAGCTGGATCGCGCGGAACGCAGTGTCGAAGAACAGAGCGTTGCACTCAAAAAGCCGCTCGGACTTGGCGATCTCGTTCTGACACAGATTGTGTTTGTGGTCGGGTCGAGCTGGGTCGGCACTGCAGCAAAACTTGGAACATCGCATCTCTTTTTCTGGCTCCTCGCGATTCTGCTCTTCTACATTCCACAAGCTGGCGTGGTCATTTATCTGAGCGGTTTGATGCCGTTGGAAGGCGGAATTTACCAATGGGCAAAGCTGGCCTTTAATGAATTCACAGGCTTCGTCGTCGCTTGGAATCTCTGGCTCTTATCAATCATGGTGATCGCCTTGGGCGGGATGTTCATCACCACAAACATCTCCTATGCCCTGGGCGATGCAGCCGCGTGGATGCGAGACAGTCCCTGGTGCGTCTCGTTAGTCAGTTGCGTGTTGGTAAGCGGCCTTGGATGGACCGGTGTTCGCGGGCTCTCGTTAGGCAAATGGGTGCACAACATCGGGGGCTTCGCGATGTTCCTGGCTTATGGTGCCTTGATTATTCTGCCGTTCATTAGTCTTGCTCGCGGTGATCTCAGCACTTATCGCCCCCTTCAAATCGCTGCGCCCGCAATGTCGCTCTTTTATTGCTTTAACATCTTCAGCAAACTGGCAGTCGGCGGACTTAGCGGATTTGAATACGTGGGCATTCTGGCCGGTGAGGCTCATGCACCGGCACGCAATATCGGACGCTCCGTCATTATCGCTGCTCCGATCATCGCACTCATGTTCGTTCTCGGGACGAGCTCGGTTTTGGCTTTCATAGGAAATAACCAAATCGATCTAATCGGCCCGGTGCCGCAGACGTTGCGGCTCGGCCTGCATTCATTCCGAATCGCCGGCCCAATCGCATCAGCTGGAATTCTGCTGATGACCGTGCGCTCCATATCTTCGATGAGCATTCATTTCACTGGTAGCTCCCGTTTGCCGATGGTAGCCGGCTGGGATCACCTCTTGCCGGTATGGTTTTCGCGTTTGCATCCGCGTTACAAAACGCCGATCAACTCAATCATGTTCGTCGGCGCGATCACGCTGGTGATTGCCATCTCAAGCCAGGTCGGCGCCGGTTTGCAGGAAGCGTTTCAACTCGTGGACAACGCCGCCAACGT
>Ga0209577_10003291_pt1 | contig 15223 bp, 7 predicted proteins | sample GraSoiAngelo_109_FD_185874 | JGI IMG/M metagenome (GOLD analysis project Ga0209577, IMG submission 185874) | Grasslands soil microbial communities from the Angelo Coastal Reserve, California, USA - 14_0903_12_20cm (SPAdes) (version 2) | ecosystem: Environmental > Terrestrial > Soil > Grasslands ...
ACAACATGGAACACTACGGCAACCTGGTCACCTACATGCGGCTGAAGAACATCGTTCCTCCAACCAGCGAGCCGGCAGTCCAGCCACCGCCGAAGAAATAATGTGCCTTTGGGCCGGCCAGTTCGATGGTGCACTCGGCTAGACCGTCAGTGCCGGACACCCTAGTCCTAGTCCCTAGTTGGTGAAACAGTGCCTCAATAGCGCGAAATGACCTGCGGTCAAAACGTGTTAACGGCGCGGGCCGAGAGAGCAAACGCACACCAGTACGGATACGGTCTCACAAAGCTTACTGGCGCTTTTTGATACCTACCCTCTGGTCGCGGTTGGAGAATGGCATGACAGCCGGCAGGACCGCGATCTCAGGATGCGTCTCCCCCGTCAGGCGGGTTTTGCTGACAAGGTGCAGAACGTTGTCGTGGAATGCGGCAATTCTCTGTATCAGGACGCCCTGGACCGCTATGTCGATGCAGAGACTGTTCCGCGCGAGCAACTCCAAAGAGTATGCCGCGATACGACGCAATCTCCCGTCGCCGGAGATGACTTCTCTGCGTGTGAGTCGCTCATCGATGAGGCGCGGTCGATAAACCGGAACCGTGCCTCAGGAAAAGGAGTCCAATAACGATTGCGGCGCTGGTAGTACTTTTATTCATCCTCATCTTTGTTATGTTCTCACAGTTTGGTTGGCTCCGGTAGCTGGCGCAAAATTTTAGTGCTAAGAAGAGCGCCGGTACTCAATGAATTTTCGGTAACTCCTTAAATCTTTACGTTTCGTCGTGCTCTCCCCCCGACCGCTCTGCTGATTTGCTGGCAACGGGCCCACCCAGCTAATGCAGCCGCGAATCACCTTTGGCAGGGCTGCGCAATTTCAATTCGGCCCCTGAAGGCCGGACAGCCGGATGCGGAACATTTTCCCCGCAGGCTTCGTATCCTAAAACAACAAGGAGGCCGAATCATGTACTGCAACGCTTGCGGCAAAGTCATCGCTGAGGACGGCCGCGTTTGCTCCTACTGCGGCAACGTGGTGGGGATTCCGCCCACGCCGAAGAAACTGATGCGCTCCCGCGCCGGCAGAAAGATCGCCGGTGTTTGTGCCGGGCTAGCTCAGTACTTCGATCTCGATTCATCGCTCGTGCGCATCCTTTGCTTCTTCATCGCGCTCGCTACCGGGATATTTCCAGGCATCGTCACGTACCTGCTTGCGTGGATCATCGTTCCAGAGAGGCCGGAACTGAAACCCGTGGTCGCGGGACAACAGCCGGTAACGAGTTAAGTTAGGGATCCGGCGCGGGGTTTACAAATCCTCGGAGTTACTACCCTCTCGATCACGGTGATCAAAAGGATGCACCTTTGGTATGGTACGTGTCCACAAGAGGCTGATAGAGGAGAGAGCCAATCCGTCATACCCACCATTTGTAGATACCGTGGAACACATGAAGAAGCAATGGCATTTGACAGAGGAAGATTTCGAATCGCTGATGCAGGTTCCATTCCCCCTCAGCCAGCAATCCCTACCGCTTTAGACGCCTGTCGCTCCTACCGGCCCTCACCGGTGCCATCCATATGAAGACCACGATTACGATGAATGCTTTCGTTGTTGGCTGCAGATGAAAGCTGTCACAACGTGCGCGCCTTCGTGGACGGATCTCGATCAAGGGGTATCCGCGAACGGGGATCGATTGAGGTGGATCCACAGTGACGGCCCGAAGCGCAGGCGCAAGCGCCGCGATCATCGAAACTAATATAAGTACACACGTGACGGTCAAGAACACAGCTATCTATGGGGTGCGACTCTGCGGGTGGGGCAGAGGGAAAGAATCCACCGTTAAACCTGCCGTTGACATGACACTGCTTTGCATGTACTTAAGATCAATAATATTGCCTTCCATTGCCCTCTATGTTGCTGGTTATGCGTTTGCAGGTGATTTCGCCTCGCACACGCTTCCGCCATCTGTTTACATTGATCTTATTATGATCCTTTATCAGCCGTAGCAGCGAGCTCAAGAATCCAATCAGGTCAGCCTTGACGGAGGGGTTCATCGGGAACTCACTGACGCTCGTCTGTCGTGCTTGAACTAGAGCTCGCGCTTGTGCTGTTCCAACGCAATGCGAACCAGCTGAGTTCGAGTATGCGTGCCAGTCTTGGCAAAGAGTAGGTGGAGGGTGGCCTTAACAGAACTCTCGGAAACCCCAATTCGGTCGGCAATCTCCTTGTTAGCCAGACCTTCATACACAAAGGAAAGGACTTGCTGCTCTCGTTTCGTAAATCGTCCTGCATGGGATGGTGCTCTAGATATCGCCGAAGGTGGCATGGGAACGACTGGTTGCAAGGCGCATAGGTAGTCGTTGATCGATTGCCCCCGCAACGATTGTGCTTCCGGCGCCAGCAGGCGCTGAGCCGTCTGGTTGCAGCGAACAATCTTTCCGTCCAAGCCAATGGTGACGATAGCAGTTGGCGTGCTCTCGACCAGAATATTTAACCGCTCCTCCGCTTCACGCCGTTGCTTAATTTGGTCTGCCAGTTCGTCGGCGTGCTGTTGGAGTACAAGATACCGATTGCGAACAAGCTCTGAAATAAACAGCCCCGTGCCCGCGAACGCGATGCAGCTAAATAGGAAGTGTATGGGCGTCTCATTCTCGGGCCGATTGCTGAAGTCAAGAACAGCGCATACCAGGCCGATGATGATAATTGTTCTGCGCGACAGGAATCCTGCTGCGATCATGATCGGAAACAGGTACAGGAGGCCCAACGAGATGTAGTGCTCTGCCCACAAGTCGACTAGGGCGATCGCCACCCCGAAAACGGCTGCCGCAACCAAGAGTTTCCTGCGGTTAGCCGGAACAAAGATGGACAGAGGGTGCTTCATGGCCGAATGAGGACATGATGTTCCACAATTTTCGGGGGGGGTTGGAACGAGTGGCCTATCCGAACGAGTGGCCTATCCGAACGAGTGGCCTATCCACACGATACCCCAATTTAAGTCCGAAAGATAGCTATTTTGTACGGAAGATAGTATTCCCATCCAAATAGAGGATTTGCATACTCGGCAACCTCTGAGCTCGACCGCTGCCGATGTACAAGAACTGGGTGACGAGAGAGCTTAAGCCCCCGAAACCCGAAGCGCAATAGAGATAAGCAGCCGTAGTCTATCTCGCGTGATCCGAACAATATTTTACTTTGCGACCTGGCAATGATGCCTGTGTGAGGCCAATGGTGACTGCCCGCGGCACAACAAGGGGAATGATTAAGAGCCTGCTGGGGCTCGGCGTGGAGGCACTCAACCAGCTCAACGTCGGCTTCATTGCGATCGATGATGCGGGCGGGCTATTGCTCACGAATTCGACGGCGAAGCATATTCTTTCAACTCGCGACGGTTTGGAGGTGACTTCCGAGGGAACACTAAGCTCGACTCACGGCCCACTCCTCAACCTTATGAACACCAGTGTCGCAGCATGGCCGGGGAATTCCCACGCCCATAGCAGACTCTTTTCTGTTCCTCGGAGTGCTGGTCGAAAGTCGCTGACAGTTATCGTGCGCCGTGTTGTTCAAATATCTTCGACACAAGATTCGGATGCTCCTGCTGCGTTGGTGTTTATCCTTGACCCCGAGCTCCCCACCGATGCGAGTAGCGCAGAATTGCGCCAACTCTACCAACTCAGTTCCGCCGAGGCCCGATTGGCCCGTCTTCTAATGGAGGGCAAAACCTTCGACGCCTGCTGCGAAGAACTGTGTGTTCAGCCATCAACAGCCAGGATGCACCTCTGCCACTTGTTTGTGAAGACTGACGTGCAACGCCAAAGCGAGTTAGTTTCGCTGCTGTTCAAGAGCGTTGGCCTAGTTCGGATGGAACCGAGAGTTACGATGCGCAATTCCGGGTCTGGCGTTGATAACAAAGGAAACCGAAGAGTTGCGAGCTTCCGCCGAGTGGAATCTGGAGAGCGCAGTTAGTATTGGCTGCACGCACACTTATGGCGACAGGCGAGGATATCGGCAGGAGAGCTTAGCATGACAATGCCGCAGAACCAGCTAAATACATCAGAATATTCTAACTGTAAGATCTGTGGTATGTCGCACTCCAATGGTGGACGCGAAGATGCTAAGAAGTGCGCCGAAATTAAGAACAAACTAGACATGGAAGATATATATCTCACGGAGATCGCCAACCTGCTCGACTGTCGCTCTGATAACCGTCCCTTTTACCTGCTCATGGCAGGCTTTGAGGTGCTCGACATGCTTAGCGTCGGATTCGCTGTGAGCAATATTTCGGGCCGAGTGTTGCTGAGCAACCGGACAGCGGAGCAGATTTTGGCCGCTAGTGACGGACTCGCAGTGACCGCGCGCGGGTTTCTACGCAGTCCAAGAGGATGTGCGTTAAGTGACCTCATAGAGCAGACGGCGAATGCGGTTCAGGATCAAAATTCAGAACTGAGTTCCGTGGCGCTTGCCATTCCACGGCCGTCTGGGAAGAGGCCGTTGATCCTGCTCCTGCGCTCAGTCAGGAACGTGTCTTCAGAACCGGATATAGCTGAGACCCTTACCCTGTTGTTCATTCTGGACCCCGAGATGTCGGTCGCCGTGGGAATGAGCGAACTCCGCGAGCTCTACGGATTCACTCGCGCCGAAGCTCGGCTCGCTAATCTGCTGATGGAGGGCAACAGCCTCGAGAAGTGCTGCCATCAGCTCGGCATCGGGCGCTCAACGGCTTGCACTCATCTGCGACAATTGTTTAGGAAAACCGGCGCTCGACGCCAGAGTGAATTGGTGTCCCTGTTGTTCAAGAGCATTGGGCTGGTTGGCACACGGGGTTTGCTCCCCGTGTTATTTGAGATCGGCTTGGCGCGCACGCGGAGTGAGGGAAGGGTAATGAAGAGTCGTTCTAGCTTCGCCCATCGCGGTGTCCACACCGCGATTTAAAACATCCTGTTGGCTCAAGATTCAACCAGTGAACCTCAATCGCCGGAGCGAGTACGCGCCGATCAGCGCTGCGCGGGCTGCCGGACTCAACGGTAGTGGTCCATCTTCGCAAGATAGACAATCGATCAATCATCTTCTTGTCCTTGCCTGACAACTTACTGAACTTCTCAACTATTCTCAACCATCGTCTCCACATCACTAAGGTCTGCGGCACATTACACGAAATTTGTTATCTCATCTATTTCAATGTAGACGCCTGCCTTTGGGGCGCATAGCATCTCGGCGCTGGCTCCCCCGCCTGTATCCCCCAAAAACACGCCGTGTCAGGAGGCTGAACCGCCATGAGAAAGCTGTCCCCGGTTTGGTTGCCAATACTTCTAGTTTGCCTTGCAACTGCAGTCGCAAGCGCACAGTCATTCCGAGTTCAATGTCCAACTAGCACCCTTACCCACCCGACCGCCGCCAATAACAATGCGGAACCTGCGTACGTGGGTCCGACCTATACCGGGACAAGCGGATATCCGGCGGCAACTGCCCATGTGAATGGAGCGATCAAGTGCCAGCAGATCTCGGGCGGTGACGGTTACGCCACGATGGGCGACGGCACACAGACGTACATGTTCTCCTTCGGACCGCTGTCTGGGATCACCGACATTGCCAACGGTTTGCCTGGCACCGAGTTCCCGAACGTGTTCAACAGCGTCTATGGGGGAACCTTTGTGCCCGGTGACCCCGCCACCAGCGATGGGGCCGGCCCTGGTCCAAACTCTCTTTCGGGATTTGGGTATAACGGCGCCGTAGGGCTGATTCCGGACACGACCGGCAATACTGCCGCCCCAAGTACCGGACACGTGGATCCCCGTCCCATCGAGGATGTGGGGGTGATGAACGGCAACATTCCGGCCCCCTTGATGGCGCTCGATGAGGACGACGAATTCTTCCTGACCCTCACCAACGTGGGCATGATCATGCGGCCGGACCTGTTCGAGCAGCACACGGTTCACTTCCACGGTTACCCGAACGCCTCTTCCTTCTATGACGGCGTGCCGGACGCCTCGGTCGCCATCAACATCGGCGGCAGCTTCACCTATTACTATCTGGCTCCCGACGCGGGCACTTATTTCTGGCACTGTCACATTACCCCGCCCGAGCACTTGCAGATGGGCATGGTGGGACAGATCTATGTGCGCCCGCGGCAGAATCGCTATTCAGGCGATCTTTATACCGGACTGCAGCAACAGCAGTTGGATCTGCGCACCAAATGTGATTCCACCACCGATATCCTGTGCAGCAATCCCCTGCCCGCCATTAGGACGACCGCGGCTGGTCCCGGCAAGTATGCCTACAACGACGGTGACGGCTCGACCGCATACGATGTCGAGTATCCCATCCAGATCCACGGTTTCGATCCCAACTTCCACTTCGTCGGCATGACCTTCAACCCGGAAGGTTTTGTCGACATGAAGGACAAATACTTTCTGCTGAACGGGCGCAGCTACCCCGACACAGTGACCGCCGGGCCATTGGCGACGATCTCGGCGGATGGCGCCATGCACTACTCGCAGCCGCTGAGTTCGATCATCAGCATTCCGGCAGGAAAGAAACTGCTGCTGCGCATTTCCGACCTGGACGTTACCGAATATCAGACCCTCGCTTCACTGGGGATTCCGATGCGGGTGATCGCGATCAACGCCAAGCTGCTGCGGGATCAGGCGGGAAATAATCTCTACTACACCACGAACTCGATCACGCTGGGTGGCGGCGAGTCGCTCGACGTGATTCTGGATGCCAGCAATACCACGCTGTATCCGTCGGGCAGCGTGTTCTATCTCTATACCCCCAATCTCGACCACCTGTCGAATGATGCTGAGAACTTCGGCGGCCTGATGACCGAAGTCCGTATCAATTAGGAGAGCAGCGATGAAGCCAATGACTAAAAAACCAGCAATCTCGATTACAGGACTGCTCCCAGTGGTAATGGCGGCCGTGGCCTTGCTGCTTACAGCTACGGCGCATGCCGCGGCTCCTGGGGTTAGAGGAACTAATTTCGCACTCTCGGCCAGCGCAGCCTTCATTTCGCAGCCTGATGGATCGTTGGTCTACTCGTGGGGCTATGCCTGTAGCGGTGGCGGCACTGCCGCCCCGTTTGGTCCCGCAACCGGAAGCGCGTGTGGCAATACGATGCAGATTCCCGGCCCCACGCTGATCGTCACGCAAGGAGCGACGGTCACGGTTACGTTGACGAATAATCTACCCGCCGCGGCCGGCAATACATCGATTCTGTTCCCTGGATTTAATGTGACGACGTCGGGCGGCGTCGCCGGGATACTAACGCAGGAGGCGGCTCACGGAGGCACGGTCACTTACTCTTTCACGGCCTCGACGGCCGGCACGCACGCCTACTACAGCGGAACGCAAGGTGACCTGCAGGTTGAGATGGGCCTGTACGGTGCCATCATTGTGGTCCCGTCCGCGATTCCCGCCAACTGCACGTCGGGGCTCGCGGCTTCGAACCGAACTGCCGAAGCGCATTGGGGCGAAACTGATTTCCGTCTGGCGGCTGCTGCCTACAACCACCCCAAGGCCTGTTACGACCGCGAATACCTCTTCCAGTTCTCCGAGATGGATCCCCGAATTCACCGCCAGGCAGAGGAACAGGTTGCGGCACGGAGCACCTGCGTGGCCGGCGCTGCGGGGTGCAGCCTCGAAGTCGCGACCGAGCCTTACCATCCCGCGTACTACTTGATCAACGGACGCTCGATGCCTGACGACATGGATCCGAACTATGCCGCCGAGTATCCTCACCAGCCTTATAACGGCAATCCTCATATGCATCCGGGTGAGCAGGTATTGCTGCGCATCATCGGCCAGGGCCGTTGGCAACATCCCTTCCACGAGCACGGCAACCACGTGCGCATCCTGGCCCGCGATGGAAACTTGATCGTCAGCGCGACCGACCCTAACAGCCTCGCCGGACCTCTCCTGTTCACCACGACCACAACTCCAGGGGTGGCTATGGACGGTATCTTCTACTGGACTGGTAAGGGCCTGAACTGGGATCCATACGGCCACAACCCAGCTTCTGCTGACCCTCTGGCCAAGCTTACCTGTACTCCGGACGCGAATGGCTACAACACCGGGGCGCCGACGGCAATCAACTATTTCGAGTGGTGCCAAGACCACAACAAGCCTGTTCAAGCGACTCCGACGGGCGATGTCGCAGGCAACGGCCCGGTTACGCTTCCCGATCCCAACATCCTGACCAACGGAGCCTGGTACGGCGGCAGTCCCTATCTTGGTCCGAACGCGACACTGCGGGCGACTGGATGCAGCGCCGGTGCTCCCGCCGGCTCCTGCGGCGCCACCGGCTCAACTCCGCCTTCGGGCACCATCGCGAACCCGCCCGCCAGCGAGGCTGGGTTTGCCTTCATGTGGCACTCGCACAACGAGCGCGAGATCACCACCAACAATATTTTTCCCGGCGGAATGATGATGATGATGTTGGTTGATTCCCGGGAATTTCAGATCGACGAGACCAACTAGTCATGAGGAGAAGAGCAATGCTACCCAACTATCTCAAAGCCAGCCTGAAGACAGCGGTATTGATAACAACTGTTCTCCTCCTTGGAGCGGGTCTGGCACTCGCGCAGGTCAATCTGACCGCCGCGCCAACCAGCGTAACCCTGCCCGACGGCTCCGTTGTGCCGATGTGGGGTTACACGTGCGGTACGGCCGTGGCCGGGTCGACAGCGACCTGCGCCAACTTGAATCCGGCGGCGCCGGCGGCAACGACGACTGCGCCGGCCGGCTGGTCTCCGGTGGTCATTACGGTTCCTTATGTTGCTGCGGGGACGAGCCTGACCATCAACCTCACGAATAGCCTCTCGTTCTTGAATGGCAACACGGTGCCTACTTCGCTGGTGATCGTGGGGCAGTTGGGCGGTGGCCTGGGAACGACGGCGACCTCCACACCCTCCCCGGACCACTCCGGCGCCCAGGCGGCTACCACGTGGCCGATCGCCGGGGGGGCGGGAACTACGCCTCCAGTGCAGGGTAACCGTGTGCAGTCGTTCTCGACGGAAGTGGCGGCGGGAGCGAGCGCAGCGCTGACGTGGTCAGCCCTGCGGCCGGGCACCTACCTGATTGAGTCGGGTACACACCCGTCTCTTCAGGGTCCGATGGGTCTCTACGGAATCCTGGTGGTCACGACCGCGCCTGCAGGTACTAGCGCGGGCACCGCTTATCCCGCGGTGGCCGCCACCGCTACGAGTGCCGCGGTTCCCGCTGTAACCTACAACGCGGAAATCCCGCTGCTCTTCAGCGAAATCGACCCGGTCCAAAACAAAGCGGTCAACGCCGCCGTCAACACCGCGGGTTTTAGCGAGACCGCGGTATGGTCCGGTCAGCCAGGCGGTTGCGGCAATCCCAGCTCGGCGACGTATAACACCTGCTATCCGCCGGCGGTGAACTACACACCGCTATATTACCTCATTAACGGAGTCGCGTTCGACAAGACGCACGCCTCAACTTCGCTGTTCGCAGCGACGCCCGCCTCCGGAGTCACCGGAAGCGTATTAGTACGCCTCGTCAATGCCGGCCTGCGCATGCACGTACCTTCGATCGTGGGAGATCAATATACCTCGACCGGGGCCACCACAGCGGCCAGCGGCTTTGCCCTGATCGCGGAAGACGGCAACCCGCTGCCGGGCATTCCGCGCGTGCAGAGCGAAGTATTTATGGCTGCGGGCAAGACTTACGATGTCATGATTAACGTGCCCAGCATTGCCACCGCGCCGGCACTTCCGGTGTACGACCGTGAACTGAGCCTGTCGGGTAACGCGACCGCGCGCGACGCCGGCATGCTAGCCTACATCGGCATTAATGGCGCCGGACTTCCGGCAACCCCAGCGTTCGCCACCGCGGTAGCCAGAGCCGACACCTACAACTCGGTGATCGCGGGCCAAACCCTGACCGTCTCAGATCCCGGCAAGGGTGTGATCGCCAACGATACCAACGTTTATGGCGTACAGTTATTGACGGCGCCGACTGGCGGCACGCTCAGCCTGAATGCTGACGGCACGTTTACTTATGCGGCGAATGCCGGAACCGCCTCCGCTAGCTTCACGTACTGCGCGAACGGTTCGGTTACGGGGACGACATGCTCCTCGGGCATAACCGCCACGGTGACCCTGGGTGCGGCCCCGATTGAGGCAGCTAGCGGCATTACCTGTACCGTCCCCTCACCAACATACACGTCGACAGTGGCCACAGCCCTTAGTATCAAGCCGTCCGGCATCCTGTCGTTCTGCAAGGACGCGGCGGGCTATCCGCTTACGGTAAACGCTGCCTCCGTCTCGGGAACCATGAGCCCAGCCGGCACAGTGAGTGTCGATCCGAACGGCGGGTTCAACGCCTCCGTTGGCGGAGCGGGCACCTACAGCTTCAGCTTCAAAGCGCAGAACTCACAGGGAACTGTAAGTGCCGGCACCGCGACCGTGACGCTAGTCTTCCCAGCGGCGAGCAATCTTGCGGTTAGGGTTCTGGACGGCAAGACAAAAGCTGCCGTCAACGACTATCGCTGGATTATTGAGGAAGACCGCACGTTCTACCTCGACCCGACGAAGACGACAAACACCGGCGGCACGACGTCCACCACGGTCGTTCCAACCTACGGCACGAATTTCCACACCAGCTACATGCCCTTGGTGGCGGCGGGCTGCACCGGACCACTGTCCTGCGAATCGGGCCAGACTCTGGTCGATCCTACGACCGGTAGCCATGCACCCGCGGTATGCGATATCGGCAATGGCGTTTGTAGAACCACTGCGGGACAACAGACCCCCGTATCTCCCGGCTCGGTCCACCTGGATCCGACCAAGCGCTATTACATCTCGGTCTTGCCGGGCGATGCGGCCAATCCGTTTAATACAGGGAACGCCCAGAGCGGGCACGGCATGGGCGGCGCTCCGATCCTCTTCCCCGGCGCAACCGGGACCACTCCATCGGTCACCATATTGACCGAACCCACTCCCTTGCCAACGGCAAAACTCTCCGTGTTTGTGTTTCAGGACGACTTTCCGCTCAACGGCGAAAACGATGCCGGCGGCAACGCGACTCCCTTGGCGCCTAACGAGCCTGGTCTGGGCGGTTTCGAAATCGTCCTGTTTGACGACGCCGGCGGCACCGGTGATGCGACCGGCCAGATGACCTACGACATGTTCAACATGCCGTTGTCGAACAGCCTGGCGGGAACGCCGGATCCGACCACGGGGCTGGATGCGTGCCCGATTTCGGCGCAGCCCACCCGCGATCCGACTCAGGCGGGTATAACGGGCATGGTCGTGACCTGCCCGAAGTTTGAATCGGACGGCAAGACCTTTTCTCCGCTGGCAGGCCAGGCCGTGGTTGCCAACCTGATGCCAGGAAGATATGGCGTAGTGGCAACCCCCGGAGCTGACCGGATTGCAGCTGGGGAACAGTGGCTGCAAACCAACACCCTGGACGGCCAAAAGGCCCACGATTCGTTCCTGCGAATCGGCGAGCCGAGCTTCTTCCAGGAGTATGGCCCGGCTGGCTACCACGTGTCCATCGGCTTTGCCAACCCGGCTATTATCCAGGCCCGTTTGGCGGGCGTTTGCGCCGGCACGGACCCGAACATCACCGGCACGGGTTGTACCAATACCTTGACGGGCACGGTCACAACCGAGCGCATGAGCCGCACGCCGGATGAGAGACTCTACGGCAGCGGGACCAACGATAGCTTCGCCTTCACTCAGTGCTACGTGAGCTTTGGCGATCCGGACGGCGAAGACTTCGCCTTTACAAAATGCGCCGCCGACGGAACCTTCCGCCTCTCGGGTCTGCCGAACGGCGACTGGAGACTCACCGTCTTCGATCAATGGAACGATATGCTGGTGGACGGTCTTTCGACCCCGGTGCGGCTGGCCGGCGGAACCACCAACCTGGGCCAAGTTGCCATGAACCAGTGGCAAGCGAATATCTACACCAGCACCTTCTTTGACACCAATGGCAACGGTGTCCGGGACAGCAACGAATCCGGCTTGACGCTGGTGGCGACGAACATCCGCTTCCGCGACGGCAGCTACTCCAACTTCAACAACACCGACCTGAGCGGTAATGCCGGCTTCAACGAGGTGTTCCCGCTGTTTGCCTGGTATGTCATTGAGACGGACTCGACGCGTTACAAGAACACGGGCACGCATGTGGTCTACGACGGGGGCGGGCCCGCCGACGGCACGTGTCAATCCGGTGTTACAGCGCCGTGCGGAAGTTCCGGAATCGGCGGCAACATGGCGAACACCTACGAAGCGGTCCCCGTGCCGGGGAACCTGCATGTACCAGGGGCGGTTTATTGCAACAATGCGGACTGCACCGGTCAATCGATTGCCAGCGGGCCAAATTCGACCAGCGCGCCGAACTCCGCCGGCCGAATCGATCCGCCCTGGGTGGTGAGCGAAGGCTGGCAGGGCTTTTCCGGACAGAACTCGTTTATTGAATTCGGCAAGAAGCCCTTCGTACCGGGCGAGACGGGCGGAATCCGCGGCGAAGTGATCTACGCCTCAACCCGGCCGTTCGATGATCCCGCGCTGCTCCTCCACACCAGTTGGACGCCGGATGTGCCGGGAGTCACCATCAACCTATATCAAGTGGGCACGGCGCCGGACGGATCGCAGAGCCTGAAGTTGGTTGATACGACCAAGACCAGCAGTTGGGACGATTGGGCCCAAGGCTTCCGGTCCGATGGCGTTCCCAATATGAACTGCCCGGGCCAGGGCCGAGACACCGGCACCAACGCGGACCTGTTCTTCTTCACCCTGTTCAACCAGCCGATGTGGCTGGACGTATACAACAACGGGGGAACCCCGGCACACACCATCCCGAACAACTCCCAGTTCAAGTGCTATGACGGCATGCACAACTGGAATCAGGTGCAACCGGCGCCCTACGACGGCATGTACCAGTTCCCCAGCATCATTGGCAGGAATCCGACGACCGGACTACCGACCGGTACAGGATCAACCAACGGCGTGGCCGGTTCGCGTCCGGGCACGAACTGCACCATCTGCGTCGCCAATCCAACCGACGGTCTCCCCATGCTGCCCGCCGGCAAGTACGTAGTCGAGATGATCGTGCCTCCGGGCTACGAACTGGTGAAGGAAGAGGACAAGAACATCCTGATCGGCGACAATTACATCGCGCCGGCAACGCAGCAGTTCGGCGGCCTCGCCAACATTTTCATCCTCCCCGACCAGGCGGCGGTGGGCGCCACCTACAACGCCAACAACGCCCAGAACCCGACCACCGATCTGGGCGCAACCCCGCGCCACGAGGGTGACACGGGCAGCGTCGAGACCTTCTGGCCCTGCGTAGGCGCGGCGCGCATCGTTCCCGACTACATTAGCCTGTTCCCGCAGTCCGGAGAAGTGGCGCCGTTCGCAGGAGCGACGCGCAATCTCTGCGATCGCAAGGAAGTTACCCTTGAGGACCAGATGTCGGCGCTGGCGAAGTTCTGGATCTTCACTTCGGCTCACGTCGCCGCTCACTTCACCGGCATTATCACCGACGACTACACTTCGGAATTCGACCCGTTCTCGCCGCAATTCGGCGAGAAATTCTCCCCGGCCAACCTGCCCGTATCCATTAAGGACTGGGCTGGAAACGAGATTTCCCGCGTGTATGCTGACCAGTGGGGCGCTTACGATGGCCTGACCTACTCGACCTGGGAAGTCAACCCGCCCAATCCGACGGGGTACGCACCCACGATGATGGTCACCTGTATGAACGATCCCGGCACGGGACCGACACCCGATCCGCTGTATAACCCGCAATACAGCAACTTCTGCTACGAGATCCCGTTCATGCCGGGACAGACGCAGTACATGGATACGCCGGTGGTGCCCACGTCCGCCTTCGCCGGTGCGGGGTACAACAATCCTGACTGCGCCTACCCGGATGCCACGCCGGCGATTAAGGAAGTGGATGGGAATGGGGTTGGACCATGGGTCAGCGGTCCCGGTCAAACCCTCACGATCACGGCCCTGGGCGACCAGATGGTACCCAACAACGCGTACACCGGTCCCTCGGCCACAACCGCTCCGTACAACTTGAAGACCATCCCTCGCCACTACGGCTTTGGCGCGACGAGAGGGACGGTAACCATTGGTGGAGTAACCGGGGCTGTTACGAGTTGGAGTGACACCCAGATCACGCTGCAGGTGCCGGGCAACGTGCCAGTGTGCCCCCTGCAGCAACGAGTAGAATACGGCGCCCCAGCCACAGCGGCCCGGTGCGGTGAGCTGGTCATCACGGCGGCGAACGGCAAACAGTCGATCGACACCGTGACGGTCACCGTCGGCGGCAAGGCTCCCACCCACGTCGGTCCGACGGCTTCGGTCCAGGCCGCGATGGACGCGGCCAAGCCGGGCGACATGATCATGATCGATCCCACTTGCACCAACACAGCGGGAGGAACCGTTGCGTGTACAACGCCAGGCGCCATCCACTCCGCCTCCGCACACAGTGAACTGCTGCTGATGTGGAAGCCGGTCCGTCTGCAAGGCGTCGGAGCTGCCTCCAGCATCATCAACGGAAATACCCATCCCGCTGGCAAGTTGGATAACTGGCGGCGACAGGTTAATTGTTTGATGGGATTGGCTCTCAACGGTGCGCCTATCTCGAGCACCAACCCTTACGATTTGCCCACCGACACTGCCAATAACGGTAGGCCGTACACCTGCCCGTCGACAATGCAGTTCCAGGTGGACCGGTTACCGCTGGAAGCCACTGTCGGCTGGGACGCCAACCTCAACGGCAACCTGGCCGAGATGTTGCAAGAGCCATCGCTGATGGGCGCCCTCGAAGGAGCCGCCATTACGGTGTTGTCCAAAGGCGTGGACTTCCACGGACAGAATCCGTACGACTCCACTCTCTTGGGCGGCTTCCCGACTGGCACCACTCTGCTAACCTCCGCCAATTGCGGAGCTAACAACGCGACGACGCATAATCCGTTCCCGAGCAGCTTCCAGTGCAGTCCGTCGGGCATCGACGGCCTGGGGATCACGAATAGCTCCCAGGGCGGCGGCGGCATCTTCGTCCACGGATGGGGGCATAACATACAGATCGCCAACAACCGCATCTACAACAACGCCGGAACCATGTCGGGTGGCATCAACGTTGGACAGGGCGAATTTCCTCCCGCGTACCTCCAAGGTTCGGCCACCAATGCGCCCCCCGGCTCCTGCGAGCTAAGCACGGTAGCCAATGTCCAGTTACCGTACTGCCATAACCTGA
>Ga0209577_10003292_pt1 | contig 15222 bp, 16 predicted proteins | sample GraSoiAngelo_109_FD_185874 | JGI IMG/M metagenome (GOLD analysis project Ga0209577, IMG submission 185874) | Grasslands soil microbial communities from the Angelo Coastal Reserve, California, USA - 14_0903_12_20cm (SPAdes) (version 2) | ecosystem: Environmental > Terrestrial > Soil > Grasslands...
TTCAAACACGAGATGATTTTCCACTGGATCAACCGGGGTAATCCCGAGGCAATAACAGACCGCGCTATTAGCGGCGCTGCCACGGCCCTGAACCATGATGTTGTGTTCGCGGCAGAAATTAATGATATCCCAGACGATTAGGAAATAGCCGGGGAAACCGAGCTTGCTTATCAACGCGAGCTCTTCCTCGATCTGACGCTTCACTTTCGGGCTGATCGCGGCGTAGCGCTGTTGCGCGCCGAACCAGACGATGGTGCGCAAAAATGAATCCATGCTGTGCCCGGCCGGCACCGGATATTTGGGGAATTCGTAGCCGAGATTTTCGAGAGAAAATGTCAGCCGTTCAGCCAGGCGCGATACGTTTTCGATCGCTTCCGGCAAATCCGCGAAAATTGCGCGCATCTCGCGTTGGCTCTTCAGATGGCGTTCGGCATTCTGGGTGAGCAGTTTGCCTGCGGCGTCGAGATGGGTGTGTTCGCGAATGCAGGTGAAAACATCCAGCACCTCGCGTCCGTACGGCTTTGCGTATTGCGCAGCGTTTGTGGCCAAGAGCGGCAATCGATGTGCCAGTGCAATATCGATCAGTTGACGATTGATGCGTTCTTCACCGCGAATGAAATGCCGCTGAAGCTCAACAAAAACGTTTCCGCGGCCGAAGACATCGATTAATTTGTGGGGCGTTTCTGTGAAACGCCGTGAAGGATTGGCGTCTGACACAGACGCCCTACAATTCGCGAGTGATGCGTTGAATAGCACCACCAAGCCCTCGGCGAACTCCGGCAGTTCATCCCAGTGCACTGCGCATTTGCCTTTTTCGCTGCGCAAATGCGCCTGAGTCAGCAGCTCGCACAAATTTTTGTAACCGGTGCGATTTTCGACCAGCACCGGCAGAATGCTGCCGCCTTCCATCGACAATTCCGCGCCGATGATCGGACGGACGCCGTGCTCACGCGCAGCGACGGAAAATCGTTGCGCCCCGTAAACGCCGTTGCGATCGAGCAACGCCATCGCCGGCATTTCCAGTTCCGCCGCGACTTCAGCTAATTGCTCGGGGAACGAGCCGCCGCGCAAAAAGCTGAACGCGCTGCAGCAATGCAATTCGCAGTAGCTCATTGTCATTCCGAGCGAAGTCGAGGAATCCCGCGGCAAAACCTAAGGCTATTCTGCGAGATCCTTCGACTCCGCTGCGCTCCGCTCAGGATGACTCTAGGTCGCTAGTCATAAACCCCATCCACTTTCCAAATTCCTTCCGATTCGTGACACCGAACCAGTTCACCAGCTCCCAATTGCACGTCCCACTCGGCGCGTGCCCACGATTTTTCGCTCCACCAAGTTCCGGAAAGCAAATACGGGCCGCGTTGCTCGACGATTTTTCCCTGAATTTCTGCGCTGCACACGTGTGCCGGCTTATTTTCATCGCGCAAGATGGACGCAGTGACTGCGGGCCGAAAACGGCGCAGCGCTGCTGTAGCGTGCGCTGTCCTCAGCGCATGGGGAGTTTCTCCGCTGGGGACAGCGGACTCTACAGCAGCCCAAGAAAACGCCTCCATGCGAAATGCATCGGGCCGATGCGTCTCTTCCAGAATTGGTGTGCCGATCCGATCGCTGCCCAGAAGAGCGGTCAAACGTGCGAGTGTTTCTGAGAGTTGCTGCGGGTTGCGCAACGTTGTTTCAAATAATCCGAATTGTTCCCTAGCAGGTTTGATCGGCTCTGCGCTCAGCGCGACGGCAACAATCGGATCCTCGGAACGAAAATTCTCCAGATGCGTCTGGAGCATCCGGAATAGAAGATCGACGTCGTTTGTTGGCTGCGGAATTTTGAAAACGCGCTCGTAACCCTGTTTTTCTGCCACTGCGGGTTCGTCCTGGCGCGAATTCGAAAATGTGATGCGCAGGGTTAGTTCTTTTGCGACCAGATAAATCGCGCTCAAGCGCACCGCCAGCTGTTCCAAAAATCGGCGGAGCATGAACAGCAGCGGTTCGGCGGTTGCGATTTCGTGCTCAAACTCAAAGCTTTCTTCGAACGACTCCGGCGGTCGAATCAGTTTGAGCACTCGATTGGATTGCCCGTTGGCGCGTTCCCACATCCGGAGCGCTTCGGGGCCAAGTCGCGCCCCAAGCTGTTCCTTATCCAGCGCCGCCAGCTGACCCAGCGTATGGATTCCCCATTTGTGCAGGATCGCCATGATTTCCTGTACCTGCATCTGCCCTTCCATGTACGCAATCTACAGCAGGGCGTGGAACATGTTCAAGTGAACAGTTACCCCAATGTAGCACAGGCATCCCCGCCTGCCGGTCGAGCGGGCTTCCAGCCTGATCATGGAATCGCAGGCTGGAAGCCTACGGGACGGTGTGTCAGGCTGGAAGCCTAAGTTACGATTTCCAGCGGGCATTTCGGCAGCGCTTGCATGAAGGCGCGACCGTAAGGCTTGGTCACGATCCGATTATCGAGGATCACAATAATGCCGTGGTCAGTCTTGGTTCGGATCAAACGGCCGACGCCCTGCCGCAGCTTCAGGATCGCTTCGGGCAAAGAATATTCGGTGAACGGATCGCCGCCGCGTTCCTCGATTAGCTCCAATTTTGCTTCGATGAGGGGATGATCGGGCACGGCAAACGGCAGACGCGTGATAATGACGCTCGAAAGCGCCTCTCCCGGAACGTCGACACCGCCCCAAAAACTGTCCGTGCCGAAGAGCACACTGCGCGGCGTTGATTTGAATTGCTCAAGCAACTTGCTGCGTGGCGCTCCCGCACCCTGAACGAGAAGGTTCATCTCGTTCGCCACAAAGAATTTCTCCATGGCTCCTGCAACGTGCTGCAAGTCGCGATAACTCGTGAACAGCACAAACGCGCGGCCGTCAGTCTTCTGGACGAAATGGGCGATCCAATGTTCGAGCGCTTCTTGATAACCGGCGTCGCGCGGGTCGGGGATTTTTTGCACGACGAACATTTTCATTTGCCGTTGGAAATCGAACGGGCTGCCGAGCTGTAGCGGTTCGACGTCCATCGCACCGATGCGCTTCCGAAAATAGGCGAGATCGGGGCGCCCAACTGCGAGAGTAGCGCTGGTCATCACGCAACAGCAGTTGTCGCGAAACAACATTCGCCGCAGCACCGGCGCCAGATCGATGGGCGCGGCGTTGAGCGCGAGGAATCGTTCGGTTTTGCCGGTGCGCTCGACCCAATAAACATGCTCCGGCGCGCTCTGCTCCAGGAAAATCGAAATGCCGTCTCGCGCGTCGCGAATGCGCCGGCCGAACTCTTGCAGCTCCGCTTTCAAAATTTCGTCGTCGGCGCGTTTGACCACATCGGCGACGCGCGCCTGAAGAGCGGTCAACCGTGCGGTAATCGTGTCGGGAATAAAATCGACCTCGCGGACGCGAAACTCGCGGCCTTTGCGAAAATTCGATTTCGATTCGACTGCTGAAAAAAATTTGTCCACATCATCAACCATTTCAGCCGCAAGTCGCACTCCCGCAGCGTCGCGCATGACTGTGAAAAGACCTTTGCGCGTGCGCGTGTTGTAGAGTCGCTGGATTGTCGAGCGCAGTCCGTATTGTGAGATGCCGATACCGATTTGCTTGGACGCGACCTGCTCGACCGTGTGGGCTTCATCGAAAATAATGAAATCATTCGGGAACAGGAAGCCGCTTTCACGCTCTCCCTGCATGTCAGGTGATCCCAACAAAATAAAAAGCAGCGTGTGATTGAGCACGATCAGGTCCGCGGCCAGCAGACGTTTGCGCGCCTGCTGATAAAAACAGCGTGGATCTTGTCCACACGTTTTCTGTGTGCAGATGTGGGCTTCGCTGCACACCTGCGTCCAAACTTTTGGATCAGGCTCGACCGAAAGATCACTAAGCGATCCATCGCGCGTTGTGCGCGCCCATTCAGCCAATCGCTGCAACTCGCTCCGCTCCGGTCCGGTGAAAAGTTCTTGCTCGTTTTGCAATGCGCGTTCCAGCCGTCGCGGGCAGACATAATTTTGCCTTCCTTTCATCAACGCTGCCTCAAACTCGACCGGCAGCAGTTTTTTCAGGATCAGGATATCTTTGTGCAGCAGTTGTTCCTGAAGATTAATCGTGTGCGTGGAAACGATGGCCTTTTTGTGCCGCTCGAGCGCGAATAGAACCGATGGCACGAGGTAACCCAGCGATTTGCCAACGCCGGTACCCGCTTCGACCACCAGATGACGCTCTTCTTCCAGGGCTTGCGCGACGCTCGCTGCCATCTCCTGCTGTTCCGGGCGGAACTCGAAATTTTTTGCTTTGGAGAGTGGCCCGTTCTGGGAAAAGAAGCCACGAACGCGTTCTATAAATTCGCTGCCCAGATTATTTTTCAGCGCAATCATTTCGGATGTACCCACAGCCCTAGCCGGAAATTCTCCCGTCTGTCATGTTGAGCGAAGGCGCTGCAACGAAATGCGAAGCATAAGGCCAGGCTTTTAAACATCTCTGATTATTTCTTCGCTCACTCTCAAGCCAAATGAATCAGAGATTCCTCGCTGCGCTTGGAGTGACAAGGTAGGCCGGAGCGGAATTCATATTGTAATTCGGCAATCGCAAATCGAAATTCGAAAGTCCCATGCGACTTCTGGATCGTTACGTCATTCGAAATTTCGTGCAGGTTTATGTTTACTGCATCGCAGGATTCATCTCGATCTGGCTCATCTTCGATGTCAGCGACAATATTTCGACCTTCATTGATGAACATATCAGTCTTTGGCTCGTCGTTCGCTATTACGCCACACAGATCCCGCAGGTGTTGATCATCCTGCTGCCGGTTTCGCTTCTGCTGTCGCTTCTCTTCGCGCTTGGGCGAATGTCGCGCTCAAATGAAATCGTCTCGATGCTCACGGCAGGCGTAAGTCTTCCCCGTGTGCTGTTGCCCCTGATCGGCGCCGGTCTGCTCACAGTGGGAGCGAGTATGGCGCTGAACTATTCGCTGGCGCCGCATGCAGAATTAGCGCGCAAGTCGTTTCTTTCTGAAGCGCAGGCGCGCCCCGCGCGCAATATTCAGGGCCAGATTTTTCGCAATCGAACCGACCTGCGGACATGGTTTATCCAGAACTTTCGTCTCGGCGACACGACATTCAATAACGTACAGGTGCTGCAACAGGACGCGAACGACAACATCGTCATGAGTTACGTAGCCGGGCGTGCTAATTACCGCTCTCAGACCAAAACGTGGGACCTGGAGAACGTGCGACTCGCCTACTATGATGCCGCTGGAAATATTACCAAGGAAGAGTTTCGTCCTGCGCTCACGATCGAGCACTGGAGCGAAACACCGTTCCGGCTGGGCAGCGCGAATGTGCAGGCGGAATTCCTGAGCTTCCCGGAATTGCGGGAATACCTGCATTTCAATTCCGATTTTCCGGCAACGCTGCTGGCGCCTTTTCGCACGCACCTGCAGTACCGGCTGGCATTGCCCTGGACCTGTTTGGTCGTGGTGTGTATCGCCGCGCCGCTGGGAATCGGTTACTCACGTCGCGGCGTACTTTCGAGTGTTGCCGCCGCAGTGATTCTCGTATTCTCGATGAATTTTCTGGTTCATCTCTTTCTCGCCCTCGGCGAAGGGGATCGCGTTCCCGGATGGATTGCGGCGTGGACACCAAACATTCTGTTCGCGGGAATCGGTCTGTACTTGTTGTACCTTCGCGCGTCGAATCGCGAACCCCCCAGCTTTAATCTGTTCGCGATGCGGCGTATGTTTACGCGATGAACCCACTCCCCAACGAATGGGCGATCAAGCATCGGGCGGACTTCTGCGCTGTCACGCAGCGGCCTTTTGTGCCGGGCGAATATTTTTATACCCTGCTCTATCACGGCGCCGACGGTTACCGGCGGGAGGATTTAAGTGAAGAGGCATGGCAAAACCGTAACGAAAACATTCGGCCGTTTTCATTTTGGAAATCACGTTACGAGCCGTTGCCGCCGAAATTGGCGGAACCTCTGCCCAAGGAAAATGCAGAACAACTCTTTCGTCGTTTGATCGCGTCGGATTCACCGCCTGCAAACGCCTGCTATGTGCTGGCGGCGATGCTCGAGCGAAAGCGCATCCTCAAACAAATAAAGACGGAATCCCGCACTGACGGGACACGCGTCCTGATTTACGAGCAGGGCTCCACAGGCGACGTGTTCGTTGTTTCCGACCCACAACTGCGTCTGCACGAATTGGAAACTGTTCAGAATGAGGTGGCCGAGTTACTTCGCGGCGCCACGCAAGATGCGGTAATGTAAGCCGACCGGTCATGACTACAGAAACACAAACGACCAACTACAAGATTGGGAATGAGCGCCTGATCAGCGTGACCGAAAACGCAGCACGCAAATTGGCTTCGTTACTCGAGGAAAAAGGAAATCCAGACGGTGCGCTGCGCCTCAAAGTTATCGGCGGCGGTTGCTCCGGTCTCCAATACGTTATGGATTTAGTGGATGGTCCCAAGGAGCGGGATATTCTCGTGCCCACTCAGAATGTCCATCTCGTTGTCGATCCCAAAAGCGCGCTGTTCGTTAGCGGCTCGGTGCTCGATTACAGCGAAGATCTGCAAAAAGGCGGCTTCAAGGTGACGAATCCCAATGCCGTGGCTCACTGTTCCTGCGGCGAAAGCTTTGCAGTGTGACCGTCTGCTGTGCCGGGCCTGGCTATTTGTGAAGAAACTCACAACAACACCGCTGAAAGAAACGCGAAAATCGGTACCAAGCCGTCAAAAGAAATGCCGAGCGGTGGATCTCTTCAATCGGCTTCTTGCTCGAATGCCGAAGGCGCTCGGCGAAGCGCAATCTCGAGCGATCGATGAACTGAACCGAGACGAGCGGTAACAGCGTGCGTGAAGCCGTGTGCCGAGAGGGCGGCGAATCGGCCGAACTACACCTTCATGACTTCGGCTTCTTTGTGCTTGAGATGATCGTCGATGGATTTCACGAAGCGGTCAGTGAGCTTTTGCACTTCGTCTTCCACATCGCGCAACTGGTCCTCGGTCAATCCGCCGGACGCTTTGAGTTTCTTCGCTTCATCCAACGCGGCGCGCCGGTTCGCGCGAACGCGCACTCGCGCTTCCTCCGCCATTTTCCCGAGCGCGCGCACTAATTCCTTGCGACGCTCTTCGGAAAGTTCAGGGATTGGCAGTCGAATAATTTTGCCATCGACTGCTGGCGTGATGCCGATTTTCGATTCTTTCAGCGCTCTCTCGATGTCCGCCACGGTGCCCGCGTCGAAGGGTTGAACCACGAGCAAACGTGACTCGGGTGTCGTGATCAAAGCCAGTTGCTTCAGTTTCATCGTCGATCCGTACGCGTGAACATCGACATTCTCCACCAAACCCGGCGAGGCTTTGCCGGTGCGAACCGCTGCAAATTCATGCGTCATGTAATCGACGCTTTTTTCCATCGACATCTCCGCCTCAAGAACAATGTCATCTCTGCTCATATGGCTGAATGTTTACTTTGCTGACGCTTCATCGCAAACCAGAGTTCCAACGTTTCGTCCCAGCACCGCGTCGCGGAGGATTCCAGGTTTGTACATATCGAACACCACAATTGGGATCTTATTGTCCATGCAGAGACTGAACGCGGTCGAGTCCATGATCTGCAGCCGCTTGGTCAGCGCCTCAGTAAACGTGAGCCGGTCATAACGGCGCGCGTCCGGATACTTGTTTGGATCTCGATCGTAAACACCATCGACCTTGGTAGCTTTCAGGATGATATCGGCGTTAATTTCACTCGCTCGCAGTGCTGCTGTTGTGTCTGTGGAAAAGTACGGGTTGCCGGTCCCAGCGGCGAAAATGACCACTCTTCCGAGTTCCAGATGGCGAACGGCGCGGCCGAGGATGAATGGCTCGGCCACATTTTTCATTTCTATCGCTGTTTGAACACGGGTTGCCACCCCGACTTGCTCGAGTGTGCTCCGTAGCGCAAGAGCATTGATAACTGTCGCAAGCATCCCCATGTAATCCGCCGTGGTCCGATCCATGCCGCGATCCGCGGCAGAAAGGCCGCGCCAGATGTTGCCGCCGCCGATTACCACCGCCACTTGCACGCCTAGATCCCGAACCTCCTTGATGCGTTCGGCAATCTTGTGCACCACTGCAGGCGAAATGTTGTCGCGGCCACCACGCTCCTGGACCGCTTCGCCGCTGAGCTTCAACACGATCCGTTCATATACTGGCGCTTCTGTTTCCATGTCGGCGGGTGAACATCCAAACAGAAGAGCACGCCTTTTGGAAAGCAAAATGCGCGCATCAACAACATCACCGCGCTTTCGAGTTCTGGGGAGCACAGGCTGCCAGTCTGTAGTTGCCGGCAGCTTGCCGTTAATCTTTGAGCAAATGCTCAGCGCGGGGGATAAAGAACATCTCGGCAGGCTGCCGGGATGGACAGGGTGGCAGCCTATGCTCCCCAGACTAAGGCGCGCCGCGAAAAGTCGCAGCGTGCCCGCGCAAGAATTCCGCTGCGCTCATCCGCCGCTTTCCTTCCAACTGAACTTCGCGCAGAGAAACCGCACCCTTGCCGGCGGCGATGACAAGATCGTTCTCGCTGCGCAAAATTTGTCCAGCATTGCCATTGAGGCCGACCGCAGACCCAGAAAAGATTTTCAAATTTTGATCGTTGAGCTTCATGAACGCGCCGGGCCACGGATTGAAGGCGCGAATTTTTCGCTCAATTGCTTCGGCTGATTCGGACCAATTGATTTGGCCGTGTTCGCGTTTCAATTTCGGAGCATAGGTTGCATGGGTGTTGTCCTGCGGAATGCGTGCCGCCTCTCCGGCCGCCAGTAGTCGCAACGATTCAAGCAGTGCCTCGGGACCGATCTGCGCCAGCCGATCGTGCAATGATCCACCGGTCTCCTTTGGTCGGATTTCGATCCTCCGTTGCAAAAGGATGTCGCCGGTGTCGAGACCTTCATTCACGTACATCACAGTGATGCCTGTTTCACGATCGCCCGCGGCGATCGCCGCCTGAATCGGCGCGGCGCCGCGCCAGCGTGGCAGAAGCGATGCGTGCAAATTCAAACAGGTGATGCGCGGGATCTTCAGCACATCGCTCGGCAATATTTGGCCGTAGGCCATGACAACAATCACATCTGCCTTGAGCGCGCGGATCTCCTCAATCGAGCTCTGATCTTTGATTCGGGCGGGTTGGAGAATGGGAATTGCGGTTTTTGCGATCGCCCTTTTTATCGGTGTTGGTTCGATTCGCTGCTCGCGGCCGACTGGCTTGTCGGGCTGCGTCACCACACCAACAAATTCGTGTTCTGAGTTTAGCAACGCATCCAACGTCGGAAGGCCGATTCCGCCCGTACCGAGAAAGACGATGCGCATTCCGAAGTTACAGCTCAGCGCAGCACCGCAGAGCGACGCTGGCGACGCCCGCTCATAGCTTGGGCGAGCATCTTTTCGCCGGTTGTGACCTCACGACGGCCTACCGACGATCCACATTCCGTGCAGAGATAATCGAAGATCTCGCGATCCGGCAGGACCAGGAGAAGCCGCTCCCGCACAGGCATCGCGGTTTTGCATTTGTCGCAATAAAGACTGGAGGCAGTGAAGTTTTCAAACTGCTGCTGGTTCATATACGCCGTTCACGCTCTTCAAGATATCGAGCAGAACTTTGGAGGGCGGCTGCGTGGCGTCAACCACGGCGATCAGCTCTTTGGGGTAATGTGAGAGCACCGGCCTCGATTCGTTTTCGTAGATATCAAGACGCCGTTGGATGACCTGTTCGTTTGCGTCGTCGAGGCGATTCTCTTTGAGGGCGCGCTTCTTGAGCCGGTAAAACAGGGTGTCGCGATCCGGGCAGGCGAGATGAAACACCTTCTTCACATCGATCATGTCATCCATCATCCTGGCCTGAGCAACGTTTCGTGGAATCCCGTCCAGCACCAGCGTGTCGATGTCAGGCTTGAACTTGTGCGCTTCTACCGCCGCGTCGATCGCCTCTCGCCAAAGCTCCACCGTGATATCATCTGGCACCAGCCGGCCTTTGCTCGAATACTCAAGGAAGGCTTTGCCGACTTTAGTGCGCGTGTCGATGGAGCGGAATACATCGCCACAAGCGCAATGATAGTAACGCGGGATCGTGCCAAGCGTCTTGCCCTGGGTGCCCTTGCCGCTGCCCGGCGCGCCAAAAAGAAGAAAGGTGTTATATCTCATCATCACGGAAATCGCTTATACAGCAAAAGTACTCCGCTCGACAAGCCTCATTCCGAACGAAGTCGAGGGACGCCTACGTGTCGTGGTTCGACGGAATCTTTTGACTCCGCTGCGCTCGACTCAAGATGACGAAGAGGTCGCCACCACGGGATCCACATTCACCCGTCGCCCGGCCCGATCGAAGCGCACGTTCCCGTCGATGAGTGCGAAAATCGTGTAATCACGGCCCAGCCCCACGTTTCTACCGGGCAAAAATTTTGTTCCACGTTGGCGCACAATGATGTTGCCGGCCACGACCATCTCGCTGCCGAATTTTTTTACGCCTAGACGTTTACTGACGCTGTCGCGCCCATTTTTAACGCTGCCTTGTCCTTTTTTGTGAGCCATTGGAGAAAGTTGATGGTTGAGAGTTGATAGTCGATAGCCGTTTTCTTACTTTTCGGCCTTCTTAGACCCGCTTTTCTTCGCTCCAACACTGATTGTCGTAATCTTCACGCGCGTCAATTTGCGCCGGTGCCCGACTGTGCGGTGATAGCCTTTGCGCCGCCTGTATTTAAACGCGATGACTTTCTTGTCCTTTCGTTGTTCCAGAACCTCAGCCGTCACCTTTGCTCCGGCAATCACTGGGTTGCCCTGCGTCAGGTCTTTTCCATCGGCAAACAGCAGCACGTCACCAAACGAGGCGGTCTTGCCAGGTTCGACATCGAGAAGATCGACATCGATTGTGTCACCTTCCGCGACGCGAAACTGCCTGCCACCAGTCCTGATGATTGCGTAAGCCATAGTTTTTCTGGGGGAGAAAAGCCGCCCATAATCCCATAAATCGGCGGGGTTGGCAAACGGAAAGCTTATTCAACCATCCATGTTGGGCTTTGTTTGTGGGCCGACGAGTTCTTCATACAGCGCTTCATAGCGCTCAGCCGAGACCTCCCACGAGAAATTGCGCGCCATCGCACGTTTCATCAACTTGGTCCAAAGGCGCTGGTCGCGGAAGATGTGGCGCCCCCGTTTCACCGCGTCCCAGAAAGCGTCGCTTGAATATTCGTAACACAGAAAACCGTAACCGCTGTCAGTTGTCGGAACGTAATCCTCGATGATCTCCTGAATTCCACCGGTCGCGCGCGCAACCGGTAGTGCGCCATACTTCAAGTTGTACATTGCCCCTAAGCCTGCCGGTTCGAAGCGCGACGGAATCAGGCTGATGTCCATGCCTGCTTCGATCAAGTGGGCCACTTTCTCATCGTAAGTCTTTTGGTAGGCAAACTTGGTTGGAAATTTTCTGGATGCGACCGCAAGCGCCGTTTCATACGCGGGATCGCCTTCGCCGAGGATGATCAAGCGAACATCGTCCCAAAGCAGGCGATCGAGCAGCGGCACGAGGATTTCAAAACCTTTTTCCTGGACGACGCGAGTGACCATGCCGAAGACGGGACCGTTTGGCTTGGGCGCGAGCTTCATTTCCTTAAGCAAAGCCTCGCGGCAAGTCTGTTTGCCCCGAATGCGCCTCGCATCGTACCGCGCCGGGAGAAAGCGATCCGAAGCCGGGTTCCAGCGCGTATAATCTGCGCCACCCAAAATCCCGCTGAGCCGATGCGCATTTTCGCGAAGCACGCCGTCCAAACCACACCCGCCGTCAGGCGTCAGGATTTCGCGCCGATAGTGTTCGCTGACTGTTATGAGTCGGTCGGAATATAAAATGCCGCCTTTCAGAAAATTCAGGCGTCCGAAAAACTCTAGGCCTTGAAGCGTAAAGAATCGCTCTGGTAAATTGGTAGACAGAAAGTCGAGCCCCCAAAAGCTGCCCTGGTCGGCCACGTGATGGATGGTCAAGACCGTGCCGAAAGGCAATCCATGTGCATGCACGAACACCGGCACCAACGCCGCCGCCCAGTCATGCATGTGCAAAATTTGTAATTGCGGTGTCAATCGCCGCGCCAGCTCCACCGCCGCTTTGCAGAAAAAAATAAATCGCGCGGCGTTATCTTCGTACGGCTTCCCGCGCTCGCCGTAAATGCCCGGGCGATCAAAAAACTCGTCACAGCCAATCAGAAACAGTTGGACGCCAGCAGTGCTCTGGCCTTGGAAGTAACGCGCAGGGTAAAGCTTGTCACCGACCTGCACGTCAACAGTTATACCGGTGTTCTTCTTCTTAAACGTGCGATTCTCTTTTATCTCGCGATAAAACGGCACAGCGACGCTGACCTCGTGCCCACGCGCACCCAGCGCGCCAGGCAATGAGTCCATCACATCCACCAGGGCGCCCGCTCGCTGCAGCGGCGGTCCCTCCGCGCTGATCATTAGGATTTTCATTCTGTATTCAGTGTGAGACGTTCGGCAGTCGGCGCTGTCTTCAATTCTCGTTGCCTAACGAATAGTGCGATTTGACCCAATTGAGTGCTTCATCTCGCGTCCGCAGCTTTCCCTCCAGTTGTCGCGTTTCAACAGCTTCCAAAATTTCGCCAAACTTCGGCCCAGGTTTTAAACCGAACGCAATCAGATCGTCTCCACGCACGAGCGGCGGCGGAATGATCGGTTCGTTCGCGAATTCGTCGCGTTTGCGCAGCAGAAACTCGTAGTTGTCGAGCATCCGATGACTGCTTTGGCAATCGACACGGTGAAGCTCCAGCTCCTCATCAAAGGTTGGTCGCGCCATGAACCGCTTCAATTTTGCAATTCGCATTTTCGGCGCGTCTTTGAAAACCATGTGGTGCCGCACCATCTCGACTGTCGCCTCGATTTCAGCGCCTGAAAATCGCAAGCGCCGCATAATTGCCTCCGTCATCTCCGCCCCGATCCGGTCATGTTCGTTGAAACGAATGCGGCCAGTTTCATCGACGCGCGCAGTCACCGGCTTGGCGACATCGTGAAATAACACGGCGAAGACCAGTGGAATAGAAACGGTCTCACGGAGCAGCGACAACATCAGCCGCGTGTGCACGAAGACGTCGCCTTCAGGATGAAATTGTTCCGGCTGCAACACGCCTTTCATCGCTTGTAGCTCCGGTAAAATTGCGCTCATCAGACCGCTGGCATCGAGCAGGTCCCATCCGCGCACGCGGTTCGACGAGAGAAAAATTCGCACCACTTCATCGCGAATTCGTTCGCCGCTGATCTGATTGATCGAAGACGCACTAGCCACAAGCGCGTCCCACGTTCTTTCGTCGATCTGGTAATCGAGCGCTGTGGCAAAGCGCACTGCGCGCAGCATGCGCAACCGATCTTCCGCTAAGCGCTGCCCCGGCTCACCGATCGCGCGCACCAGTTTCGCGCCGATATCGGCCTGGCCACCGACGAGATCGATGACCTTATTCGATGCCGGATCAAGAAACATCCCGTTTATGGTGAAGTCGCGTCGTCTTGCGTCTTCTTCCGGTGACGAAAATTGCACCGCACTAGGGTGTCTGCCATCGATGTAAGCCTCATCGGAACGAAACGTGGCCACTTCGAATTGGAAACCGTCCTCAAGTACAATGATCACACCGAAATGCGCGCCGACCGCGTACGTTCTGGGAAAAAGCGCCTGCACATTTTCAGGACGCGCGTCGGTCGCGATGTCGTAATCCTTTGGTGTCAAACCGCGCACCATGTCACGCACGCAACCACCTGCGAAGTACGCAATGTGTCCACGGTCACGCAATCGCTCCGCGATCTTGCGCGCGGCCTTCTCCATTGGCGAAAGGTTCACACCGTCACTGTAGCCGTTTCGCTGTCCGAAACGCAATTCAGACAGCCCGCGTACTATCCAGCGCTCTTGTGCTCCCGAAACGAGTGAATGATAAACAGCACCACCGCAATTGAGATGCAGGAATCAGCCACATTAAACGCTGGCCAGGGATCGGCATATCGGACGTGCAGATTAAACAGGAGAAAATCGATGACGTGTCCATATAGGAGGCGATCAGTCAGGTTGCCCAGAATGCCCGCGAGAAGGAGCGCAAGCGACAGATCCCGCCAAGGATCAGCGCGATGCGGCCGCACGAGTAGAACTGTCACAACCACTAAAGCAACAATGGAAATCCCAACGAAAAAGGTGTTGTTGCCTTTGAAAGTCCCAAACGCCGCGCCGTTGTTGGTAATGTTCACCAGGGTAAAAAAATCTGGAATGACATTACGAGCGTCGAACGGGTTAATGAATCGCAACACTAGTTGCTTTGTCAGCTGATCAAGCGCGTAGAGTGGCAACGAAAGAAATAGGAGCAACCTCATTGTGTGCGCCGCGAGGCAATTGAATGACGAATGCCGAATGCCGAATGGCGAATCAATGACGAAGCGCGAATGACGGAAATACTGTCCGCCGCGACTTCATCATTCGTCATTTGAATATTCATTCATCATTCGTCATTCGGATTTCGTCATTGTAATGACCACGCTTTCGCAACGATCACACAAATCCGGATGCTCCTTGCTCGTGCCGACGGTTGGGCGATGGCGCCAGCAGCGGGCACACTTTTTGTAGGACGTTTTCGCCACCGAAGCGCTGGCTTCTTTCGCCTGATGAATCGTCAAATCACTGACGATGAAAAACTCTTCCAGCTCTTCTTTTGGGATATCTTCTGTGACCTCGGAGTCCGAACTCAAAACCACTCGGGCTTCCAACGTGTTGCCAATCAATTTCTCCTGGCGCGCGTGCTCAATCGCCGGGCCGATGATGCCGCGTAATCTCAAAAGCTCTTGAACCTGATCGATTGCCTTGCGACCGCGGCCCTGCGTCTGAGGAAAGTCCTGCAGATGGATCGACGTTGTAGCCGGAGCCGGTGACCCCGGTTGGCCGGCATTACCCCTAGTAGTCAGGACTACAGTGGAATGCCGCCACGCCTCTTCCGCAGTAAAGACGAGCACGGGCGCGAGCAACAGGCAAAGCGCATCGAAAAGTTCGAGCATCGCCGTTTGTGTCGCGCGGCGACGCGGCGAATTAGGAAGGTCACAGTACATCCGATCCTTGGTGATATCGATGTAAAGGCTGCTCAAGTCGACGGCGCAAAACTGATTCAGCGTGTGATAGATTTTGTGAAATTCGAAACTCTCGTAGGCGGAACGACACGTCTGGACCACCTCATCAAGTCGCT
>Ga0209577_10003295_pt1 | contig 15208 bp, 18 predicted proteins | sample GraSoiAngelo_109_FD_185874 | JGI IMG/M metagenome (GOLD analysis project Ga0209577, IMG submission 185874) | Grasslands soil microbial communities from the Angelo Coastal Reserve, California, USA - 14_0903_12_20cm (SPAdes) (version 2) | ecosystem: Environmental > Terrestrial > Soil > Grasslands...
TCGGCTCGGGCTGGGCCTACTATGAGCTCGGCTGGGGCGGCTGGTGGTTCTGGGATCCGGTGGAGAACGCCTCCTTCATGCCGTGGCTCGTCGGCACGGCGCTGATTCATTCGCTCGCAGTGACCGAGAAGCGCGGCGGTTTTCGCAGCTGGACCGTGCTGCTCGCCATCGTGGCGTTCGGCCTGTCGCTCCTCGGCACGTTCCTCGTGCGCTCGGGCGTGCTTACGTCGGTGCACGCATTCGCAGTGGATCCGCGGCGGGGGATTTTCATCCTCGGCCTCTTCACCCTCTTCATCGGCGGCGCGCTCGCGCTTTATGCTTGGCGCACCTCGCGCATCGGACTCGGCGGCGACTTCGCGCCGCTGTCGCGCGAATCGCTGTTGCTCGCAAACAATGTGCTTCTCGTCGCCGCGGCCGGGTCGGTGTTCCTTGGCACGCTCTACCCGCTGGCGATCGACGCGCTCGGCGTGGGCAAGATCTCGGTCGGCCCGCCGTACTTTGAGACGGTGTTCGTGCCGCTGATGGCGCCCGCGCTCTTTCTCATGGGCGTTGGCCCGCTCGCGCGATGGAAGCGCGCCAGCCTGCCCGAGCTCGCCGTGCTGCTGCGCTGGGCTCTCGCCGTGAGCATCGCCGTCGGGCTCTTGCTGCCGCTCGCGTTCGGCCAGTGGCATGCACTGACCGGTATGGGACTCGCGCTCGCCATCTGGATCGCGATCACCGCGCTCATGAGCCTGCGCACGCGCCCGCGCGGCTCGCGCGCCTACCTCGGCATGGTGCTCGCGCATCTCGGTGTCGCGGTCTTCGTCACCGGCGTGACGCTCGTCAAGAGCTACGAGAGCGACAAGGACGCGAACCTCAAGCCCGGCGATGCGGTGAACCTCGGTCGCTACGTATTCCGGCTGGAGGAAGTGACCAACGTGCGCGGGCCGAATTACATCGCCGCGCGCGCCAAGATCACGGTGACGCGCGACGAGCGGCCGGTCACCGTGCTCTATCCGGAAAAGCGGCTCTACGTCGTGCAGAACATGCCGATGACCGAGGCGGCGATCCAGCCGGGCCTGACGCGCGACCTTTACGTATCGCTCGGCGATCCGCTCGAGGGCGGCGGCTGGCTCGTAAGCGTGCGGCTGAAGCCCTTCGTCGACTGGATCTGGGGCGGCTGCTTGATCATGGCGCTCGGGGGTCTCTTCGCCGCGAGCGATCGGCGCTATCGGGTGCAGCTGCCCGCTACTCAAGCGAGCACCGTGCAGGCGCGAGCGTGAAGAAGCTCGGCTGGACGCTCGGCGTATTCGTCGCGCTCGTTGCGCTGCTGGCGATCGGGCTGCGGCTCAACCCGCGCGAAGTGCCCTCGCCGCTGATCGGCAAGCCGGCGCCCGCTTTCGAGCTGCCGCTGCTGATGACGCCCGACAAGCGCTTCTCCGAGCGCGACATGCTCGGCCAGGTGTGGATCCTCAACGTCTGGGCCTCGTGGTGCCCGCCGTGCCTCGTCGAGCACCCGGTGGTGACGCGCATCGCGCAATCGGGCCTCGCGCCCGTCGTCGGGCTCAACTACAAGGACGCCCGCGAAGAGGCGCTCCCTTGGCTCGCCCGCAACGGCAACCCCTACCGGCTCATCGTCTACGACGCCGACGGGCGCATCGGCATCGACTACGGCGTCTACGGCGTGCCCGAGACCTACGTGATCGATCGCAAGGGGGTGATCCGCTACAAGCACATCGGTCCGCTCACCGCGGAGGTCGTGCAGCAAAAAGTCGAGCCGCTGGTGAAGGCGCTGGCGGCGCAATGATGCGCGCGCTCGTCATGCTGCTCGTGGCGCTGCAGGCGTGGGCCCAGGACCCGGCGCTCGAGCGGCGCGCGAGCGCGCTCGAGCGCGAGCTGCGCTGCCTCGTGTGCCAGAACCAGTCGCTCGCGGAGTCGAATGCGCCGTTGGCAATGGACCTGCGCAACCAGATCCGCAGCCAGCTCGCGGCCGGCAAATCGGAGCGCGAGGTGGTCGACTATCTCGTCGAGCGCTACGGCGACTTCGTGCGCTATCGGCCGCCGCTCAAGGCGAGCACCGTGTTGCTCTGGGCGGGACCGTTCGTGTTCCTCGTCGGCGGCTTTTACCTCCTCGCGCGTAACCTGCGCCGGCGCCGCGTGCCCGAGCCGCAGCTCACGAGCGCCGAGCGCGAGCGCGCAGCGAAGCTCCTCGAGTGACGCTCTTCTGGCTCGTCGCGGCCGCGGCTGCGGCGGCGGTGCTTTTCGTCGTGCTGCGGCCGCTCGTCGCGCGGCGCGGCGCTGCGCGGCTCTCGCGCCGCGAGGCGAACATTGCGATCTATCGCGACGAGCTCCGCAGCCTCGATGCCGACCTCGCCGCCGGCACGCTCGCGCGCGAGCACTACGAGCGCTCGCGTCTCGAGCTCGAGGCGCGGCTCCTCGAGGACGTCGCCGCCGAGGAACCCGCCGCGACGCGCCCGGCTGGACAGCGCGCGGCGCTCGCCGTTGGCGTTGCGCTGCCGCTCGTCGCGCTCATCGTGTACCTCGTTGCCGGCAATCCCGGGGCGCTCGCGCCGCACCCGGCGCTGCCCGATGCGGCGCAGATTGAAGCGATGTTGACGCGCCTGGCGGCGAAGCTCGAGGAGAATCCGGGCGACGTCGAAGGCTGGAAGCTGCTCGGCCGCTCCTACACGGTGCTCGGGCGCTACCCCCAGGCGGTGGCGGCGTACGCCAAGGCGGCCGAGCGCGCGCCGCGCGACGCGCAGCTTCTCGCCGACTTCGCCGATGCGCTCGCCATGGCGCACGGGCAACGGCTCGCCGGCGAGCCCGAGCGGCTGGTCGAGCGCGCGTTGGAAATAGATGGCAACAACCTAAAGGCGCTGGCGCTCGCCGGCAGCGCGGCCTACGAGCGGCAGGACTACGCGCGCGCGGCGCAGCTCTGGGGCCGCATGCTGCCGCTCGTCCCGGCTGAATCCGAGGATGCGCGCTCGATCAGCGGAAACGTCGAGGAGGCGAAGAAGCTCGCCGGCATCGGCGCCGCGCCTGCCAAGGCGGCAAAGGCGCATCCTGGCGTGCGCGGCACGGTGCGGCTCGCGCCCGCGCTGCGCAAGCAGGTGAACGCGGACGACATCGTGTTCGTCTTCGCACGCGCCGCCGAAGGCCCGGCGATGCCGCTCGCGGTGCTACGCGCGAGAGCGGCCGACCTGCCGCTGCAGTTCGCCCTGAACGACTCGATGGCGATGGCGCAGGGCATGACCGTGTCGGCGCACCCGCGCATCGTGGTGACGGCGCGCGTGTCGAAGTCGGGCAGCGCGAAGCCCGCGCCCGGCGATCTGCAGGGCGCGAGCGGCCCGGTCGCCAACGACGCGAGCGGCGTCGCCGTGACTATCGATAGTGTGGTGCGCTGAAGCTGAGCTCCGCGCCCTCGATCTGCCCGCGCAGCCAGCTCACGATCGGCGAACCCCAGACTTCGAGCCGGTGCACGCCGGCAATCGGCTCGTCGTCGTGATAAACGTGCGTGTCGCCGTGCACCAGAACCACCTTCCCGGGCATGCGCTCGCCGAGCGCGGCGAGCCGCTCGCGTAACGCCGCGAAGCCGTCGCGCGGCACCGTGAGAAACGGATTGGCCTGCATCAGCACGACCAGCGTGGCGCCGCGCGGCTGCGCGAGCGCCGCCGACTCGTCGAGCCATGCCAGCACCGCCGCCATGCGATGCGCGTGCTCGGCGGCGTTGCGCACGTTGTTGTCGTGGCCGGGCACATTCAGCGTGACGAAGAGCGCCCCGCCCATCGTCCAGCGCATGTGTTCGCAATATTCGCCCGCTTGCACCTCGACGGCGAGCGCCGGCGCGCAGAAGAGCGCGCGCCAGGCGGCGAGCCGCCCGGGCGGGTCCTTGCAGTCGAGCCACTCGTTGTCTCCCGGGATCAGCACGAATTTGTGCTTGAGCCGCGCGAACTGGCGCTTGCGCGCCGCGAGCCACGCATCGCTGCAGCCGAGCCTGCCGCCGCCGATGTCGCCGACATGCACGACGAAATCCAGCCGCTCCTGGTTCATGTCGTCGATCAGCGTGTCGAGACGCTGCACTTCGGCGCTGTTGTAGGGCGTGTCGCCGAGCACGCCGAACACCAGGCCACTCGGCGGGACGCTGGCGCAGCCACTGAGCAGCAGCGCCAGCGCCAGCCTAGATGCCGTAGGCCTTGCGAAAAAGGGTGAGCGGATGCGCCTTTATAGCGCCTTTCGCATCCTCGCCCATGCCCTGCATGATGTGGCGCGCCGCGATCGGGCAGTCCGAGCTCACGTAGTTCGCCTCGACCGCCGCCATCTGCCGGAACACCGGCCGGCCGATCTTCATCGAGTTCTCGTAGTACTCCGTCTTCACGCCCCACGTGCCGTCGTGGCCGGAGCAGCGCTCGACTACCGTCACCTCGGTGCCGGGGATCAACTCGAGCGCTTCGCGCGTCTTCTGGCCCATGTTCTGCACCCGGGAGTGGCAGGGGATGTGATAGGCCACTTTGCCCAGCGCGTTTTTGAAGTCGGTCTTCAGCAGCCCATCGCGCTTTCGCAGCACGAAGTACTCGAACGGATCGAACATCGCGTCGCGCACCGCCACGGTATCGGCGTCCCGCGGGTACAAGAGCGGCAGCTCCTGCTTGAACATCAACGCGCAGGAAGGCACCGGCGCGAGGATCGCATAGCGCTCGCGCGCGTAACGCGCGAGCACCGGCATGTTCTTTTCCTTCAGCGCAGCCACGCCTTCGAGGTCCCCGAGCTCGAACTTCGGCATGCCGCAGCACGCCTCTTTCTCCACCAGCACGTACGGGATCTCGTTGTGCTCGAGGAGCGCGACGAGATCGTGGCCCATCACCGGCTCGTTGTAGTTGGCGTAGCAGGTGGCGAAGATCGCCACCTTGCCCGGCGTGTGCTTGCCGTCCTTGATGGCGAACTCGCGTGAGCGAGGCACAGCAGAGCGGAATTTGCGCGGCGCATACGGTGGCAGCTCACGGTCCTGGTGCACGCCGAGCAGCGCCTGCATCGCGGCGCGCGCCGGCTTGAAGCTGTTGACCGCGTTCACGGTCTGCGCGACGACCGGAATTGCGGCGAGCTTCCCCGTCGCTTCAGTGGAGGAGAGCAGGCGGTCGCGGAACTTGACGCCCTTGCGGAATTTGATCGCCTTTGCGCGCAGCATGACGTGCGGGAAGTCGACGTTCCACGGATGCGGCGGAACGTACGGACACTTCGTCATGTAGCAAAGATCGCAGAGGTAGCACTGGTCGACGACCTTCCAGTAGTCCTCTTTTTTTACGCCGTCGAGCTCCATGGTGGGCGAGTTGTCCACCAGGTCGAAGAGCGTCGGGAACGTGGTGCACAGGCTGACGCAGCGGCGGCAGCCGTGGCAGATGTCGAAGATGCGCCCGAGCTCCTTCTCGGCGCTCGCCTGGTCCCAGAACTCGGGATTCTTCCAGTCGAGCGGATGCCGGGTCGGAGCCTCGAGCGATCCTTCGCGCTGCATGAGCGCTTCGCTACTTAGTCGGTGAGGCCGTCGAGCGCCTTCTGGAACTTGTTGGCGTGGCTTCTCTCGGCCTTGGCGAGCGTCTCGAACCAGTCGGCGATCTCGCCGAAGCCTTCCTCGCGCGCCTGCTTCGCCATGCCGGGATACATGTCGGTGTACTCGTGCGTCTCGCCGGCGACCGCGGCCTTGAGGTTCTCGCGCGTGCGCCCGATCGGCAGGTTGGTCGCGGGGTCGCCCACGGCCTCGAGATATTCGAGGTGGCCGTGCGCGTGCCCGGTCTCGCCCTCGGCGGTCGAGCGGAAGAGCGCGGAAACGTCGTTATGGCCTTCCACGTCCGCCTTGGCGGCAAAGTAGAGATAACGGCGGTTCGCCTGCGATTCGCCGCCGAACGCGGCCTTGAGGTTGTCGTGAGTCTTCGTGCCTTTCAACGCTTTCATGACGGGTCTCCTCTAGGGGACTCCACAAGGCTACGACCGCGCTTCGAATAGATCAAATCGAAAATCACAATTCGCTTTATTGAGTGCGGCTATTTCCTACATTGCGCCCATGAAGGCGCTCGCGCCGATCTGCCGCCGGCAGAGCGATTAGGTGCGGATGTAGTGCATATAGCGCTCGAGCAGGCCGATCACGCCAATGAAAATCAGGTACAGCGCAACGATGTAGTTCAGCAGCCGCGGCATCAAGAGGATAAGGATGCCGGCGATCAGCGCCACGACGGGCGCGATCGCGATACCCATGGCCATGGCTACTTCTTGCCCTTCGAGGAGTCCTGCATGTCCCGCCCCGCCTGCTCCACGGCCTCGCCGGCCTTGCCCATCGCCTTATCGACCTGCCGGCCGGCGCGCTCCGCCGGGCCGCCTTTGTCGGCCGGCGACTCGCGGTTGCAAGCGGCCACGATGGCCAATGCCAAAGTGAGGGCGACGAGCGACTTCACCGGCTATTTTTGCAGAAGCGAAAAGAAGAATTTACGCGGCGCAGCAGTAGTTACCGGTTTGGCGGCCGGTTTGCGCGGCTTCGCAGCAAACACCGCCGCGAGCTCCCAGCAGCGCAGCGTCGGCTGGTAGCGCAACACAAAGCGGCGGCCGTCATCGACCATGACCTCGAAGTAGCCGTGAGTCGAATCGGCCCAGCGCTCCAGCACGGCGAGCACTGGTAGACGGCGGCCGCCGAGGTAGAAGGCGCAGGGTGTTTCTTCACCCCGCGGGCCCCGGTTGCTGTGCACACAAATCTTCATGGCGCGCGCTCGAGCAAGTGTGTGCCTCGAACAAGCAAGTTTCGCCGCTAGGCCGATGGTCCATTCGGCGCTGCCGGCTGCTAGGCGCGGCCTTCGAGACGCCGCCGGACTTCCTGTTCGGCCTCGATCCAGTCCTGCACTTCGTGGCCCGGCGCGAAGTCGCGCGCCTTGGCCTTGAAGTAGGCGGACTGCTGGATGAGCTTGTACACCTCCTCCGGGGAGAGCTCGGGCCGGGTGTCGCCGCCCGACTCGCGCTCGGGCTGCCGGATCTCGGGCGTATCGGGGGCCGCTTTGGCGGGCTTTCTCGCCTCGATCGGACGCGATCCCGCCGTGCGTGCGCCGCCGCTCTTCGCTGCGGGGGCGGGGCGGTCCTTTGCTTTGGCCATGGGATTCCTCTTGCGGTTGCGGTGCGTCGGCCAAGGCTAGCAAAGTTGGCTGCCCGCTTCCATCGGGCGGTAGAATCGCGACCCTTGAGAACCGCCGTCGAGACCCTCTTTCGCACGCTCGCCCGGGACTCCGGAGCGCCGTTCGCCGTGCGCTACGACGACGGTACGGAATGGCGCTCGAGCGACGCGAAGCCCGAATTCACGCTCATTTTCCGCGGTGCACGCGCCTACCGGCGCATCGCGCTCTTCGGCCATGTCGGGCTGCTGGAGGCCTACTTCGACGGCGAGGTCGACCTCGAAGGCAGCCTCGCGCCCGCGCTTGGCGCCGGCATGGCGGCGCGCGCCGAGCAGCCGACGCTGCTCGTGCGGCTCGCCAACCGCTGGCACGAGTTCCTGCATTCGAACGCGAGCTGGACGCGTGCCAAGCACAACGCCGAGTTCCATTACGCGCTGGGACCGGAGTTCTACCGCTACTGGCTCGACGACCCGCTGATGCTCTACACCTGCGCGTACTGGAAGCAGGGCACGCGCACGCTCGAGGAGGCGCAGAGGAACAAGCTCGAGCACGTCGGCCGCAAGGTGCTGCTCAAGCCCGGCGAGGACGTGGTCGACGTCGGCAGCGGGTTCGGCGGCTTCCTGCTCTACGCCGAAGAGCGCTTCGGCGTGAAGGTGACCGGCTACAACACCACGCGCTCGCAGGTGGAGCACGCGCGCGCGCAGATCGAGCGCCGGCGTCTGCGCAATACCGTGGCGCTGGAAGCCGATTTCCGCTCGATGGACCGCCAGTACGACAAGGTGGTGTCGATCGGCTGCCTGGAGCACGCGGGTCGGGACGGCCTCGTCGATCTCATCCGCGCGCACGCGCGCGCGCTCAAGCCCGGCGGCCTCGGCCTGATCCACTTCATCGGACACGTCGGGCGCTTCGAGACCGATTACTTCATCCGCAAGTACATCTTCCCCGGCGGCTGGATCCCGAGCCTCGCCGATGTCATCGTGGAGATGGAGAACGCGGGACTGGAAGTGCTCGACATCGAAAACCTGCGGCGCCACTACGCGCTCACGCTGGATGTCTGGGCCGAGCGCTTCGACCGAAACTGGGAGAAGATCCACGCGCTTGATCCGCGGCGCTTTGATGAGCGCTTCCGGCGCATCTGGCGCGTGTACCTCTACGGCTGCGCCGAGATGTTCCGCTCGCGCGCGGGACACACGCACCTCTTCCAGATCGTGTTCTCGAAGGGCAACGTCTCGATGGCGACCCACCCGATGACGCGCGAGCATCTCTACGAACTTGACGAGCAGCCCTCTCACTCAGCACTCGCTGAAAAAAGAAGCCCTGGCCGCGCGGCTTAGGGCGCCCGGGGCGGGAGAAGCGGGGCCCGTCGGACTCGCGAAGGAAACCTCGAACCTGTTCCGCGACCGCGACCGCGACGCGGCGCCGCGCCGGCGGCTCGACGTGCGCTCGTTCAACCAGGTGCTCGCGGTCGACGCCGCCGGGGGCTGGGTGGACGCCGAGGGCATGATCACCTACGAAGCGCTCACGCGCGAGTGCCTCGCTCACGGCGTGATGCCGGCCGTGGTGCCGCAGCTGAAGACCATCACGCTCGGCGGCGCGGTGGCGGGCGTCGGCATCGAGTCGTCTTCGCACCGCTACGGCCTCGTGCACGACACGATGCTCGAGCTCGATGTGCTGCTCGGCGACGGGCGCGTCGTCAGCTGCACGGCCTCGAACGAGCACGCTGATCTCTTCTTCGGCTTTCCCAACTCCTACGGCACATTGGGCTATGCGCTGCGCGTCAAGGCGCGCGCCGTGCCGGTGAAGCCCTACGTGCGACTCTCGCACCTGCCGTTCACGAGCGCGGATGCCTACTTCCGTGAATTGGAAGCGCGGGTAAAGGCGGGCGACGCCGACTTCATCGACGGCACGGTGTTCTCGCCGCGCGAGATGTACCTCACGCTCGGCCGCTTCGCGGCGAGCGCGCCCTTTACCAGCGATTACACGTACGAGCACATCTACTACCGCTCGATCCGCGAGAAGCGGGAGGACTATCTCAGCATCCACGATTACATCTGGCGCTGGGACACCGATTGGTTCTGGTGCTCGAAGAACGTATTTGCGCAGAACCCGCTCATCCGCCGGCTCTATGGCCGCAGGCGCCTGGGCTCGCGCACGTACACGAAGATCATGCGCTGGAATAGCCGCGCCGGCATCACCAAGAAAGTGGAGCGCGTGCTCGGGCTGCATTCGGAGTCCGTGATCCAGGATGTCGACATCCCGCTCGGCCGCGCAGCCGAGTTCCTCGCGTTTTACGCCGGCGAAATCGCGCTCTGGCCGCAGTGGGTCTGCCCGATCGGCCCGCAGCCGCACTCGGGGCGCTTCGCGCTCTATCCGGTGAAGAGCGACTGGTACGTCAACTTCGGCTTCTGGGACGTGAAGCGCACGCGCGAGGCGCATCCGCCCGGGCATTTCAACCGCCTGATCGAGCGCCGGGTGGTCGAGCTCGGCGGCATCAAGTCGCTCTACTCGGACAGCTTTTTCACGCCCGACGAGTTTCACCGCTACTACGGCGGCGAGGCGTATCGCCGGCTCAAGGCGAAATACGATCCGCAGGCCGCGTTCGCGCCGCTGTACGAGAAGTGCGTGCTGCGCCACTGAGCGGCGCCGTCTCCATCGCGGCGATCGTCATCGTCGCCGCGCTCATCCTGCTGCTGCTCTTCGAGCCGGGGCTGCCCTACCGCGTGGCACCTTCGCGCGCGCCGCTGGGCTCGCGCGAGTTCGTGAACTACCTGAGCGCGATCGTCAACGCGCGGCTCTTCGCCACGGGCGAGCTCGATGTGCTGAACAACGGCACGGCGATCTACGCCGCGGAGCTGGAAGCAATGCGCAGCGCGGGGCGCAGTATTCACCTGGAGGTGTATCTCTTCCTTCGCGGCCGCGCCGCAGACGAGGCGCTGCGCGTGCTCGCCGAGCGTGCGCGTGCCGGCGTGGCGGTGCGCATCGTCGTGGATCGCATCGGCAGCCTCTTCACGCCGGAGCGCTACTTCGCCGCGCTCCGTGCCGCGGGCGGCCGTGTCTACTGGTACCAGCCGATCGCCTGGTACACGCTCAAGCGCTTCAACAACCGCACGCATCGCGACATCCTGATCGTCGACGGCGAAGTGGGCTTCGTCGGCGGCGTCGGTATCGCCGACTACTGGATCGGGCCGAGGGGGCGCGGCCTGCCGTGGCGCGACACGATGGTGCGCGTCACCGGCGACCTCGTGAAAGGCCTGCAGACCTCGTTTGCCGAGAACTGGCTCGAAGCCGCCGGCGAGGTCCTGCCGGAAGCGGAGTTCGCGCAGCACGAGCGCGACGCGCCGCGCGTGCTGCCCGCAGAAGCGGGCGTCGGCATGGTGGTGAACAGCACGCCCTCCGCCGGGCGCTCGACGCGCGCGCGGCTCCTCTTCCAGGTGCTCGTCGCGTCGGCACGCGAATCGATCCATATCTGCTCGCCCTATTTCCTGCCGGACCGCAGCCTCCTCGCCGAGCTCGAGCGCGCCGCGCGGCGCGGCGTCCCGGTGACGGTGCTCGCGCCCGGCAAATGGAACAACCACCCGATCACGCGGCTCGGGAGCCGGCAACGCTACGGGCGGCTGCTCAAGGCAGGCGTGCAGATCTGCGAGTACCAGCCGGCGATGATCCACGCCAAGGTGTTCATCGTCGACCGGCTGTGGGCGGTCGTCGGCTCAACCAACTTCGACAACCGCTCGTTCGGCCTGAACGACGAGGTGAACCTCGCGGTGCTCGACGCGCGGCTCGCGGGCGAGCTCGAGCGCGATTTCGTCGCCGATCTGCGCGAAGCGAGGCGCATCACGCTCGAGCAGTGGCGGCGCCGCTCCTACGGCGAGCGGGCGCTCGCGTTCCTCGGGCGCCTGCTCGAGCGCCAGGTTTAAGGGAACACCGCCGCGTGCGCGGCGGTCGAAGCGGTTGTCCGACCATGACCGACGCCAGGCCGCGAGTGTTGGTGGCGGGCACCGAAGCGCAGGCGCTGCCCGGCGCCGGTGCTCTGCTGCCGGATGGTACGCAAGCCGCTCAGCGCGACGATGTATCAGTCGATCGAAACCGCCGCCATGGCGCGGCCGAGGCCGCGCGGCGATTGCGGAGCCTCATCTACGCGCATCTGCCGATGCGCGCGGTCACTTAGCAGCGGGCGCCGAGTCCTTGCTTTCAGGACGCCCGGGCGCAGGCGACGCCGGCGTGCCGGGCGCGGCCGGCACGCGCCGCAGCGGCACATACCAGACTGAGGGACGAATGCCGCCGCCCTGCGGATAGAGATCCATCAGGTCGTACACCGTGCGCGGCATGTTGGTCGACACGTTGAGGCCTAGCGAGCGCGCGGCCTGCACCGTGATCGGGAAGTCGTGTGTCCAGCGGCCCTCGGTGAGGACGGTGGCGACCTGCAGCGAGCGCTTCTCATCCATGTGCTTCCCGAGCACCTGCGCGACGAAGCTCAACACCTGCAGCCGCGCTTTCTGGGCCATGTCGGCGAGGATCAGGAGCTCGTCGCCCACGCGCTGCGGGCCTTTGAGCTCCACCACCTTGACGATCGACGCGGCCGGCATGTCGCCGATCTGCGGGTCGACGGGTCCAAGCACCGCGTTGGCGTCCATCACGATCTCGTCGGCCGCCAACGCGATGAGGGTGCCGCCGCTCATGGCGTAGTGCGGCACGAACACCGTTACCTTTCCCTTGTGCTCGACGAGCGCCTTGGCGATCTGCTCGGCGGCGAGCACGAGGCCGCCCGGCGTGTGCAGGATGACGTCGATTGGCTGCTCCGGCGGCGTGAAGCGGATCGCGCGCAGCACCGCTTCAGAATCGTCGATGCTGATGGAGCCTGCCACCGGCACGCCGAGAAAGCTTGCGCTTTCCTGTCGGTGGATCATTGCAATGACGCGCGACTTACGCTCCTCCTCGAAGCGACCGAGCAACGCGGCGCGGCTGCGATCTATGCCACGGCCGCCAAACAGCTGCATGAGTACAATCACGAGCAGCGCCAGCCAGAACGCCGCGCGCGCGAGGTTCGCGACGTGCAGCGACCAGGGCCGGCGGTTAGGGGATTCCACAGCGCCGTGAGACTAACACCAACCCTCGTGCTGCTGGCTGTCGCCGCGCTTGCAGGCGGCGCCTGCGCGCAGGCGCCGGCGACGCACCAGCACCAGTTCGGCGACGCCGCGCGCTGGACGCCGATCTTCGACGATCCGCGCCGCGACGCCTGGCAGAAGCCGCACGAGGTGATCGACACGCTCGCGCTCAAGTCCAATGCGGTGGTCGCCGACATCGGCGCGGGCACGGGCTACTTCACGGTGCGCCTCGCGCGCATGCTGCCGAAGGCGACGGTCTACGCCGCCGACATCGAGCCCGACATGGTGAAGCATCTCGGCGAGCGCGCGAAGCGCGAGCGCCTCGCCAATGTGCGCGTGGTGCAGTCCTCGCTCGACGATGCACGGCTGCCCGAACCGGTCGACCTCGCGCTGCTCGTCGACGTCTACCACCACATCGACGATCGGCGCGCCTACTTCGGAAAACTGAAGAGCCGGCTCAAACCCGGCGGGCGCGTCGCCATCATCGACTTCACGCTCGACGCCGAAATCGGCCCGCCGCCGCGCGCGCGTGTCGCCCCCGAGCGCGTGAAAGCCGAGCTCACCGCGGCCGGCTACCGCCTCGCCGAGGAATACAGCTTTCTCGACAACCAGTACTTCCTGGTCTTTGCACCTTAGGAAATCGGGGTCAGAGCCCTATTTCCATGCTGCGAGGGCGAAACATCAGCGTTAAAGGAAAATAGGGCTCTGACCCCGATTTCCTAGAGGCTGGGTTTCGGAGTCCCGCCGTAGGTTTTCTCGTGCCGGTCCTGGCACCGCACGCAGCGTAGCGCCGCCGGAAACGCCTTTAGCCGCTCGTAGCCGATGTCGTTGCCGCAGTCCGCGCACACGCCGTAGCCACCTTCCTTAAGGCGCTCGCGCGCCGCTTCGAGCGCGCGGAACTCGTCGAGATCGCGCGTCACGTCGGCCTGCTCGAGATCGGCGATGAGCGTCGCCACCGACTCGTCGCCCGCGTCGGGCGCGGAGCCGGCGTGCTCCGCATAGGGCTGCTCGCGCGTGCGCGCCGCGTCCTCGCGCAGCTCGCCGAGGAGCGCATTGCGGCGCGCCTCCACCATGCGGCGTAATTCCTGGGCCTGTTGATCCGTGAGCGGCATTGCAGTCTCCATTCGTCCAGCGTCAGGGAAAGCTAGCAATTGGCGTTCCGGCCGAGCCGCGCATCGCGCGCCATCAGCGTCTGCAGCTCGCCTGCCGCGCGCTCTATTGCCCGGCGTCGCAGCACCTCTTCGCTCTCCTCTGCGGCGTTGACAACGAGCTGATGCTGGGGCAGCGGCACCTCCAGTCGGCACGAGCTCCGCTGCCTCGGGTGCGATCGCCGCCCGCATGCGTCACCGGCTGAAGTGCGGGCGCGGATCGAAGCGCGACGCGGCGCGCAGCTCTTCATAGAGCTTCTTCTCGCGCTCGGTGAGCGTGCCCGGCACGACGATGTCGAGCACCGCGTAGAGATCGCCGGCACCGCCGCCCGGCTTCGGCAACCCCTTGCCAGCGAGACGCAGCTTCTGCCCGGGCTTCGAGCCTGGAGGCACTTTCATGGTCACGCGCCCCTCGAGCGTCGGCACCTCGAGCTGCGCGCCGAGCGCGGCCTCCCACGGCGTAAGCGGCAGCTCGATCTCGAGATCGTGGCCGCGCGCGCGGTACAACGGATGCGGCTCGAGCACGATCTGCAGGTAAACATCCCCCGCTGGACCGCCGTTCATGCCCGGTCCGCCCTTGCCGCGAAGGCGCAGCCGTTGCCCGTCGATCGCGCCTTTCGGAATGCGCGCGCGCAGCGTCCGGCCGTCGATCTGGAATTCACGCTCGGTGCCGCGCGCCGCCTCCTCCAGGCTGATGCGCACCGGCGCCTCGTAGTCCTCGCCCGGGATCGGCACGTTGCGCCCGAAGCCGCCGCGCCGCGCGCTCGCGCGGCCGAAGATGCCCATTTGCTCGAAGAGGTCCGAGAGATCGATGTCGCGCAGATCCTCCGCGCGGCCCGAGCCGAAGCGGTCGAACCAGTCGGGCGGCGGGCGGAAGTCCTGCCCGGGGCGAAAGCTGCCCAGGCTGTCGTAGGCGGCGCGTTTCTCCTTGTCGCGCAGCGTCTCGTAGGCCTCCGACACCTCCTGGAATTTCTCCTTGGCGTTCTGCTCCTTGGAGACGTCGGGGTGATACTTGCGCGCGAGCTTGCGGTAGGCCTTCTTGATCTCCTCCTCGCCCGCGCCGCGCTCGACGCCGAGGATCTTGTAGTAATCCTTGTACTTCACCGTGCGCTATATGGGGACGCCGCCGGGACCGGACAAGCGCTGCTAGCGGATAACCAGCACCGGAATCTTCGAGTGCGCGAGCACGCGCGCGGTCTGGCTGCCGAGGATCAGGCCGCCGAGGCCGCCGCGGCCGTGCGAGGCGATGACGATGGCGTCGCAGCTCTTCGCGCGCGCCACCTTCAGGATTCCCTGCCAGGGCTGCGGCGCGCTGACGGACTGCTTCGCCCAGCGTACGTCCGCGCCGCGCGCTTCGCGCTCGAGCCGCGCGAGCGCCTTCGCCGCCTGCGCTTGGGCGGCCTTCTCGTATTCGCGCGGATCGAGCGCCGGCACCGCCATCACCGCCGCCTCGGGGGCCATCGGCGGCAGATAGGGCTCGATGACGTAAACGCCGGTCACGCGCGCGCCGAGCGCCTTGGCGAGCCGCACGCCGCTCTTCACGCCCTTGGCGGCAAGCGGCGAGCCGTCGGTCGCAACGAGAATGTGCTTGAACATGCGGCAGCGTAGCACGCGTCGCCGCGTAGAATGCGCGCACCATGAAGATCCTGCTCGCTGTCGATGGCTCCGCGCATTCGCTCGATGCCGTGAAGTGCGTGATCGACCACGCCGACTGGTATCGCGCGAAGCCGGAGATCGAGCTCCTCACCGTGCACCTGCCGGTGCCGCGACTTCCTGGCCTCGGCAAGCTCGTCGGCAAAGCGCAGATCGAGCGCTATTACCAGGAAGAGGGCGAGCA
>Ga0209577_10003296_pt1 | contig 15207 bp, 17 predicted proteins | sample GraSoiAngelo_109_FD_185874 | JGI IMG/M metagenome (GOLD analysis project Ga0209577, IMG submission 185874) | Grasslands soil microbial communities from the Angelo Coastal Reserve, California, USA - 14_0903_12_20cm (SPAdes) (version 2) | ecosystem: Environmental > Terrestrial > Soil > Grasslands...
GGGGTGGGGTCCCCGAGGACGGCGCGCGGCGGCGTCCGGGCTGGTGTCGCTGGGCGCGACTTCCGCCGTCGTGAACGCGGTCGTCAAGCTCGTCGGGCGTCGCCGCCGCCCGGATCGCGCGGCGGCGGAGGTGCCACGGGCGCGGCAGGTGCGAATGCCGGGCTCGCGCTCGTTCCCATCCGGCCACACCGCGGCGGCGGTCGCGTTCGCCTCCGGAGTCGGCCGGGTGATGCCGGTCGCGGCGCTGCCGCTCCACGCCCTGGCGGCGGTGGTCGGCTACTCGCGCGTCCACACCGGCGTGCACTACCCCGGCGACGTCCTGGCCGGCGCCGTGCTCGGAGCGATGATCGCCGACGTCACCTCCGGTTGGGCGCCGGGACGCGGATGAGCGACTCGCCCAGGCCGGATCCCGTGAGCCCCCGGTCCCGATCCGGCCTGATCGCGAGCAGCTCGTCGACGAGCGCGAGGACCTCGGCGTGCGTCTGGTCGTTGTGCACGGTGAGGCGGTAGAACGCATGCGCGTGGGCGTCCACGAACATGACCCTGAGGATCCGGCTCAACGCCCGCAGCGCCCACGGGAGCTCGGATCGCGAATGCTGGCGTTGCCGGACATCTTTGTCCCATTGGCTCAACCGGGCCGCCCTGGCATCCTGCACCGGCCCTGACGACCGGCTTCCCACGATCTTGGCGGCATACGCGTACAGGTCCTGTCGCCGCTGATCGTCGATCGCGTCGTTGTGTGCCCTCAGAAGCGCGCCGATCACCGGGCATACCGACAGCGGATGGTCGGTGAAGTCCTCGCCGGCGAGCATCGAGGCGAGCTCCATCACGCAGGCGCCTTCGTCGGGCGTGTGATGCTTGCCCCGGGACAATCTGATCGTTTGGTGCGTTGCGGAAGTCATGTTGCCCCTTTCTGTCGTCAGCCGGAGGCGCTGTGCGCCGCACGGCGGATCACCACCCCGAGCGCGATCGTGCCCAGCCCACTGAGGATCAGCCAGATGCCGGTCAGCACGGCCAGCGTGGCGTAGCCGATGTGTGGGTCGGCGACGACCGCGATGCCGACGAGCACCTCGAGCAGCGCGATCAGGATCCCCAGCAGCGGTCGCCTGCCGATCACCACCACTCGCACGAGCCGGACGACGCCGGCGGCCACGAGCCAGATCCCGATCAGCAGCCCGATCGCCGCGACGCCGTGGAAGGGATGGCGGATCAGCGCGATCCCGATCACGACGCCGAGGACGCCGAGTATCGCCGCCAGGGCGCGGTTCTGGACAGTTCCTGCCACCGACGCGACCAGCTCGCCGATCCCGTCGATCAGCAGGAAGATCCCGAAGATCACGGCCAGCGTGGCCAGGCTGTCGCTGGGCTTGAACACGAGAATGATCCCCGCTATCAGGCTCAGCAGGCCGACGACGAGCGTCACCCACCAGAGCCACGAGGGCTCGCGCCCCTCGCCTTCGGCGACGATGATCCGGCTCGGTGAGGTGCTCACTCGTCCTCCTCCATTTCGTAGCCGATGGCGCTCGCCAGCTTGGGTGCCGTCGAGACGACCCGAGCCTGCCCCACGGCAGGAGCGACCGCGATCAGAACTCCGACGATCTCGTCGTCCGTCGCTCCGGCCAGCTTCGCCCGCTGTACGGCCGTCTTGAGCGAGGTCGTTGCGGCGCCCACGGCCAGCAGCGCTCCCAGCCTTACCAGGATGTCGACCTTCGGTAGAAGCATCGCGCCCGGCTCGGCGTCGGACCCTCCCGTCAGAACCATCTCGACCGACCCCTCGTCGTTGAGCGCGAGACGACGCAGCAGCCTCTCCATTTCGTCCACAGGCGGAGCGTAGATCCGTGGCTGTCACGAACATCCTCCGAACCGGGTGATGTCCGTCGACGGGACGAACGCCTGAGCCGTGTGCCACTGCCCCCGAGACGGTGGTGCGGGCTTCCTCGGAAACCGGGGGGCACGCCTGCTTGCCCCCGGACGCGCGGTGCGAGACAAATGAGACGGCGCTGTTCGCCTCGAACTCGCCTCACATGCTCCCTGCCCAGACCGCAGCCCACTCCCACCAGCGATCCACGCGCAACCTGGTTCGCCGGCCGAAGCTCGTAGATCGACTGATCGCTGCCCCCGAGGCCTCCCTGGCACTGATCGTGGCGCCGCCCGGCTATGGCAAGTCGACCCTGCTGCGTGAATGGGCGGCACGCGATCCCCGGCCGTTCGTCTGGCTGACGCTCGATCCGCCGACACGGCCGACGCCCGGCGAGATAACCGCTGCGTTCGAGGACGCCAAGTCGCGGCATTCCAGCTTCGTGGTGGTGGTCGACCAGGCACATGCAGTGCCTCGGCTGCTCATGACCAAGGTCGTTGCGCCGCTCCTGACTCAGCTTCCCGCCGGATCGACCCTTGCGGTGGCGTCGCGCAATGAGCCGCCGCTGCCGATCGGCCGGCTGCGCGCGCATCGAGCGCTTGTCGAGGTCCGCATGCGCGACCTGATGATGACTTCGGCGGAGGCCTCGACGCTACTTCGGCGGGCGGGCCTGAAGCTCGAGTTCGAGGGCGTGCAGGCGCTCGTCCGCGAGACGGAGGGATGGCCGGCTGCGCTGTACCTCGCGGCGCTGTCACTCCAGGAGGATCCCGGATACGCCGAGACGGGAGACTTCGGCGGCGATGACCATCTGCTCGGGGAGTTCCTGCGAGATGAGGTCCTTCCCGGCGTGCCCGCCGACCTGACCGACTTCTTGATGCACACGGCGGTCCTCGACGAGCTGTCGGGGCCGCTGTGCGACGACGTCCTCGAGGCGCACGGGTCGGCGATGAGCCTCGCGCGACTCGAGAAGTTGAGCCAGCTGCTGGTTCCGCTGGACCGGGCGCACGAGACGTATCGCTGGCAGCGTCTGTTTGCCAACGCCTTGCGCGCGGAGCTGCGGCGGACCGAACCCGACCTCGAGCCCCGGTTGCAGCTGCGCGCAAGCGCCTGGTACGCCCGGCGGGGAGACACCGACCGGGCCATCGAGCACGCGGTCGCCGCGGGAGACGCCTCGCGCACCGGAGAGCTGCTGTGGGCCAACATCCTGGGTTACCTGGGACGCGGCTGCACGGATCGGGTGGGGCGGTGGCTGGCCGCGTTCAGCGATGCACAGATCGCCCGGCAGGCGACGCTCGCGCTGTCGGCGGGCTACCTCGCGCTGGCGATCGGGAAGCTCGATCACGCACACCACTGGACGGTCGCGGCTGCCGCGGCGATCGAGCGCGCGCCCAAGTCGCGCCGACACGCCCCGCTGCACACGGGGCTGGCGTTGATCGAGGCGCTGGTCGCACACCAGGGAGCGGCGCAGATGCGGCACGCCACGGCCGGCCCGTACGAGCTGGAGCCCCGCGACAGCCCGTGGCGGCCGTTCGTGTGCCTCCTCACAGGAGTCGCGGAGCATCTCCTGGGGGAGCCTGACGCCGGCCTCGCCGTGCTCGAGGAGGGCGCCGATCTGAGCGGAGCCTCCGCGCCGAGCGTGGCTTCTCTGTGCCTGGCGGTCGCCACGATGATCGCCGTCGAACAGGAGGACTGGGATCTCGCCGCCGAGCTCGCGGACCGCGCGAACAGGATGCTGGAACGCGGGCGCCTGCACGAGTTTCCGCCGTCGGCGCTGGTGTTCGCGGCGTCGGCCGCGGTCCACGCCCATCAGGGCCGGGTGGATGAGGCCAAGCACGACCTCCGGCGGGGAATCGACCTGCTCGCCGAGCTCGGCGACTACGTCCCGTGGTACGGCGCCGAGACCCGGATCCTGCTCGCGCACGCGTCGCTCTGGTTGGCCGACGTGGTCGGGGCGCGCGCGTTGCTCGCCGAAGCGTCACGGCTGGCGCGAAAGACCCCCGACTCGGTGATCTTCTCGACTTGGTTCGATCGTGCCTGGGCTTACATGGACACGCTCGCCGAGTCGAGCCTGAGCGGCCCCTCCTCGCTGACGATCGCCGAGCTGAGGATCCTCAGATTCCTGCCCAGCCACCGCTCCTTCCGGGAGATCGCAGGTCAGCTGGGCGTGTCCGCGAACACGGTGAAGACGCAAGCTCACGCCGTGTACCGCAAGCTCGGTGCGGCTTCGCGGTCGGAGGCGGTCGCTCGAGCGTCGGAGGCGGGCCTGCTCGGGCAGTGAGCGCCTGATCAGGTCCCGTCCCAGCCGTCGAGCTCGACGTCGAAACCGAGGGCCAGCGCCAGCCGCGGCGCGCTCTCGACCACCTGCGCAGTCCCGGCGGCCGGAGCGGACGCCAGCAGCACGCCCGTGAGCGTGTCGACCCCGGCGCCGGTCGCGGAGGCCAGCTCGACGGCCCACTGAACCGCGGCCGTGGGAGCGCCGAGCACGAGCAGCGCAGCCAGTCGAACCAGCATCCTCGTCCGCCGGTCGAGGGCATCCGCGCACGGTGGTGCGGGCAGATCGGGCGACGGCACCGGTGACATCACCGTCTCCAGCGCTCGCTCGTCTCCGGCGGCGAGCCGGCGCAGAAGCTGTTCGGATTCGGTGGGCATCTGTGGCTAGGCGTGCAGGAGGCTGGCCTTGGCGGTGTCGTACTCCTCGGCCGTGATCACGCCGTCATCGCGGAGCGTCGCCAGCTGCTCGAGCTGCTGAGGCAGCGACTGGCCTGCGGAGTCGGAACTACCCCTGGCTTCCCTTCGCTGCCGGAACGCATCCACGCGACCGCGGATCGCGGCGCTCGCGTCCCCAGCTTGCGCCTCGGGGAACTCCACCGCCGTCTGACGGCGCAGCAGCTCGGTTCCCAGAAGCGCGAGAGACAGGAACACGACGATCCCGACGGGGGTGCCGAGGGCGTGGATCGGCTGCCAGACGATGAGCAGCACCATCACCGACAGCACGATCGCGTACGTCCAGCCGGGACGCTCGCGCAGGAACGGTGCGATCGCGCGCCGGCCTCCCACCGCGGCTCGCGCCGGCCCGGCGGACCAGGCGGCCACGATCGCCACGATCCCCACGAGGATGAACGCGATCGCGATCTCGGCGAAGATCTGCGTTCCGATCGCGATCGTTGCCCTGACGGCGGGACGCTGCGCGTCGTTGCTGACGATCGAGTTGACGACTGCGGTCTGGAGGATCCGGCGCGCGGCGACGCCGAGTACCCCGGCCACCACCATCGAGAATCCGACCGACATCAGCGTCCGCCGCCGGCGTCCTCGGGCCACCACCAGCGCCAACGCCCACAGTGCCGGCACCAGGATCGAGAACAGGAGCGCCAGGTGGCGAATCCCGTTGCCGAGATCCTCGATCAAGCTGAGCTTGTCGGACTTGAACAGGGTCAGGTTCCCGGCGTTCGCCGGGATCTTCGCGGTGACGCTGGCCGGCAGGCCGAGCCGGGCGGCCACCGTCTCCAGGATCTGGTGGAGGTCGAGCGTCACCACCCCGCCCGAGACCCCGACGGGACCCTTACCACCGTTGACGATCGCGATCAACAGCTGATCAGCCCGCCGGTTCGCGTTTGCCCAAAGCGTCTGGATCCTGGGTCGCTCGAGCGCCCCGTTCACCGCCCGCACCGCCCCGTCGTGGAGGGCCCCTGCGGCCGGTCCCGCGAGCGGCTTCAGCCGTGGAGGCAGCGAGCTCTGCAGCAGCCCGGCGACGTTGACGTTGGCGTACAGCTGGTCGACGAGGTAGTTCGAGGTGGCGCTGCGGATGTCGGGGTCCTGCAGCAGCTGCGTGCTCGTGTTCGACCAGTTGTCCGGGTTGAACAGGAGGCGGTTGGCCCACACCGACAGCATCGTGAACAGCGAGAGCACGGTCGCCAGCACGAGGATCCCGCCGACCAACCACCGGCGGCGCCTAGAGATCGGTCGGCGGGGCTCGGCCGAGCCCGCGTCCCGGGAGCCCGGAGCGTCGGCCGCCCCGGGGGACGCGGTCTGCGAAGTGTCGATCGGTGCCTGGTGGTCGGTCACCCTGACCGGCAATCGTGGTCAAACCCACTCGGCAGGACATCGCCCGAATCGGATGAGAGATCCCGCCGGTCCAGCTGCGAGCATCACCTTCAGAATCCGATGGCCGACGATCCGAGAGCCAACGCTCGCCTGCGGGGCTTCCGTCCGCTTGGCGGCATCGGGGGGCGCGCGGCCGCGGCGACGCTGAGGCCATTCACCGACGTCGCGGCTGTCGAGCTCGAGACGGTTCTCGCCACGGCGCTCGAGAGCGAGCACGTGCAGCGCGGCCTGCGAGGGGCGTTCGAGAGCGATGGCGGCAGGCAGCTGGTCGCGGACTTCTTCGACAGCGGGCTGTTCGACGAGTTCGTCGATCGCCTGTTGGCGAGCGCCGCACTTTGGCGCCTCATCGACGAGATCGTCGACAGCCCCGCGGTCACGGCGGCGATCACCCAGCAGGGCCTGGGATTTGCCGATCAAATGGGGGAGGAGGTGCGAAGCCGCACCCGGAGGATGGACGACTGGCTCGAGCACGCCGCCCACCGGCTTATTCCGGGTCGTCGAGGACGATGAGCGACGACGCCCGCTACATCGGCCTCGTCACGCGCACGGTCGCGTTCGCACTGGACGCGGCGGTGATCAACCTCGTCGCGCTGCTCGTCTCGATCGGAGCCTCACTGATCCTCTCGCTTTTCCATGTTCAGCATGCGCTCAAGGAGGTGCTGATCGTCGTCGGAGCCGTCGTGTACGTGCTCTGGACGATCGGCTACTTCGTCGGCTTCTGGTCGACGACCGGCGAGACGCCCGGAGACCGCGTCATGCGCATCCGTGTGGTGGCCTCCTCGGGAGACCGCGTCACGCCCCGCTGGGCGCTCGTGCGCTGCGCCGGGGCGGTGCTGTCCGCGCTGCCGCTGTTCGCCGGCTACCTGTTGATCCTGTTCACCCGCCGCCGCCGGGGGCTGCTCGACATTGTCGCCCGCACAGTGGTGGTGGAGTCGCCGACGCTGTCGCTGGCCGCGGCGCGCCGCGCACGACGCCGGGCGGAGCGAGAGCTCCGCTCATCCCATTCGGGTGATGAGCGGGAGGCGCTCGTCTCGCAAGCTTGATCTGGGCGCCAGGCCCGCCGGCTCAGGCGGTGGCGCAAGGTCATCTAAGCGGTGGAAGGAGCAGTGCAGATGGCAACACTGGTTGCAATCGGCTATCCCGACCAGGGAACGGCCGACCAGGCGAGACAGACCGTTCAACAGCTCGAGTCGGACCTCGTGATCCAGGCGGATCAGGTCGCTTCGATCTCCCGCGACATGGAGGGCAAGTATCACGTCCACACGACTCACGGCGGCGCCTCCGCCGGAGGCGGAGCGATCTGGGGAAGCTTCTGGGGACTGCTGTTCGGCCTGTTGTTCTTCGTGCCGTTCGCGGGGCTGGCCCTGGGCGCGGGGTTCGGAGCGCTGTTCGGCCACCTCGGAGAGAAGGGGATCGACAAGGCCTTCCAGGAGCAGGTCCGCGACCACGTCCAGCCCGGCACCTCGGCGCTGTTCATGGTCATCGAGCAGGCCACCCCGGACAAGGCCGTGGCCGCGCTCGAGCAGTACGGGGGCACGGTGATCAAGACCTCGCTCTCGGAGGAGGACACCAAGAGGCTGCAGGACGCGCTGAACCCCGAGAAGGCCGGCGCGGCCTCGTAGTACTGATTTAACGGAAAGGAGAAGCAATGGCCGTAGTTGGAGCAGACACTCATCAGACGCTCTCAGGGATCTCGACCGGCGACGCTGACGTGCTGGAGACCGTGATCGGGCTTCGGGAGGCCAACCGCGAGGGCAGTGGTCTCGATCCGCGCTCGTTCGCGCTGGTGAAGATCGCCGCGCTGATCGCGCTCGATGCGCCGCCGGCCTCGTACGCCTGGCAAGTAGCTGCGGCGGTCGAGGAGGGAGTCACTCCCGAGGACATCTTGGGCGTGCTTCGTGCAGTCGCGCCGCAGGTCGGTGGGCCGCGGGTCATGGCGGCCGCACCAGAGATCATGCTCGCGCTCGGGCTCGCGCTGCCCGAGGAAGGATAGGAGGAGCGCCATGCCATTCATGCGCCGGCGTCCACTGCTGCGCGCGGCCGCCGTCGGTGGCGGTGCGTACGCCTATGGCAAGCACCGCGAACGCATGCAGTCAGAGCAACAGCAGGAGGCCTACGAGCAAGGACAGGCCTCGGCGACGGGTGCCGCACCCGCACCGGCTCCGGCCGCAGCGGGGTCCAGCGGGATCACCTCGCAGGACACCGAGCGTCTCGCCGAGCTCGGGAAGCTGCACGAGTCCGGCGTGCTCACTGACGAGGAGTTCGCAGCCCAGAAGGCGAGGATCCTCGGGATTGCCTGACCGCCTCGGCGGTCAGGGGCAGGGCTCCGGCCAATGTCGCCGGAGCTCGGCCCTGGCGTCAGGTGTCGCCGGAGCTCGGCCCCGGCGTCAGGTCTCGGGCCGGTACAGGATCTCGGCCAGCGCCTTGGCGACGAGGTGAGCCCGTGAGCGCGCTTCGAGCTTCGCCATCGCGTTGCGGGTATGGGTCCGCACGGTGTTGTGAGTCACCTGGAGCTCCTCCGCGACCTCCGGGCCCGTGGCGCCAAGCGCGATCAGGCGGAGCACGTCGAGCTCGCGCTTGGTGAGCTGAGCGCTGGTAGCCGCCGGGGCCGGCGTGGAGCCGGGCCGCCGGCCACGGCGGTTCGCCGTCAGAACGACGCACAGGACGAGCCGACTCCCGTTCACGGTCGCGGGATGGCCCCCTGCCTCGACCGTCACTTGGCCGCCGTCCCGCCGGCGCAGGTCGACCACCCCGGTGAACTGGCTCTGCCCGAGCAACGCCCGCCATTGACGGGCCGAGACCATCGGGCCACCGACGACGAGCTCGTACACCGGCCGTCCGGTCAGCTGCTGGCGCTGGTACCCGAGCAGCCAGAGGTAGGCGCCGTTCATGTCCACGTGGCAGCGCCGGCCGTCGAGCAGCACCATCGCGTTCCGCGAGCGCCGGAACGCTTCCGGGAAGAGCGCTCGCCACCCGGAATCCGGCGCTGTGCGCGCTCCCGCTGCAGATGACAGGCTGCTCATCGGGCCGCGCCCGAACTCTGCCACCACGACCGCGGGAATCAATGACGTGGGCCAGTCGGTGAGAGAGGATGTGTACGCCCTGGCCGGGGATCGCTCACCTCAGCGACGACTGAGCAATTCGGGCTACACCGGCGTCGTGTACGCGCCGGTGATCCCGCCGTCGACCAAGAACGCCGTGGCGTTCACGTAGCTCGACTCCTCCGAGGCCAGGAACAGGGCGGCGCTTGCGATCTCCTGCGGGCGCGCGAAGCGGCCCATCGGCACGTGGACGAGTCGGCGCCCCGCCTGCTCGGCGTCGTTGGCATAGAGCTCGCGAAGGAGCGGGGTGTCGACGGGGCCGGGGCACAGCGCGTTCACGCGCACGCCCCGGCGCGCGAACTGGACGCCGAGCTCGCGAGACAGCGCGAGCACCCCGCCCTTCGACGCGGTGTAGGAGATCTGCGAGGTCGCGGATCCGAGCACCGAGACGAACGAAGCCGTATTGATCACCGATCCACCGCCCGCCTCGAGGAGGTGCGGGATCCCGTGCTTACAGCACAGGAATACGGTGCGGAGATTCGCCGCCTGCACCCGCTCCCACGCCTCGAGCGAGGTCTCGAGCACCGAGCCGTCTTCCTCGGGTGAGATGCCGGCGTTGTTGAACAGCACGTCGATCCGGCCCAGCTCCTCGCGCGCGCGCGCGTAGATCTCCAGCACCGCCTGCTCGTCGGCGAGCTCGGCCCGCACGGAGACCTCCCCCACCGAGTGCTCGCGCACGTCGACGCCGACCACCCGGGCGCCCTCGCGCTCGAACAGCTCCGCGCTGGCGCTGCCGATCCCGCCGGCGGCGCCCGTGATCACGCACACCTTGCCCTCCAGCCGGCCTGGGCTCATGCGTTTATCGCGTAGTAGATCGACTTGACTTCGGTGTAGGCGTCGAGGGCGTGGGGCCCCAGCTCGCGCCCGTAGCCCGACTGCTTGAAGCCGCCGAAAGGGGTCGCCACGCGCACGGAAGTATTGGAATTGATCGAGAGCACGCCGGTGTCGATCGCGCGGGCCACGCGGAGCGCCCGGGCGCCGTCGCGTGTCCAGATCGACCCCGACAGGCCGTAGATCGTGTCGTTGGCGAGCCGGACCGCGTCCTGCTCGTCCGTGAACGGAATCACCGCCGCGACCGGCCCGAACACCTCCTCGCGCGCTACGCGCGCGCCGGGGTCGACCGGGCACAGCACAGTCGGCGCGAGCCAGTAGCCCGGCCCCTCCGGGGCGCTGCCGCGGATCGCGACCGGAGCCTCGCCGTCCAGGAATGAGGCGACGGCCTCGCGCTGGCCGGAGGAGATCAGCGGTCCCATCTCCGTACGCTCGTCGAGCGGATCGCCGACTCGTATCTTGGTCACAGAGCGTTCCAGCAGCTCCATGAACCGATCGAGCGCGGCGCGCTCGACGAGGATTCGCGAGCGGGCGCAGCAGTCCTGACCGGCATTCCCGAACACGGCGATCGGCGCGGCCGCGGCGGCTGCCTCCAGGTCCGCGTCGGCGAACACGACGTTCGGCGACTTGCCCCCGAGCTCGAGCGTCACCCGCTTGATCGTCTCCGCGGCGCCGGCGGCGATCGACCGTCCCACCTCGGTCGAGCCGGTGAACGCGATCTTCGCGACGTCCGGATGCTCGACGAGCCGCCGGCCGACGACGCTGCCGGGACCCACGACGACGTTGACGACGCCCTCGGGGACGCCGGCCCGGCCGGCGATCTCGGCAAACCGCAGCGCCGTCAACGGCGTCAGCTCTGCCGGCTTCAGCACCACGGTGTTGCCTGCCGCCAGCGCCGGCGCGAGCTTCCACGAGGCGATCAGGAGCGGGAAGTTCCACGGCACGATCAGCCCGACCACGCCGAGCGGCTCGCGGACCGTGAACGCTTGGCCGCCCGCGACCGGGATCGTGTCGCCGAGCAGCCGCTCAGGAGCTCCGGCGTAGTAACGGAACGTCGCGACGACCATGTCCATCTCGCCGCGGGCGTCCACGATCGGCTTGCCGGCGTTGCGCGCCTCGAGCAGCGCGAGCGCCTCGCGCTCGGAGGCGAGCTCGTCGGCCAGCCCGTGCAGTAACGACGCACGGTCGCCCGGGCCCATCGCCCGCCAGCCTGCGAACGCGTCGCGAGCACGGGCGACGGCGGCGTCCACGTCCTCGACGCCGGCCCGCGGGATCTCCTGGAGTACCGCTTCGGTGGCGGGCTCGATGACCGAGAGGGTCATCCCCGCTCGAACATGCGGCGGCGCTCGTAGTCGGTGACGACCTCGTCGAAGAGGCGCTGCTCGGTGCGTCCGTAGTTCAGGTAGTGAGCCCACACCGCCTCGCCGAACACCGACTTCGCGAACTGGCTGCCCTCCCACAGCTCCACGGCCTCGCGCAATGTCGAGGGAAACGGCTCGGCCTTGCCCTCCGCGTAGGCGTTGCCCTTCAGCTCGGGGCCAGGATCGGTGTCGCCCGAGATCCCATCGAGCCCTGCGGCGAGCAGGGCCGCATAGGCGAGATACGGATTGACGTCGGCGCCGGGGATCCGGCACTCGACCCGGCGCGACTGGCCGTGGCCGACAACCCTGAATCCCGCGGTGCGGTTGTCGCGACCCCACGCGATCGACGTCGGCGCCCAGCTCTCGGCCGCGTAGCGCTTGTACGAGTTGATCGCGGGCGCGATGAACAGCGCGAGCTCGCGGATCCGGCTCCGCAGGCCGCCGAGATAGTGACGGAACACGTCCGTCTCCTCGTGGCCGTCCACGAACACGCTCGCGGAGTCGTCGACGCCGATGAGGCTCGAGTGGATGTGGCAAGAGCTGCCGATGTCCTTCTCCGAGGGTTTGGCCATGAACGTCGCCGACACGCCGTTCAGGAACGTGATCTCCTTGACCCCGTTCTTGTAGATGGTGTGCCGGTCGGCGGAGGTGACGGCATCCGCGTAGCGCATGTTGAGCTCGTGCTGGCCGTACCACGCCTCGCCCTTGGAGAACTCCACCGGGATCCCGGCTCCCTGCATCCCGCGGCGGATCTGGCCGAGGATGTTCTCGTCCATCGTCGTGGCCAGGATGTGGTAGTCGAGGATGTACGGGATCGTGGGGGTCAGGTCGCGGTAGTCCTGCTCGTGCGCCTGCGAGTAGCTCTCCTTGTACAGGTAGAACTCGAGCTCAGACGCGAACATCGGGACGTATCCCAGCTCCTGGGCTCGCTCGTACTGGGCGATCAGCACCTGGCGCGGCGAGGCGAGGACCGGCGAGCCGTCGTGCTCGACGACGTCGCAGAGCACCATCGCACTGCGGTCGAGCCACGGGATCCGACGCATCGTCGAGAGATCCGGCGCGATTCCGAAGTCCCCGTAACCCTTCTCCCAGTTGGCCATCTCGTATCCAGGAACCGGGTCCATCTCCATGTCGAGCGCGAGCAGGTAGTTGCAGCCCTCGACCCCGTGGTCGGCCACTTCATCGAGGAAGTAGCCGACGTCGATCCGCTTGCCGATGAGCCGCCCCTGCATGTCGGTGAACGCCGCTACGACCGTGTCGATCGTGCCCGCCTCCGCCTCGGCGCCCAGCTCGCCCAGCGACAGCATCCCGGTGGCGACGCCGGGTCCACCGGGACGGGTCACGCTGGCCATGGCCTACTCGGAGCCGCCGGCGACCGCCGGAGGCGGCGTGGCCGTCGGAGACTCGATCGCGGCGAACTCCACGTCGTCGATCGTGCGCACCGGGCCCTTGTATCTGTTCTTGGCGCCGAGCCACCACCAGATCCCGACGATCAGGCCGACAAGCAGCACCGCCGGCGTGTAGTTGAACGCGTTCAGTTTGAAGCCGCTGTTCCACGGCGCGCCGGTTACGGTGATCGGTCCATCCAGCGAGTAAACAACCAGCACGACAAAGACGATCGCGAGGATGTTGACCACCTTGTAGCGCTTGCCGAGCGTCCAGGGGCCCGGCTGGAACTTGTCGCCTATCCGCAGCCGCAGGAACACCGGAATGATGTAGGCGAGGTACAGCCCGACCGTGCAGATCCCTGTGATCGCGAAGTACGCCCACGGGAAGCCCAGCTTGTTGCCCCAGTACGCCGGGATCGTGATGATCGCCGCGAACACCGACACCGCAAGCACGGCGTACAGCGGCACCCGCTTAGCGGTCAGTCGCCGGAACAGCCACCACCCCGGCATCCCGCGATCGCGCGAGAACGCGTACCAGGTGCGAGATGCGCTCGTCAAGCCGGCGGCTCCGCAGAACAGCTGTCCGACGGTGAAGATGATCAGCACCATCTTCGCGGCCCACGCGCTCAGTGCAGTGTTCACGAGCGGGATCGCGCCGCCGCCCGCCTTGGTGATCGCGTCAACGTGCGTGGCCGCGAACAGCAGCGCGAGCAGCAGTAGCCATCCGGCGATCGCCGAGTAGAACACGGCTCGCCAGACCCCTTGGGCGGCCGCCTTCGCCGCCCCTCGCGTCTCCTCCGCGGTATGGGCAGAGGCGTCGTAGCCGGTCTGTGTGTACATCGTCAAGATGAAGCCCAGCGGCAGCACGTAGAGCCAGAAGAAGCCGCCGCCGGTTGCGCCACCGTGGAAGCCGGTGTTGTTGAACCGCTGTCCGAACACGAAGCTGGCGGTCTGGTGGTGTGTCGGCACGAAGATCACCAGCCCGATGATCACCAGGACCCCGAGCACGTGCCAGCCGACCGAGATGCCGTTGAAGATCGCCAGCAGCCGGTCGGCGAAGATGTTCACCACGGTGTAGCCGATCACGATGATCAGGAACAGCAGCCAGTCCTCGTGCAGGATCGTCTGTGGATTGGTCGTGGCGAAGTTAATCCCGAAGATGTTGGCCCCGTAGTCGGAGAGCGTGGCCTGGAGGAAGGTCGCCGCCCCGTACCCGACCCCGGCGACGATTCCGATCAGGCCGACGATGTTGAACCACCCCGTGATCCAGCTCCAGCCTGGACCACCGAGCTTCGCGGACCACCAGTAGGGGCCGCCGGCCGTCGGCATCGCAGACGTCAGCTCTGACATCGACAGCGCGACCAGCAGCACGAAGCCGCACAGGACCGGCCAGCCGATCGAGATCGCGATCGGGCCGCCCGCAGTCCACGCGTACGAGAAGTTCGTCACGCATCCCGCGAGGACCGAGATGATCGTGAACGAGATCGCGAAGTTGGTAAAGCTGCTCCATCCTCGCGTCAGCTCCTGCTTGTAGCCGAGCTCGGCGAGCTCGCGCTCGTCCTGGTCCATCGTCGAAGCCGTGCCAGGCGTTGCCGCTACGTCATCCGCCACCGTGACCTCCCCGATCTTGTTCCACCCTCATGAGCCCCTAATGGTGTGAAAAACGCACCTTCGAATGGCGCGACGATACGCTTGCTCGCCGACGGTGTCAACGGGCGCAGAAGAACACGTCGAGGTGGCCGTGATCGGCGCCGGAGTCGTGGGGTGTGCGGTGTCGCTGGCGCTCGCGCGCCGGGGGGTGCACGTGGCCGTGCTCGAGGCCGAGCCAGAGCCGGGGCTCGCCGCGAGCGGGACCAACTCGGGTGTCCTCCACACCGGGTTCGACTCCACGCCCGGCGAGCTCGAGACCGAGCTGATCCTCGCCTCGGGGCGGTCGCGCGATGATGTGCTCGAGGCGCTGGCGATCCCCGTTCTGAGGTGTGGGGCGCTGATGCGGGCGGGCGAGGCGGCGAGGGAGATCCTCGGGCGAGCGCGGGCGAACGGGGTCTTCGTGCAAGCGCGCGAGCGCGGGGAGGTGGAGATCCCAGGGGAGTCCGTGACCGACCCCGTCGCCTACACCCTGGCGCTCGCGGCCGAGTCCGAACGTCAGGGCGCGACCGTCCTCACGGGCCATCGAGTGGTCGCGATCGACGCCGGCCCGATCGTGCGAACCGAGGCGGGAGCCGCGATCCGCTGTCGCCTAGTGGTCAACTGCGCGGGCCTCTTCGCCGATGCCGTCGCGCGGCTCGCCGGGGACGACTCGTTCGAGATCTACCCCCGCAAGGGCGAGTTCCTGGTGTTCGATCCGCCCGATGGTGACGGGCTCGATCGCATCCTCCTGCCGGTACCCACGCAGCGCACCAAGGGAGTGCTCGTGTTTCCGACGATTGACGGAAGGATCGTGGCGGGCCCGACGGCAGTCGACCTCGAGGACAAGGGCGACTGGTCGGTCAGGCGCGAGGCAAGCGAAGAGATACTCCCCCAGGCGGTCTCGATGCATCCACCGCTCGAGGGGGCCAGCCCGGTGG
>Ga0209577_10003297_pt1 | contig 15206 bp, 10 predicted proteins | sample GraSoiAngelo_109_FD_185874 | JGI IMG/M metagenome (GOLD analysis project Ga0209577, IMG submission 185874) | Grasslands soil microbial communities from the Angelo Coastal Reserve, California, USA - 14_0903_12_20cm (SPAdes) (version 2) | ecosystem: Environmental > Terrestrial > Soil > Grasslands...
TGACGTGAGTGGAATCGTCGGCGGTCTCGCCAATGGCGTGAAAAACGGCAACACCGCCATTCCGTCGAATAGTAAAGACCTGCAGCAGGCCGTCGATAAGCTCACAGGCCTGCTAGGCAGAAAGAAAAAGCCGCAGTAACAAAGTCAGTTGCCCGCACCGCTTGCAAGCACGGCTGATTATTCTCGGGTTTTCGCTCCCTGCCTGTGTGCCATGGCCAACTGGAAGGAACGTTCCAGCAGCTCAATCGCCCTCTCCACGTCCGCATTCGCCCGCAAGAATACGCTCACCCAACCCGAATTCGGTAAGATGTGATGCGGTTCGGCCTCCCCGGCGGCGACGATTTCATTGCGTACCGCCTTCGGGAAGGGAATGTCCACAAGGGCGTCGTCGTGGACGTGCCCCAATTCACGTTTGCCTAGCCGAAACTCCAGTCCGCCGTAGCGGTGGGGCAGAATCTCGACCTTCTTCCACCCATGTACCGCGGCAACGATCCGCTGCCGCGCGCCTGCGACTGCCATTGCTTTATGCTCCTATGCGTTTATTCTAGCTCTTTATGAGCAATGCGCACCCTTCTCTCGAGTCAGAGGCTTCGCTCCCTCGGCCTGTGGCCGAAAAACCAACTTCTGAAGAATTCAGCCGGGTGCGGCTGAGACGATTCCGCAGACTCGTCATCGTCGTTCAATCAATCTTGCTTCTTGCGCACTGGTTTCTATACGAGACCTGGATCGCCTTTCATCCATCGCTTGATCCCACGACACACGTCACTCTGCGAATCGTATTTCCCGTTGCCGCGGTGGGCTTTGTCGCTGCCTCGTTACTGGCGTGGCGGTATTTCAACTGGCTGGTGCGGGGCTTCTACGTGATCTCTGCGGTTTGGGTTGGGCTCATGTGCTTCTGTCTATTCGCGGCTGCCTCCTGTTGGATTATTCTGGGCTTGGTGCGGCTGATGGGTCTGCACATAGCGCCAAATCAGATCGCCAATCGATTGTTTGGGGCCGCCCTTCTTGTCGGCTTTTACGGCGTGGTCAATGCCGCGCGCGTTCGCGTAACTCGAATCACCATAAGACTACAGAATTTGCCGGACCGTTGGCGCGGACGTGTCGCCGCACTGGTAAGCGATATGCATTTGGGGCACGTCCGCAACGTCGGCTTCATGCAGCGAGTCATCGCCAGACTTAACCAGCTGGGCCCGGACGTTGTCTTCATCGCCGGCGATATGTATGACGGCACAAGGGCCAATGTGGGCGCCTTGGCGGAACCTTGGTCGGCGCTCTCTGCGCCGCTCGGCGCATTTTTCGTGACCGGCAATCACGAGGAATTCGCCAACCGCGCCAAATATCTAGAAGCCGTTTCGCGAGCCGGGGTCCGCGTCTTGAATAATGAAAGAATTGAGCTCGAGGGGCTACAGATCATTGGAGTACACTACCGCGAATTCATCGATCCCGCGCATTTTCGCGCCATCCTGCAAAACGCATCCATTACGCGCGAGCGGCCGAGCGTCCTGCTAGCGCACGCGCCCCATCGGCTGACCATCGCCGAGGAAGCGGGAATTTCGCTTCAGCTTTGCGGCCATACTCATGGCGGGCAATTCCCGCCGGCGTCCTGGATCACGTCTCGCATTTATGGTCCCTATGTACATGGCCTCCATCGCTTCGGCCGGCTCCTCGTCTTTACTAACTGGGGAGCCGGGACGTGGGGCCCTCCCCTACGTGTGGGAACAAGCCCCGAAATTGTGCTGCTTGCCTTCGCGTCACTTTGATCCGTTCATGTCAGGACGATTAGAGTGATGGATCTCGCAGGCTGAGTAGGCTAGCTATAAATGGGACTAAGCCAAGGGTAGATCCCCGCAAAATCCTCCGGGCGCAACGAGCGCGCCTCGTCCGCCCAAGGCGGACTCGGGATGGACGACACTTTCCGATTCCCCGGTGTTCCCGAGCCATTGAAACGCAAGGTGGCTGCCATTGCATTCGAAATAAGGGCTTTTGGGAGCTCGGTCGAGAAAAATTAATTCTTTGGCGAGAACCGACAAGGCCGTCGTGCCGCCCGCTCATGCAAGGCGCACAAATTTATCCCTCGCGGGCGTATATCTGTATTACCGCGAGCGTCAAGCCACGGCGACCGCAATGCTTCGGATTGAGACTCAATTGCTCACTGAGATTCTTTCTCGGCGCCGCAGGAACGGTGCTCGAGCCTCTGGAGGTCCTTTCCCCTGTAATTTAGCTCGACGTGCGCTTAACCTGGCCTGCTTAGCCTGAAGTTTGGCATTCTGTCGGGCGCCTAGTTCCTGGGCTTTCCAGGCTTCCACGCGGGCAGACTCAGCCCGCGCATTGTCTTGAATCGCAGGTGGTAGGGTCTCGCTCCACGATCTTATGATTCGGCGCAGGATGTCTGTCTCAGTTAGCTCTTCCGAAGCGGCCGTCAGTTTCAGGCACTCCCAATAAAATTGACCGAGGTCTAAACCTACATAGCGTGAGCCGAGGCGGATTCTTAGGAGTTTTTCTTCTTTTACGCGATGTTTGGCCATTTGGCTTCACCCAAGTCTCTCTGGGCTGCTTTCAATGCAGTCCGGCCAAAGGTGGCCGATGCGAGGGGCACATCCTGCCATCGCACCGGCCGGATGGATTTAGAACATTAGCTTGAACCCGAGTTGTATCTCGCGGCTGTCTCCCGAACCGACGACCGTATTGCCCGCCGCGATATCGGGCGTGGTGCAGCCGCAGCCGAACGTATTGGCGCTGGAGGGATCGCTGCCACCGCCGTAGCCATTCACCGAGCCGAAGGGGTTGGTGATGATGGAGTGATTGAGCAAGTTGAAGAACTCGACCCGGAACTGGGCGTTGATCCGCTCCGTAAACTTGAAGCTCTTGAATACGGAGAAGTCCACGTTCTTGAAGCCGGCGTCGCGGAAGATGTTCCGGCCCATGGTGCCGAAGGTTCCAGCCTTGGGAGGAACCAAGACCGAGTTGCCCACTACGTAGCAGCCACCGACCGCCAGCGTGCTGGGGTCGGGGGCGACCGCCGTACACTTATCACCCAGTGAGGAGGGCAGCGTGGTCACGATGCCGCTCACCCCAGATATCGTCGTGCAGGTAACTGGCCCTGGGAATCCGGAGCAGAAGGGAATGGAACTAGGGGTGTCCTTGAAATCGGACGGGTTCCCGAAGAAATCCCAGCGGTCGGTGTTTTCGATGGTCCCGCTGAAGCTGTTCGTGCTGTCGGCGATGTTCCAGGGCTGCGGTCCCGCAATGGTCACGATGGTGTTGAGCTTCCAGCCTTCCAGCAACTGGCCGTAGCCTTTCTTCCCGGGAATGTCGTAACTAGCAGTGAAAGTGGCGCGGTTGCGGATGTCGAAGTCGCTGCTGGCGTATTCCGCCCGCGGATCAGAGGAGTTCTGCGGTTGCGCCCCGAAACGATTCAGCGAACCGTTGTCCAGGCCATGGCCGTAAGTGTAGCCCGCGGTGAGAGTAAACCCATGGGAAACCCGCTGGGTCAGAGTCGCTTGCAGGCTGTTGTAACGGGAATCGGCATCGTTCACCGTACGGTTGATGAACTGCAAGTAAGGGAAGCTGGTAAGGTAAGGCCTGGCTTGTTGCACCGCTGTTGGACTGGGGTTGCCTATGGTGGGAAAGTCGGGGTTTCCGGGAGCACAGGCGTCTGCTAGCTGCGCAGCTGTCAGCGCATTCAGGCAATAACCTGCGCCCAGCGGCGCCTGGTTGATGTCCACAACGCCGATCAGATGGCCGCCGCGAGTGCCGACATAGGTAACGTCAAGTGAAAGATTATTGGTGAAGGCGTGCTGCACGCCCAGATTCCAATCGTAGACGAAGGGGGTTTTGAGATTCGGGTCCACGCTGCCGATGCTGCACTGCTTACCGGACGCGGACGTGCAAGCGACCGCCGCGCCGCTTGGAAAAACAACCCCACCGTTGAGGGTCGGGTTAAGAGCGGGGTCCCAGTTGAGCGCCGAGCCAGGGAGACGGGCGAGGCCGGTCGTAATCGTGCCGCCAAAGGTGGCCGGACAAGGGGACACGACCTTTTGGCAGCCTCCCGTGGGTACGGCGGCGATGCTCGTGCCGCCCGGGACGTTGGCGACCCCAGGGTTCCCCGTGAACGGGGCCAAGCTGAACATCGAGTAAAAGATTCCGGCCGCGCCACGGACCACCGTAGTGCCTTTCCCCGTCACATCGTAGGCAAAACCGATGCGCGGGGAGAAGTTTTTGTGGTCGGGCTTGACCAGACTACTCCCTACGCCCGCTTGACCCTGCTGAATCAGTCCCAGCGTGGGATCGAAGCTACCCAGGAGGTTGTTGACCTCGTGGAACGGCGATCTGTATTCCCAGCGCAGGCCCAGGTTGACGATCAATTTCGGGGTGAGGCGCCAGTCATCCTGAGCGAAGACCCCGTACACCTTGGAGGTCGCCAGAATGTTCGGGTTGCCCACGAGTTGCTGTCCTCTCCTCGGAAGTCCGGCGAAAAAGTCTTCGAGTGGCGTAGAGCACGAGCCCATCGCCGGGGGCGGACAGGCGAATGCAGTTTTGGTGATTTGGCCGCCCTGGAAATCGATCCGGCCTCGCGTGTCGTGGGCGTCGGAATTGGCGTCGATATATGAGAATTCGCCGCCGAACTTGAAGCTGTGCTTGCCGACTAAGTACGAGACATTGTCCTGGAAATCGTAATAGGAGTTAGGGTGTGATTCGAGGGGACGGCCTCCCCGGCTCCCCAGCCTGCCGCCAAAACCGGAAATGATCACACTGGGAAACCCACCCGTACTGGTGATGCCCGTGTTGATGGGGTAACCCTTGCCATCGGCGAGGGTGGCGGTGTCTCTGGGAAGGAGGGCCAATTGTGAACGGTTGTAGCCCGTCCGAAATTCGTTCACCACCCGGGAACTGGCCGTCCAGATCCAGTTGCCGGAGGCCGTCCAGGCGTACTCCGGAAAGCTGTTCTCCCAGATGGCATTCACCTGGGGGAAATCTTCTCCAACCGCATTGTAGGTCCCCTTGTAGATCATACCGTTGATCATGTGCTTGTCGCTGATGCGGTAGTCGATCTTGGCGATCCCGTTATCGCTGGTATTGGCGTTTGGGAAAGTGCTGAGGTAGGTGGTGGTGTTCGGCTGGGCGCCCTGGATGTAGCCGCCTGTGCAGGTGGACGAAGCCGTCAACGGGCCCGCGGGACATCCCAGCAGCGTCTTGCTGAGCGAGCTGACCGCCACGCCGGCATTCTGCAGAGCAATGATGGCATCCACCATGCTGTTCGCCGGATTTCCCGTTGAAGCCAATTCGGGAACGGAAGTGCTGAGGGCGTTGCCGAGGAAGGAACGCAGGCCCTCATAATTCGCGAAGTAGAAGAGTTTGTCCTTCTTGATCGGCCCGCCGATCGCGGCGCCGAACTGCTCCAACTGTACTGGCAACTTAGTACATACAGCCTGACCGCAGGTTCCATTGGCGCCCGGCGCGGGATTGAAGAGATTACGGGCGTCCAAAGCTTGGTCACGGCCAAAGGCGTAAGCCGTGCCGTGAAGAGTGTTGGTTCCCGAGCGGATGCCCACGTTCACCATGGCTCCAGGCTTCCCGCCGTATTCCGCCTTGGGATTCTCCTCGAGGTTGAACTCCTGAATGGCGTCGACGGGTAAGATCAGCGCCCCGTCGGTGATTGCACTCGACGCGCCGGCTACGGGGCGGGCGTCGAAGGCATTCGCATTCAAAATGCCGTCGACCATCCAGCTGGTTTCATCGGGCCGAACGTTGTTGGTGCTCTGGGTCCACGGTGAGCCGCCAGGCTGGAGCATCACGCCTGGACGCAACCCCATCAGGCTCTGGAAGTTGCGGCCATTCAGAGGCAGGTCGTTGATCGACGCGTTGTTGAGTGTGCCGCCCAGGGTGGCGTTGGTGGTTTCCACCAGCGGGATGGACTCGGTGACCGTGACGGTCTGCTCCTGCGCACCGGGCTGAACGGTCAAGTCAACGCGAACCTCCTTGCCAACCCCGAGCTCCACGTTCGCACGCTCGAGCTTCTTGAAGCCATTGGCTTCGACGCGGACCGTATAAGTGCCCGGAAGGAGCTGCGGAGCGTTATACTCCCCGGCGTCGTCAGTGGTCAGAGTTCGCGCGAGACCTCTGTCCTTATCGATGATACTTATTGTAGCGCCCGATATGACCCCGCCACTTTGGTCTGTAACCGTTCCGAGAATACGTCCGTTACTGCCCTGAGAAAACAACGATAGAGAGAACAGCAACACACCGAGAGCCGCGCCGAGCAGGCACACACTTGTACTTGCTCGGACCACCTTCAACGTTACGGATTTCATGAACGCCCTCCTTTTAATAGCCGAAGACAAAAAAGGGCCTACGGCTCGACCTAGAGAAGGGCCTACGACTTTTGACCTAAACTTGTGAATTGCCTCCGACTTTGGGTCGCATGTAGCACTCCACCACGATAAAGTCAAGAAAAATTTGAAAATTTGAAAATTTGGTAATGCCTCAGTTTCGGTCGCGGCGCAGGTATGGGTTGGAAAATTTATCGGAGGGCCGATGAGTTTTAGCTGGACAAACCGAAATCTCTTCGCTACTCTAAAATCGAGAAGGCCGAAGAAATATGGAGCCCCCGCATCCACCCGTCGCGCCGCTGACGTTTTGCGGACGACGCTTCACCCTCCCCGAACTCGAGATGATCCGAGAAGTGACCTCGCAGTTCTCGGCGCTGAGCCTCACGGAAATCTCCCGCACCCTGTGCGAGCTTCTGGAATGGAAGCGACCGAACGGAAGATTAAAGAACCACGAATGCAGGTTGTTGCTGGAACGCCTCCGGGATCAGGGCGTCCTGAGTTTACCGGCCGTGCAACCGCTCGGGGGCCGCGGACCGCGACCGCCACGTCTGACTTCCCGCAGCGATCCGCAGCCGGAGATCACCGGCTCGGCGGGCCAGTTCGAGCCTCTGAGTCTGACGGTGGTGGAAGCCGAGCGGAGGGAAGACAGTCGGCTGTGGGCCGAGTACGTTGAGCGTTACCATTACTTGGGTCACCGGGTGCCCGTGGGCGCCAACCTCCGCTACTTGGTACGTTGCGCGCGCTACAGGGAGCAGGTCTTGGCGTGTCTGCTGTGGACTTCTGCGGCCTGGAAGATGGCGGCGCGGGATCGCTGGATTGGCTGGCGCGCGGCGCAGCGAGCGCGCAATCTTCCTTTCATCGTCAATAACAGTCGTTTCTTGATTCTGCCCTGGGTCCACGGTGTCGGCTTAGCCAGCAAGATCCTGGCGCATGGCGCGCGTCAACTGCCCGGCGATTGGGAGCGGCACTACGGCTACCGGCCTCTGTTACTGGAAACGCTGGTCGAGGAGGGGCGCTTTCGGGGCACTTGTTACCGCGCCGCCAACTGGCTCGCCCTGGGTCGGACCCAGGGGCGGGGCCGCATGGACCGGGAGCATCGTCTGCCCCTCCGGCCCAAGCGGCTCTTCGTCTATCCTCTTTGCCGACATGTCCAAGAGCGGCTGTGTCAGGCTGCTGCTCCCCGGCGTCTTGATCGTCGACCGCTACCATGCCTACCATCGGGCTCCCTGCAAGCGGCAATACTGCTACGCCCCTCTGATGCGCGACGTCGAGGATCTGGCCCAGGAGTTTCCGGACCAGGGCGAGGTTCAGGCTTTCACCTCAGCACTGATACCGCTGTTGTCAGCGGCCATGCACCCGCAGCCGCTCTGCGATGCTGCCTACTACGAGCAGGCACGCGGCCTTCAGCAGCACATTCAAAAAGTGATCGAAGCGCCGGCCCAGCATCTGGGCGTGCGGGGGATGCAGGATCTGTTTCGCGACAACGCCGCCCGGCTCTACCACTGGGTCGAGGATCGCCGCGTGCCTGCCGATAACAACCACGCGGAGCGCGAATTGCGCCCCACCGTCATCGCTCGCAAAACCAGCTTCGGATCGCAATCCGATGTGGGAGCGAAGACCCGGGAAATCCTCATGACCCTAATCCATACTTTGGCTCTTCGCGTTGCGGACCCCGAGACCCGTTTCAAATCTGTTCTGGATCAACTGGCGGAAGACCCGACCCGCGACCCCATCCGCTTACTGTTTCTCCCCGACTCCGGCTAGACAGCACCTCAACGAAACTTGCGCATCCTGACTGACCTTACGATTCGCCGAGTCTGTAACCCAGACGCACTCCTGTGTGCGCACCGGATCCCCCCGCACGCGACCGAAACTGAGGCATTACAAAATTTGGAAAACATTTTCTGAGTTCCGCGGACCCACATTTCAAAAATCCGACATGGGAGTTGAACGTCTCCTGTGCGTAATTCCTGTTACCTGTTTACTAAATCGGACTGGTCGGTGTTTGACGCTGAAGCAGTCGCATCCGCGTGGATCGCGTCAGATGAACCCGTGAACGTGTGCCATTCGTTCGTGGCTCCCCTCTGCGGTCTCTCTAGCCCGAAAAAGCCGCGTTACTTTGTTGACGCGCGAAAGCTCCTGATCTCCATGACTTTCGCGCGAAGACGCGCAGTTTTTTGGCTCGACAATCGCATCATTCTCGCACCTGAGAGCTGAAGGGCGCCGGACTAAAGTGACATCCACTTTGACAAGAAGAAGTAGAAGACCGCCGATATCACGACGAGGTACGCAAGCATGGCCAGGGTCCAACCCATATTGTGCCGGATCACTTGGCCTTCACTGCGCACGAGTTTGCTGGTCGAAACACCCACGCTGGCCGTCTGCGGCGCAATCGGCTTTCCCACTTCGGCCCCTACGGAGTTGAAGGAGGGCAGCAGCAGCACAGGCAGATTCAATAGCCTGCCGGTTAGCGCTTGCACCGGTCCAAACATGGCGTTGGTAGCGGTGTTGCTCCCTGAGAGCGCGACGCCGATCCACCCAAGGATGGGCGCTAAGACCACGAAAAACACACCGATCTTGGAGAGGCCGTAGGCCAGCGAGTTGGCCATTCCGGTGAACACAAAAATATAAGCGAGGGCGAAGATGAAAAAAGCGACGAGCAACGCTCCCCACATCTGCTTGAACGTTTTGGCAAAGACCTGACGGATGATCTGCCACTGCGGGCGCAAGATGAGCAGGAGCACCACCCAGGAAACCAAAATAGAGGTGCCGCCGGCGAAGGGAGTGAAGTTGAAAACCGACAGAATTGGCTTCTGCGTTACGGAAGAATTGGACGCCACTGACAGGCGGAACCAGCTGACGCCCGGCAGATGAGACCACGGGCCAGTCCAGGAGACCACAACGGCGATCAGCACGATATAGGGGAGCCAGACCGAGAGCGCCTCTGCCGCTGAACCTAACTCGGATGGATTCAACATAAGCGACTTTTCCGCGGGTGCTAGCGCGGCCCCGCCGAATGCGCGAATCTTTTTAGGGCGCCAAACCTTCACGAGCAAGAAAAGAATCCAGAAAGAAACCAGCGCCCCGCTCAAATCCGGCAGATACGGACCCAGATAACGCGCAACTGGCCACTGGCCGGCGATGTAAGAAAGGGATCCCACGATCGCCAGCGGCCAAGCTTCGATCATTCCCTCCCAGCCGCTCACCAGATAGATCAGAACCCAGGGAGGCAGTAGCGCCAGAATCGCGACAATGCTTCCGACAGAAGCGGAAAGCGCCATCATGGGAAGCCCAGTCACAGCCGCTAATCCCAGAATCGGCGCTCCCAGTGCGCCGTAGGAAACCGGCGCGTTGTTCGCCAGGGCGGCCACGCGGATGGCATCCAGGTCCGCTATTCCCAAACCGACCAGAATCGGCACGACCACCGCCCACGGATAGCCGAACCCCACCAATCCTTCCAGCAGGGCGCCGAAGGCCCAGGCCAGCATGATCGTCTGGATCCGGATGTCGGCGGTGGCGTGATGAATCATCCATTTCTTGAACCGTTCAAAGATGCCAGTGAGTACGAGGGTGTTGAAGATGATCAGGCCCCAGAACGTAATCCAGTCAATCGCCCAGAAGCCAGTGAACCCGCCGTACAAGTAAGATTTCAGCGTGTCGCCAACCGGCGCGTGCCATACCAAGACGCCGAGAAGGATGGTGACGAGCCCTCCGATGATCGTCGCGAGCCAGGCGGTCAGGCGCAGGGCAGCCAGCATGTAGAGCAAGGCGACGAAAGGGACCATGGCAATAAATACCGTCAGCCATAAATTCCCTGCAGGATTGAGTGTCTGCTGAAACATGTTGTCGCCAATCTCCTTTCAATCCGCCTGTAATTCAGGGCCGGATTTGGTGCAAAAACGCTCGAGGCCCGTTCTAGCGGGCACTGTTATATCTTCCCGAGGCACACAAGAACAAGCAGGTATATTGGAAGCAAGTGCAGAACTTCGTTTGTTAAACCGGCGCTGGGCCGTCTTGGACTTCCTTGGCAGGCCTGCAGATATGTTAATCTCGCGTCTCGCTTTTCTATTGAGTTCCCAATGGATCGGCCCAAGATACTCGCCACTCATCGCCTGTTCGAAGAGCCGCGGGCGAAGCTCGCGGAACACTTTGACGTGGAATATTGGAGCGATTCGCACCGCCCACCGCGGGCCGAAGTCCTGCGGCGCGTCGCGGACAAAGACGGCCTGATCTGCCTTCTGACCGAAAGAATTGACGATGAACTCCTCGCGGCTGGTCCGCGCTTGCGCACAGTCGCCAATGTTGCAGTGGGATTTGACAATATTGATCTGGATGCCTGCACGCGTCGCAACGTCGCGGCCAGCAACACGCCAGGCGTACTCGATGAAACGACCGCGGATTTTGCCTGGACTCTCCTCATGGGCGTCGCGCGGCGCTTGATTGAAGGCGATGCGCTCGCCCGCTCCGGCGAGTGGAAAGGCTGGAACCTCGATCAGCTCGTCGGCGCCGATATCTGGGGCAAGACGCTCGGCATCCTCGGTTTTGGCCGCATCGGCCGAGCGGTAGCGCGGCGCGCGAGCGGCTTCGGTATGCGCGTTTTATACAACGACGCAGTTCGCGCCCCAGTCGAAGTCGAAAGCGAATTGAGAGCTGAGTATACGGAACGCGATACCGTTCTCAGGGAGGCCGATTTCCTGAGCTTGCATGTGCCGCTCCTGCCGGCCACTCGGGGCCTGATCGGCCCGCGTGAACTGGCATTGATGAAGCCGTCCGCCTTCCTGATCAACACTTCGCGCGGGCCCGTCGTGCAGGAAGCCGCGCTCGTCGCGGCCCTTGAGCGGCACAAGATCGCCGGCGCGGCCCTGGATGTCTACGAGCGTGAACCGCAGATCGGCCACGGTTTGCTTCGCCCGAATGTGGTCCTGGCGCCGCATCTGGCGTCGGCGTCTCTCGAAACACGCACGCGAATGGCCATGATGGCAGTCGAGAACACGATGGCTTTCTTTGAGGGCCGCCGTCCCCCTAATATCTTGAATCTCGCCGTATGGAAGAAATAATCGCAAGGAGAGATGACCCCATGCCAGCCGTGACTCGCAATAATCCCAAGTTGACCCTGGAAGGCGCGCAGCTCGTCCTCGCTGCCGCGCAAGCGCGCGCCGCGGAGATCAAAGTTCCCATGGATATCGCCGTAGTCGATGACGGCGGTCACCTGCTGGCCTTTGCACGTATGGACGGGGCGAAACTTTCCTCCGTCGAAATCGCTATTGGCAAGGCGCACTGTGCCGCCATTCGGCGCCTGCCTTCCGCGCCCGCCCGCACCGGAGACGAAGTCAACGTGGTGCTTTCCCTAGGACTTTCCCTGGCCACTCGGGGACGCCAAATACCGGTACGCGGTGGCATTCCTTTACAAGTGGAGGGTGTCTGCGTCGGCGGCATCGGCGTCAGTAACGGCACCGAAGATCAGGATGTGGACGTAGCCCAAGCCGGCGCCCGCGCCCTCGAACGTGCCTGACCTGAAGCAAGTCGCGCGTGAAATCTTTTCCGAAACGCTCGCGGCCATCGATATCCCGTTGGCCATGCGCCAAAAACTGGCGCGCACCGGCTCGCGAATTCGCTTTGACGACGACGTCGATCTCGCGGCCTACAATCGCATCGTCGCCATCGCCATAGGCAAAGCATCAGCGGCCATGGCGCTGGGCTTTGCCGACCTTCTTGCTATGGACTTTGCTTTTGAAGGTATTTTGGTCGCGCCGTACGAAAGCCTCTCTGAAGTCCAAGGATTTCGAGCCCTCGGTGCGGCTCACCCAATCCCCGACCAAAGCAGCATCGCCGCTGCTCACGCCATCATCGATCTGCTCAGGCAATGCGATTCGCGCACGCTCGTGTTTTTCTTGCTCTCCGGTGGTGGCTCGTCGCTTATCGAATTGCCCCTCGATCCCAGCATCAGCCTGAAGGATCTGCAGCGACTGAATCGCCTGCTGGTCACTTCTGGCGCTTCGATTAACGAGGTTAACGCGGTGCGCAAACATCTCTCCGCGGTCAAGGGCGGTTGGCGGCCCTGGCCGCCGCGTCCACGAAGCTGTCTCTCGCGATCACCGATGTGCCCGCTGGATGCGAATCGGCACTCGCATCCGGGCCCACGCTAGTCGACCCAACTACGGTCGCTGACGCGTGTCGCGTGATCGAGAAATATGCGCTCGCTTCGAAGCTGCCTGCATCCGTGCGCGCCAAATTCGCCCAACCTCAAACCATCCCGGAGACTCCGAAGCGGGGCGATCCCGCGTTTGCGCGGGCCCGCTTCTCGCTTCTGCTCACCATGCACGATCTCTTTCACCATGCCCATCAGGCTGCCGAAGCCCGCGGTTTTGTCACCCAGTGCGACAATTCCACAGACGATTGGCCTGTGGCTCAAGCCGCCGAATGTTTGCTTGGCCAACTCGCCCGCCTTGGGCAGGCAAACCGCGGCCGCCGCGTCGCCCTCATCGCGGATGGAGAAGTGAGTTCGCCCGTGCGCGGCAAGGGCGTGGGCGGCCGCAATTCGGCATTTGTGCTGGATTGCGTGGAGAGCATCGCAGGGAGGGGAAGTGCAGGGACCGATGGAAAGGACGGCTCAAGCCCCGCAGCCGGCGCTGTAGCCGATGGCAAAACGCTCGAAAGAGCACGGACAGAAAGATTAGATCCGCGAGAGTTCGCCGCCCGAAGCGATTCCTATAACTTCTTCCACAAACTTGGAGACGCCATCGAAACCGGGCCCACCGGAAATAATCTGCGCGACTTGCGGATCCTGCTCGCGGAATGATTACGGCATCACCCTGCTCGGTTGCTGCTCGATTTTCTTCAGCCTCTCGTTCATTTCGGCTAGATTCTGCTCGATCTTGTCCAGGCGCTCGACGATCTGCTGCTCGGCCCGCTCGTTCCCCGGAGCCTGGCCCTGGTTCGGTGCGCTGGCTGCGGTAGATGCTGCGTCTTCTTCTGCACGAGGATTTTTGATTCGCGCAATCTGTCGTTCGATTACGGGGCCGCCGCCCGAGGGTATATCTCCGCTCTTTCGCAAATTCTCGAGAGGCTCGATCGCCGCTGGATCACCGCGTTCGCCCAATGCGTAGACCGCCGCCAGCCGAATGTCGAAATCAGGATCGTTCAGTAGGGCGATCAGGCGCGATTCGACCGATTCATCCTTCTTCGCGATTTTTCCCAGGCTGTCGATCGCCGCGGTTCTCAGTCGCATCGCTTTCCCCGGATCCAGCCACTCCAGCAGCCGTGGCGCGGCCTGGTCGTTACCGAGTACACCCATGGCGCGCAGCGCCGCGCGGCGGATCACGTCGTCCGGAGAATCGGTCTTCGCCGCGTTCTCGAGCGTGGCCATGGCGATGTCCGCCTTGCGTTGCCCTAGGGCCAGCAGAGCCGCGGCACGCACGCGATAAGCGCTGTCTTTGCCGGCAATTCCCGCCAGCCTCGTAGCGAGCGCTGGATCATCAGAAAATTTGCCGAGTTGCTCTACGGCCACTTCCCGCACCCACGGGTCAGCATCTTCGAGCCCAGGAAGAACGGCATTTTCCGCCTGCGCTCCGCCAATCTTACCTAGCGCGGTGAGTGCCTGCACCCGCAGGCCCCAAAAATGGTCGTGCGCCACTGCTCCGCCGAGGGCGGCGATCGCCCCGTCGTTTCCTTTCATATCGCCCAGCGCCTGCGCTGCGTCGGCGCGGTCGGGAACGTCCTCCGCGTGCAGCAGTTGGTAGATCCACTGCTCTGCCGATTTACGAAATTCGACGGACTTCAGAATCTTGTCGCCCTTATCAAATAAGACCAGCAGCGGCTCTGAATCCGCGGGAAACGAAAACGTTTCGTCCGCTTTCGTTACTGTAATGGGAAAGCCCTTGGTGCCTGCGTACGTTGTGACGGCGACCTCAACTGGCATCTCAAAAAGTCCCACGTGGCCGCGGACGTCCTGCGTTTGCTGCACCTGCAGGCGAACTTCCCTGGCGCCCGCGTCGTAGGTCGTGCTCACGGCAAAACGCGGCGCGCCGCCGCCGTAAATCCACTCGTCAAAGAAGCGATCCACATCGACGTGCGTCGATTCCTCTATCGCTTTGATCAGGTCTGAGGTGACCACGTTTTCTAGCCGATTCACCTCCAAATAATGTTGCAGCGCATGAAAGAAGACATCGTCACCGAGTTGTTCCCGGAGCATCTGCAGCACCAGGCCTGCCTTGCCGTAGATATTTCCCGCGTACTGAAGCGAGTCGCGAAAATCGTGCGTCACTATGGGAACCTGGAACAAGCGCGCCAGCGCGCGTACGCAGCATTGTCGGCGCCGTACTGATGTTCCTCCCAAAGGGTGGCCATAAACGTCGCGAATCCCTCGTTGAGCCATAAGTCGCCCCAATCCTTGCAGGTCACCAGATCGCCGAACCACTGATGGCTCATTTCGTGCGAAATCAAACCATCTGCGCCTTCCAGGCTCTCGCGCGCGAGCGCCGGGTGCAGCAGGCTGCGCGCCGTGAGGGTCGTTGCGCTAGCGTTCTCCATTCCGCCCAGGGTGAACTGATCCACGGCTGTCTGGTCATACTTGTCCCACGGATAAGGCACGCCCAATCGCTCAGAAAAAAAGCTGAGCATCTCGGGCGTGCGCGCAAACGTAGACTCGATGCGATCCGCTTCTCCCCGTGGCACACGATAGTCCACGGGAAGATGGCGCCAGGTTTTCTTGCTCTCGTCGAATTCGCCCGCCACCAGAGAAATCAGATACGTGGAGATCGGCTGTGATTGCCGCCACGTCCACGTCTTCATGCCCGGCCCGGCATTCACAACGTTCTCAAGCCTGCCGTTCGACACGGTCACCCAGTCGCGCGGAACGGTGACAATCATTTCTGTCGT
>Ga0209577_10003298_pt1 | contig 15205 bp, 14 predicted proteins | sample GraSoiAngelo_109_FD_185874 | JGI IMG/M metagenome (GOLD analysis project Ga0209577, IMG submission 185874) | Grasslands soil microbial communities from the Angelo Coastal Reserve, California, USA - 14_0903_12_20cm (SPAdes) (version 2) | ecosystem: Environmental > Terrestrial > Soil > Grasslands...
ATGGTCGTAGAGGAGCTTTCCGTCGCCCGCGTACGAGGTTCCGTCCGCAAGCGTGCCGCCGTCCGGGATCCCGTTCGTCGAGCAGGTATTCCCGCCATCCGTGCTCTGGAAGATCTGGTGGCTGATCGAGCCCTCGAGCGTGTCGGTGCCCATGAACACCTCGTCCCTGCGGCCGCCGGCGAGCCACGGCCGGTCCCCGTCGTGACACTCGGCGGTCCCGCGGTCCCAGTTGTAGCCGCCGTTGGCCGTCGAGAACAGCGCGTCGTTGGCGAGGTCGATCCCCGTGTTGTAGACGCGACCGCCCGCGTCCATCGTCAGGTCGGGATCGCTGAAGCCCGTGTTCTGGCTCGGGGGCTGGTCGAAGCCCGTGCCGGCGAAGTCCACGCGCGTCCAGGTCCGCCCGTCGTTCTTCGAGACCCAGATGTTCACCTGGTTCCGGTAGTTCGGCACGAAGTCCACCGGGTTGACTATCCCGTTGCGGTAGAGGTGCGTGGTGCCCTCGTGGGCGGTGTAGATCAGGGTGTGGTGCTTCTTGTCGGCGATCACGAGCGGCTCGCCGCCCGCGAGCGCGCGGTCCACGAACACGGGCTTTGCGAAGCGCACCGGCGCCGCTTGGGCGCCCGCAGCCAGGGTCGTGAGCAGCGCCGCGAGCGCGATGGCGCCAAGCGCGCCTGTCCGGATGCTTCCCCTGCCCCTCAAGCGCCCTGAATTATGCGCCTCCTGCGCGCAAGAGGTGAAGATCCCCTTAGGTAGCGGTCCTAAGCTGTGTCCGTGGCGTTTCTCCGCCGCATCTCCACCAGGCACCTGGTGCTCCTCTGCACCGGGGTCGTGGCGGCGGCCATCGGTGTAACGGCGCTCGCAATCGCGGCCTCGAGCGGCGGCCCCACGCCACCGCGGAAGCCCCTCGCCGTCGCGGTGCGTGACGCACTCAGGGCGCCGGTCCCTCAGGGAGTGACGGCGCGCGTCAGGTTCACGAACCATCTCGTCGACTCGTCCGGCATCCAGGGCTCGAACCCCATCCTCACGGGTGCGACGGGGCGGCTGTGGGCGGCCTCGGATGGGCGACTGAGGATCGAGCTCCAGTCCGAGCGGGGCGATGCCCAGATCGTCTCCGACGGAAAGCGGTTCTGGGCCTACGACGGTTCCTCCAACACCGTCTACAGAGGCACGCTCCCGCAGCGCCACAAGGAACGCGCACACCGGACGCCGGCACTCGCCCAGATCGAGCGAGTCCTGACCCGGATCGGGCGGCGGGTAGCCCTGTCGGGCGCGATACCCAGCGACGTCGCCGGTCAGGCGACCTACACGCTGCGCGCGGCTCCGAGGAAGGCGGGCGGGCTGCTCGGAGGCGTCGCGGTGGCGTGGGACGCCGCGCGCGGGGTGCCGCTGCGCTTCGCCGTGTACGCGCGGGGGCAGTCCAACCCCGTCCTCGAGCTCGAGGCCACCGACATCTCCTACGGTCCGGTTCCGGCCGGCGACTTCGCGGTCTCGCCGCCCGCCGGCGCGCGGACCGTGGACCTCACGCCGGGGCATAGGCGGGCTAAGGCCGAGAAGCACTCCGCGCTCGGATTCAAGCCGGTGGCACCCGCCTCTCTGGCCGGACGGCCACGCAGCGGGGTCAAGATCCTCCGCGCCGGCGCGCTCGTCACCTACGGCCACGGGCTCAACGGGATCGCCGTGCTCGAGCAGCGCGGCGCGCAGCTCGGACGCACCCAGCTCCCAACGGTCACGATCGGAGCGGTCAAGGGACAGGAGCTCGAGACGCCGCTCGGGACGCTGATCCGCTTCGAGCGCGGCAGCGTGACGTACACGGTCGTGGGCTCGGTGACGCGGCAGGTGGCCGAGGCGGCTGCGCGCGGTCTCTGACCGGATGACGGCGGCCGCTCCGCTCGAGATCCGCGGTCTCACGAAGGTCTACGGCGACATCGTCGCGGTCGACGACGTGGACCTCACGGTGGCCGAGGGAAACGTCTACGGCTACCTGGGGCCGAACGGCGCCGGCAAGACCACCTCGCTGCGCATGATGCTCGGTCTGATCCGGCCGACGGCCGGCTCCGTGCAGCTTTTCGGCCGCGATCCGCAGCTGGGAGTGCGGGCGCTCGAGGGCGTCGCCGGATTCGTGGAGGAGCCCCGCTTCTATCCGTACCTGAGCGGCAGGCGCAACCTCGAGCTCCTCGCCGCGTTCGACGGCGGAGGCGCTGCGGCGCGGATCGACGAGGTGCTCTCGGTCGTCGAGCTCAGTGACCGCGCGGCGGACAAGGTGCGCGGCTACTCGCACGGCATGCGCCAGCGCCTGGGAATCGCGGCCGCTCTCGTCCGAGGCCCGCGCCTGCTCCTGCTCGACGAGCCCACCACCGGACTCGACCCGGCGGGAATGCGCGACATGCGCGCGCTGATCCGCAGGCTCGCGGGCGGCGGCATGACAGTGGTGCTCTCGAGCCATCTCCTGGGCGAGGTGGAGGAGCTCTGCGACCGGGTGGCGATCATCCGTACCGGGAGCGTGGTGTACGAGGGGACCATCGCGGAGCTGAAGCGGACGGCGACCGGCGCCTACAGGCTGCGCACCACCGACGACGATCGCGCGCTCGAGGTGTGCCGCGCGCAGCCCGGGATCGTGGACCCCCGGCGCTCGGCGGGCGCCATCCACTTCAACGCCGACGAGGCAGCGGTGGCGGCGCTCTCGGCGGCGCTCGTCGAAGCCGCGGCCGCGCCGGTCGAGCTGACACCCCAGGCCGCGTCGCTCGAGACGCTGTTCTTCCGGCTCACCGAGGGCCAGGATGGCGCCGCGGCGCCCGAGCCCGTGGAGGTGGCGTGAACCCGGGGATCCTCACCGTCTACCGCTGGGAGCTCCACAAGCTCCGCTTCCAGAAGCGCACCTACCTCGGCCTCGGGGCGGCGGCGATCGTGCCGATCCTCTTCGCCATCGCCGTCAGCGTTCGCAACGGCCACCCCAACGAGGTCGCGTTCGGTCGCTACATCCACCAGACGGGGCTGGCCATCCCGCTGGTGATCCTGCTCTTCGGCGCAGTCTGGATGTTCCCGCTGATCACCGCCCTCGTGGCCGGCGACATCGTCGCCTCCGAGGATCACAACGGCACGCTCAAGACGATCCTCACCCGCTCGCTCGAACGAGGCCAGATATTCGGCGGGAAGGTGCTGGCTGCGGTCACCTACGCCGTGGTCGCGATCCTCCTGAACGGCGCAGTCGCGGTCGCGGCCGGCAGTCTCGTGTCTGGGTTCAAGCCGCTCACCACGCTCTCCGGCACGAAGGTGTCCGCGCCGAGCGCGCTCGGGCTGATCGGGGCGAGCCTGCTGGTGTACCTGCTGCCGATCCTCGCGCTCGCGTGCATCGGGCTGCTCCTCTCGACGATCACCCGCAACAGCGCTGCGGCCGTGGTCGGCACGCTCATGTTCTCCCTGATGATGCAGTTGATCGGCGTCCTCCCCGGGCTCGGTGGAACGAGGCCCTACCTGCTCAGCTCGCAGTTCGACGCCTGGGAGGGGCTCCTCCGGCAGCCCGTCGACTGGGCGCCGATCGGGCACGCCGCCTGGGTCTGCCCGCTCTATGCCCTCCCCGCGCTGGCGGCGGGCTACCTGGTGTTCCTGCGCCGCGACGTGGCGGGCGGCTGAGAGCCGCGCGCCGCGGCTTTCAGGACGCGTTCAGGCCATGAGCGGAGGATTGTGAGGTGAGCGCGCGGTGGCGCTTCGTGCTCGTTGCGACAGCCGTCGTTGCGGCCTCCGTAGCTCTGGCGGAAGCATTGACCGGAGGGGCCGCGCGCTCACATCACTCAGGGCGCCGCGCTGCTGCGGGGCGGCGTCGAAGCCTACCGCTGACCCGCCGCGTGCTGCTGGGGCGCTCCGTCGACGGTCGCGCGATCTACGCGGTCGAGCTCGGCGACCGGCGGCTCCCCACATCGCTGCTGCTGGTCGGGTGCATCCACGGCAACGAGCCCGCCGGGATTCCCGTGGCGCGGGCGCTCGAGGCCCACCCGCCCGCGGCACACGTCTGGGTGATCGACGACCTTAACCCGGACGGCGTGGCCGCGGACACGCGGCAGAACGCCCAGGGCATCGACCTGAACCGCAACCTCCCGTGGCGGTGGCGACCGCTCTCGCACCAGAGCGGCCAGTACTCCGGCCCGCGTGCGCTGTACGCGCCGGAGGCGCGGCTCGCGGAGCGGTTCATCCTGCGCGCGCGGCCGCACGTGACCGTGTGGTTCCACCAGCCGCTCGCGGTGGTGGACCAATCGGGTGGAGATCCCGCGGTCGAGCGACGCTTCGCGCGGCTCGCCGGTATGCGCGAGACGCGACTCACGCGCTATCCGGGGAGCGCTGTCGGGTGGCAGAACCACGTGCTTCCGGCCACCACCGCATTCGTGGTCGAGCTTCCCCCCGGCCGGGTTTCGCACGCGCTCTCGGAGCGCCTCCTGGGCGCGCTGCACGCGATCGCCGCCGGCTAGAGCCCGCGCAGCACCGATTCCGGGACGGCCGCCTCCGTCTCCTCCTGCGGGTGCTCGCCCATCCGCAGCCGCTTCACCTCCCGCCCGTGGCGGTACGAGATCACCGAGAGGCTGTTGCTGGCGGGCCCGCGGTCGGTGACGAAGCAGTAGCGCCCGTCGGCGCTGGTCTCGGCCTCGGCGGGCTGGTCGCCCACCGGGATCAGGGCCCGCGTCCTGAGCGTCCGGCGGGCCACCAGTGCCACGTAGTTCGAGATCGTGGCCGCGTCGCAGATCGTCCTATCCCCCGGCGACAGCGCAATCCCGTGGTGGGCGGCCTGGTTCGGATACTGGCTCGGCGACATGTTCTTCCCCGGCCCGCGAACGGGGAGGTTCTTGGTGCGCAGCGTGTGGCCGGTGAGCGGGTCGACCACGATGAAGCCGTTCAGATACGACAGCTGGACGTACGCCCGCCGCCCATCGCGGGTGAACGCGAACGGGCGGACGCCGGCGTCGAACTGCAGCGTGCGCTTCACCTGCAGCGTGCGCGGGTCGGCCATCGTCAGCTGCTTCCTGCCGTCGTGCCCGGACGGCTCGAGCTGGTTTCCGAGGCTGCCGTTCCAGATGTAGCCGTGGGGTGCGAACTCGAGGACGTGCGGCCAATCGCCGGTCGGGAACGCACCCACGAACGAGTGCGTCCGGGTGTCGATCACCTGCACCTCGTTCGCCGTGAGCGCCGACACGAACAGGCGGCTGCCGTCCGGCGCGAGGGCCACGTGGTCGGCGCGGATCCCGTTGATCTGGAGGCGCCACAGCTCGTGCCCGTCGGCGATCCTGAACGCGGCCACGTCGCCCAGGTAGCCGCGCGAGATGTACAGCGTGCGCCCGTTCGGCGACACGGCGAGCCCCTGGACGTAGTTCACGCCCTTCGCCGCCACGATCAGCGGATAGATCGCCGCCTGGGCGGGGTCCTGCGGGGTGTTCCCGTCCGGGATCGCGTTGAGGTGGCCGATCACCCGAAGGCGGTGGGCGTCGACCAGCGTGACGGTCCCGTCCTCGCTGTTGCCCACGAACAGCACCGGGCGGGCGGCGGCACCGGCCGGCAGCGCGAGGCCGGCGCAGACGAGCGCCGCGACCAGCAGCGCGTTACGCCCGGCCGCTCTCCGGATGACGCGGCAGGCCATCGTCGGGGACCTCCTCCCAAGCGCATGCGTAGGCGACGAACTGGCGGTAGCCGGGCCGGACGCCGGGGTCCGAGTCGAACGCGCCGAGGCGGACGCTGAAGGGCTCGGCCTCGTCGGGATGCCGGCTCCACAGGGCGGACCCGCAGCTGGAGCAGAACGCCTTCGCGAATCCGGCGGGCGGCTGATACTCGCGGACCAGCTCGGAGCCCTGGAGCACCCTGAGCGAACCCGGCTCGACCCGAGCCTGCGCTGACGCGGCCGTGCCCGTCCGGCGCTGGCAGCGCGTGCAGTGGCAGTAGCTCGCCGGACCGAGAGGGCGGCCGATCTCGAACCGGACACCTCCGCACATGCACCCGCCCGTGAGCGGGACCTCGGCTGGCATGCCCGTCAAGGTACGCGAAGCGCCTCGCGCCTGATGAGGTCCCAAGCAGCCCGCACGTCGTCCTCGGTGGTGCGCTCGTGGCCCACGGCGAGCCGCAGCACATGGCGCCCGTTCAGCCGCGTGTGCGAGATGTAGGCCTCGCCGCTGCGGTTCACCCTCTCGAGCAGCGCCTCGTTCGCCTCGTCCGGCGCGTCGCGGCGGAAGCAGACCACCGAGAAGGGACGCGGGGCGCAGAGCTCCCAGCCCGGCTCTTCGCGCACCCAGCCCTCGAACAGCTCGGCGAGGGCGATCGCGCGCCGGATCCGGTCCTGGAGCCCGGCCCGTCCCAGGCATCGCAGCACGGCCCACAGCTTGAGAGCGCGGAACCTGCGCCCGAGCGCGGGGCCGTACTCGCTTAGGCTCAGGGCGTCCTCGGAGTCGGGCGTCCGCAGGTACTCCGGCACGAGGCTGAACGCGTCGCGGAAGTCGTGCGGCCGGCGCGTCCAGAGCAGCGAGCAGTCGACCGGCGTGAACAGCCACTTGTGCGCGTTGATCACGAGCGAGTCCGCCATCTCGACTCCCTCGAACGCCCACCGCAGCTCCGGGCAGACCATCGCGCCGCCGGCGTACGCCGCGTCCACGTGCAGCCAGGCGCCCGCATCGCGGCAGGCCCGCGCGATGTCCGCGATGGGATCCACCGAGGTGGTCGAGGTCGTGCCCACCGTGGCGACCACCGCGGCCACGCCGTCGAGCTGGAGGGCATCCGGGCGCATCCGGAACTGCTCGTCGACCGTCGCCTTTCGCAGCTCCATCCCGAGCATCCGCGCGGCCTTGTCCACCGAGGAGTGTGCGTGCTCGGAGCACACCACCACCTCGCGGCCGGTCACGTGCCTCGCGACGATCAGGGCCGCCAGCGTGGAGGTGGAGGCCGTGTCCTCGATGTGACCGTGCCAGGCGCGGGGCAGCCCGACGAGCTGCGCGACCCAGTCGAGCACGACGGCCTCGAGCTCCGTCGATGCCGGTGCCGTCCGCCACAGGATCGCCACCTGGTTGAGCGCCGCGGCGATCAGCTCGGCGAGCATGGCCGGCTCGGAGCTCGTGACCGAGAAGTACGCGAAGAAGCGTGGGTGCTGCCAGTTCGTGATCCCCGGCATCAGCACCTCGTCTAGGTCGCGCAGCACCGCGTCGAAGGGCTCGCCCTCCTCCGGCGCGGATTCCGGGAGCCGCGAGCGGATCTCGCCGGGCTCGACCTGCGCCAGCACAGGCAGCTCCGGGACCCGCTCGAGGTAGCGGGCCACCCAATCGACCGCGGCAGCCCCGTCCTCGCGAATGCTCATTCCGGAGCGGACCCTACCCGCGCTGCCTGTACGTCCGGTCGGTCGCCGCGCTCCGAATCTTGTACGCCGGGCCATTTGCGCGCCTGCGCGCGCGGACGATCATTCGAAACCGTGGCGAACCCGCGAATCACCCGCCTGACGCTGGTTCCACACCCCGCCGCCGGCGACGCGCTCCGCCGCTACCGGCTTGCGCGGCTGGACGAGCTGGCGCTGGCCTGGCCCGCGAATGGCTCGGCCGAGCTCAGGCCGCCGCCGCAGCGGGCCTCGTCGCCGCCGCGCGACCCGCGTTCTCCACGATCCCCTCGATGATCCTCGACCACGCCGCGCGCGGCAGGTCGTGACCCATGCCCTCGATCGTCATCAGGCGGGCGCCGGGGATGGCGCGGACGGTCGCCCGCCCACCCGAGGGGCGAATCAGCGGGTCGCCCGTCCCATGGATCGCAAGCGTGGGAGCCGTGATCCGCCGCAGCTCCGCCGTGCGGTTCCCGGAGGCGGTGATCGCGGCGAGCTGGCGCGCCTGCCCAGCACCGTCCCCGCGCCCGCGGTCGTAGCTGCGGGCCGCCACCTCGCGGATGTGCTCGTCGTCGCGCGGCAGTCCGCGTGAGCCGATCATTGAGAACACCTTGTCCGCTCGCTCGATAGCCGCCTCCCTGCCCGTGGGCGGCCGGCTCGCGAGCATCGGGAAGAGGCGCAGGGCGGGCTGGCCGACCCGGCGGCTGCCGGTGGTCGACATGATCGACGTGAGCGAGAGGACGAGCTCCGGCCGCCGGGCCGCAAGCGTCTGGGCGATCATCCCGCCCATCGAGGCCCCGATCACGTGCGCCGGCGCGAGGTCCAGCTCGCGCAGGAGGCCCGCCGCGTCCTCCGCCATGTCGGCGAGCGTGTAGCTCGCGGCGCGCTTGCTCCGGCGGAGCAGTTGGAAGAGGGTTGGCGGCCGGGCCGCGATGTGCGTCGACTTGCCGATGTCGCGGTTGTCGAAGCGGACGACGTGGAAGCCGCGGCCGGCCAGCTCGCGGCAGAAGTCGTCCGGCCACGCAATCATCTGCGTGGCCAGGCCCATCACCAGAAGGGCGGTCGGCTCGGAGGGATCGCCGAACGTCTCGTAGCAGAGCTCGATCTCGGGGCTCACCCGGCAGAACCGCTCAGGCATAGCCGATCAATCTAGCCACCGGTCACGAAAAGGCCGGCTCCTCCGCCCAGGGCATGACGTCCGGCAGGCCGTCGCTCACGCGGTCGGTGAAGCTCGGCGGGCGCTTCTCCAGGAAGGAGGTCACACCCTCGCGGGCGTCGTCGGACTGCCCGCGGGCGAACATGCCGCGTGAGTCGGCGCGGTGCGCCTCCATCGGATGCGGCGCGCCGAGCATCCGCCACATCATCCGGCGGGCCAGCGCGACCGAGACGGGTGCCGTGTTGTCCGCGATCTCCCGGGCCAGCTCGCGGGCGGCGGGCAGGACCTGGTCCGCCGGGTGCAGGCTCCGGAACAGTCCCGCCTCGAGCCCCTCCTCCGCTGGAAAGACGCGCCCGGTGGCGGTCCACTCCACGGCCCGGCTGATCCCCACCGCGCGCGGGAGGAACCAGCTCGAGCAGGCCTCGGGCACGATCCCCCGCCGCGTGAAGACGAACCCGATCTTCGCCCCCTCGGCGGCGAGCCGCACATCCATCGCGAGGGTCATCGTGATCCCCACCCCCACGGCCGGGCCATTTATCGCCGCGATCACCGGCTTGGTCGAGTCGAAGAGGCGGAGAGTCAACTGGCCCCCGCCGTCGCGCGGCACCTCCCCGTCGGCCTGGCGCTCGCGCCAGTCGAAGGTGCTGCCGCCGCGCTCGAGGTCGGCACCGGCGCAAAACCCACGGCCGGCGCCGGTCACCACGATCGCGCTGACCCCGTCGTCGGCGTCCGCGTGCTCGAGCGCCTCGATCAGCTCCGATTGCATGGTCGGCGTGAACGCGTTCAGCCGTTCCGGGCGGTTGAGCGTGATCGTGAGAACGCGGTCGGCGACCTCGTACTGGATCTCCTTGAAGTCCATTGGGGCGGCTCCTGTTGGGGTGTTTGCTCGCGGGATTCTCCCGGTATTAGAAGGTTGACGCCGCAAGCAGTTTGCCTAGGCTCCTTGCTCAGCAGCCGGTTCGAAAGCCGGCTAGCCGCCGGCAGCGCGTGCCGCTAGCCCGCGGATTTCCCGCGCCACCTGGGCGGGAAGGTCCCAGGGCAGGAAGTGGCCGCCCGGGAGCGTGGAGAGCGTGGCGTCCGGGATGGCGTCGCGGAGCCTCGGCGCCCAGCGCACCTTCTGGAACGGATCGCGCTCGCCCCAGACCACGTGCGCCGGGACCCGGATCTCACCCAGGCGGGGCGCCACCGCCTGGGTGATCTTCGAATCCAGTGCCCGCGCGTTGCGCATGAAGGCCTCGGCGCCCGCCGCATCGGACGACCAGGCCGCGAGGCTCGCGGCGAGCGCCTCGCGCGGCTCACCATCGGGCAGGTAGCGGTACAGCGACCTCCCGAACAGCGCAAACCAGCGCTGCGGGAAGCGCCTCGCGAGCGGGGGCGCCGTGGCTCGGAGCACGCGCATCCGGTAGATCGGCCAGGAGTCGAAGCAGACACTGTCGATCAACACCAGCGCGCGCACGCGCTCCGGGGCATCGACCGCCATCACCTGCGCCGCCGCCCCGCCGATGTCATGGCCCACGAGCACCACGCGCCCGGCGCCGAGTGCATCGAGCAGCTGCGGCATCAGCCGTGCCTGCTCCGCCATCGAGACATCGCGGTCGGGAGGCTTCGCCGACTCGCCGAAGCCGATCAGGTCGGGCGCGATCACGTCGAAGTCGGCGGCGAGGTCGGCCCCGACGGCATCCCAGAGTCGCGACGAGGTCGGGATCCCGTGCAGGAGGAGCACCGGCTCGCCGGCGCCCGCGCGACGGTAGGCGATCTCGACGCCGTCGACGCCCGTGCGCTGGGTGGGGGCAAAGGGCGGCACCCCGGGAAACGTAAAGCGAATGCGCTTTGCATCCTATATATCTATTTGATATATCGTAGCGCGGTATGGAGCTCAGCCCGACAGCGCGCGTGATCCTCGGCATGATCCGAATGGGCAAGCGCACGGGCTACGAGATCAAGCAGCTGGTGGACGTCTCCACCCGCTTCTTCTGGGCAGCGAGCTACGGGCAGATCTATCCTGAGCTGCGCCGGCTGGAGGAGCGGGGCCTGATCAAGGGGCAGCACCAGCCGTCCGGGGGGCGTTCACGGACCGAGTACTCGCTGACCCCGGCCGGTGAGCGCGCCCTGCAGAAGTGGCTCGACTCGGACCGCGAGCTCACGTGGGAGCTGCGCGACGAGGGCCTCCTCAAGCTCTTCTTCTCCACTGGTCCCGAGGTCGCGCAGACAATCCAATCGATTCGCGCAGGCCACGAGCGCGGGGTCGAGCGCCTGCGGGAAATCGACCCGCCGACCGATCCGGACTGCGGTGCCCCGATCACGCTCGAGTTCGGGATCGCCTTCAACGAGTGGGCGGCGCAGTGGTGGGCGGACGCCGAGCGCCGGCTCGCGCGCTCCCCCGACCGGCACGCCGCCGCAGGGGCCTGAGATGCTCGCGCGGATCGCCCTGCTCGCGTCGCGCCGATCACGCTTGATCGTCGTCGCGGCGGTCCTCGTCGGGATAGCCGCCGGCGCGCTCGGGGGCTCGGTGTCCTCACGCCTCGGGCCCTACAACGCCAAGGACCCCGCCAGCGACAGCTTCAAGGCCTCGCAGCGACTCCACCAGTCCACGCGATCGGACAACCCGGTCATCGTGGCGCTGGTTCGCCCGGGGTCGCCCGTCGCGTCGACGGCCGGCCAGGCGAGGATCGCCGAGGTCGCTCGGCGGCTCGGGGCCGATCGCGGCATCGCCAGCGTCACCACCCCGTTCCACGGCGGGTCGCGCGCAATGATCTCCCGGGACGGCCGCTCGGCGTTCGCGGTGGGCGTGCTGACGCCTTCGGCCGACAGCACGAAGACGGTCGACCGCGTCTCGCGCGCGTTCCGGGGCTGGTCCGGTGTCGAGCTCGGCGGCGGCGCCCCGGCGGAGCGCGCCGCCAACAGGATCGTGTCCGAGGACCTGGCCCGAGCCGAGCTGATCGCGTTCCCCATCCTGTTCGCGCTCGCGCTCTGGTTCTTCCGGAGCCTCGTGGCGGCGGCGCTTCCGCCGCTGATGGGCGGCCTCGCGATCGTCATCACCTTCCTGGGGCTGCGGCTGATGAACGAGGCGGTGCACCTGTCCGTGTTCGCGCTGAACCTGGTGACCGGCCTCGGCCTCGGGCTTGCGATCGACTACAGCCTGTTCGTCGTGTCGCGCTTCCGGGAGGAGGCCGCGAAGGACGGCGCCGGACGGGCGGCGCTCGTGCGCACGATGCGGACGGCGGGGCGAACCGTGCTCTTCAGCTCGATGACGGTGGCGGCGGCGCTCGCGTCGCTGCTCGTGTTCCCGCAGAACTTCCTGTACTCGATGGGGATCGGCGGCGCGATGGTCGCAGTCGTCGCCGCGGCGATCGCGCTCGTCGTGCTGCCGGCCATCCTGGCGCTGCTGGGGGAGCGCGTGAACGCGCTCGCGCCGCGGCGGCTTCGCAGGGCCGCGGAGACTGAGGCCCGGCCCGACGCACGCGGCGCCTGGTACAGGCTCTCGCGGTTGGTGCTTCGCCGTCCCGGCCGCGTCGCTCTCGCCGCGACCGCCGCGATGGTGCTCATGGGAGCGCCGTTCCTGCGCGTGAGCTTCACCACCGTGGACGCGAGCATCCTGCCACGCTCAGAGCAGGCGCGAAGGGTGAGCGACACTGTGGCGCGGGACTACACGCTGAACGTGGCCAACCCGATCACGATCGCGGCGGCCGCCCCCGACGCCCGGGCCGCCGGCGCGCTTGCCGCTCGGGTCGGAGCGCTCCCGGGCGTGCGCGCCATCGAGCGGCCGCGCCGCGCGGGCATTCGCATGTGGCGAATCGATGTGGCGCCCGCAGCGGCGCCGCTGAGCGGCGCGAGCGAGCGCCTCGTGCGCAGGATTCGAGCGCTGCGGGAGCCCTACTACTTGGGCGTCTCCGGGCAGACGGCCGGGTTCAGCGACGAGAAGGCCAGCCTCGGCCATCACCTCCCGCTCGTGCTCGCCATCCTCGCGGTCACGACGTTCGCGATCCTGTTCGCCTTCACCGGCTCCGTTGTGCTGCCGGTCAAGGCGCTGGCGATGAACCTGCTCACGCTCAGCGCCGCGTTCGGGCTGCTGGTCCTCGTGTTCCAGGACGGCCGGTTCGAGGGTCTCTTGGGCTACACGAGCCAGGGCGCGCTCGAGTCGTCGCAGCCGCTCGTCCTGCTCGCGCTGGCCTTCGGGCTCTCCACCGACTACGGCGTGTTCCTGCTCTCGCGGATCAAGGAGGCGCACGGCGGCGGCCTCCCGAGCTCGGAGGCGGTGGCCGTCGGACTCGAGCGGACGGGCCGGATCGTGACCGCCGCGGCGCTCCTCTTCTGCACCGCGATGGCGGCGTTCGCCACCTCACGCATCATCTTCATCAAGGAGCTCGGCCTGGGCACTGCCGCCGCTGTGCTGATCGACGCGACGATCGTGCGCGCGCTGCTGGTGCCGTCCCTGATGGGGCTCCTCGGCCGCTGGAACTGGTGGGCTCCACGCCCACTGCGGCGGCTGCACGCGCGTCTCGGGATGAGCGAGCACCCGCGCGGAGCGCCCGTAGCGGCGCGCGGCAGCGGGTAGTCTCACCCTCGGATGGTCAGCGTCAGCAGCGGCGACTTCGTCCACGACGGGCACCGGCTCGTCTACTACGAGTACGGCTCGGGATCCAGGCCGTTCCTGCTGCTCCCCGGGCTGCTGCTGCCGCAGACGATGCACCGCCCGCTCGCGCAGGCGCTCGCCGAGCGGGGCAATCGCGTGATCACCCTGGACCTCCTCGGCCACGGGGAATCCGACCACCCGCGCGACATGTGGCGCTACTCGATGCCGCTGTTCGGCGAGCAGGCGGTCGCGCTGCTCGAGCACCTCGAGATCGACGACGCGATCATCGGCGGCACGTCGCTCGGCGCGAACGTCACGCTCGAGGCCGCTGCCCTCGCGCCCGAGCGCATTCGCGGGCTCGTGATCGAGATGCCGGTCCTGGACAACGCCCTGCTCGGGTGCGCGCTGGCGTTCACCCCGATGCTCGTGATGCTCACGTTCGGGGCGCCGCTCACGCGCCTGGTGAGCCGGGTGGCCGCGCGCGTACCGCGCGGGCTCACGCACCTCACGGACGTCGGGCTCGACTGGATAAGCCAGGATCCGGGCCCCTCGGCGGCCGTCCTGCAGGGGCTGTTCTTCGGCCGCACGGCGCCGCCCCGGTCGGAGCGCAGCAGGATCGAGACGCGCGCGCTCGTGATCGGGCATGGCCGCGATCCCGTCCACCCGTTCTCCGACTCCGACATGCTCGTGCGCGAGCTCCGTAACGGACGGCTGATCGAGGCCAACAGCATCCTCGAGCTGCGCCTCGCGCCGGCGCGGCTCACCGGTGAGATCGCGCGCTTCCTGGACGAGTGCTGGCAGCAGCCCGCCCACGCGGGCGCCGACGAGGCGACCGAAGCCTCCGCGTAGGGCTCCTAGCGAGGCGGGCGGGGCCCGTCCTCGAGGATGTCGCGGCCGGTGGGCTCCATATGGCGATCGAGCTCGGTGTGCCAGAACCAGCGGGTGAACGTCATCCCGTCCTCGAAGTCCCCCACGTGCGGCTCCACGCGTTCGCCGCGGGCCATGCGCACGATCAGCTCCGGGTAGGTGCGCCCCCGCCGCGCCGCGTACATGTGTGCCGGGAATGCGCCGCCGAAGCGCGTGTTCACGTCGTAGATGGCGAGGCCCACGTCCGGGTCGCGGAAGACCTGCACCGTGCAGGGACCGCGGACCGGAAGCGCCTCCCCCACCCGGCGCCCGAGGTCGATCAGCTCGTCGTCGCGGGTGACGGTGCCCTTGATCGACTCCCCTCCGCGCGACTCGAGCATCGAGCGCGGCACCGCGTTGAGGCAGCGCCCATCGAGGTCGCACATCAGGTCGATCGAGTAGTGCGGCCCGCTGAGCAGCTGCTGCACCATCGTCTCCTCCTCCACGTACCGAACGAAGAACTCGGCCTGCTCGCGGTCCGCGGCGGTATGTATGGACCGCGCGCCGGAGCCCCGACGCGGCTTGACGACCACCGGGTAGGAGTCGGGCTCGGTGCCGGGCAGAACGGTGGGCGGGCTGGGCAGGCCGCGCGCCAGAAGCAGCTCGTGTGCGCCCCACTTGTCGAAGGTCGCCCGCGCGACCTCGGGGCCCGGCACGAAGGCGGGTAGGTCCGCCTCGGCCAGGATCTCGATGTCGAGGTCTGTGAGCGGGACGACGGCGCGAACGTCGTGCTCACGGACGAGCTCCTGGAGGAACGGCACATACTCGCCGCTGTCGAACGGAGGCGGCGTGGGCCTCAGGTCGGCCGCGTACTGCGCTGGCGCGAGCGGATTGGGGTCGACCGCGATCGTGAACGCGTGCTGGGCGAAGGCGCTGACGATGTCGTAGCGCTTCCCCGCTCCGGTGAGGATGACCGCTAGGCGGTCGGGCGCCATCCGCCGCTCTCCCCCTTGTACAGCCCGTGTCCAGTGGCCAGCATGCGCACGGTGCGCGCGAGGATCCGCAGGTCCAGCCGGAACGAGCGGTTGTCCACGTACCAGACGTCGAGCTCGATCCGCTCGTGCCAGGGAAGCGACGCGCGCCCGTTCACCTGTGCCCAGCCGGTGATCCCGGGCTTGACCTCGAGCCGCCGGCGCTGGCGGTGGGTGTACTGGTCGACCTGGGCCTGGATCGTGGGCCGCGGCCCGACCACGGCCATGTCGCCGCGGAGCACGTTCACGAGGTTCGGCAGCTCGTCGAG
>Ga0209577_10003299_pt1 | contig 15204 bp, 12 predicted proteins | sample GraSoiAngelo_109_FD_185874 | JGI IMG/M metagenome (GOLD analysis project Ga0209577, IMG submission 185874) | Grasslands soil microbial communities from the Angelo Coastal Reserve, California, USA - 14_0903_12_20cm (SPAdes) (version 2) | ecosystem: Environmental > Terrestrial > Soil > Grasslands...
TGGGCACTTTGCCGGATTCATGGACTCCCTCGATGGCAACCGATATCGGGGCTATGCCCGGTGCAGCCATTGCATTCCTCGCAGCGTACAGGGATTCCTTGCCACAGTTGGGAGAGCGTCCACGAACGCCTGGGGGGTCTATCGTTAATGTAACGCGGGAAAGGGGTTCCGCGAAGGACGGAAGGTAGGTGCCCCTTAGTAACCTCACCACGGGTTACTTGGCCGATGATTGGCTGAAGTGCTCAATAAAAAGGCGGCCCATCCGAGGGCCGCCTGTTATCGAATTGCCGAAAAGCTACTTCTTGCTGGCCGCTTTTTTCTTGTTGAAGCCGGTTTCTACTGATGCCCCGATGCTGGCTAGCATGTCCTTGGCCTGCTGGGCCAAAGGTCCGGTGGGAGCCAGTTCCAGATACTTGTTGAAGGCTTCCGCGGTTCCGTCGGGAGCGACCATCTTGTCGCCCTTGAGTGTGGCCTTGCCGAGCATGTTGATACCTTTCCAATAGTAGGCGTCGGCCTTCGTGGGGTCGGCGGCGATGACCTTGTCAAAAGCAACGATTGCGTCATCGACTTTGCCAGCGTTGGTCAGCACTGCGCCGACATTGAAGCTGTATTGCCCGGCGCGGGCGGGGTCCAGTTGCGCGGCTTTATTGTAGTTCGTGACCGCGTCATCGATCTTTCCCGACTTGGCGTCGGCCTCGGCCAGATTGTTGTAGTAAGCGGCAAGCTTCTGACCCGCGTCCTGCTCTTTGGGGTCGGGATGGGCCGTCTTCAGATCGATCGCTTTCTGATAGGCATTGACAGCCTGCTCGTAACGATTCTTCTTCTCCGCAGGATCGGTCTGCTTGTTAGCGGACATGCGATACGCGTCGCCGAGCTTGAACCACAGCAGGTCCCGGGTGGCGTCAACGTCGGTCGCGTCCTTCAGAGTAGTGATGGCCCCGTCAAAATCCCCAGCATCACTAGCGGTCTTGGCGGCCAGCAGCTTCTCGTTCAGCGTTTTGACCGTCATGTTCTCTTTTTGCGCTTTCGCCTGGGCCTCCTGTTGCGCCTTCAGTTGCTCCGGAGTCAGGCCTTGGCCTTGCGCCTGTGCCGCCGCTTCCTTCTTCAGATCAATGTCCTGGGTGAGTTCATCCAGGCCGACGGGAATGCCGCTCATGTGATACATCTCTTTTCCATCGGGACCCAAGAGCGTGACTTTGTATTTGCCCGGCGCGATGCCCAGCGAGAAATACTCACCCTTCTTATTGAGTTTCAGGGTGTATTTGCGGCCTGTATCCATGCTGAGCCATTCGACCGTGCCGTCGGTGATCGGCTTCCCTTCGGCATCCCTGCAGACGCCCTTCACTGTGCCCGTGGCCTGGGCGAACATGGGCGGCACACACAGGCCCAGCACCAGGGCCACCAGCAATGTCCACGCAAAACGTTGTTTCATAGGAGCCTCCCGGCTAGTTCCATTTATGATTGCAGATTTCAGATAGCAGATTGTGAAGTCGCGAGCGAATCTTCGTCAATCTGCAATCTCAAATCTGAAATCTCAAATCCAAACTCAAAACTCCTACAGCCTAGCTCGGCGACGCGACCGCCGTGGTCGCGCTTCCCACATAGGAAATTGGATCCGCCGCTCCAGCTTCGTGAAACGCGCGCAACCGCAGCAGACAGCTATCACAGACGCCGCAGGCCCGATCTTCCAGGCTATAGCACGACCAAGTTAAATCGAAGGGCGCGCCCAGTTCAAGGCCGAGCCTCACAATCTGATGTTTGCGGAACGCAATCAGCGGGGTAACGATTTCGATGTTGCCTTCCTTAGTTCCGGCCCGAATTACCTGGTTGAAAGCATCGTAATATGCCGGACGGCAATCGGGATATCCGGAACTGTCCTGCTCCACCGCGCCAATGTAGATCTTTCCTGCGCCTAGAACCTCGGCCCAGCTCACGGCCACCGAGAGAAAATGCGCGTTGCGAAAAGGCACGTACGTCACGGGAATCTCTCGTCCAATGGCATGCGACTCAGGCACGGCGATATTGGTGTCGGTGAGCGCCGAGCCGCCAATCGCCCGCAAAGCATGGTTCTTCACCAGCAGCCGGTCGCGGATGCCGAGCCGGTCGCAGATCTCCAGGAAGGCCTTACGTTCGCGTTCTTCAGTCCGTTGGCCATAACTGACGTGGAGTGCGGCCGGGTGGAAGTCGCGAGCCGCAAGCGCCGCGCAGACACACGAATCCATACCCCCGCTTAGCAGTACCACTGCGCGTTTTCTGCTTTCCACCATGGTTCAGATGCAATTTCCGGGAGCCGCTGGCGTCCCAATGTCGATCATCTGTGGCGAGCCGCAGTCCAACTCAGGTGTTCTTGACCACCGAACGCCCCGCTTCTCACACGCCCTTCACTGCCGGATCCCAAATAAATTTATGAATCTGCAGTCCCATGCGGGCCGGGACATCGTCGGCGAGCATCCAATCGGCCAGTTCCTGCGGATCGAGTAAGCAATGCGACGAATCGCGCGCCCCGGTCGCGTCCTTGCGGAAGGCCGGGGAGAAGAGCACGGCATTCACACGTTGCGCCAGTCCGTGCCGGGTGACGAAATCGCGCGCAAATTCGTAGTCCACGCGATCGCTGAGCACGAATTTCACCTCATCGTGCGACCAGAGGGCATCCAGATTTGCCAAATCGAATGTGTCCGCCTCACCGGAATGTGGACACTTCACATCCACAATCTTAATGACCGATTTAGGCACGCGAGCCAATGGCCGCTCCCCACTGGTCTCAATCAGCACCTTGTAACCAGCGTCCACCAGGAGCTCCATGAATGGCACCAGTTCGCGCTCCTGCAGCATAGGCTCTCCGCCTGTGATTTCGACCAGCCCGCCATGCGGGCTCAAGCGCTTTACCTCATCAAAGACGTCTTCTGATGCCATCCGCCGTCCGCCGGTGAAAGTGTACTCGCTGTCGCACCAGGAGCAGCGCAGGTTGCAGCCCGTCAGGCGCACAAACACGCACGGCAGCCCGGCATGTGTCGATTCTCCTTGCAATGACTTATAAATCTCGGTGATTTGCATGAAACAGTCTTTGGTCGTTAGTCGTTGGTCGTTAGCCCAGAACCAAGGCTCCCGCACATCAACGATTTTGCGCACAACCTTTGAGCTTTCCACGTTCGGCGCCAGTGGTTCGAGCTAAAAGCTGAAAGCCAACAGCTGAAGACTGCGAACAATCGTGACTTCCTACTCGGAATATTTGGCGGTCGTGGTGTCCGTCTCAAAGATCGTTACATCGCGCACGAATACCCGGCCGCTCGTCACGTTTTTCAGGCGACCATTGGTTTCGTCGTAGAAATATTTGGCCAGATTTTCCGCCGACGGATTCAGTTGGGTAAAGGGCGCGATATCGTTGATCATCTGGTGATCGAGCCGATCGATCACGTGTTTCATCACTTCCCGCAAGTCCTTGAAATCCAGAAGCAACCCGGCCTTATCCAGCTCTTTTCCAGCAAGCGTCACGCGCACTTTGTAGTTGTGTCCGTGCGGGTTTTCGCACTTGCCCTTGTAATTGCGCAGATAATGACCCGCCGCGAACGTATCCTCGACTGTTACTTCGTACATGAATCCCCCGGCAGGCCTGCATCAGCACAGCGCCTCCGCACACGCCTACCCAATTCAATATTCTACGCGAGGAGCTGATTTTACGCCGATTTCCGGACTGCGCCAGTGCGTGGAAAATCGGCGTGCGGTCCGAGGATTTTCGACCCCAATTCAGGGCCATCTCAGTCCGAGCCCGCTCCAAAAAACTGCTCCACCTCGCGTAGGTCGGTCGTGCGGCGGTAGTTGGGCAAGCTCTCGACGAACATCCGCCCGTAGGCTTTCTTCAGGATACGGTTGTCGAGCAGGGTAAGCAGGCCGCGGTCGTGCAGCGAGCGGATGAGGCGACCGAAGCCTTGCTTCAGCGTGATAACGGCAGCGGGCACCTGGTAGTCGAAGAACGCGTTTCCCCCTTCGCGGTCGATCGCTTTCACGCGCGCAGCCACGACCGGATCGCTGGGCACCGCGAAGGGCAACCGGTCGATGATCACGCAGCTGAGTTGTTCGCCCTGCACGTCCACGCCTTGCCAGAAGGAAGATGTCGCGAACAGCACCGCGTGCGGGGTCAGGCGGAATTCCTCGAGCAGGGCGCTTTTGGGTGCGTCACCCTGCAGAAGCATGGGGAATTCGAGTTCGCCCAGCAAGCGATGGTAGACCTCGTTCATCTGCGCGTAGCTGGTGAAGAGCACGAAGGCGCGGCCACGGGTGACCTCGAGCAGGCGGCGAATGCGGTCGGTGGCTTTCGCGGCGAATTGTGGGGTGCGCGGATCGGGCAAATCTGGCGGAACATAAAAGAGCGCCTGCCGCGCATAGTCATAGTGCGACGGTAAAACGACCTCGCGCACGTGTTCGAGACCCAGTCGCCGCTTCATATACTCGAAGCCGCCGCTAACTGCCAGAGTGGCCGAAGTCAGCACCGCGGTTTCCAGTTGCTCAAAGAGCGTGCTCTTCAGGATGGGCCCCACATCGATGGGCGTAGCCTGCAGGTAGACGGTTTGCCGCCCGCCCGCGGAAATCGCACGAGAAGTGTCCGCCGATTCTTTAGCTGCGTCCGGGTCCCGCTGTCTTCGTGGAGAGAATCCCCTTCCTCTGCGTTCGATCCAGAAAACCGTGTTGTGGTCCTCTGATTCCATCAGAAAACCAAGTTGCACTTGCAACTCCCGCGCCCGCCGCGAGAACGTGAAGATTTCCTCCGCTTTGCTGGGCAGGTTTTGCAACTCCGCGCCTAGTCGCTCCAATGACTGTTGCAGCGCGAGGAATTCGTCGCCATTCTCTTCAAGGAATTCACGACGGTTCTCGAAGGCGAATCGGCCTTCGCCCGCCGGCAACACTGAAAAGAACAGGTGCGAACGATCGCGCAGGCTCTTCAGCGCACCCATGATCGCCGCGGAGAGCAGTTTGTTGCGCATGAGGGAGGCTTCGACGTCGCGCACTAACTCCTCCACGCGCTGGTTGCTGACCGCTACTCCGAAGTAACTCCCGGCGACGTCCTCCAGTTCGTGTGCTTCATCAAAAATCACCGCTGCCGCCTCAGGCAGAATTCCCGCATCGGGTGCATATTCCGACGCCCGCTTGATGGACAGATCGGCGAAGAACAGATGATGGTTGACGATAATGATGTCGCTCTCCATCGCCCGGCGGTGCATCTCGGTAATGAAACAGGTCTCAAACGCACTACATTTCTGGCCGAGGCAGGTGTCAGAACGCGCATCCAATTTGTGCCAGAGAGCGCTTGCCTCCGGTAGGGACGCGAGTTCGGCGCGGTCGCCGGTATGCGTAGTCTTCTCCCAGGCAGCGATCGCGCGGTAGTGCTCGATTTCCTCGAGCCCGGAAAGTACGGGTTGATCGGTCAGGTCGTACAGCTTCTTCTTGCAGAGATAATTGTTGCGCCCCTTCATGTAGCAGACATTCAGCTTGCCCTCGCCGTTCGGGAAGAGGGCCTGCTCGAGGAAAGGAACGTCTTTATAGAAAAGCTGCTCCTGCAGATTCTTCGTTCCGGTCGAAATGATGACGCGCTTGCCGGAGCGAATCACCGGCAGGAGATACGCCAGAGTCTTGCCGGTACCGGTGCCGGCTTCGACGATGAGGTGCCGCTTCTCGGCTAAAGCCTGCTCGACCGCCTGCGCCATTTGTAATTGTCCGCGGCGAAATTCATAAGCGGGATGTGTTTTCGAGAGCACGCCTCCGGGCGCGAAGAAGTTGTACAGCGAAACGTCATGGGTGCTTCTGGAAGAGACGGGCTGTGAGGAGGAAGGCACAGAGTCTCTATAATAGCTGCTTGGCGACGTAACGGGCCACGCAGGCACAGGCGTCCTGGCCCTTGCGGCTGCCGTGCCGTGGCTACGGCAGCGCCGAGCTACCGCTCGGCCGGGCAGACGGGGCGTCTGCCCCTACGCAGACCTTGCCAGAGCCAGACAGCAGGAAAGTGAGAACGTGACAATCGCGAAGTCGAATTCGAGCGGCGAAGCGCGCGTCTTTTCGCGCAGGTCAGGGCAGGCTCTCACCCGTCAGGAAGCGCAGCTTCCCCTGCTCGCCATCGTGGGCCGCCCGAACGTGGGTAAATCCACGCTGTTCAATCGGCTGGTGGGCTCGCGCCGTGCGATCGTCGGCAATGAACCCGGCATTACCCGAGACCGCCTCTATGGCGACAGCGAGTGGCGTGGGCGCGACTTCCGCGTGGTGGACACCGGCGGTATTGTTCCCGACGACAAAGACTTCATTCCGGCAGAGATCCTCCGGCAAGCCCGGGTTGCCCTCGACGAAGCTGCCGCGATCGTGATGGTCGTCGATGGCCGCACCGAGCTCGCTGCGCCGGATCTCGAACTCGCCCACTTGCTCCGCATAACCGGCAAGCCGCTCTACATCGCTGTCAATAAAATCGACAGCGACAAGCAAGTCGGGCTCGAGGGCGATTTCCATCGGCTGGGCGTGAAGGAGCTGTTTCCGATCTCCGCCGAGCACGGCCGCGGCATCGACGATTTGCTGGATGCCTTCATCGCGACCCTGCCACCTGCGGAAGAAAATCCAAACCACCTAACCACAGAGGACACAAAGGTCACGGAGAAAACAAAAGACAACGGTGGAACGGCCCAGGAAGCCCAAACTGCATTTACCGAAGAGCCGACGACTGACGTCCGACGACCGACGACCGCCCCTGCGACGACCAACGACCAACAACCACCGACTGATCTTCACGACCAACGACTACCGACCGAAGTGAAAGTTGCCATCATCGGCCATCCCAATGTCGGCAAATCGACCCTGCTGAACCAGCTCACGGGCACATCGCGTGCCATCGTTTCACCGATCCCCGGCACCACACGCGACGCGATTGATGAACTGGTCGAGCGCGATGGCCAGCGCTTTCGCTTCATCGACACCGCCGGCATCCGCCGTAAAGGCAAGACGCACCTGATGGCGGAGAAGCTCTCGGTCGTGATGGCGCGCAAGCACCTCGAAGAGGCCGACATTGCGCTGCTCGTCATAGACGCGACCGAAGGGGTCAGCGCACTCGACGCCACCATTGCGGGCTATGCGCACGAGAGCGGCCGGTCGATGATCATCCTGATCAACAAGTGGGATTTGGTGACAACCGGAAAGAAACGCGCCATCAGTCAAGCTCGCGCAGCCCGCATCCAGGATTCGAAGAGTCCGAATGATCAGAGTCTCTATCTTCAGCGTCTGCGCGGAGCGCTGAAGTTCCTCAATTACGCGCCGGTGCTGTTCATCTCGGCCAGTACCGGCAAGAACGTCGAGAAAATCTTTCCGTTGCTCGAGGAAGTTGCGCGCGAGCGGCGCAAGCGCATCGGCACGGGCGAAATGAATCGCTTCCTGAAGACGGTGGATTTCGAACGCGCCTCCGTTCCTATGCGGCAGCGGGTGAAAATTCTTTATATGACGCAGGCCAACGTCGCACCACCCACCTTCATCCTGTTCACCGACCGAGCTGTGCAGCTGCACTTCTCCTATCAGCGCTTCCTCGAAAACCAAATCCGGCATGCCTTTGGCTTCGTCGGAACCCCCATCTGGATCAAGAACCGCGCCAGGGATTAGCTCGCGTATGGCAGAGGCCCCGTCTGCTCAGTTCAGTGAAGCTTTGTCTTATTTCCGGGGCTGTCGGCTCATATCCTTTCCGCTCACCCCAAGCCGGGCTGCCGCCCGGCTGCCCAGACGAGGCGTCTGGGCCTACGCAATGCGCATTACTGCCATGATGGTCGCCAGCATGGTGGCCACCAACTTTTCCTGGCCGTTCTTTAGCGCAAACGCGTCGGCGGCGCACACGATCAAGTTCTTGCCCGCGCGCGTCACGTGGGAGCGCGCGCAAAACTCCTCGCCGACCGCGGGCGACAGAAAATTTACCTTGAACTCAATACTCAAGACATCGTGATCCAGGGGAGCGACGCTTAAAGCGGCATAGCCACACGCAGAGTCCAGAATGCTGGTAATCGCGCCAGCATGCACGAAGTCATTCTGCTGCGTCAGCGAACGATGGAAGGGAAAACGGATCTCTACCTCGCCCATTTTCCGCGTTGCGATCTCGGCGCCTAATGTCTTCATGAAGGCCTGGCGCCGAAAACTGTCCTGTACACGCCGTTCGAATTCCTCCACGTGCAACTCCCAAACCCGGTCGGATCAAACTTTCCCAGGGCTGGTAGTTGTACCTTCTCGATCGAAATGAAAGCAATGCGGGCGCAGCGACCATGCTGATTTTCACATTTAACGGCGGACGCCATTTCCTTTGGCAGCCCTACTCTTCCGCTGCTAATCGGCGGACATTTCTCAGCAGATACCACAAGATCAGCAGAGTAACAGCAAGAACAACAATGGCAGTCACTCCGCCGCCCAGAAAGCTAAGCGTGGAACTCAGGACGGCCAGGCCGATGCTGGCGTAGAGCAACGCGACGATCCAGTGCGAGGAATGCTTCAGAAGTTTTTCAAGAAACAACCCCACATAAAGGAAACCGAGCGCTAAACCTGCGCTTGCGACTCCTGTCGTGATTACAAGGATCATGACAGGAGAGATCCCGGCCTGAAAATCAGAGACCAGGCTCTGAAATCCAAACCAAAGACTCACAAGCCCGCTTAAGATAAAATAGATACGCAAACTCCGGACCGTTTCCCTCATCGCTTACTTCTCCGCGACCAGTCCCTTGGCCCGGCTGAGTTCCGGACGTTCCGAATTCGATCCCGCGCACACCTTTACCAGCTCCGCGTAGTACTGCGCGGCCTTCTGCTGCTTGCCTGCGGCTTCGGCGGCCTGCGCCGCACCGTACAGGCCATTGAAGCGGTTGGGATTGAATTTCAGATCAGTCTCATACTCCGCCAGTGCCTGCTCCGGACGCTTCGCCATCATGAGAACTTCCGCCAGCATCTCTCGTGTCGGAATTCCTGACGGCTCCTCCCCAAGCGAATCGTTCTTGTCCGCCAGCGGACGCAGGATCGCGAGCGCATCGTCATACTTGTCCTCCGCCACGCTCAACCACGCCAGCGCCTGCTTGTGATCATCGTCCACGGTTTCAGCGAAGTCTTTTTTCTTCTCCGCAACCAGCTTCGTATGGATCGTGTCAATCTGCTCGGCATCCTTGCGCACCTGCTCCGCGTTCCCCAGGTGTGCTGCCCCGATCGCGCGCGCCCAGTAGATCACCGAATCTTCGGCCGTTCCCGCGACAGCCGTCGGTGTCAAAGCCGCCGCGTCCGCCCAATGACGCATCTCAATCGGATACACCGCCGTGAAGTGCACCAGAGTGGCCGCGCGCGGGTTGTAGTCCATTCCGTACATGTTGTGGATCGTGTCCGGCATCGCCTTCACTTCTTCGATCAGCGCCCTGGCATCCGCATTGCGCCCGCTCTGCAGGTACGCATAAAACAGGAAGTCCATGGCGTGGAACTGGTGGCCCTCTCCGCCCATGTGCATGGCCGCCGTCCTGCGCGTAGCTGCCACCGAGGCCAGATTCGAATTGATATCTTCCTGCCACATGCCAACCCTGGCGAAGATGTGCGAGGGCATATGCAGCGCGTGCGGCGCCGCCGGAGCCACTTGCGCATAACGCCGCGCCGCGGGCAGCCCCAACTCCGCCAGCTGCGGCTTGTCATAAGCGTGAATCAGATAGTGCGCCACTCCCGGATGATCCGGCTCAGCCGCAAATAGCTTCTCCAGGATGGCCGCTGCTTTCTTCTCAGCGGCAAAGGTCGGATCGTTTCCCTCATTCGCCGCCAGGATCGACAGCGCATAAAAAACCGCCGCCTCGTGGTCCTCCGGATTGCGCTCGTAGACCTTCTCCATGCCCTTTGAGTACGCGCCGGCCCGAGCATAAAAGTCTCCCTTGCCCCCATAAAACGTCTTCATCGCCGCGATGTAATCGCGCTCCCGCGGCGTCGCGGCATGCAACGACTGCGCCCTTTTCATCTCCGTGAGACCCTTCTTCGTCGTGGCCGCATCGGGATGATTCCACAGCTGGTGCCACTGGCTCATCGCCAGTCCCCACTGCGCCATCGCGCATTTCGGATCATCCTTGCCGATGTCCGTGAACTCCTTCTCCGCCTCCTCGTACCAGAAAGAGTGGAGCAGCGCCACGCCGCGCTCGAAAGGTTTCTGGACTGCCGCTGCGCACGATACCGGAAAGTGCACGCTGCCCAGTTGCGCCTCGGTCAGATCCTCGTGATGGTGCCCCTCATCGTCGGCGAGCAGCGGAAAGACACAACACAGCACGACTGTGAGCGTAAGGGCGAAAATTTTCATGAAAGACCTCGCGTGCAGGAAAGTCTAGATCGCGAAATGCGGCAGGTCAATTTAGCGGGAAATGGGCGACAATCGGGAAACGGGCGACAATATAGATAGGCGAACCGCACAGCTCATATGCAGTCCCGCAGGGACGGAATTCATTAGCCCAGCGCGCAGCGCTGGGTGAATCAGCAAAGCTCATCCAAGCCCCGGCAGGGGCGACATCATATACCCATGGAAAGTCGTCGACTCGTCACCGTCACTTAAGAAAGGGGCAAGATACCTACTGGATCCGGAATCGCTCCTTCATCAACCGTTGCAGGCGTGGCTTGTAGAGAATGTCGAAGGCGAGTTCCTTGCCAGGGAACATGGCGAGCGCCGCGCGGCGCGCATTGGCGCTGAGTTCGGAAGCTTCTTCGATGGTGAGATTCGGGTCCTGGCTAATCACCGACATCACCATGCTGATCATGACCTGCAGCCTTCTTATCTTTTTCGCCTCGTCCTGCATCTCCTGAGCATTACTTTCCTGTCCACCCCGGTTCGCATCTTCCATACGGCCCTCGACAGGAGACCTGCCCAGACTTGCTCGGCACCGCGAGCCTGCCCCAAAGGCTGCGCGAGACGGCTGCCTGACCCCTGTTACCCTCATTCTCCCGGCATTGTCCGCGGAAAGCAACTCCCACAATCGTGGGGGGTATGTCGGGGACTTTGCTGTAGGACCACAAAACTTGGCAGTCGGGGCCGCCCAAACTCAGACTTGAGGAGTTACAATTCCCGGTGGCGCACACGCCCGGGGGGATGCGGCTTATCGCCCTTAAGCGACGCCATTGGAGGACTTATGCCCGAAAGCTCCGGCCCCATCCCCTCAGCCCCGCGCGTTCCTGACCCTAACGAGAAGCTCGTCAAGGTGTTTGACAGCGAACAGGAATCGGAGGCGATGGTGGTTAAGGGCTTGCTGGACTCCGCCGGCATCGACTCCGACATCACCTCCGTGGATGCCGTCCAGGACATGTTTCCCGGCGTCGGAGGCACGGTCATTCTGGTGCGCCAAGAAGATGAAGATCGGGCTCGCCAGCTTATTGAGGATTACCGGCGCTCCCCGGATGCCGACGAGACTTCCGAAATCGATCTCAGCGAAGACACGCCAACTGCGGGCTAACCGTGTGCCCATCGAGGTAGAAACTTACGGCGCCGTTGAGATCGGTGCGATAGGTCGCGGCTCCTTCCTGCTCGAGCCGCTGCAACGTCTCCAGTCGCGGATGCCCAAAGCTGTTTCCTCGTCCAACTGAAATGATCGCCCAGCGCGGCTGGACGGCATGAATGAACTCCCAACTGGAACTGGTCGCGCTGCCATGATGCCCCACCTTGAGCAGATCTGACTTCAGCAAATTCGCAATCTCGGCTGGGTGCGTCACGTCTCGCGTCTTTCGAGACGTGGGGTCGTCACCTGAGGACTCCCCCTGCGCTACCATCCGTTGCTCCACCACCCTTTCGGCATCGCCTTCCAGCAAGACACTCGAGTCCTTATATTGCAAACGCATCACGAGCGAATCGTTGTTCCTCGGCTGAGAGGAAGTTTGCCACTCCAGAGGGGGAGAAAACACGCGTACCTGCATGCCGCCAAACTCGATCGAGTCGCCATCCGAGTGGCGCACCACCCGAATCCCCAGACTCGTCGCATACGACAGCAGCGCTCGGACGGACGCCGTCTCCGGCAGCGCGCCGACCCAAAACTCGCGCGGACGGAAGTTCTTAAGCACCGTATGGATGCCGCCGATGTGATCGGAATGCGCATGCGAAAGCACGACGACATCCAGATGTGAAATCCTGCGTTCCCACAAGTACGGTGAAACCACATTCTCGCCGAAATCGAATTCGGACTGCTGGCCTCCCACTGGTCCGCCCGCATCGATCAGCAGTGTCTTGCCTTGCGGAGAAACCACCAGCAGAGAATCTCCTTGCCCGACGTCAATGGCGGTCACTTCCAGCACACCCGCCCGCATATGCGGCCGGGGCACGGCGGCGCTGACCCACAAGGACGTTGCAGCGAGCAGCGCAATTCCACAGAGCACGAAAGCGCGACGCTGCCAGGCGAGTACCATCGCAATGCCGACAGCACAAGCTCCGATCACGATCGTCGATGTTTCAGGCAGGGGCACTCGGTAGTCCGCGATGCGCAAGCCGCCCAATCCACGCACGGTGCCCGTGATTCCGTGGAGCGACGCAGCCGCCAGCAGCGCCGGCAATTTCGCCAGCGGCAACCACACATAGCCCAGTCCCAGCGCTAGCGCCGACGTCGGCATCAGGATACCGGTGAGCGGCACCGCTAACGCATTGGCTGGAATTCCCATCACCGTTGCCCGATGGAAGTAGTACGCCATCGGCAACACCAGCGCGCACTGCATCAGTGCTGAGACACACAGCACTTCATAGACGGACAAGACCCCATGCACGCCTGCTCCCACTATTGCCAGCGAAGCCCGGCCTCCCAACCACTGAGGCAGCCGCTCCGCAATCATCCGGAGATCCAGCCGCAATTGCGCTACCTGCGGCGGAAGTGTGCGATCACAATCCGCCGACCTCAGATGCCGTAGTCCAAACTGATAGGCCTGCGATGTCCTCTCCAGCACGGGCACTGCGATGGCTCCCAGCGCCCACACCGACAGAAACGTAAGCTGAAAGCTCGCTCCCAGGAACGATTTTGGATCCATCACCATCACGCCCAGAGCCGCCGCACCAAGCGCGTTCAGCACCGAGCGACCGCGATACAGCAAGCGCACGCCCAGGTACACCGTCAGCATCAACACGGCGCGCCACACCGGCGGACCAACATCCGTCACAAACGCATAGGCCGTGCATAGCATCACCGTCAGCAGGCTCGCCAGGAAATCGCTGAGCCGCAGCCGCCGCATCACCCAGAACACGACGAACGCCAGGATGCTCACATTCATCCCGGAAACCACGAGGATGTGATACGTCCCCGAGCGTTGAAAATCGAGCCGCGTGGCGGGTGTCAGAAACGCGCTCTCTCCCACGACCGCCGCGTCCATCAGCGCGGCATCTTCGGCCGACCAAAGCGCGTGGATCTTCCGCACGAGGCTACGGTGCACTCCCTGCCGCATCCGCTCCACGCGGTTTCCAACGAATCCGGGCAGCACCTCCACTCTTGTGATTTTGCTGGAAGCGAGCATGACGATCCCGTGGTCCACAAGGTATCCGCGATAATCGAATGCCCCGGGATTACGGAAATTTCGTGGCGCGCGTAGTTTCGCCGGAAAGCGCAGACGCTCGCCATACCGAAACATACGCATCGGCATACGCGTCCCGCTCTCGTCGTAATCCTGATCGGATTCTTTTGCGTAGATTCCCAGCCGCACCCCGGCACGGACAACCAGCCTTCTGTCTCCGTTCGTCAACTCCTCGGTCTCGATATCCACGGACTGCCGGGTACCTCCGAATCCGGCCTCCCTGATCTGTCCCTCATGTGTCACGTGCGCCGTGACGACCACCTCTTCTCCATCGGCGAACGCAAGCGCCCCATCGTCCGATGGCCCCCGTGCCGTACTCGCCTGAATCGCCAGCGCACCGGTGAAGAACAGAGCGCCGAGCCCCAACACAAAGGCAAGCCATACTCGTCGGCAGACGTAATACGCCCCGGCAGCCAGGAATCCCAAAGTCGCGAGCACCCACCACAAGGGTGGACGCCACGCATACGCTCCCACTGCGATTCCTATCCCGTAGGCGAGCGCTGCCCACAGCAGGGGCTGGCGCGGCGGTTTTCGAGCTGAACTTGTGGATTGCGGGATGGCCTTTGTAGACGACACCTTGTCCCAAGGGAACGGGAAGCTAGCGCACGAACTCGACTACCGTCTCGATGTGATAGGTCTGAGGAAACAGATCCACCAGGTGCACCTGCTCGACGCGATATCCACCGGCAGTCAACATGCTCAGATCGCGTGCCAGCGTCGCCGGATCGCACGACACGTAGATCAGACGCGGCGCACCCAGTTTTACCAGGCTGCGCGCAACGCGATCTCCCAACCCGGCGCGCGGCGGGTCCACAACGACCAATTCGGCGCGAACCTTCTCCGCTTTGCCCGCCAGATACTCGTCGACGGTCGAGCGCACCGTCTTCACGTTCCGAGGAGAATTGTATTTGAGGTCCTTCGCGGAACCATGTGACGACTCAACCGCCACGATGTGACCAAACGACGCCGCCAGCGCCACGGTGAACAGCCCCACTCCCGCATAGAGGTCCAGAGCGACGCCGCCCGAGCGCCCACCCGTCACAATACTGACCAGTTCGTCCACCAGGAAGCGGTTCACCTGAAAAAATGATCCCGCACTCACCCGCAACCGTCCGGTCTTCGTTCGATAGAGAAACTCACCGGGCCCGAGAATCCAGTCTGCCCCGACATTATGGCCCTGCATGGGTGCCCTGCCCTCACTTCGCGTTCCTTGCGAGGTTAGGGTGGGGGTTTTCGCCCTGACTGGATTTTGCGCGAACACACACGCACTCAGCACCTCCGGCAAGTCCGTGCGCAGCCCTTCGACGAGCTCGTGTGCAGCTTGTGTCCTGCGGCGCTTGTCTTCGCGCGCCTCGCTATAGAACTCCACTTGCAAGCGCGTATCGTCTTCGTTTGCGAAAAGCTCAACCTCGCGCAGCTCGCTGGGAATTTTGCCCTCGCGCCCCAGTCTCCAAAGCGTCTCGATCGCGCGATTGAGCAATGGCGAGCTGATCGGGCACGCCTCCACCGCCAGCAGCTCATGTGAACCCGGCTTGAAATACCCCAGCGTGAAATTGGACTCCGCACGGACCTGCAGCCATGTGCGGTTGCGGTAGTTCCAGGGCTGCGAAGCGTGTACCTGCAATGCGGACGACAGTTCCATCTTCGCCAGCCGTCGCAAATTCT
>Ga0209577_10003300_pt1 | contig 15201 bp, 12 predicted proteins | sample GraSoiAngelo_109_FD_185874 | JGI IMG/M metagenome (GOLD analysis project Ga0209577, IMG submission 185874) | Grasslands soil microbial communities from the Angelo Coastal Reserve, California, USA - 14_0903_12_20cm (SPAdes) (version 2) | ecosystem: Environmental > Terrestrial > Soil > Grasslands...
CTCTACCTCGTCCAGCAGACGCGCCAGGGCAAGGCCATGCGCGCGACGGCACAGGACATGGATGCGAGCGCGATGATGGGCATCAACGTCAACCGGACGATCTCGTTCACCTTCCTGATCGCCGGCGCGCTGGCCGGCGCAGCAGGGCTGTGTTACTCGCTCTACGTCACGACGGTCCGCTTCGACCAGGGCTTCCAGCTCGGGTTGATCGCGTTCACCGCAGCCGTGCTCGGCGGGATCGGCAACCTTCCGGGCGCCGTGCTCGGCGCGGTCCTGATCGGGCTCATCCAGTCGTGGAACGAAGGGCTGCCGTGGCACATGCCGGGCTCCGACTGGACGCAGTCGATCGTGTTCTCGATCCTGATCCTGATCCTCGTCTTCCGTCCCGAGGGCCTCCTCGGCGAGCGGACGCCCGAGGGCGGATGAGCCAGCAGCACCCACCGCTCGAGTCGCCCATCGAACAGTGGGGCGACGATGCGCCGAAGGACGTCGGCTTCCGCAACCAGCTCCGCGCGCGGTGGCGTGCGCTGCCGGAGACGCAGCGCATCGGGATCGTCGCGGGCGTCGAGCTCCTGGTCGCGATCGGGTTGTTCAGGCTCGACCACTCGCTCGGCTACGCGGTCCTCACCGTGTCTCTGCTCCTCTGGATGCGCCGCTTGCCGCCGATCCCGTGGAAGCTCGCCGCGCAGGCCGCGATGGTCGTCGTGTTCCTCGCCTTCGGCGTCACGTCGCTCGCGGCGCTGCTCGCGATCTTCTTCGCCGTCTTTTGGGTCCCGGTGCGCTATCGCCAGTGGACGATGGCGGGGGTCGCGCTGCTCGTGACGGTCTTCTATCCGTTCTACGCGTCGAAGATGTTCACGATCCCGGTGTTCGGCGTGTGGCCGGACGTGGCGACGGGCGTCTACATGCTCGTGTTCATCATGATGGCCGTCGGCCTGAACATCGTGGTCGGCTACGCCGGCCTCCTCGACCTCGGCTACGTCGCGTTCTACGCGATCGGCGCGTACACCGCAGCGTGGTTCTCGTCGCTGCAGTTCGCAAACCACCGCTGGCACTTCGGCGCCGTCGGGATCACGAAGGACCTTGCAGGCATTCACGTGTCGATCTGGATCCTGCTGCTCGCGGCGGGGATGATCACCGCGCTCTCGGGGATCATCATCGGCCTGCCGACGCTGCGCCTGCGCGGGGACTATCTCGCGATCGTCACGCTCGGCTTCGGCGAGATCCTCCCGCAGATCGCGCGCAACGGCGACAACCTCTTCGGCACGGGCTTCAACCTCACGAATGGGCCGAACGGGATCACGCCGCTCGACTCGCCCGGTTTCGGCAGCGGCGTGTCGAACGCAACCGGCCACTTCCTGCCCGCGAACTACCTCGTGTGCTGCCACACGACGCTGCTCGGCCACCAGATCCAGTCGACGGACGTCTTCTTCTGGACCGCCGTCGTGCTGCTGCTGATCACCGTCTTCTGCTCACTGCGCCTGCAGTACTCGCGCCTCGGCCGCGCGTGGATCGCGATCCGCGAGGACGAGACCGCAGCCGCCGCGATGGGCGTGCCACTGATGCGCACGAAGACGTGGGCGTACGCGTCGGGCGCATTCTTCGGCGGCGTTGCCGGCGCGTACTACGCGAGCTTCAAGAGCGCGACGTTCCCGGGCGACTTCTTCTTCAACATCTCCGTGTTCATCCTCTGCATGGTCATCCTCGGCGGCATGGGGAACATCGCCGGCGTGATCGTGGGCGCCGCGTTCCTCGCGTACCTGAACCAGGAGGGGCTCGCGAACACCGGGCAGTGGCTGAACACGAACATCCACTTCATCGGCCACTTGCACCTGCCGGGCAGCGACCAGCCGGGGCTCGACGTGCCGCTGTTCGCGTCGGGCATCTACGGGTTGATCATCTTGATCGTGATGCTGTTCAGGCCGGAAGGGCTCCTACCTTCGCGGCGGATCGCAGCCGAGCTGCACGAGGGCGTGCACGACGCGCCGCTCTACGACGCGCAGCACGCGGGGACAGAGGCATGAGCGCGCCGGAGACGAACGGCGACGTCCTCGTCGCGACCGGGATCCGCAAGGAGTTCGGGGGCCTCATCGCCGTCAACGACGTCGACTTCACGGTGCCGCGAGGCAAGGTGATCTCGCTGATCGGCCCGAACGGCGCGGGCAAGACGACGTTCTTCAACATGTTGACCGGCGTGTACAAGCCGACGGCCGGCACCGTCACGTTCCTCGGCGAGGACGTCACGGGCAAGCCGCCGCACGCGATCACCGCGCGCGGGATCGGGCGCACGTTCCAGAACATCCGCCTCTTCCAGAACATGACCGCGCTCGAGAACGTGCTCGTCGGCATGCACGCACGGCTGAAGGCGAACCTCTTCAACTCGATCCTGCGCACGCCGTTCGTCCGCCGCGAAGAGGAGAGCGCGCGCGAGCGTGCGCGCGAGCTGCTCGAGTACACGGGCCTGCGGCGCAAGCAATACGAGTACGCGAAGAACCTCCCGTACGGCGACCAGCGGCGGCTCGAAGTGGCGCGCGCGCTGGCAACCGAGCCGCAGCTGCTCCTGCTCGACGAGCCGACGGCCGGCATGAACCCGCAGGAGTCGGCCGAGTTCACCTCGTTCGTCGGACACCTGCGGGAGGAGCGTGGGTTGACCGTGCTGATGATCGAGCACGACATGCGCGTCGTGATGGGCGTCTCCGACCGCGTCTCGGTGCTCGACTACGGCGAGAAGATCGCGGAGGGGTCGCCGCGCGAGGTGCAGCAGCACGAGCGCGTGATCGAGGCGTATCTCGGCAAGGCGGCGGTCGAGGACATGAAACGGCAGGGGCTCTCATGAGCACGAACGGAAATGCCGCGACCCCGATCCTGCAGCTGAACGACGTGCACACGTACTACGGCTCGATCCACGCGCTGAAGGGGATCTCGCTCGAGGTGCACGACGGCGAGATCGTGACACTGCTCGGCGCGAACGGCGCGGGCAAGTCGACGACGTTGCGCTCGATCAACGGGCTGAACCGGCCGCGCCAGGGCCAGATCCGCTTCCAGGGCCGCGACATCACCTCGACGCAGGCGCACGAGATCGTCAAGCGCGGGATCGCGCAGTCGCCGGAGGGCCGCCGCCTGTTCCCCCGCATGACCGTGACGGAGAACCTCGAGATGGGCGCGTTCCAGCGCAACGACCGCGCGGCGATCCGCGAGGACATGGATCGCGTGTTCGAGCTCTTCCCGCGGCTGCAGGAACGGCGAACCCAGAAGGCCGGGACGATGTCGGGCGGTGAGCAGCAGATGTGCGCGATCGGACGTGCGCTGATGGCGAGGCCGAAGCTGCTGCTCCTCGACGAGCCGTCGCTCGGGCTCGCGCCGATCTTCGTCGAGCGGATCTTCGACATCATCAAGCAGATCAACGACCAGGGCACCTCGATCCTGCTCGTCGAGCAGAACGCCCTGATGGCGCTCGACGCCGCGCATCGCGGCTACGTGCTCGAGACGGGCCGCATCGTGCTCGCCGACAGCGCCGCGGCGCTGAAGACGAACGAGCAAGTGCGCAAGACGTATCTCGGCGAGAATTAAGCACGCGCGCCGAGCTGCACCATCCCGACCAGCTGTGGTGGCCCGAGCTCGGGCTGGCGAAGCGCGACGCCTTCGAGTACTACGACGCCGTCGCGCCCGCCGTCCTGCCGCACCTGCGCGACCGCCCGTTCACGATCAAGCAGCACTACAACGGCCCTCGCTCGCCGTTCCGCTGGCTGAAGGACAAGCCGCCCGACGCGCCCGACTGGATACCGACCACGGCGCAGCCGGCGAAGTCACGCGGCGGCGCGCTGGTGAATTACGTCGTCGTGAACGACCGCGACACGCTCCTCTGGCTGGTCGACTACGGCGCGGTCGACCTGCACGTGTGGACGTCTCGCGTGGACAAGCCCGACCGGCCCGACGTCGCGCTGCTCGACCTCGACCCGAAGGACGCGCCGTTCGAGCGCGTCGTCGAAGCGGCGTTGCTCATCCGCGATGCGCTCGACGCACTCGCGCTCGAATCGGTGCCGATGACGACCGGCGGTGACGGGATGCACGTGCGCATCCCGATCTCCCGCCGGCACACCTACGACGAGGTGCGCGACTTCGCGCGCGTGATCGGCGGCACGCTCGCGCGCGTCGGCCTCCGCGACGTCAAGCTCGACGCGAAGATGAACGGACACGGGCAGCAGATCGTCGCGCCGTACTCGATCCGGCCGTTGCCGACCGCGGGGGTCGCGACGCCGCTCGCGTGGGACGAGGTCGCCACGGGCTTACGGCCCGAGGCGTTCACGCCGTCGGTCGTCGTCGAGCGCGTCCAGCGTCTCGGCGACCTGGCCGAGCCGCTCCTGCACGGGCGGCAGAGCCTGAAGCCGATCGTCTGAGCGGCGTCAGGCGTCGCGCCGCTGGGTCCACCAGCGGCCGGCGGTGGTGAACGCGGCCGCCCACACCACCAGCACGAGCAGCGCGGCGCCGGTCGACATCGCGACGCGGTCACCCGACGAGCCCGGGATGAAGTGCTCCGCCGCCGCGACGTCGACGAACTTGCGCGCGCCGCCGAGCGTGTGGAACGCGATCAGGATGTGAGCGATGGCGGTGTTCCAGGCGATCAGCACGCCGATCACGATGCGCGAGCTGACGAACGCAGCGAACCCGACGGCCATCACGAGGTTGACGAGCGTGAACACGAGCACGTAGACGAGCTCGTGGCCGATCAGCGAGCCCGACGGCGTCGGGTCGTGGCCGGCGAACAGCAGGCCCCAGACGACCGCCACGACGAATGCCACGCCGAGCATCGGCAGGAGGACGAGCATCGCGCCGGGCAGCCGGACGAGAAACAGCGTCTTGCGGCTGCGGCCGGTGACGACGAGGTCGCGGAAGACGCCGTTTGCAACGTCCTGGCTGCCGGCCGTCGCGCCGATCAGGATCGCGACGACGGTGCCGAGCAACGCGAGCGTCTCGGCCGCGCCGCGGAAGTTCGACGCGCCGCCGGCAGGACCATGGTGGTCGGGGTTCACGCCGTGGAGGACCGTGAGCACGATCTCGACCACGGCGATCACGCCGACCGTCAGCAGCAGGCACCAGATCATCAGCGGCCGCCGCTTCGAAATCTTCAGGACCTCTGCGTTGATCAGCCTCATCCGTGCTCCTCCAGCCGCGAGGTGATCTCCAGGAACGTCTCTTCGAGCGTCGCGCGCGCGGGCTCGAGCCGCGAGACCGCGAGGCCCGCCTCGACGAGCAGCCGGTTGAGCTCGGCCGCGGTGACGCCGTCGCCAAGCTTGACGCGCAGGCCGCCGGAGCCTTCTTCCTCGATGTCGCGCCCGTCGAGCACGCGGCGCGCGGCGGCGACGTCGTCGACCTCGACGAGCACGGTCGGCTCGCCGCGGGCGGCGATCTCGCCGACGGCTCCCTGCACGATCACGCGGCCCTCGTCGACGATCGCGACCTGGTCGCACGTCTTCTCCACCTCGTCGAGCAGGTGCGAGGAGAGTAACACTGTTCGTCCTTCGTCGACGAAGGCTCGGATCAGGCGACGCATCTCGAGGATGCCGGCCGGGTCGAGGCCGTTCATCGGCTCGTCGAGGATCAGCAGTGCCGGGTCGGCGAGCAGGCAGCGCGCGATGCCGAGCCGCTGGCGCATCCCGAGCGAATAGGTCTTGACGCGATCGTCGGCGCGCTGCGCGAGGCCGACGCGCTCGAGCGACTCCCCGATCCGCGCCTCGGCAGCGCGATCGCGCGCGGCGGCGACGATCTTCAGGTTCTGGCGGCCGGTGAGATGCGGATGGAAGCGCGGCTCTTCGACGATCGCGCCGACGCGCGCGAGCGCCTCGGCGCGCTTCGTCGGCTGCGGCAGGCCGAGGAGCGCCACCTCGCCGGACGTCGGCTGCGTGAGCCCGAGGAGCGTGCGGATCATCGTCGTCTTCCCGGCGCCGTTCGGGCCGAGGAAGCCGAAGGCGACGCCGGCGCCCACCGTCAGGTCGACACCGTTGACCGCTGCGCGCTCGCCGAACTTCTTCGTCAGCGCCCGGGTCTCGATCACCGTTTCCACGCCGCGCACCGTATGCGATCTCAGCCCGCGAGGACGAGCGGGAAGTACGGCGGCGCGACGAGGTACCCGATCCGCTCGGCTCCGCGGCCGCGCGCCATCTCGAGCGCGGCGCCAAGGCCGTGCACCGGAACGAACCCCAGCTGGCGCGCCGCCTGCGCGTCGCGGCAGCCGGCGATCAGCACGGCTCCGACTCTGTGCGCGGCCGCGTCGCAGGCGCTCCATTCGACGAACGGCTGCAGCGGATGGCACGCGCGGCCGGCGCGATAGTCCGCGATCGCCTGCACGTCGGCGACGGCCGCCTGTTCCGCGTCGCGCATCGCGCCGATGTCACCGGCCGTGCGCGCGTCGTAGAACAAGGCGCGGTACGGCGTCTGCGTCGGGCGCGGGAAGCGGCGTGGGAAGGGATGCGTGAGGATGACCGTGCCGCCGTGCACGACGGGCGGCGCGTTGCGCCAGAGGCGCAGGGCGAGGCCGAGCCCGAGGTAGGCGGCGCTGACCGGGTTCGGGCGCTCACGCGGCATGAACGGAGTCGTCGGTGGGATGCCGATCAGGAGTGCCTCCGTGTGCGCGACGGACGGCGTGCCGGCATACACCGCGGCCGCGGTCAGCTCGCGCGGCAGCCGCTCGAGGATGCGCTGCCGGACGCGTGCCGGTGCGAGCTGGAACACACGGCGCAGCCGCGAGCCGAGCATGCGGTCGATTGCCTCCTGGTCTTGGGGATAGCCGGCGAAGGGGCCGGCGACGCGCGGCGCGTTGAGCGCGAGCGACACGCCGGTGACCGGAAGCCGTTCTGCGAGCAGCCGCTCGATCGCGAGCGCGAGCCGCCAGCCCTGCGACGCGTTCGTCTCGAGCAGCGAGAGCGCACCCGCGGCGCGCAGCTGCTCGCGCCCGGCCGCGGCGAGGAGCGCGGCGGGGCCCCCGTGCAGCACGGTCTCGGCCGCGGTGACGGTGACGACGAGATCGGTCTCGACGAGCGCGCGGTTGACGCGCAACGTGACATTGCCCTCGCGGCCGAGCTCGACGAGGTCGTCCGCCTCCGAGTCGTGGACGATCACGCGGCCCTTGAAGCGCCGGCGGAAATCCGGTGGGACGAGGAGCCCGATCTCCCGCGGCGTCGTGCGGCGCATCAACCCGCCCGCGACGAGGATCGTGGTCTTCGCCACGCCGAGGCGCTCGAGCTCGTCCGCGACCGCGGCGATCGCCGTGTGACGCGGGCCGATCGGCGCGGCAGGGATCGGCAGCGAGGGCTGCTCGATCACGATCGTCGCCGTGCCGCCGCGTCGAACGAGCTGTTCCAAGGACGGTCCCGCGAGCGGGAACGCGAGCGCGTCGCGGACGGCCTGGCCGACGTCGTCGAGCGATTCGCGCGGCAGGGGAGGGCGGAGGATGACGTCGCCCTCGTCCGGCTCGGCGACGATCACGCGCGAGTCGGCGAGCAGCGGGATGCGCGTCACGTGCTGCGCCGCGCGGCGGCCGCGGTGATCCCGAGTGCGACGAAGACACCGCCGGTCACCCAGCGGCGCACCTTCGCGCCGGCCCCGGTGCGGCGCAGCTTGCCGGCAAGTGCGTCCGCGACGAGCGCGTAGCTCATGTCGGAGAGCCCGGCGACCGTCACGAAGATCACGCCGAGGAACGCGACCTGCGGCCAGACGGTGTGCTGGCGGTCGACGAACTGCGGCAGGAACGCGAGGAAGAAGAGTGCGGTCTTCGGGTTGAGCACGTTGACGATCACGCCCTGCCGGTAGACGTGGGTGCGCGGGACGCGGACCCGCTCCTCCGGCTCCTCGCGCGCACTGATGCGGCGGATGCCGACGCCGATCAGGTAGACGGCGCCGACGAGCTTCACGACGGTGAACGCGTTCGCGGACGACGCGATCAGCGCGGAGAGGCCGACCGTCGCGGCGGCGACGTGCACGAGCCCGCCCGAAGCGACGCCGAAGGCCGAGACGAGGCCCGCGCGCCGACCCTGGTCGATGCTCTGCGTGACGATGTACGCGACAGCAGGCCCGGGCACGACCGCGAGCGCGACCGCAGCGAGCAGGAAGAGCCCGAGGGTGGACGCGTCGGGAATCACGGCACCGCCCTGTAGAGACGGAGGTACTGCGGCCGAAAGCCGCGTCGCGGCCAGAAGCGGGAGGAGAGCAGGTTGACGCTGCGCCAGTCCACGGTTATCGAGCGGAGCCCTTCCGCGTGCGCCCAGTTCAGCGCGTGCGCGGTGAGCGCGAGCCCGACGCCGCTGCCGCGGGCCACGTCGCGCGTCGCCGCGAAGGCGAGGTCGATGTTCTGCTCTGGCACGCGCAGGTCGCCCGCGGGGCGGCGGTAGAGCAGCAGCATCCCGACCAGCTGCCCGTCGCGCTCGGCGACGAAGGGGATCTGCGCCGGGTCGTCCCAGATCCCGGCCTCTTCCTCGCGCAGTTCCTCACGCGAGGGCGGCGCTTGGCCGCTGAAGCTCGGCGTCCCTCGCTGCAGGTCGTTCAGGATCTCGTCGAAGTCGAGGATGTCCTCGAGATCGTCGGGGATGGCTGCGCGGATCGTCCCGCCGAAGTCGACCGGCTCCGCCGGCTCCACCTCGCGCGCCGCCCAGACGAATTGGCAGCCGAACGCGAGCCGGAACCACGCGTCGATCAGCTCCGGCGCGGAAGCGGGGACCGCGACCGTGAAGCGCGAGACGCCGAGCTCCTCGGCCTGGAGTGCGAAGAGGTCGCGCAGCGCCTCGGGCTCGCGCGCCGCGTGACCCGCGAACTGCCAGCGCGCCATGTCGCCGTCGAGGGCGCCCGCCAGGTACGCGACGGCCTCGCCGCCACGGGTCGCCACGTGACCGTCGGCCGGAAGGTGCGGCTCGAAGTCCGCGACCTCCGGTAGGAACGGCTCGGCCGCGCGCTGCCGTGCGTAGCGCTCGGCGAGGAGCCCCGCGGCCTCCGCGCGGAGGCCGGAAAGTGGATGAATCTCGAGGCCCGCCAAGGGGTCAGGACGATACCTTTGGACAGATGACCACCCGGCGATCCGCGCACTCCCGGATGGCGCCCCTGACGCTGCGCCGGGAACCACCCTCGCCCTTGCCAAGGCATCCTGCCTTGGCTGCGGGCGAGTGCGGCCCCCGGCTTCGTCAGGAACACCCCCGCGAGCACGCTGATCACCAGGTGGCCATCTAATGCCGAAGACGCTGACCGGGGAGGAGCTGGAGCTCGACGACGCGCCCGCGCGCGATGCCGAGCTGTTCATCGTCGACGGCAACAACCTCGCCTACCGCGCATTCTTCGCGCTCCCGGAAGAGCTGCAGACGACCGACGGCCAGCCGACGAATGCCCTGCTCGGCTTCACGAACATGCTCTTCAAGCTGCTCGCGGACTACCGGCCGAAGGGCGTCGCCGTCGCGTGGGACTCGCGCCCCGTGCACCGCGCGGCGGTCGCCGAGGCGTCCGACGTGGTCTACAAGGAGGGCCGCCGGCCGATGCCGGACCTCCTGCGCGAGCAGTTCCCGCACTTCCGCCCGATCGTCGAGGCGTTCGGCTACCGGAACCTCGAGTTCGAGGGCTGGGAAGCCGACGACGTGATCGCGACGCTCGCGACACGCGCCGACACCGAAGGGATCAAGACGTGCGTCGTCTCCACCGATCGCGACGCGTTCCAGCTCTGCACCGACAACGTCGTGTTGATGATGACGCCGCGCGGCGTCGCCGACGTCAACGTCTACACGCCCGGACGCGTCGAGGCGCGGTACGGCGTGACGCCGGAGCAGGTGCCGGACTTCATCGGGCTGAAGGGCGACACGAGCGACAACATCCCGGGCGTTCCGGGGATCGGTGACAAGACCGCGGGGCAGTTGATCGCGCAGTACGGCTCGCTCGAGTCCGTGATCGAGCACGCCGAGGAGCTCTCGCCCGCGCGGCGCAAGAACATCACCGAGCACGCCGACATCGCGCGCATGTCGAAGGAGCTCGCGACGATGCGCCGCGATCTCGACATCCAGTGCGATCCGGCGGAGCTCGTGCTCAACCCGCCCGACCGCGCGGAGTTGAAGGAGATCTTCCGGCGCTTCGAGTTTCGCAACCTGCTGAACCGCGTCGACGAGCTCGACGCCGCGGTGCCGAGCGCGCCGATCAAGGTGACCGGCATCGAAGTGCCCTGGCGCGAGGGCGAGCTCGACTTTCGCGGCGTCGTGGGCTTCGCAACCGATGCCGACCGCGCCGCGGTGGCTGCCGGCGAAGAGGTGGTGATCGGCGCGCGCCCCGAGACGGTCGAGGGTGAGCTGATCGTCCACGACGCGAAGGCACAGCGCGTGACGGCGCGTGAGGACACGCTGCTCGCCGCGTACCTGATCGATCCCGGCCGCGCCGGGTACGAGCTCGACGACCTGGCGGCGGAGTACGGCGTCGAGCTGCTGCCGACGCCGGAAGCCGACGAGGAGACGACGGCGCTGGTGCGGCGTGCGGAAACACCGCGGCGCCTGATCGGCCCGCTGCTCGAGCGCCTCGAGGAGCGTGGCTTGACCGACCTCTATCGCACGATCGAGCTTCCGCTCACGACGGTCCTCGCGCAGATGGAGCAGGCGGGCGTGAAGATCGACACGTACCGCATGGGTGAGATCACCGCGCGACTCGCCGACCGCGTCGAGGAGCTCGAGACGATCGCGTACGAGCTCGCAGGCGAGGAGTTCATGATCGGCTCGACGCAGCAGGTCGGCCGCGTGCTCTTCGAGCAGCTCGGCCTGACCGCCGGCCGCAAGGGCAAGACGGGATACTCGACCGACGCGAAGGTCCTGCGGTCGATTCGCCACGAGCACGCAATCGTCCCGGTGATCGAGGAGTGGCGTGAGCTGTCGAAGCTCCTGAACACGTATCTCGGGCCGCTGCCGTCGCTGATCTCCGACGACGATGCCCGCTTGCACACGACGATCAACCAGCACGTCGCCGCGACCGGCCGCCTCTCGACGAGCGACCCGAACCTGCAGTCGATCCCGATCCGCACCGACCTCGGCCGCGAGATCCGCTCCGCGTTCGTCGCGGAGGAGGGGCATCGCATCATGTCGGCCGACTACTCGCAGATCGAGCTGCGGATCCTCGCGCACGTCTCCGGGGAGCCGAAGCTGCGCGAGGCATTCGAGCGCGGCGAGGACATCCACACCGCGACCGCCGCAGAAGTGCTCGGCGTGGAACCGGCGAAGCTGACGAGCGGCCAGCGCTCGATCGCGAAGATGATCAACTTCGGGATCGTCTACGGCATCTCGGCGTACGGGCTGTCGGAGAACCTCGAGATCCCGCGCGACGAGGCGCAGCGGTACATCGACGCGTACCTCGCGCGCTTCCCGCACGTGCAGGACTTCATCGCGCGCACGATCGAGCAGGCGGCGGCAGACGGCTACGTGACCTCGCTGCTCGGCCGCCGCCGCCCAGTGCCCGAGCTGCGCGCGTCGAACCGGCAGACGCGCGGCTTCGGCGAGCGCGTCGCTGTGAACTTCGTCATGCAGGGCTCGAACGCGGACATCATCAAGGTCGCGATGATCCGGATCGCGCGGCGGCTGCGCGAGGAGGGGAGAGGCGCGCGCCTCGTCCTCCAGGTGCACGACGAGCTGCTGCTCGAGGTGCCGGACGTCGAGGTCTCGAAGGTGCGCGAGCTCGTCCGCGCGGAAATGGTCGGTGCGTACGATCTCGACCCTGCGCTCGCCGTCGACGTGGGCGTCGGCGACAACTGGGCCGAAGCGAAGTCCTGATGTCGTTGCCGGCGCGCATCGGGCTGATCACGCTCGCATGCGACGACGTCGAGCGGATGGCGCGCTTCTTCCGCGACCTCGGCTGGCCGGAGACGCCGGCCAGCGACGAGCACCATCGCACCTTCCAGTGCACGAACGGGTGCGTGATCGGCCTGTATGCCGCCAAGCACTACGAGCCGCATTTCGGCCCGCGGGCGACCGGCTTTCGCGGGACCATCCTCTCGGTCAACGTCGGCTCCTTCGACGAGGTCGAGGCCGCGCACGCGTTCCTCAGCGGCATCGAGGGCGCCGAGGTGCTGGAGGAGCCGATCGAGGCTTCGTGGGGCGGCGGGTTCGCGTGGCGCGACCCGGAAGGGAACGACTGGGACGTCGCCTGGGCGCGCGACGCGACATTCGACGAACGCGGCGGAGTGCTCTTTCCCTGACCACCGGCGCAAGTTGGCACCCGCCGCGAGGTGGGCTATGGTCGGCACGTCGTCAGGCGCCTGTGGGGGGCGCGGGCTCAACAAAGGGGGCAGGCATGCAGGGGGTGTTCACGCGGCTCGCGCTGTGCGCAGCTGTGGTCGTGGCGTTCGGAGTCGTTGCGGGCCAGGCGCTCGCCGCCGGCAACGTCACGATCAGCCAGGTCTACGGCGGCGGCGGCAACGCCGGCGCGACGTACCAGAACGACTTCATCGAGCTGTTCAACCGCGGCGCGAGCACCGTCTCGCTCAGCGGCTGGTCGGTGCAGTACGCGAGCGCGAGCGGCACGGGCAACTTCGCCGCGACCGCGCTCGCCGGCTCGATCGCACCGGGCCAGCACTTCCTCGTCAAGGAGGCCGGCGGGACGATCGGCGCCACGCTGCCGTCTGCCGACACGACCGGGTCGACCAACCTCTCCGCCACGGCGGGGAAGGTGATCCTGCAACGGCGGCTCGACGCCCTGCTCCGCCGCCGACAGCGGCAAGATCCTCGACCTCGTCGGCTTCGGTACCGCGAACTTCTTCGAGGGCGGCGGCCCCGCGAGCGCCCCCTCGAACACCACGTCGGCGCTCCGTAGCGCGAACGGGTGCACCGACACCGACCAGAACGCCGTCGACTTCACGACCGGCGCGCCGAACCCGCGCAACACGAGCGCGGCCCTCACTCCCTGCGGTGGCGGGCCGGCGAATGCGCCGGTGGTCATCAGCTGCCCCGGCCCGCAGACCGTCGTTGCAGGCTCGTTCACGAGCTTCGACGTCTCCGCCTCCGACGTCGACGGCCGCGTGGCGAACATCGCGGACGGCAGCTCGGTGACGCGCACCGCGTTCAGCCCGTCGCTCGCGGTCGGTGCGACCGCGTCGGCGACGTTCGCAACGTCCTCCTCGCTCGCCGCAGGCACCTACACGATCACGATCACCGCGACGAACGACGACACGACGCCGCAGAGCGCGTCGTGCAACGTCAGCCTGTCCGTGACCGCGCCACCGACGATCCTGACGATCGGCGCGGTGCAGGGCTCGGTCCCCGACTCGTACACCGGCGGGGCGTTCAACTCGCCGTACGTCGGCCAGACCGTCAGCGTCGACGGCGTGGTCACCGAGCAGACCTTCGAGGGCGGGAACCACGCCTTCTTCCTGCAGAACACGCCGGCGAACGCCGACGACGATCCGAATAGCTCGGACGGCGTCTTCGTCTTCCTCGGTCACTTCACGACGCTGATCGGCGGCTACACCCCGGTCGTCGGCGACGAGATCGTCATGCACGCCAAGGTGCAGGAGTTCTCCGGCCAGACGGAACTGAGCTCGGCGACGTTCGACCGCGTCGTCGCGCACAACGTGACGATCGCACCGTTCGCCGCCGGCCCGCCCGCCGACAGCGGCGACGCCGCACGCTACTGGGAGCGGCACGAGGGGATGTTCGGCGCCGTCGCACGTGGCGGCACTGTCGACTCGCCGGTGCACACGTACGCGAGCACGAGCGACACGGAGTTCTACGTTCTCGCCCCCGACTCGCCGGTCTCCGGCCGCAGCGATCCGTACGCGGTGCGCGCGTTCCGCGATGCGCACCCGCTCGACGACCAGCCCGGCCTGTTCGACAACGGCAACGGCTATCGCATCCTGATCACGGACGAAGGCGTGAAGGCCCTCGCGGGCGGCGACGTGCCGCTGGCCGCGGTGCGCACGTTCCAGACGCTCGCGCAGCCGATCACGGGCGGCGTCTACTACGACTTCGGCAAGTACTCGCTCTCCGCGAGCGCGCAGCCACAGCTCGACACAGGCGTCGACCCGTCGCAGAACGACCCGCCGGCGGCGTTCGACCGGACGAAGGCGTTCTCGCTCGCGAACTTCAACATGGAGAACCTCTACGACTTCCGGAACGACCCGTTCGACGGCTGCGACTTCACCGGCGATCCGGGCTGCCCGGGCGTGTCGCCGCCCTTCGACTATCCGCCGGCGAGCGACGCGGTCTACCAGGCGCGCGAGACGTCGATCGCCCACCAGGTGATCGACGACCTGCACTCGCCCGACGTGATCTCGGTCGCCGAGGCGGAGGACCAGGACATCTGCACCGTCGTCGACTGGACGATGTCGTGTGGCACGACGAACAACGCCGACGGCCAGCCCGACACGGTGCAGGAGCTGGCGGTGCACATCCACGCGCTGGGCGGCCCCGACTACGCCGCCGCGTACGACCGTGACGGCGCGGACGCCCGCGGCATCGTCTCGGCGTTCCTCTACCGCAGCGACCGCGTCTCGCTCGCGAATCCGACCGCCGGTGACGCCGTGCTCGGCTCGTCGCCGCAGGTCTCCTACCGCGGCACGCCGTCCTCGTACAACACGCAGGTCTCGAACCCCAAGTCGCTGAACGCGGCGCTGCCGGCGGACGTCGACACCTCCACGGGCGTCGACGGCACGAACGTGTTCACGCGCGCTCCGCAGGTCGGCCACTTCCTGATCTGGAAGTCCGCGGTCGGCACGGGGTATGCCCAGGACGTCTGGGTGCTCGCCAACCACTTCACGAGCGGCCCGGACTCGAACGTCGGCCAGCGTCGTGAGCAGGCCGCGTACAACGCTGCGGATCCGTCGGCCAAGGTCGACGTCGGCGGCGACCTCAACGTCTATCCGCGGCCGGACGACCCGTTCCCGCCGCCGAACACGAGCGACCAGCTCGCGCCGCTCTACAACGGCGGACTGCACGACCTGTTCGACAGTGTGCTCGCGACGAATCCGTCGGCTGCCTACTCGTACGACTACGAGGGGCAGGCGCAGGACCTCGACCACCAGTTCGTCTCGCCTGCGCTCTTCGACGACCTGCTCGCAGTCAACGAGGCGCACATCAACTCCGACTGGACGCCCGGCGGCGCGTTCGCGAACCGCGGCACGTCCGACCACGACCCGATGGTCTCGCGCTGGGCGCTCAACGGCCCGCCCGCCGTCTCGGCCGGCGGCCCGTACACCGTCGGGGAGGG
>Ga0209577_10003301_pt1 | contig 15199 bp, 25 predicted proteins | sample GraSoiAngelo_109_FD_185874 | JGI IMG/M metagenome (GOLD analysis project Ga0209577, IMG submission 185874) | Grasslands soil microbial communities from the Angelo Coastal Reserve, California, USA - 14_0903_12_20cm (SPAdes) (version 2) | ecosystem: Environmental > Terrestrial > Soil > Grasslands...
ATCTCGGGCATGGGCGAGCTGCACCTCGAGGTGCTGGTCGACCGGATGCTGCGGGAGTTCAAGGTCGGCGCAAACGTGGGCCGTCCCCAGGTCTCCTTCCGGGAGACGATCAAGGGCACCGCCCAGAACGTCGAGGGCCGATTCGTGCGCCAGACGGGCGGCGCGGGTCAGTACGGAATCGTGAACATCGACATTGAGCCGGCTCCCGGCGAGGGGTTCGACTTCGTCAACAAGATCAAGGGCGGCTCGATCCCGACGGAGTTCATCCCGGCCGTGGAGAAGGGAGTCGAGGAGGCGATGGAGAACGGCCCCCGGGCCGGCTACCCGATGGTCGACGTCCGCGTGACGCTGGACGACGGCAAGTACCACGACACCGACTCCTCGGAGCTGGCATTCAAGGTCGCGGGCTCACTGGCGCTCAAGGAGGCGGCCAAGCGGGCCAATCCTGTCCTTCTCGAGCCCATCTTCGCCGTCGAGGTGGTCACCCCCGAGGAGTTCATGGGCGACGTCATCGGCGACCTGAACCGCCGGCGCGGCCACGTGCAGGGCATGGAACAGCGCGGCAACGCCCAGGTGGTGAGCGCGTTTGTGCCGCTGGCGGAGATGTTCGGCTACGCAACCGATCTGCGCTCGACCACTCAGGGCCGGGCGACCTACACGATGCAATTCGAGCGTTACGACGAGGTTCCGGCGAACATCGTCGAGAAGGTGGTGGGCGAGCTACAGCCCGCGTGATGGGCCGGAGCGCATAGCACTACCACCGGACGGAAGTTATATTTGAAACGTATTCGCCTTCGGGCGAATGAACATCTAAACCCAGAAGGAGCAACACAAAAGTGGCGAAGGCCAAGTTCGAGCGCGACAAGCCCCATGTCAACGTCGGGACCATCGGTCACATCGACCACGGCAAGACGACGCTGACCGCCGCGATCACCAAGGTGCTGAACGAGAAGTATGGCGGCACGGAGATCCGGTCGTTCGAGTCGATCGACAATGCTCCTGAGGAGAAGGCACGGGGGATCACGATCGCAACCTCGCACGTCGAGTACCAGACCCCGAATCGTCACTACGCCCACGTGGACTGCCCGGGGCACGCCGACTACGTCAAGAACATGATCACGGGCGCGGCCCAGATGGATGGCGCGATCCTGGTCGTCTCGGCCGCCGACGGCGCCATGCCCCAGACCCGCGAGCACATCCTGCTCGCGCGACAGGTGGGCGTGCCCTACATCATCGTGTTCCTGAACAAGGCCGACATGGTCGACGACCCGGAGCTGCTCGAGCTGGTCGAGGTCGAGATCCGCGACCTCCTGACCGAGTACGAGTTCCCTGGGGACGACATCCCCTTCATCACCGGTTCGGCCCTGAAGGCGCTGGAGGGCGACGAGGCCGAGGAGGCAAAGATCCTCGAGCTGGCCGAGGCGCTCGACACCTACATCCCCGAGCCTGTCCGCGACCTCGACAAGCCGTTTTTGATGCCGGTCGAGGACGTGTTCTCGATCACCGGCCGAGGCACCGTGGCCACCGGCAGGATCGAGCAGGGCGTGATCAAGACCGGCGAGCAGGTCGAGATCGTCGGCATCAAGGCGACCGAATCGACGGTCGTGACCGGCGTCGAGATGTTCAAGAAGATCCTCGACGAGGGCCGCGCGGGCGACAACGTCGGCTGCCTGCTGCGCGGCACCAAGCGAGAGGAGATCGAGCGCGGCCAGGTGCTGTGCAAGCCCGGGTCGATCACGCCCCATACCCAGTTCAAGGCCGAGGTCTACGTCCTGAAGAAGGAGGAGGGTGGCCGTCACACGCCGTTCTTCAGTGGCTACCGGCCGCAGTTTTATTTCCGCACCACCGACGTCACCGGCGTCGCCAAGCTGCCCGAGGGCACCGAGATGGTCATGCCGGGCGACAACGTCCAGATGGAGATCGAGCTCATCCAGCCGATCGCCATGGACCAGGGTCTGCGGTTCGCGATCCGCGAGGGCGGCCGCACGGTCGGCTCGGGGGTCGTGACCGAAGTCGTCAATTAGTTAAGAGGGCGGCGTGGCCCTTTGGGCCGGCCGCCCTTGTTTTTTGAAATAGGAGATACGACACGTGGGGCGGGTCCCAAACCCGGGGACCGGCCCCACTTTGACTGAGAGAGTCCACCCCTTGGCAACGATTGCGCAAAACAAGATCCGCATCCGCCTGAAGTCATATGACCACTCGGCGATCGAGACTGCGGCCAAGGAGATCGTCGAGACGGCGACGCGAACCGGCGCGAGCGTCTCCGGTCCCGTGCCCCTGCCGACGGAGAAGAACGTGTACTGCGTGATCCGTTCGCCGTTCAAGGACAAGGACTCGCGCGAGCACTTCGAGATCCGCACCCACAAGCGGCTCATCGACATCCATCAGCCGACGCCCAAGACGGTCGACTCTCTCCAGCGGCTCGACCACTTGCCGGCCGGGGTAGACATCGAGATCCGGCTCGCGTCATGACGGCCCTCCGGGCCTGTTAGTGCTCATGGCCGCGATCTTGGCTCGCAAGCTCGGTATGACACAGCGGTTCGCCGACGACGGCCGCGTCGAGCGGGTGACCGTACTGGAAGCGGGGCCGTGTCCCGTGACCGCGATCCGCACCCCGGAGCGCGACGGCTACGAGGCGGTACAGCTCGCGTTTGACGGCTGCAAGGAAAAGGCATTGACCCGCGCTGAGCTCGGGCATCTGCGCAAGGCCAACGCGTCGGCGCACCGGGTGCTGGCGGAGTTTCGCGACGAGGCCGGCGAGCTCCGTGTCGGGCAGACGGTGACAGTCGATGTGTTCGAGGCGGGCGACCATGTGAAGGTGTCCGGGCGGGCCAAGGGCAAGGGATTTCAGGGGACGATCAAGCGCCACAACTTCAAGCGTGGACCGGCATCTCACGGTTCCCACAACATCCGAGCCCCGGGTTCGATCGGCGCCTCGGCTACGCCGTCCCGGGTCGTCAAGGGCATGCGAGGCGCCGGACGCATGGGCGGGGGGCGCATGACTCAACGCGGCCTGACGGTCGTCGAGGTGATGGCCGATCGAAACGTGATGCTGGTACGGGGGGCTGTGCCCGGGCCGCGCGGCGGCACGGTGGAGGTGTCGTCCGATGCCCGGTAAGAAGGCCCCTGTCCTGGGAGGTGGCAGCGTCTCGCTCGATGCGGTGGCGTTCGAAGCGCCGTTCAACATGGCGCTCGTGCACGAGACGGTGCGCGCCGAGCTAAACGCCCGCCGGCGGGGCACTGCATCGACGTTGACCCGCGGTCAGGTGCGAGGCGGCGGCGCCAAGCCGTGGCGCCAGAAGGGAACCGGCCGGGCTCGAGCGGGATCCGACCGCTCGCCATTGTGGGCCGGTGGCGGGACGGTGTTCGGGCCTACGCCGCGGTCGTTTGCCGTCAAGGTGAACCGCAAGGCCCGGCGCAGGGCGCTGCGCAGCGCACTGTCTGAGCATGCCTCGCGCGGCTCTGTGGCCGTGTTCGACGCCGGGGCGTTCGACGAGCCGTCAACCTCGCAGGCGGCCGACCTTATCGAGGACTGGGGCGCGGACTTGCCCGCGCTCGTGGTGCTCTCTGAGGACGAGGCCGTGGTCGGCAAGTCCTTCCGGAACCTGGTGCGCGTCGATGTGATGCCGGTCTCTAACGCCGGCGTCGCGGACGTGATCCGCGCCGCTTCGCTGCTGGTGTCGCAGGCGGCGCTGCCAGAGCTCGTCGCGCGGGCGGTGGACCGGTCCTCACGCGGCACCCCCGCCGCCGGCGAGGAGGAAGCCGCCTGATGGAGCCGAGCCAGGTGATCATCCGGCCGGTGGTGTCCGAGAAGACGTACGCGCTGGCGGAGGCCGGGAAGTACACGTTCCGTGTCCACGACCACGCGCACAAGACGCAGATCCGGCAGGCCATCGAGCGGTTGTTCGACGTCAATGTGGTCGACGTCCGCACCGCGTCCGTGAAGAGCAAGCCCAAGCGGCGCGCTTACACCTCGGGGCGCACCCGGACGTGGAAGAAGGCGATCGTCCAGGTCCAGGAAGGGCAGGCCATCCCCATCTTCGGGACGACCCTGGAGGCGGGCGAATGACCGTGTGGGAAGAAATAGACCCACTTATCTCCCAATGGGGGGCTGATGCCGCTTCGTAAGCCCAAGCCCACCTCTCCCGGGCGACGCTTTGCTACTTATCCGGACTTCGCCGAGCTGACCCGGGACGAGCCCGAGAAGTCGCTGACGAAGGGGCTCAAGAAGTCAGGCGGCCGCAACGTCAACGGCCGCAAGACATCGCGCCACCGCGGCGGCGGCGCCAAGCGCCTGTACCGCAAGATCGACTTCAAGCGGCGCAAGGACGGCGTTCCGGCCAGGGTCGCGCACATCGAGTACGACCCCAATCGCTCGGCCTACATCGCGCTGCTGCACTACGCGGATGGCGAGAAGCGCTACATCCTCGCCCCACAGCGGCTCCGGGTGGGGGCGACAGTCGAGTCCGGTCCGAACATCGACATCCGTGTGGGCAACTCGCTGCCGCTCGCGAACATGCCGGCTGGCACCGTGGTGCACAACGTCGAGCTCGTGCCCGGCCGCGGCGGGCAGATGGCGCGCGCCGCCGGGGCCGGCGTCCAGCTGCTGGCCAAGGAGGGCGATCACGTCACGCTCAGGCTTCCCTCGGGGGAGATGCGCATCGTGCGGGCGGAGTGCCGGGCCACCGTCGGGGTGATCGGCAATGCCGACCATCAGAACGTCAAGATCGGAAAGGCCGGACGCAAGCGCCACATGGGCTCGCGGCCACAGACGCGTGGGACGGCGATGAACCCGGTCGACCACCCCCACGGCGGCGGCGAAGGCTCGACGACCCCGGGCCGCCATCCGGTGACGCCGTGGGGAGTGCCGACCCTCGGCTACCGCACTCGCAAGAAGCACAAGCCGTCGGATCGAGACATCGTGCGTGGTAGGAGGCGCGGCAAGAAGAGATGAGCCGTTCGAGCAAGAAGGGGCCGTTCGTCGAAGAGCGGCTGATGACCCGGATCGAGGCGATGAACGCCTCCGGCGAGAAGCGGATGGTCAAGACCTGGTCGCGGACCTCGACCATCTTTCCCGAGATGGTCGGGCATACGATCGCCGTGCACGACGGGCGCAAGCACGTACCGGTGTTCATCTCCGAGTCAATGGTCGGACACAAGCTGGGGGAATTTGCGCCGACGCGCCTGTTCCGTGGGCATGCCGGAAGTGGCAGGAGGCGGTAATGGCGGACGAGCCTGAGAAGCAGGAGAGGCCGCGTCGACGCCGGCGCAAGAAGCCTCCGGCCTCGGAGGCCAGCTCCGCCTCGGAGGCACGGCGCTCCGCTAAGGCTGACAGCGAGGACGAGACTCGGGACGCGAGTGCCTCCGAGCCGGAGGCGACCCCCGATTCTCCCGCGGACGAGATTGAGCCCACCCCAGCTGATGTCGAGGCTGAGGAGGAGGCTGCTGACGTTGTCCTCGAAGCGGAGGCCGAGATCGATGAGGACTCCGAGCCTGAGGCTGAGGAGCCCGAGCCCGCGCCCCCCGCGCGCCCACGGCGTCCCAGGCGCCGGCGGACTGCAGAACCCGAGGCCGAGGAGGCCGAGAAGCCCGAGGCCGAGGAGGAGGCCGAAGCCGAAGAGGAGCCCGAGGCTGAGGAGCCCGAGGCGCCCGCCAAGCCTGCACCTCGTCGTCGGGGGCGGCGGGAGCGAGAACCGGGTCCGCCACCGGTCGTACGCGCCCAGGCCAAGTACGTGCGAACTTCTGCCCGCAAGGCGCGTCTGGTCTGCGACCACATTCGCGGAAAGAGCGTTGAAGACGCACGAGCTATCCTCGCCCACGCGCCGCGTACGGTCGCGCACGACTGGAGCAAACTGCTGGAGTCAGCGGTCGCGAACGCGGAGCACAACCACGAGCTCGTCGGCGAGGATCTGTTCGTGAAGGGCGTCCAAGCCGACGAGGGCCCCACTATCAAGCGCTACAGGCCGCGCGCCCTCGGACGGGCGACGCGGATTCGCAAGCGCACCAGTCATCTGACGATCTTGCTCACGCCAAAGGAATAAACATGGGTCAAAAAGTTCATCCTGAATCACTGCGAGTGGGCTACATCCACGACTGGAAGTCCAACTGGTTCAACGAGCGCTCGTTCGCCGACTACCTGGACGAGGACATCCAGATCCGAGGCCACATCATCCGCCGGCTGTCGCACGCCGGCCTTTCGGACATCACGATTCGCAAGAACGCGACGGAGGTCGAGGTCAACATCCATACGGCGCGGCCCGGGATCGTGATCGGCAAGTCGGGCTCCGAGGTGGATCAGCTCCGACGTGACCTGCACCGGATCACCCGCAAGCAGGTCAAGGTGAACATCCTCGAGATCAAGCGCCCCGAACTCGACGCTCGCCTCGTGGCACAGTCGATCGCCGAGCAGCTCCAGAACCGCGTGGCGTTCCGGCGCGCGATGAAGCGCGCCCTTACCAGCGCGATGCGCTCGGGCGCCAAGGGCGTGCGGGTACAGGTATCGGGTCGACTGGGCGGGGCAGAGATGGCTCGCACCGAGGGCTACTCCGATGGGCGCGTACCCCTGCACACCCTCCGCGCCGACATCGACTACGGCTTCCACGAGGCGCGGACCACGTTCGGGCGGATCGGCGTCAAGTGTTGGATCAACAAGGGCGAGATCATGCCCGAGGGCTACACGGGCGCCGAGCTGACGAGCATGGAGGAGCCGGCGCCGCAGGCGTCCGAGCGCGGCGGTCGCGGTGGCCGCGACGGGCGCGGCCGTGGTGGTGGCCCCGGTGGCCGCGATGGACGGGGTCGAAGCGGCGGCGGGCCAGGCCGAGGCGGAGCCGCCGGACGCGGCGCCGCAGGACGAAGCGGGCCCGCGCCCGCCGATGCAAGTCGTGGGGAGCGAGCGACCGGCCCACCCGGTGAGGCAGCCGCCGTCGCCGGAGGGGGCGAGGAGGCCAGCCGCGGGTCGGAGACGACGGGCCGCGGTAGGTCCCGGTCTTCAGGCCGTAGCCGGAGGCCCCGCGGGTCCTCGGGCGGTGGTACAGAGGGCAACGGCGGCGAGTCGGGCGGCGGCTCGGGCTCGGAGCAGGGGAGCTGATGCTCTCACCCAAGCGCGTAAAGCACCGCAAGCAGTTCCGCGGCCGGCGCCGTGGATTGTCCCGGGGCCAGGTCAAGGTCCAGTTCGGCGAGTACGGGCTGAAGTCGCTCGATCCCGGATGGCTGACGAACCGACAGATCGAGGCCGCCCGGATCGCGATGACGCGCAAGATCAAGCGCGGTGGCAAGGTGTGGATCAACGTCTATCCCGACAAGCCGGTCACGAAGAAGCCCGCGGAGACCCGGATGGGATCCGGCAAGGGATCTCCAGAGGGCTGGGTTGCGGTGGTCAAGCCAGGTCGCGTGATGTTTGAGCTGGCGGGGGTCCCTGAACCGCTGGCGCGCGAGGCGATGCGGCTGGCGGGCCACAAGCTGCCGGTGCGGACGAAGTTCGTCCTACGGGAGGAGCTGTGAACGCCGCTGAGCTGCGAGATCTTGGCGAAGCCGAGCTTCGCGAGCACATCGACGATGCCCGCCGGGAACTGTTTGGGCTGCGCTTCCAGCACGCGACAGGCGAGCTTGACAACACGGCATCGCTGGGTCATGCCAAGCGCGAGGTGGCGCGGGCGCTGACGGTGGCAAGAGAACGAGGAATCGAGATTCATGGCTGAGGAACCTGAGACTCCGGAGACTCCGGCCCCGGAGGGCGAGTCCCCCTCCGAGGCAGAGCGCTCCGCACGGGACGAAGGCGCGGACCAAACTCCTGACGCGACTGCCTCTGAGGCGGACGCGTCGTCCGAGCCTGCGGCCGAGCCTGCTCCTGAGACGCTCCATCCGAAAGAGCGGAAGCGACGTGCCCGAGCTCAGAAAGCAGCCAGCACGCCGGCACGGCCGGCGGTGGCACCCGAAGAACGTCAGGCAGAGCGGATGGCAGAGCGGCGGCGCAAGAGCGAGATACGGCGTGCCGGGCGGCTGCGAGCCCGGGAGAAGGCACGGGCGCGGGCCGGTGAGGCTCGCGAGACGCCGCCTCGTGAGCACGCGCCCGGCAAGCAGCAGACTCGCCAAGGTGTCGTCGTCTCGAGCCGGGCGGCGAAGACGATCACGGTCAGGATCGACTCCGCTCGCCGCCACCGGCGCTACGAGAAGATCGTCCGCACCTCGCGCACACTGCACGCCCACGACGAACGCGGCGAGGCGGGGATCGGCGACACGGTCATCGTGCGCGAGTCGCGCCCCGTGTCCCGGACCAAGCGCTGGCGACTGGTCGAGATCCTTGAGAAAGCCGAATGATTCAGAACGAAACCCGGTTACGCGTCGCGGACAACAGCGGCGCCCGCGAGATCCTTGTCATCCGCGTCAAGGGCGGCTCGCGCCGCCGGTACGCAGGGATCGGAGACGTCGTCACGGCGACGGTCAAGCAGGCCACCCCGCAAGGATCGGTCCGCAAGGGGGAGGTCGTGACGGCGGTGGTCGTGCGCACGAAGAAGTCCTACGGGCGCAACGACGGAACCTACATCGCCTTCGACGAGAACGCTGCCGTGCTAATCGATAACCAGAACAACCCCCGCGGAACCCGAATCTTTGGCCCCGTGGGCCGCGAACTGCGGGAGCGCAACTTCATGAAGATCATCTCGCTGGCGCCGGAGGTGCTGTGAGGATGGAGGCCCGCTGAACATGCCAGCACGGATCAAGGCAGGCGACGAGGTGATCGTGATCGGCGGCAAGGACCGCGGCAAGCGGGGGAAGGTGCTCCGCGTCGAGCCGCGTGAAGATCGGCTGTACGTCGAGGGTTTGAACATCGTCAAGCGCCACCAGAAGCCGCGGCAGGTCCCAGGCGCCGACCGGGCCGAGCAGGTGGGAGGGGTCATCGAGAAAGAGGGCCCGATCCACCGTTCAAACGTGATGCTCGCCGACCCCAAGGACGGCAAGCCGACGCGTGTTGGGGTCGAGCTCGTCGACGGCCAAGCCCATCGAGTGGCCAAGCGAAGTGGAACGAGGATCGACTGATGGCGGCAGCGAGGCTCAAGCAGCGCTACCTAGAGGAGATCCGACCTAAGCTGATCGAGCGCTTCGGGTACAGCTCGCTGATGCAGGCGCCGCGGATCGACAAGATCACCGTCAACATGGGGGTGGGCGACGCCAAGCAGGACTCGAACATGCTGGACGCGGCGACCCAGCAGCTGGCGACGATCACCGGGCAGCGGCCCAACGTCCGCCGGGCGAGGAAGTCGATCGCCCAGTTCAAGGTCCGCGAGGGGATGCCGGTCGGAGTCGCCGTGACGCTGCGCGGGGAGCGCTCCTACGAGTTCCTGGACCGGCTGATGTCCGTGGCGATCCCGCGCATTCGGGACTTCCGCGGACTCCCGCGGCGGGCGTTCGACGGGCGCGGGAACTACTCGCTAGGCGTCCGCGAGCAGATCATCTTCCCGGAGATCGACTACGACCAGATCGACCAGGTCCGCGGTCTGGACATCACGATCACCACCACGGCATCGAGCGACGAGGAGTCATTCGCCCTGCTCGAGGCGCTCGGGATGCCGTTCGCCAGGGACAGCCGTCCTGCAACAGAGACTTAGAGGAGCACATGGCTAAGACATCACAGGTCGTCCGCCAGCGGCGGACCCCCAAGTTCAAGACACGCGGGTACTCCCGTTGCCGTCGCTGCGGCCGGGCACGCGCCGTGTACCGCAAGTTTGGGCTCTGCAGGATCTGCCTGCGCGAGCTGGCGCACAACGGATATGTGCCCGGGATGACCAAAGCGAGTTGGTAGCCGATGTCGATGACCGACCCCGTCTCTGACTTCCTGACGCGGCTGCGCAATGCCGCCGCGGCGCAGCATCACGACGTCGACATTCCCTACTCGCGTATGAAGCGAGAGCTCGCGCGCATCCTCACCGAGCAGGGATACATCGAGGCCTTCGAGCAGATCCCGCCCTCGCCCGGTGATCCCGGCGGGCAGCTGCGGGTGACTCTGAAGTACACGAGCGAGCGGGCGCCGGTGATCACCGGCCTCGAGCGCGTTTCGAGGCCCGGCCGCCGGACGTACGTCGACCATGCCCACATCCCGCGGGTCCAGGGGGGGATGGGAACGGCGATCATCTCGACGTCCCAAGGGGTGATGACCGGTCACGACGCGCGGCGCGAGCGCGTCGGTGGCGAGGTCGTGGCTAAGGTCTGGTGATCGAGCCATGTCCCGAATCGGAAAGCAGCCAATTCCCGTGCCATCCGGCGTGTCGATCTCAATCGAGCCTGGTCGGGTGACGGTGAATGGCCCCAAGGGCGAGCTGACCGAAAGGGTGCCGCGCGACATCAAGGTCGAACAGGTGGACGGGGAACTTCGTGTGACACGCCCCACCGATCGCGGCGAGCACCGAGCTCTGCACGGCCTGACCCGGACGCTGGTGGCGAACATGGTCCAGGGAGTGACCGATGGGTTCGAGAAGCGGCTTGAGATCCAGGGCGTGGGCTACCGCGCACAGCTGCGAGGCAGCGATCTGGAACTCGCGCTCGGGTACTCGCACCCGGTGCCGGTCAAGGCACCGGACGGGATCGAGTTCGAGGTTCCGCAGCCGACGCGGATCGTGGTCAAAGGCGTCTCAAAGCAGCGCGTGGGCGAGGTAGCGGCCTACATCCGCAAGCAGCGCAAGCCCGAGCCCTATAAGGGCAAGGGGATCAGGTACGAAGGCGAGTACGTGGCCCGGAAGGTGGGTAAGCGGGCGTGAGCGTGGCGACCAAGCCACAAAGGCGGCTCAGGCGCCGCCGCCGCGTTCGGGCCAAGGTGCGCGGCAGCGCTGAGCGTCCCCGGATCTCGGTGTTCCGGTCAAATCGCGGGATCTTCGCTCAGCTGGTCGACGACGACGCCGGCCGGACGCTGGCAGCGGTGACCTGGACGGAATCGGAGCTCAAGCCGCTAGGAAGGCTCGATCAGGCCAGGCGCGCCGGGGCCCTGCTGGGCGAACGTGCGAAGGCGGGTGGGATCGAGCGGGCGGTGTTCGACCGGGGGGGCTACCAGTACCACGGTCGCGTTAAGGCGTTCGCCGACGGTGCCCGCGAGGCCGGGCTGCACTTCTAGCTACTCTGGATCAGCGCCAATGTCCCGAGAACGCACAGTGTCATCGACCGGCCTCGACCTACAGGAACGTGTGGTGGAGATCAACCGGGTCGCCAAGGTGGTCAAGGGCGGTCGCCGGTTCTCGTTCACGGCCCTGGTTGTGGTCGGTGACGAGCGCGAGGTCGTCGGCATCGGCTACGGCAAGGCGAACGAAGTCCCTGTCGCGATCCAGAAAGGGGTCGAGCGCGCGAAGAAGAACCTGTACCGGGTCCCGAAGCACGGCTCGACCATCACCCATCAGGTGACCGGGCGCTTCGGGTCGGGCTCCGTCTTGTTAAAGCCCGCGTCTCCCGGTACCGGGGTGATCGCGGGCGGCGGCGTACGTGCCGTGCTCGAGCTCGCTGGCATCCGGGACGTGCTGTCGAAGAGCCTCGGGTCCCAGAACCCCATCAACCTGGTCAAGGCCACGATGACGGGGCTGGAGTCGTTGCGAACGCCTGACGAGGTCGCCGAGCTGCGCGGGCTCTCGATCAACCAGGTTCTCGGTCTAGCGGGCAACGGGGGCGCGTCCTCAGCCACCGCCACCGAGGACTCCGGATCGCCCGCAGAAGCGTCCGGGGAGTCCTCCCCGTGAGCAACCTCAAGGTGACGCAGCGCCGCTCCAAGAACGGCGCCGATAAGCGCCAGCGGGACACGCTGCGCTCGCTTGGCCTTCGCCGCATCGGACACAGCGTGCAGCACGACGACACGCCCCAGATCAGGGGCATGGTCCACAAAGTCAGGCATCTAGTAGAGGTGTCGGAGGATGGCTGACAGCCGAATTGGCCTCCACAACCTGAAACCCGCACGGGGGTCGCGCAAGGCACCCAAGCGTGTGGGGCGCGGCGAGGGCTCCGGAACCGGCAAGACCGCGGGACGGGGCCAGAAGGGTTGGGGCGCGCGCTCAGGCGCCAAGCGGCGGGCGCGGTTCGAGGGCGGGCAGAACCCGATCCACATGCGCATGCGCAAGCTGCGCGGCCCGCACATGAAGAAGTCGATGCCGTTCGAGCCGTTCCGCACGCACACCCAGCCGGTCAACGTGGGTGACCTCGAGGCACGGTTCGAGGCCGGTGACGCGGTCACGGTGGAGGCTCTGCAGGCCCGAGGCCTCGCGACTCGCAAGGAAGTCCCGGTCAAGGTCCTGGCCAAGGGGGAGCTGAGCAAGTCGCTGACCGTGCACGCGCACGGGTTCAGCAAGGCCGCGCGGGAACGGATCGAGGCCGCCGGCGGAACGTGTCAGCTGATCGAGGGTTGAGGCCGCTCAGATGATCTCCACGATCCTCGGCTCATTCAGGATCACCGAGATCCGCAACAAGCTCCTGTTCACCGCGGCGATGCTGGCGCTCTACCGCCTCGGCACGCACATCCTGGCGCCAGGGATCAGCGCCAGCGCCGTCAACCAGATTTCGAAGAACCTGGGCGGGAACGGCATCCTCGGGCTCCTGAACCTGTTCTCCGGCGGCGCGCTGACCCGGATCGCGATCTTCGCGCTGGGGATCATGCCCTACATCACGGCGTCGATCATCCTGCAGCTGCTGACCGTCGTCGTCCCGTCGCTCGAGAAGCTTCAGAAGGAGGGGGAGGTCGGGCAGGCGCGGATCACCCAGTACACGCGCTACCTGACCGTCGGGCTGGCGTTCGCACAGTCGATCGGGTACGTGTTCCTGTTCCGGAGCCTCGAGAAGCAGGCCGGCGTCACGCTGATCGCCAACTTCAACCTGGGCAAGGTGCTGCTGATTGCCATTTCATTGACCGCCGGGACCGTGCTGGTCATGTGGATGGGCGAGCTGATCACCCAGCGGGGGATCGGCAACGGCATCTCCTTGATGATCTTCGCCAGCATCGTCTCGCGGATCCCGAGCGGCCTGCAGTCTTGGTGGAACAACCCCAACGCGAGCTTCAAGGTGGCGATGCCGTTCATCGCGCTGGCGGTGGTGGCGGCCGTCGTGTTCGTTCAGGAGGGCCAGCGCCGGATCCCGATCCAGTACGCGAAGCGCGTGATCGGGCGGCGCATGACCGGCGGCGGCCAGACCTACCTGCCTCTACGGGTCAACATGGCCGGCGTCATTCCGGTGATCTTCGCGGCCAGCGTGATGGCGATTCCCCCCACCGTGGGCCAGCTACTGGCCAAGAACTCGACCCACGGCTTCGCCCACGGGCTGGCTGTGTTCTTCGGCCCCGGAAGCTGGCACTACGTCCTGGGGGAGACGATCTTCATCATCATGTTCACGTACTTCTACACCGCCGTGACGTTCAACCCAGTCGATCAGGCGGACAACCTGAAGAAATACGGAGGCTTCATACCCGGGGTGCGACCAGGTAGGCCCACGGCCGAGTTTCTCGACCGCATCCTCGCCCGCCTGACGTTTCCAGGAGCATTATTCCTGGCCGCGATCGCGGCCTTACCAACGATCCTGATCACGCAGACGAACTCGAACTTCGCATTCGGGGGGACCTCGATCCTGATCGTGATTGGCGTTGCGCTGGATACGATGAAGCAACTCGAGGCGCAGCTGATGATGCGCAACTACGAGGGCTTCTTGAAGTAGGGCCTGGGCAGGAACCTGCCCAGCGTTGCCCGATAAGCTGCGCCCATGCCGGAGCTAAACCTGATCCTGTTCGGTCCGCCGGGAGCAGGGAAGGGAACGCAGGCCGATCGGCTGCGAATCGACTTTCGGCTTCCGTTCATCTCCACCGGAGACATGCTGCGAGCCAACGTCAAGGACGGCACCGAGCTCGGCAAGAAGGCCAAGGAATACATGGATCAGGGCGAGCTCGTCCCGGACGAGCTGATCGTTGCCATGGTCGCGGAGCGGCTCGGTGAGCCTGACGCCCAGGACGGCTTCATCCTGGACGGGTTTCCGCGCACGATCGATCAGGCGGAGGCGCTCGACAAGCAACTCTCGGAGCTGAAGCGCCACATCACCGCAGCGGTCCTGATCGAGGTCCCCGACGATGAGGTGATCCGGCGCCTCTCGGGTCGGCGAGTGTGCGTCAAGGCCGGCCACAACTACCACGTCGAGTTCGATCCACCGAAACGCGACGGGGTCTGCGATCAGGACGGATCGCGATTGATCCAGCGCGACGACGACAAACCGGACGTGATCCGCAACCGACTCGAGGTCTACCACAAGCAGACCGAGCCCCTGGTCGACTACTACGACCAGAAGGGATTGATGCGTCGGATCGACGGAACCCGCAGCCCCGACGAGGTTCACGACCACATCCGGGCGGTGATCGCGACGCTTCGTCTGGAGGACGACGTCTAGCCTCTTCTCATGATCATCAAGAAGACCCCAGCGGAGATCGACCGGATCGCGGCCGCCGGCACGATCCTGGTCCGGACGATGAACCTGCTGGCGGGCAAGATCAGGCCCGGCGTGACCACTGGCGAGCTGGACGCCGCTGCCGAGAAGTTCATCCGCTCACAGGGAGCCGAGCCGGCGTTCAAGGGCTACCGAGGCTTTCCCGGGTCGATCTGCACCTCGCCCAACTCGATGATCGTTCACGGGATCCCGGGCGGCTACCGACTCGCCCGCGGCGACATCCTGTCGGTCGACATCGGGGTCATCCACGAAGGGTGGGTAGCCGACGCGGCGCGCACGTTCGCGATCGGCCCGATCACGCCGATCGCCCGAAAGCTTTTGACGGTGACGGAGGAGGCCCTGTTCGCGGGGGTCGGACAGTGCCGTCCGGGCAACCGCCTAGGCGACGTCTCGCACGCGGTCCAGGAGCATGTCGAGGCTGACGGGCTGTCGATCGTAAGGACCCTCGTCGGCCACGGGATCGGCCGCGACATGCACGAAGATCCTCAGATCCCGAACTACGGCCACCCTGGCACCGGGGTCCCGCTCGAGGAGGGGATGGTGCTGGCGGTGGAGCCGATGGTGACAGCCGGCCGCCACGGGGTCCGGGTGGGCGACGACCACTGGGCGATCTACAGCCAGGACGGCTCGCTGTCGGCCCACTTCGAGTTCACGGTCGCCATCACCGCCGAAGGTCCAAGGGTCCTGACGCCCTGGCACGAGGCGGGGGGCGGTCGGGCGGCGGCGTAAGCCGATCGATGCGGCTCGAGTGCTTGGG
>Ga0209577_10003302_pt1 | contig 15195 bp, 18 predicted proteins | sample GraSoiAngelo_109_FD_185874 | JGI IMG/M metagenome (GOLD analysis project Ga0209577, IMG submission 185874) | Grasslands soil microbial communities from the Angelo Coastal Reserve, California, USA - 14_0903_12_20cm (SPAdes) (version 2) | ecosystem: Environmental > Terrestrial > Soil > Grasslands...
CAGCGCACGATCAAATTTGCTTTACAAACACATCGTGATTTCGGCAGCCTCACTCTGTGGGAAAGTTGCTGACGATTTCGGTGCTGCTGCTGGCGGCTTCTTGCTGCCTTCGCGCTCAGGATCAAGAGAAGAAGCTGGTCGATCGTCTGCTCAGACCGGACATGACTCTGCAAAACACCGAGCAGAAAAAGAAATTCATCGCTGATGGCACATCAATTAACAAAAAGGCGACTGTCGGCACATTTTACGTGGAGAAAAAATCGAATTCTAAAACATTTTCGGGGACACGTGAACTCTCGACGCGGCAATTCGATTCCCGCCCTTATCACGGCAGTCGCAGTGCACCCGAGAATTCATCGAAGCAAGCAATCGGAAACTCTCAACGTGCTTATCCAACACAACCGGCCCGCGGTCCCCGGGATTTGCCTCAATCCGATAAGAAAGTTCCCAGCCGCGCATACGCCGAGAACCGACCGTTTCTGGATCAGGGTAAAAGTCAAAAGTCGCTCAACCAGCAAAACGCCCCGCTCACGATCGACCAGGTGCGCGAGTTGCTGAACAAAAACAAGTAGCGCGCAGATTGGCTGCGCTATTGTTGGATCATGCAGCCGGACGAAGCTCTCGCGTTGTTAAGCAAAGGCGCAGCGCAGATCATTAACGCAGAGGAATTGCGTGAAAAACTCGCGCTCGGCCGGCCGCTGCGGGTGAAATTAGGCGTCGATCCAACCACCTCTGATATTCACCTCGGGCACAGCATCGTTCTGCGAAAACTGCGAGAATTTCAAGACCTCGGCCACCAGGCAATTCTCATCATCGGCGATTTCACGGGACTGATTGGCGATCCGAGCGGGCGGTCTGTTACGCGACCGCAATTGACGCATGATGAAGTACAGGCGAATGCGGCGACTTACCGCGAGCAAGCTTTCAAAATTCTCGATCCGGCACGAACAGAAATCGTTTGCAACGGCGATTGGTTTCGAGGCATGTCGTTTGAAGATGTAATTCGTCTCAACAGCCGAGTGACGTTGCAGCAAATGTTGCAGCGCGAAGATTTCAAGACACGGATCGACAAGCAGCAATCGATTCGCGCTCACGAAATTCAATATCCAATCATGCAGGGCTGGGATTCGGTAATGGTAAAGGCCGACATCGAGCTCGGAGGAACAGACCAGCTTTTTAACATTTTGATCGGACGCGATTTTCAAAAAGAGGAAGGGCTGCCGCAGCAGGTCGTTTTTCTGCTCCCGATTCTAGAGGGGTTGGATGGCTGCAGGAAAATGAGTAAGAGCCTCGGTAACTTTGTCGCAATTAAGGAACCGGCCACTGAAATGTTTGGGAAATTGATGAGCATTTCGGACGATTTGATGGTGCACTACTATGAGTTGCTACTTGGACGCACTCCGCCAACTGACATGCATCCGCTCGAAGCCAAGAAGCAACTCGCTTTCGAGATCGTTCAGACGTATCACTCGCCTTCTGCTGCTCAAAAAACGCTCGATGAGTGGAACACTCGGTTTAGCAAACGCGATTTGGAACATGCCGAACTGCCGGCATTCTCAGCGATTCCGAGCGAGGGACTAGCGGCTGTCGCGCTCGTTTCAAATGTTTATCGCGAAATATTCCATCTTGAAAAATCACACAGCGAAGTCTCAAGACTGATTAAACAGGGAAGCGTAGAAATCGACGCAGTGAAAATTCGCGACCCAAAGGCGACAGTTAGCCTTAAGCCGGGTCAAACGCTGCGGTTGGATAGAAAACATGCGGTGCGAGTCCGCTGATTCCTCAGAGACACGGAGCGGGGCGAACGTCGGTTTTGCGGCTCTTCAGAACGTTCGCTTCGTCAGGCGGTAGCCGTCTGGAACATGGGCAAAACGCGTGAATGTTCGAGATAGCTTGCTGCAATGCCTTCGAAGTGCGCACGAATACTTCGCAACTCAGCAGTCACAAAACTATCCACGAAATGCAAGCGTCTATCCAGCCAGGCAAATAGCTTGTTCTTGATCTCGTAATGAACCGCCAATGTGACTTCAGTGCAGTTTGGTCGGATCTCGGCAAAATCAACGATGCCCATAAGCGAAATGTTTCCGCCGACGGACTCGAACGCGTACTCATCGGCCGAATCGCTTTCGACTGAGAGTAGGACTGTATGTGCCTGAAAGCCCACCGGGCCGCGAAAGCTGAAGTCGACTGTCTTGGACGAAGTCACGGTCGCCCGTGTAACCATTAGAAACTGTCGGCGATATGACTGGATACTGGCCAGACGGGCTTTGCACTCCTCGACCGGCTGGCTCATATGTAAGGTTTTTTGTAAGAGCATAAGAATAAGCGTTGTTTTGCGGATAAAGAGAGCAGCAGGAGTGCCATCCTCGTTTCCCAGCGGGATTGTAGCCAGATTCCCGAGAAGCGTGTTCGTTTTTTTTACACTCCTGTATCGGTGCGACACGCTATCAGCCGATCGTCGAATCAAGCATAAGTCGCCAGTCAGCAGGCAATTCAGTAAGGTTTTCACCTAGGCCGCAAAGCAAAGGGACGTCGAGAATTCTCTTGAGAATATCGGCATTCGTTAGAGCGGCTATGTCGCCGGTTTCCTGAGCGTTATTCAATACCAGCCCCACACAGCGCAATCGGTATCCGCGAATGCTTTGCACAGTGAGACTCGCGTGATTGAGGCAACCGAGCCGGTTGTATGCGACAGCCAGAACCGGCAACTTCATCGCAACCGCCAGGTCGCTAACAAAATAATCGCGATGAATCGGCACCATCCAACCACCTGTCCCCTCCACGATGACGTGCTCAACCCGCTTCTCAAGAGAATGAAAAACGGCGAGGATGCGCCCGACGTCGATATTCGCTTTCTCCATTAGGCTGCCCACGATTGGCGCGGCAGGCGTTTTTAGCCAAACGGGATTGACGTCGTCGATTGTCAGGCCGTCGCTGCCAGCCGCCAGTAGAAGCTCCGCGTCTCGACGATCTCCGCAGCAAATCGGTTTCATCCCGGCACAGGACGCGCCCGACGCGCGCAACAACTGCAAAAGCCGGGCGGCAGTATATGTCTTGCCTACACCCGTGTCGGTTCCGGTAATGAAGAGACTCACGCAACAGTTGCGGTGGCATCGGCTGCCACCCGATCCTTCCGGCGAATGGGCAAGATGCCCACTCCACAGCCAGTCGTGCGATTTGCGCTAATCGTTTGCATCATCGATCGGAAAATCTTTGCGCCGTCCATGCTGCCAATTCGCGCATCCGACGCGCGATCCGGATGTGGCATGAGTCCGAAAACGTTTCGCTCGCGATTGCAGATGCCCGCGATATTCTCAATCGACCCATTTGGATTTGCTTCTGGCACAACGCAACCTTCGCTATCTGAATACCGCAGAATCACTTGATCATTCGCGTTCAACTTATCCAGTGTCGCAGCGTCTGCGAAGAAACAACCTTCGCCGTGCGCTACTGGTAGGCTGAGGAGCGTTCCCTTGGGACAACCGTGTGTGAATGGTGAGTCATCGACTTCAACGCGAGTAATGACCATGTCACAGACAAAGCGCAGCGACCGATTTCGAACCAGCGCGCCCGGTAACAGACCGGCTTCGCACAAGACTTGGAAACCATTGCACGTCCCCAGGACGAGCTTGCCAGCTCGCGCATCACTAATCACCGCCTTCATAATCGGCGAAAAACGCGCAATGGCGCCGCAACGCAGGTAATCGCCGTACGCAAAGCCACCAGGCAGCACAATTGCGTCAAAATCGTCCAGTGAGGTTTCCTTGTGCCAGACGTATTCAGCGCGCAATCCGTCGAGTCCGTCAATTGCTGCGACGCAATCCTGATCGCAATTTGAACCGGGGAACTGTATAACGGCGAAGTTCATCATCGATTCAGTGTGCAGCGGCGCGCTGCTCGGCATGATAATCATTTACGACTAGGCACGCGTGAATAACGCCTGGAATCCAACCCAGCAACGTCAAAAGAAGGCTGAGAAAAAAACTCGCTATGCGACCTGTTAGCAGCACGGCAAGGGGTGGCAACACAACACAGAAAAAATATCGTAGCGCTTTCATTTTCGCTTTCTGGTCTTTGGCTTCTTTAGTTGAGGGTTGAATGTTGGGTGTTGAGCGTTGGGCGTTTTCTTCCGATCTCTCACGTCAACTTCTCGCAACTCGTAGTCCTCGATCACTGGATTCGAAAGCAGATCGCGACAGAGACCGTGTAATCGAGTTTCGAGATCTCCATTTTGCCCATCGATATCGATCTCCATGTATTTCCCGATTCTCACACTGCGGACTTCCGGCATGCCCAGATGCTGCATGGCATTACGCACTGCGTTCCCCTGAGGATCGAGCACCGCAGCCTTCGGCATGACGATGACCTTTGCTTTCACCTTCACACCATATCCGCCGAAGGACGGATTCGTCCAGTGGCGAATTTGCGTATGTCCTGCGGACAAGCGCAATTCAAAAACACGACTACTTCAGGACAACGACGTCCAGTGCTCCCTCGCGGCGAAGCACATTGACGCCTACATCTCCTTCGTCGTGTCTGGTCAGCAAAAGATCCACGCGCGCGTCTCCTACCTTCAATCCGCGAATCGTCACCTTTGGGAGGAAACGTGGTAAAATTGGCTTTGAGAACGTCACCCTTCGGTCCGGAGCAGACACATTCAGGCCGAGGCAAGCTTCGAGCAGAAGAAACACAGCGCCCGATGCCCAGGATTGGGGAGCACACGCCACAGGATAAAGCGTCGGCGCCTCGCCAGGACGTCTCGGAAAACCGCAAAACAATTCGGGGAGACGATGCAGATCGAGAAACAGGCTCGCATCGAGCAAGCCGGCAAGGACGCTCGCTGTCGATTCCCTAAGATCGTAGCGTGCGAACCCGGCGGCGATTAACGAGTTGTCGTGTGGCCAGACCGATCCGTTGTGATACGACATTGGATTGTAACGCGCCTCGCTCGTAGCGACGGTCCGGATTCCCCATCCGGAGAAGGATGCTTCGTCTGTGAGCGTCGCCGCCACGCGACGCGCATGCTCCTGGGTAGCGATACCAGCGAAAAGACAGTGGCCTGCGTTTGACGTTCGCACCTTGCACGCCTGCTTTCTGCCATCGAGCGCAAGCGCGTATGTGGAAAGTTCGTCACACCAGAAACTCTCTTCAAATCGTCGAGACAGGGTTTTCGCCTGCTTCGACAAATCACGCGCCCGTACATCATCGCCGAAGAGCTTAGCCAATTTTGCCGCTGCCAGCTTGGCGGCGTAAACGTAGCCTTGCACTTCGCAGAGAGCGATTGGTCCTTCGGCGGACGTGCCGTCGGCGTGGAAAACAGCATCGTGGGAGTCCTTCCAACCTTGGTGGATGAGACCGAGTTTCGACCGACGAGCATATTCCACGAAACCGTCGCCGTCGACGTCGCCATAATGGTCGATCCATTCGAGGGCGCGCTCGACGTTCGGCCAAATCGACTCAACGAATACGCGGTCACCCGTACGAGTGTAGTACGCACCGGCGAGCATGACGAAAAGCGGAGTGGCGTCGATGCTGCCGTAGTAACGTTTGAATGGAATTTCGCCCAGCGCGGCCATTTCGCCAGCGCGGGTCTCGTGCAGCACCTTGCCCGGCTGCGCGTCCTGCGCGGGATTCTCCGTGTCCGCTTGCGTTACAGCCAGGTACGCGAGGACACCGCGCGCGAGACTGGGATCAAACGACATACACTGGAGCGCGGTAATAATTCCGTCTCGTCCGAATTCCGTGCTGAACCAGGGAACGCCAGCGTAAGGATACGGTCCATATGAAGTTTCGGTCCGCATCATATGGAGATCGGCAATGGAGCGATTCAGCTGAGGCTCTCGTGCGTGCGCCGATTCCAGCGCGCCAGCTGCTTCCTGGACGACTTTTTCGTAACAAGGCTTGATCTTCCCCTGGGAATCGGCATCGACTTCGCAGACAATTGCCCAGCGGTAGCTGGCGGCCTCGCCGGAGCCCAACCGAATTTGGTAGGTCGCCGCTGACTCACTCAACCGCGTGGGTGGCGGATCGAAGACGATTCGCGTCCGGCGGATACAATCATCCAATCCATTATATGCGAGCACCAACCCATCCCGAACAAGCTGTGTCGGTATCCGCTGCCCGCGGCGTTCGCGCCTAACACCTCGCACTTCGAAGATGTCAGCGAAATCAGCATCGAATTCGACTGAGAACGAAAATTCAACAGCCGCGCGCCCGTAGTTGTGGATTCGAAGTCGCTCGTAACATGTTTTCTCCCAGAGAATCTTTGAACGGAAGACGTGGAGCGTTCCCTGGGGAATTAATATCTCGCCATTGCGCCACACATCGGCGTTGGTGGCATCTACCGCCAGAACGGCGTTGTCATCTCGGATGGTGGAACTCAGCAAAAGAGGACGATCCTTTCCCAGCATTAGAGTCAGCCGGCACAAAAATCGAGTATCCTGATAGTATACCCCAAGCTCACCAGTGCCGAATGGCTCGATGTCGCCGAATCGATCGAAGACTGCGAAAGTATCTGCTTGCTTCAGAACCCGGGTACGGACGTCGATGCGATGAGACGACGAGCGAATGTAAAACTCGTCCCGGATGCGAATGACTTCTCTGGCCATTACGCGCGTGCCTCCAACAGCTCGTCTGGCTTGCGATTAATTAATCGCTTGTAGACCCGCACGTAATCATTGGCCATTCGAGTGGCAGTAAAACGCTGCTCGAAAACTTCCCGGCAGCGTTTTCGGCTGAGCTTTGGAATCCGGCGCACTGCTTCTACCGCACCTTCCAGTTCTTCCACGATGAAGCCGGTATGACCTTCCTCCATTATCTCGGGAACTGCTCCTCCGCAGTACGCGATCACTGGCGTACCGCAGGCCATCGCTTCAATCATCACCAGCCCAAATGGCTCTGGCCAGTCGATAGGCAGCAGCAGAGCATAAGCGTTTCCCAGGAACTCATCCTTCTCCCTGTCGCCGATCTCGCCGACAACCTCGACCAGCGAGTCACGCAGTAATGGCTCAATCGCGCTCCTGAAATACTTCTTGTCCACGCGATCTACTTTCGCAGCAATTTTAAGCGGAATCTGAACCCTCTTGGCAATTTCGATTGCCCGATCCACTCGTTTTTCAGGCGAAATCCGCCCCAGAAAGGCAAGATAACTTCCCGGCTGCGCTCGGAACCGGTACAGGTCAGCCGGCAATCCGTGATAAATGGTGGCCTGCCAGTTTGCCCAGGGTACAGGCTCTCTTTGCACATTCGAGATCGAGATAACCGGCATGTCTCGAAACTCCTGGTAGAGAGGAAAAAGGTCCGGCATATCGAGCCGCCCGTGCAATGTCGTCACATGTGTGATTTGCTGACGGCGACTGATGGAAAAGTGCAGATAGAATTCCGCGGCCCGTTGGAACACATGTTCAAGCATGACAAGGTGGTACGCCAGTTGATCTATGCAGTGCTTGTCGAGGCGCAACGAACGCCGGCATGCCGCAACGAGCCGGGCCTTGGTCATGGAATCGCCGCTTGCGAATAGCGTCACCTCATGCCCTTGGCGAACTAATTCTTCGGTGAGGTACGACACCACCCGTTCAGTTCCTCCGTAATATTTCGGCGGAACGCTCTCATAAAGCGGCGCGACCTGAGCGATTCGCATAAATCCCAAACTCTCCCTAAAAAAGAAACTATCGAAAATTCCCGACCCAGCCCTGGCAAGTCAAGGCTTACCGCCACCCGCGCTTAACTTTCCCTGACAACCTCGCCCGGCGCCTTATCTTCACGCAACCCGAGGAAGACGGGTGCGCGCAATTTTTTGTCCCGCGTCCACTCGGCGAATTTGATTTCACAGACGAAGACCGGATTTACCCAACGCATTTTCCGCATCATCGAGGGTGTGATGTCCTGTACCCATTGTCCATTTTGCTTTGATGGTAAATCGACAAACGGACAATCGCCGCGTGCCTCCTTTTGGAATTTCTTGTAAAGCATCGATAACGATTTTGCAGTAAACCCAGTGCCGACTTTCCCGGCAAACACGAGCTTTTTGTTCTCATAGTAACCAACCAGAATTGCGCCGAAATATTTGCGGGATCCCTGTGGCGGCGTGTATCCGCCGATGACGAATTCCTGTTCACTAACGCATTTAAGTTTGATCCATGCACCACTTCTGCGTCCAGGTTCGTAACCAGAATTACGTTGTTTGCCGATGATTCCCTCGAGGCCGCGGCGCTTCACCTCTCCAAGTAATTGTTCGGCGTCGCCGCCGATCGCGCCAGAATAGCGAATGGAATCCCCCGACCCGGCGCAGAGTTTTTCCAGAACGTTCTTACGCGCCTCCAATGGAAGTGAAAGCAGACTTTTGCCGTCGACCTGGAGCAGATCGAACGCATAGAAGTAAACGGGACTTCTTCGCCCTTCCATCTCGCGCGCTTGCAGCAGTTGAAATGAAGACCTGCCTTCCTCGTCGAGCGCGACGACTTCGCCATCGATCACGCATTCGCGCACGGGCAAGATTTTTATCGCTTCGACGATCTCCGGGAATCGTTCAGTCAATTCGTTTTGATTTCGGGACAGCAACGAAACTTTTTCATCTCTTTTGATTCCGATCAGGCGGATGCCGTCGAATTTGAGTTCGTAAATCCAATCGCCCGTCGCCGGTGGTTTCGCGACCAGCTTCGCTTTCATCGGCTCGACAAAACGAGCTTTTGCGGACGGCAAATCGGATAGGTTTTCGATTGTAGGGCAACCCGCATCAGGCGGGTTGCTCCGCTTCCCGACCGGCTGGCGATACGACTGCTCTACAACCTCAAGCTTTTTCTTTTTTTTTAGGGCATCGCGAATCCGCGCTTTGAATTTTGATGTCGGACTCGCGTCCGCTTCGCGACCCGATTCCCACTCGGCATCGCGAGCTTCTGCGATTTGTCTCATTGTGCGTCCGGTCTTGACCGAGTGGTCTTCGAGTTTCTTTGAAATCGGTTTCGCGTCGGCGCCCGTTTTCAGAATTAGCCACTGATTTTTCTCACCTTCGCGACCGCGAATCCGCACCAGTGTCCATTCACCTTTTGCCTTTTCGCCGTCGAGGACGAGATGAAGCTTGCCTTCCTTAAGCGATTTCACTGGTTGTTCGCCGTAAACGCGGTAATTCCCGCGGTCCCACACCATCACCGTGCCTCCGCCATATTGGCCCTCCGGGATAATTCCTTCGAAGTCTTCGTATTCGATAGGATGATCTTCCACTTCCACTGCGAGATGTTTTTCACCTCGTTTCCAAGGCAGCCCTTTGGGCAGCGCCCACGATTTCAGCACTCCCTCCATCTCGAGGCGGAAATCGTAATGCAAACGGCGCGCAGCGTGTTTTTGAATGACAAAACGCGACGCGCCTTTGATTTTCGCCGGCAGCGGCTTTCCTCCTGCCGGCTCAACAGTCTTCTGGAAGTCGCGTTTCCGCTTGTATTCTTCGAGCGCCATTTGTCCGTACAACCTAGCCATGGACAAGGCGTGTGCACGCGAGTTGTAGAGGTGCTCGCCGCGGCGAGCACCTATTCGGAGGTTCGGCGTTCGCAGCTACAAACGCCTACGCTTCGCTTGGCAGCGGCTCGCCGACCAGATAGCGGACAAACCGGCGGACGATGATGTTCTCGCCGAGTTCAGAAATTTTGGCACTCAACAAATCCTTGATGGTCATGTCAGGATTCTTAATAAAGCCTTGTTCGAGCAAGCAAACGGTGCTGTAGAATTTCTCGAGTTTTCCATCGACAATTTTGTCGGCAACGTTCTCCGGTTTGCCTTTGACCTGAGCTTTGTAAATTTCGCGCTCAGCTTCGATGAGATTGCCTGGCACATCGGCGCGGCTGACGTAAAGCGGGTGCGCCGCTGCAATATGCAGAGTGATGTCCTTCACAAACTCGCGAAAGTTTTCGTTCCTAGCCACGAAGTCGGTCTCGCAATTCACTTCCACGAGCACTCCAACCTTCCCTTGCAGGTGAATATAGGAAGCTACGACGCCTTCTTTCGTTACACGCAAAGCTTTCTTTCCAGCGCTGGCAATTCCTTTGGTCCGCAAAATCGCCTCCGCTTTTCCCAGATCGCCGCTGCTCTCAACAAGAGCCCGTTTGCAATCCATGAAGCCTGCGTTGGTCTTTTCCCGGAGCTGCTTAACCAGTTGGGGATCGATCTCAGCTGTTGTTTTCATTAAGTGATTAGAGCGTTAAAAGAGAGTCCAGCATCGTTTAACTATCAACCATCGGCTATTGGCTATTGGCCGGCTATGCTGAAACGCCAGCCATTTCGACGTGCTCGCGGATACGCGCTTCGTTGCTTGCCGAGACAATGGCGTCTACGAGCTTCTGCAGAATCACACGAATCGCCCGGATCGCATCATCGTTGCCAGCAATTGGGTAATCGATGATGTCCGGATCCGCGTTCGTGTCCACGATAGCAACTACCGGAATTCCCAGGCGTCGAGCTTCGTTCACGGCGTTTTGCTCGCGGATCGTATCGATGATCACAAGAGCGTCGGGCAATTGAGACATCTCGAGTATCCCATCGAGGTTGCGTCGGAGCTTTGCCGCCTCGCGATTAAGAGCAGCGAGTTCCTGTTTGCCCATCTTCTTGTATTCGGGAGATTGCTCGATCTGCTCGATGTATTTCAGCCGTCCAATGCTCTTTCGGATGGTCGCGAGATTCGTCAGCGTGCCGCCCAGCCAACGCTGATTCACGTAGAACTGACCGCAAGCCAGTGCCGCCTCCTTGATCGCTTCCTGTGCCTGTTTCTTGCAGCCGACGAACAGGATCCTGCCTCCCCGACGTGCCACTTCCTGCAGGAATTCCGTGGCACGCCGAAGCTGAAGCACCGTTTCATCCAAATTGATAATGTAAATCTGATTGCGCTGCTCAAAGATGAACGGCTTCATCTTTGGATTCCAGCGCTTCGTCTGATGTCCAAAATGAACACCAGCTTCCAAAAGTTCGGGCACTAATTCTGTTGTATCTGCCATAGGAGAAAATCCGCGAGAGGGGAACTCCAGAGCGGGACGGTGAAGATGCTACAGCACGCGTCGATGCGCAACCTGAAATTCACCAGTATTACCGCCCTCATCAAGTACTGTGTTGGGACTTGTATTGATGAGACTTAGAACGTCGATCCTTCACGGCGCGACAGATGAAAACGCGACCTTTTTGAGGATTGAACCGCCCGACGTGTTTTCCTTCCCAGAAAGATGTGGATCAGCAGCAAGATTGGCAAAGCCAGGCCGATGGCGAGATGAATCCAACTCGTCCACGCCCGCAATCTTTCGCCCCCTGCGTAATAAAGGCCGTAACCAGTGATAGTTAAAACAGCGAACGCACTTAGAAAAACCGATCCGTTTGTTCGATTACGGCGCGCGCGCCAGGCGAATTTCACGTGCCCGCTCAAGAGCATCCCAATTAGCACCAAAACTGCCATCGCCCCAGCGCCGTGAATTTTCATCGCCAGGGCTTTTGCGCTTGTCTCAAACTCCCCCGGCGACGCAGTAAGATAATTCCAATACGCCCATGCCACTCCGCTTAAAAAAAGCAGCGCCAACACAGCGTACAGAAAATATTTCTGCAATCGCTTCAATCGAATGGAGTCCGGGCGCGGGTGTCGCATGATGAACGAAACATCCATGATGGCGTGCCATCGCGCTCAAGCAACAATGCGTCCGCATGATAGTGCGCGAGCAACCCCGCAGCTTTTTCACGCAGCGAAAAGACGATTTTCGTCAGTGCATCCGCGACAATACATTCTGCAGCCGCCACGCTTACGCTAATTAGTTCCTGTCCAAATCGACCGGAGCGCCCGTCAAGCAACGGGCCAACGTAATTGCGGCGATGTTTTCGACGCTCGAAATAGATTCCCGAGGTCGCCATGGCGCGATCGCGCAACCGCACCGCTCCGGCAATACGTGTCGGTTCGGCAGGATGGCGCACATGAATAACCTGCGAAGCGTGTCCAAAGGTTCGTAGGTCACCGCCGGCGTTTACGATTCCAGCCACCACGCCATTGTCTTTCAAGGCTTCAACAGCGCGATCAACCGCAAAGCCTTTGGCGATGCCACCAAGATCAACAATCATCGGGCGGCGAAAGAAGATGCGGCAATTCTTGCGAAGAAAAATGTCCCGCCATGTTGCGGCGTTATGAGGTCGATACTCGCATCGGGGAAGATAACCCCGGCTTGCGAGAAGCCGAGCCATCGTGATATCAAAAATCCCGTCGCTTTCTCGAGCAAATTGTTGCGCCGCTTCGAGCACCCGCCAGGTCCATGGGTGCACGATTACACTTTTTGGAAACGCTTCGCGATTCAACCGTGAGAGATCGCTTCGGGGATCGTGATAGCTCATCAGCCGATGCACCTTTTCAACGCTGGCAAACGCGGCGGCGATGCCGCGCTCCAGATCGGCGGGATTCGTCCCGGAGGCTGCAATCTCTACAAACGTGCCGAGCAAAGGACGGCAGCGGCGAATCTCACTGCTTGAGCGCGATCTCATAAAATGCCAGAAGGCGTTTCACGCCGTCGGTGATGTGACGGCAACTCAAAGTTGCTCCACTGATGTTCTTGATGTCGCTGTCGAGTTTGAGCGTCGATTTGCTTGTCTTACCGACAAATTGGGCATGCCATTTTTGATCGCGAATCTGATCACCGTAGGTCTCGCGGTAATCCATGATTTCAATTTGTTTGACCGAGCCGTCCGTGTTCAAACCGACTGCATAGGTGATAAACTCGTGTTTGCCGACAACTTCGTCGACGATAAACCAACCGCCGCCGCTTACGCGCCAGACCCGTTGCTCGCCATTCAAGACGCGGACGCCGCAAGCCTGCTCAATGGCTTTGCGTTGAACGCTCGTTAGCTTCACTGGCGCCGCTGTGAATGATTTGCTGGGAAAAATTGCCTTCTGCGCTTGCTCGACATTGAGGTATTGAACGGCGAACGCCGAGGAGGCGATTAATGCCGAAGCCGGCAGCGCAATGAAAACAAACTCGGATTTCATCGCACACTAAAAGTTGAATCCTACCTTTAACCGAAACAATTGACGGGTCTCTTCAGCGAACGTTTGTCCATCTGCGGGCTCGTCTACTCCCTTGCCGTAGACCTGATAGTTCCAGGATTCAGCTTCCGTTTCGAAATAAGTTCCGTAGTACGTCCCTTCGCTCTTTCCTTCGCCCAAAGTAAGGAATTGATAAGCCGCCCAACGGTTCGCGGGCAACGTTTCCGCGCCGCGCACGAAACCGAAGAGTTGCTCGTCTCCGCGTACGATAGAAACGCAACATAAAATCGTAGCTGTAAACGCTAATCTGATTTTCATCGCTACGATTTGTAACATCGCGCGATGAATCCTGCTGCCGGGCGGTTGCCAATTTTTGACGCTGGATTGCAACGCAATTCAAGGTGCACACAGCAACGCGGCGTTAACTGGATTTTGCGAATCTTTCTCAGCGTACCTGAAAAGGCCCAGCAGAGATCTGAAAGGCGACTAAGACAAACCAGCCTTTTATTGTGCAGCTAAAAGTTAATCCCTACTCTGAAACGCAAATAATATTTCTCGTGCTCATCGCCAAAGATGTAGCCGTCGTGCGCGGCAAACTCCTTGTTATCCTGGCTAAATGCCTGCCCGATTGGGAGCTGATGAAGGAATCCCAGGGTGGCCCACCAGCGTTCACCGCCATAATGAATCGTCGGCCCCAGAAAGTAGGCTGAATGTTCGTGGACAGTGGCATCGGCAAATTCGTGATGATTCCAAAATTCCAAACCTGCTGACCAATTGCGCACAAAGCGGTAAGAAAGCCCAGTAAACCATTCGAACATACCGTCACGCTTGTAGCCGCCTTCGTCCTTCTTTTCATATTCAAGTTCGTAATTAACGTTCAATGCCCAAACGAGTCGGTCTTCGAGCCAGTTCTTTTGCAGCAGGATTTTCCATTCCAGCTCGGTTTCCTGATCACCCACAGACGGCTCGAAATAGAGTGCGAGACCAATTGGGTCCTTGTAAGGACTCAGCAGCCGATAAATCCCTTCAAGCGAGACCGACTCAAAATGGTAACTGTCGAACGGCCTAGCCGGATCGTGTCCCGCGTGCACGTCTTCACCGCCGGTTTCGTAAATGGCGGGCAAAAGCTTTTTAGGATGCGCCGGATCTGCGACCGGGATGTCATCGTTTGCATTGACGTAATGATGGTTGAGGTAGATCGCGAGCTGGAAATTATCCGTCACGCCATATTCAAACTCCTCACGAAAATCGACGACGCTGTAGCTGCCATGCTCCTTTTCCCAACGGGTGGTAACCCATTGTTCAAATTCACCGTGACCTTTTGGGGTAAGGTCCGTTGTGTAAGTCCACGAAAAGATCGCCTCATGCGCGTACGCAGTGGAAACGCCTAACAAAATTGCAACCGCAATAGCTAATCGGAATTTCATCCGACGATGCATAACACGCAGCGACAAATGTTGCTGCCGGACCCTTGCCAATTTTTGACGCTGGATTGCAGCGCAATCCAGGGCATGCAGAGCACCGCCCCGTTAACTGGCGGTTCGCGACTCTTTTTCAGCGTACCTCGCCATAATCCAGCAAAGATCGGAAAGACGATTTAGGTAACGCAAAATTTCAGTATTGAATTCCGCGTCACTGGTGCTCAATGCAGCGATGTGTCGCTCGGCGCGGCGGCATGTTGTGCGAGCAAAATCGAGAGCTGCAGAGACGCGTGTCCCCCCGGGAATTACCCAGTCCTTTGGGTAAAGCGATTTGTCTTTTTCGAGATTTTCAATGACCGCTGTGACGCGGTTGACCATCGCCGGTGTGGTGACGTGAAAGCCATCTTTCGCGTAACGCTGCCGGTCACCAGGCGCCGTTGCCAGTTCGCCCATCACCGCGATCAGATCTCTTTGTGCGGCCAGGATTTCGTCAGAAATGAATTTGTTGGTTGCAATGGATCGCACCAAACCAAGCGCAGCAGACAGCTCATCGACACATCCGTACGCATCGACGCGTGCATCGGTCTTTGACACGCGATGGCCGTACATCAGGGAAGTTTCGCCTTTATCGCCCGTTTTAGTGACGATCGACATGGCGAAACTGTAGGGCGTTTCTGTGAAACGCCAATCCATTAGATAGCCTCCGCCGCGGCGGACACTCTACAACAACGTTACGCTTACCCGATGGCTGGCTGCGGCTCGGCTTCTTCCATTACCGGTGCG